>Ga0181516_10000001_pt1 | contig 329643 bp, 287 predicted proteins | sample PEATcosm2014_Bin_25_FD_121104 | JGI IMG/M metagenome (GOLD analysis project Ga0181516, IMG submission 121104) | Peatland microbial communities from MTU Mesocosm Facility, Houghton, MI, USA - PEATcosm2014_Bin01_10_metaG | ecosystem: Environmental > Terrestrial > Soil > Wetlands > Peat | place...
CATGTAGGCGTTCGCCCCGGCGTCCCCATGTGCTGGACGTCGGGCTCCTCCCTAAAGTCAGGAGTATGTGCGTGTCAGGAAAGCGCGCGAAGATATGTCAGGGCAATGTGCGAAGCGACACCAAGCAGGACTAATGAAAAAAAACAAGAAACTTTACATTGTCGTGGCAGAATTCTTTTCGAAGGCCATAAGAGATAAAAAAATACAAAACATCATGAAAGACCTAGTGGAGACGTGGGAGCAGCTTTTCATAGGCGCCGTCATCAACGGCACAGGAGAGTCGACGCCTGTTGAGGATCCGGATCTCGAACTCCGAGGGAAAGCCTTACACTGCATATTCTGGGGTATGACTATGAATCAGCTTATTGATCAAGAATATCCGAGTTTGGCGATATTCCAGTTTGCGAAACTATTTATTAGTCCAAAGAAGAGCAAATAGTTTTTTTGATCTTTATATAACGCTATTGGCTATTGACTTTAATTTCAAATCATATATTATATATGATAGTTCAATCGTTCGATCGATTCACGGTTTTGTTTTTTCGGGGAACTCCCGATTTGCCGCAATGGACGGCGCGATCAAATCTTCGGTCGGCATTTTCCCTGTGATCGAAGACTAAGTGAAGTCGAAATTCACCCAATCAGCTTTGTAAAATACCATGGCCTCATGTATTTCCCTTCCCTGGGCAATGCAATGCCGTGTAGCGCGCACAGTAGATATTCGAACCAAAACATTGACGCTCCATGTAACGAGCGCGGCTGGATAGCTCAAAGCCTAAAGGAGGCGTAGGATGGAAAGCAGGAAGGGGATTACAAGCCTAAGGGTTCGACTTTCGTGGATCATCGCGGTTATTATTGTGGTCCTTACGGCGGGCGTAAGCTCAATTGCGTATTTTTCGGCCTACAACTCCGAGAAGAATGTGTACATCGCAGAGCTTCAAAACTCCACAAAGGGAATCAATGATCAAGTTAATACCTTCTACGAAGACAACCTGAACGAGGCCAAGTTCCTCGCGCGGTCAGACGCCGTCAAGGTCGCGGCCCGCGGTGGGAGAACCGATCAAGCCACGACCCTAGTGAAGGATATATTCGCCGAGAAAAAGCTTTACGAGAACGCCTTCGTCTCTACAGCCGAGCAGGACACAAGAATCATCGCCGCAGCGCTCGATGCGGCCGTGGGGCAGAAGTGGAAGAGCCAGGCATTCGAAGCCAACATCAGTAACGCCCTTGCCGGCAAGGCTTGGGCTAGCGAGCCGACCAGGTCCCCGAGCACGGGCCTGCCCATCGTGCTCATCACTGCGCCCATCGTAGATGGAGAAAAGGTCATCGGTATCTTGGGCCTGCCCCTCGACCTCGGAAGCTTCGCCCAGCGCCTCGTCGCTAAAGTCGCCATAGGTAAGACGGGCTACCCCGCCATAACAGATCTTACGGGCCTGACCGTTGCCCACCCTAATAAGGACTATATCTTCAAACTCAACATCGCGACCACCGATTTCGGCAAAAAGGTTCTTGCGAGCCCCTCCGGATCGGTCATCTTCTACCACTTCAACGGTGTGGACAAGGTCCAGACCTTCGTCAGGAACGAGGAGCGCAGTCTCATCATTCTGGCCAATATGTCCGTGTCGGACATCACGGCAAGCGCCGTGGGCATGGCTGTCGGAATACTAATCGCAGGCTTGGCGGGCATCGCTGCGGCTGTCCTAATTATCGCCCTCTATATGGGCAATAGGCTGAAACCGCTCACAGCTGCCGCCGAGGCTGCCGATCTGCTGGCCAGCGGCGACTTGAACATTTCCATGCCGAAGGGGCACCGGGACGAGATCGGACATCTCCTCCAATCAATGGATAGAATGCTGGGAAAACTCAGGGATATCGTCAAAAACGTCAAATCCGGGGCCGCGAGCGTGAGCCTCGGCAGTCAGCAGATCAGCTCCACCGCCCAGCAGATGAGCCAGGGCGCGGCCGAGCAAGCTGCGAGCGCCGAGGAAGTCTCCGCATCGATGGAGCAGATGGCCGCGAGCACCAAGCAGAACATGGACAATGCGGTCGCTACGGAGCAGCTCTCGCGCAAAGCGGCCGATGACGCCCTCAAAGGCGGGAGCGCCGTCGAAGACACGGTGAAGGCAATGAAGAAGATAGCCTCGAGCATCTCAATTATCGAGGAGATAGCGAGGCAGACCAACCTGCTGGCGCTCAACGCGGCCATAGAGGCCGCTCGGGCAGGGGAGGCGGGCAAGGGATTCGCGGTGGTAGCGAGCGAAGTCCGCAAGCTGGCCGAGCGATCGCAGAAGGCGGCGGGCGAGATCTCCGTCCTTTCGAAGGAGTCGGTCGAGATCGCGGAACAAGCGGGCGAGCTGTTGAAAAAGATCGTGCCCGATATCCAGGGAACATCCGGCCTTGTACAGGAAATTGCCGCCGCGAGCCGGGAGCAGAAGGTCGGGTCCGACCAAGTGACGAAGGCCATTACGCAGCTCGACTCGGTTATACAGCAGAACTCGGCGGCTTCGGAAGAGCTGGCCGCCTCGGCGGAGGAGCTTTCGGGACAGGCTATCGGACTGCAGAAGGCAATGTCCTTCTTCAAGATTTCCGATGCGGTATCCGAAGTCCGGCCGGGCCCCGCGGAAGCACCCGCGATTTCGACGCGCAAGACGATGAATGTTCGCGTCAATGCTAATCCACTCCGTTTGCCTGCGCGCACGACCACGCAGGCCATGACGATTCGACACGATTCGATGGACAGTTCGTTCGAGGAATTCTGACCTGCCGAGGCGGCGGGATTCCGCCGCCTCTCTAGCCCCTTAGATTTTGAGCCCGAGGGAGCACCTAAAGCCGTTCTCGTTCTCGATCGCGATAGAGGCCGACAATTGTTGGCAGAGCATGTCGATGAACTTGAATCCCAGGCCTCCGTTTTTGCGCCAATCGAATCCCGAGGGTAGGCCCGGGCCATCATCCGCGATCGTCAGTCTGAGATTCCCGTCGCCTCCCTCGATTTTCACCCAGACTGTCCCCTCGGGACGTGTAGCGAAGGCGTGTTTGAACGCGTTGGTGATGAGTTCGTTGACGATTAATCCGATGGCCGCGGCGCGCTTCGTATCGAGCTCAAGAGCTTCGACATTCGCTTCGATCCTGATCTGCCGGCCCGCGGAGAGGTAGGTATGTTCGAGGGCATGAACGATATCCCCTACAAAGCTATCAAGCTCGAGGCTTTTCGTCATCTCGGAGGTCGCGGCCATTCGTTCGTGCATGAGGGCGATGGTTTGAATCCTCGCTTGGGCATCGCGCAGTTGAACGGCGCAACTTGGATCGGCTACCTCGCTTCGTTGCAATGAGAGCATGCTTATGAGCAGAGCGAGGTTATTCTTGATCCGGTGCTGTTCCTCTTTCAGCAGCATGGTCTTTTCTTTGAGAGCCGCGCTCAGCTCCTGGTGAACGAACATCTCGTCGGTGACATCGGAAAGCGATAGCAGGGCCTCTCTGGCGGGATCCTCGTCCGACCCGATCATCATCAGCTGCGCTTTATAGTACCGTTCCGGCCGATCGCCGACTTTGATGAGCCACTTCCGAGTCTCGGCCCGATTGCCGCGAGCAGCGTCGATGAGGAGTTCGACCTCGCGCTCATCGACACCGAGCAGCTCCGTCAGGTTCGTTTCGGCGCTGGCTTTACCGATCGGCGCGCCGCAGAGTGCGCGTGCAAGCCGATTTAGGCCCTTCACGATTGCGCGGCCGGAGGATAGATCGAGTTCGATAATTGGTAGCGGCGACAATTCGAAGAGCATTTCCATGGATGGGCTCCGAGCTCGAGGTTTGCCTAAGACGAATTGATAGGTGCCGTCTCCAAGGGCGGCAGTGTTGAACACGGCCCAAAGTCGGTTTCCGTCTTTCCGTACCAGGGTCCCCTCGGCGCGGACACGCCCAAGTTTCCGGAACTCCGACAAACGATTTTGGATGGGGCTGGCCCCGATCAAATCAAGATCAAGCGCGCCTATCTCTTCGCGGGAGTACCCGAGCATAGTTCTCGCGGAGGCGTTCATCGCAATGAGCCTGCCTGATTCCTCGACGAGCATCATCGAGTCGGGCGAGCACTCGGTGTAAGTATGAAACCGAGCGCTTCCATTTTTCGTGGACGACATAGCCCATCCTCCGTTTCACCCGAAGCGGTGCGGCATAGGTATCCAGCGTATGGCGACCGCGCTAGCGAGTGCGGCTGTACAGATCCCTGCGAACCTCATTATCACGAGAGCCTGGTTCCAGCTCGTCAGGCTCTCGGCAGTCTTGGCCAAAGCGGCGCGATGCCACAATCCCGCGTGCACGCTCCCGACAGGGATCTTCAGTCGACACGAGGGTATACATATCATCTCCGTGGCGTAGATACACCACGATGCATATACGATAATTTCTATGTATAAGTACAGAAGTCAAGTTAAGAGCCTGTTAATGTAACGACTTCAGCTAAGGATCACCGCTTCGCCGAAAACCCGATAACCTCAGTTATCGGGTTTTCGGCTTCTCTCTTTATTGGCTTGACAGATTACAAAGGTACCTGTATATTCCAGACCAGAAGGTACCTTCATAATAAGTTTGATACGGAGGAAGGATATGGACAACGATAAACGCGATCTACTTGAGCAGCTTTTCCGCCTTGCGGGCTTGCTGCGCCGCAGGACTGTACAGATGCACGGGGAGCGCGGCCCCTTTGGTTCGCCGCATCAGGGGCAGGGTAGAGTTTTGGCTCTCCTCAAGCTTAAGCCCGAAGTCAGCCAAAAAGAGCTCTCCACTATACTAGATATTCGATCCCAGTCTTTAGGCGAGCTCCTCGGCAAGCTCGAGCGCCAGGGCTACGTAACAAGGACGCCTTCGGAAGAGGATCGCCGCGGCATGAATATCAGCCTGACCGAGGCTGGCAAGGCTGCATCGGAACATCAGGACGAGAAGGCCGACTTTGACTCCTTCTTCGACTGCCTCGAGCCCGAGGAGCAAAAGAAGCTCGGCGAGTTTCTCGAGCGCTTGAGCCGGCGCCTCGAGGAAGAGATCGCGGCTGCCGGCGGAGACGGCGATTTGCAATCTGTCTTCGACGCGGGGCATAGAGGCTTCGGTCGCCCCGGCGGATTCCCCGGCTTCGACCGGGGCCATGGCGGGGACAGGCGGCCGCCCTTCGGCGGTCGCGGCTTCGGGCGCCCCGCGGCGGACGATGAGTAACACATAGGCATCGGCGGTAGACGGTCTTCGTTTCGCTTTTCCGGATAAAAGCGATGTGACTCAAGGCGCCTTTTGGCGCCGCGATAGCGGGATCCATATCCCGCAGGGAGAAGTGCGTATAAATGAAGCGACTGACTAAATATCTCTTGCCTTATGTGGGCATAATTATTGCGACTATCGCCTTGCTCTTCGGGCAGGCGAACTGCGATCTCGCCCAGCCCGATTACATGTCGAGGATAGTCAACATCGGCATACAGCAGGGCGGTGTCGAGGGCTCGGTGCCGGCGGCGATGCGGCAGAGCACGATGGAAAGGCTCGAACTGAGCATGGACGAGGCAAGCGCCACGCGCCTCTCGAGCGACTACGCCTACATCCTGCCGGGAACCGAAGCGGCAAGAATGTACGTCGGCAAATATCCCGCGGCGGCTAAGGAGAGCGTCCGCATCCTGAGGAATCCGAACAAGACCGAATACGACTGGCTGAGCGGAACCCTATCGAAAGTCATGACTGCCGCCCCTAATTCGGGAGCGTCACCCGCGGGACCAGGGAGGGGGGCCCAGGCGGGCACGGCTGCGATCAAGGCCGAGTACCTGGCCCTGGGCATGAGCGAGGCATCCATCCAACGCGGCTACATGGTAAAGACGGGCGGGATGATGCTCATCCTCGCCCTGCTCAGCGCCCTCGCCGCGGTCCTCGTGGGCTACCTTTCCTCGCGGCTGTCCGCGGGGCTCGCGAAGGATCTGCGATCGGCGGTATTCGCCAAGGTCGAAGGCTTCTCCCAGCGTGAGTTCGACCAGTTCTCCACCGCCTCGCTGATAACGAGGACCAACAACGATGTGATGCAGGTGCAGATGATTGTCGTCATGCTGATACGCTCGGTGGTCTATCCGCCCCTGATCGGCGTAGGCGGCATCATCCACGCCCTGGGCAAGGACGCCTCCATGTGGTGGGTCATCGCCCTGGCAGTGGCCGTTCTCGTCTCCCTCGTCGCGATCATCTTCAAGATCGCGGTCCCGAGGTTCAAGATCGTCCGCAAGCTCGTCGACCGCCTTACGCTCGTGAGCCGAGAGCGGCTCACGGGCATGATGATCTCCCGCGCCTTCAACACGCAGGCGATCGAGGAGGAGCGCTTCGACGGGGCGAACGAGGACCTGACGATGAACTCGCTCTTCGTCAACCGCGTCATGGCCTTCATGATGCCGACGATGATGCTCGTCATGAACGGAGTCTCCCTCCTCATCATCTGGATAGGCGCCGAGCAGGTCGGGCAGTCGGCGATGCGCGTCGGCGACATGATGGCCTTCATGCAATACGCGATGCAGATCGTCATGGCCTTCCTCATGATGTCGATGATCTTCGTCATGCTTCCAGGCGCGGCGGTCTCGGCCGACCGCGTGGCCGACATCCTCGACACCGAAGCCTCGCTCCGCGATCCCGAAAAGCGCAAGTCCTTCGGCGGCGCCTTTTCGGGGACCGTGGAGTTCCGCGACGTGCGCTTCAGGTATCCGAACGCCGAGGAGGATGCTCTGCGCGGCATCAGCTTCGTGGCTGAGCCCGGGCAGACGACTGCCATAATAGGCGCGACCGGCGCGGGGAAATCGAGCATCGTGAACCTCGTGCCGCGCTTCTACGATGTCAGCTCGGGCTCGGTCCTCGTTGGAGGAATAGACGTGCGCGAGCTCAGCCAAGGCGAGCTTCGCGAGAAGATCGGCTATGTCCCGCAAAAGGCCAGTCTGTTCTCCGGGACGATAGAATCCAATCTCCGCTTCGCGGACGAGAACGCCACAGAGGAGGAAATCAGCTCCTCTTCCGCCATCGCCCAGGTCGCCCAGTTCATCGACTCCAGCCCCAGGGGCATGGCCACGGCCATCGCCCAAGGCGGCGACAACGTCTCGGGCGGCCAGAGGCAGCGTCTTTCGATAGCGCGAGCCCTCGTGAAGAGGCCGCCCGTCCTGATATTCGACGACTGCCTCTCGGCCCTTGACTTCAAGACGGACTCTGCGCTGCGAAAGGCCCTCAAGGCCAAGAGGAAGGAGAGCACGATCATCATCGTCACGCAGCGCGTGGCGACGGTCATGCAGGCCGACCAGGTGATAGTCCTCGACGAGGGCAGGGTGGTCGGCTCAGGCGATCACGCATCATTGATGAAAGGCTGCGAGACCTACCGCGAGATCGCGCTCTCCCAGCTCAGCCAGGAGGAAATACTATGAGCGATATCAATACAACCAGAAATGGAGCGGGCCCCGCGAGGAGCGGGAATGGCCCGAGCGGGCGCAGAGGCGGCTTCGGGGGCCGAGGGGGCGGCTTCGGAGGAGGCGGCCATGGGATGGCGATGAGCGACGAGAAGGCCCACGACTTCAAGAGCACGATGCGCAAGCTCCTCGCTTACTTGGGGCGCTATAAGATCGCCGTCGTCGCCGTCCTGATCATCTCCCTCTCCTCGACCCTGTTCTCGATCCTCGGCCCCAAGATACTCGGAAGGGCGACGACTAAGCTCTTCGAAGGCGTCATGGCCATGGCCGCGGGCTCAGGCGGCATCGACTTCGGCGCCATCGGGCGGATAGTCCTCATCACCCTCGGGCTCTATGTACTGTCGGCGGCCTTCACCTACGTCCAGGGCTGGATCATGGCCGGCATCTCGACCAAGATTTCGTATAGGCTCCGGAAAGACATCTCCGAGAAATTGGACAGGCTGCCCCTCAGATACTTCGACGGAACAACTCACGGCGAGCTCCTGTCGCGGATAACAAACGACGTCGACGTTATCAACCAGACCCTGAGCCAGAACCTGATGCAGCTCGTCTCTTCGACCGTGACGGTCGTAGGCGTCATCGCGATGATGCTCTCGATCAGCTGGATCCTCACGCTCGTCGCGCTGGTCATCATGCCCATATCCCTTCTGTTCGTAACCGGCTTAGTCAAGAAGTCGCAGAAGCTCTTCAAGGAGCAGCAGGCCTACCTGGGCCAGGTCAACGGCCATGTCGAGGAAATGTATAGCGGTCACCTCGTCATCAAGGCCTTCAATGCCGAAAAGCGCAGCATCGCGGTTTTCGAGGCTTACAACGCCAAGCTCTACGGGGCGGCCTGGTCCTCGCAGTTCATCTCGGGCCTCATGATGCCCCTGATGGCCCTCGTCGCCAACCTGGGCTACGTGGTAATCACCATTCTCGGGGGAAGCCTCGCGCTCAGGAAGGTCATTACCGTGGGCGACATTCAGGCCTTCATCCAGTACATCAACTCCTTCTCCCAGCCCCTGGCGCAGATCGCGAGCATCTCGAGCGTCCTGCAGCAGACGGCTGCGGCGGCGGAGCGCGTCTTCGAGTTCCTGGAGGAAGACGAGGAGGCCGATGAATCCGGAACCCCCGTCGAAATGGAAAAGCCGGAAGGCAGGGTCGAGTTCAGGAACATCCGCTTCGGATATTCGCCCGAGAAGCTGATAATCAAAGACTTCTCCGCTCTTGCGGAGAAGGGCCACAAAATCGCCATCGTCGGCCCGACGGGGGCGGGCAAGACCACGATGGTCAAGCTCCTCATGCGCTTCTATGAAGCGGACTCGGGCGTCATTCTCGTCGATGGGGTGGATATCAAGGAGCTCCGGCGCAAGGACCTTCGCAAGCTCTTCGGTATGGTCCTCCAAGACACCTGGCTCTTCAACGGAACCATACGCGACAACATCCGATACGGCAGTCCCGACGCCACGGAGGCCGAAGTGATCGAGGCCGCCAGGATGGCCCATGCCGATCGCTTTATCCGCGCCCTGCCCCAGGGCTACGACATGGTCATCAACGAGGAGGCGAGCAATATCTCGCAGGGGCAGAAGCAGCTGCTCACGATAGCTCGGGCCGTCCTCGCCGACCCCGCGATGCTGATCCTGGACGAGGCCACCAGCTCGATCGACACCCGCACCGAGCTCCTCATCCAAAAGGCCATGGACGACCTCATGCGCAACCGGACGAGCTTTATAATCGCCCACCGACTCTCGACCGTGAAGAACGCCGACCTCATCCTGGTCATGAAGGATGGAGACATAGCCGAGCAGGGCAGGCACGAGGAGCTCCTCGAGAAGGGCGGGCTCTATGCGGAGATCTACGAGAGCCAGTTCGACTCCTCGGTCCCGGCGGATGAGACATTAGCAGTCTAGTGGAGTGTCGAATCGCTTGGAGTTGTCCCTCGGCCCACAGGGAAAGGCGATCGATCTCAACAGTCTGCTGAAACGCTTCGAGTATTTCAACAGCCTGCTAAAGGACGTACTCGCGATTGGGACAGCGCGCCGGGCAAGCATCCGCTTTGCAACCCATGCACTTGCGTATCCTTTCCAGCGAGCCTTCGATCTCATCCCTCATGCCCGCCAGTTCGTCGATCTGCTTTTCGAGCTTCTCCTTCTGCATGGTCAGCAATTTATTCGTGTGCTTAACCCTGGCTTTGTGGGACGAGTCGGGGCCGATCGCTCCCAGGCAGAGTTTCATCTCCTCGATGCTGAGTCCGAGCGTCTTCAATCGCCGTATGAATATCAGCCGGTTCACATCGCGGGCCGTATAGAGGCGAATACCTCCCGAGGTGGAGCTTGAAGGCGACAGAAGACCTCGCTCTTCATAGTACCTGACGGTACGGATGCTTACGGCGGCGCGTCTGGCCACTTCCCCTATCTGAAGCTGCGGAGAGAGGGAAGCGGCGTCCGCCTTTTCCTCGTTCATGACGAAGTTTTATCACCTCTTCAATTCACTGTCAATAATAACGTATGGTGTTGACAGTAACGTAACGTCATATTACACTCCGATTATTCTTTACCTCAAGGAAGGAGACCGCCATGATCAAGCTGAGCGAAGAAGCGAAAAAAGCCATCGGAGAGATCCATCCGGCGTATGTCGCCACCGCCGACAAAAGCGGAAAGCCCAACGTTTCCGCGAAAGGGTCCCTGCGCGTTCTCGACGATGAGCACGTCATTTTCGCCGACGTGAATTCCCCCCGCACGCTCGCCAACATCCGAAAGAATCCCCAGGTGAGCATAATCTGTCTGGATGCCGCCCAACACCAGAGTTGCCGCATTTGGGGCAGCGCCGAGGTCATCACCTCCGGCCCGCTGCTCGAGCAGGTAGGCAAGGAGTTGGCCGCCAGGAAGATCGACGTGAAGAGCGTCATCAAAGTCGCCGTCGACGAGGTCGAGGTGTCGTGATGCCGGAGGTAATCCCCGGGTCGAAGGGCGAAGCGGAGACGGCAAAATGATCGGGAAACTTCTGGCTGAAGGGAACGACAGGCTGAAAGAGAAGGGCATCGGCGGCAAAAGGGGCGCGGAGACCGGCGCCGTCGTCAGGATGACCCGCGACTACATCGATTCGCTGATGATCGAAGCGAGAGTGATAGATTCCACCGAGGCCTCGACGGAGATGAGGCTCTTCGGCGAAACCTTCTCCACTCCTATAATGGTCGCCGCACTGTCGGGACTCGGCGGCATCTGCGCCGATCCCATGGTGGAAGTCGCGAAGGGGGCTCTGGCGGCCGGCGCAGCCATGTGGGTCGGTATCGGAGACGAGCCGGAGCTCAAAGCCGTCGTCGGGACCGGCGCAAAGACTATAAAAATAATAAAGCCGTACAAAGACAAGAACCTGATATTCGACAAAATAGCCCAGGCCGAAAAGGACGGCGCCTTCGCCGTCGGGATGGACATCGTCTTCTCCTTCGGGGGCGAGATCGAGGACAGTCTGGTTCGCCCGGAGCTGATGGCGCCCAAGACCTTGGCCGAAATCAAAAGCTTCGCGGCCGCGACGAGACTGCCCTTCGTCTTGAAAGGGATACTGAGCGAGCGGGACGCGAGAAAGGCGCTGGAGGCCGGCGCGGCGGCGATCGTGGTCTCCCATCACGGCGGCTCGGTGTTGGATTACGCGGTGCCTCCGCTCAAGGTTCTGCCGCGGATCGCGAGGGCAATCGAAGGGAGAATCCCCGTTTTCGTGGACAGCGGGATCGTCAGGGGGACCGATGTCTTCAAGGCCCTGGCCCTGGGCGCGAACGGCGTCCTGATCGGGAGGGCGGTGATGGCTGGTCTGGCCTCCGGTGGAGCGGAAGGCGTGCGGGGAATCATCGGCGGCGCGAACGAGGAACTGCGAAGGGCGATGAATCTCACGGGCTCTCGGGATATACGCAGCATCGATCCTCAGGTGATATGGGAGGCGTGAGCGGGCTTGGCTCCGAGCGCGCTTCTCGCGAGCTCCAGGAAGGATTTCGTATCGGCCGCGCGTCAGAGTATCTTGTCCACGAGGAGAATCGCATGAGCCTGAAAGACGACTTGGAAGTCCTGAAAAAAGAGCAGCAGGCCCGGTTGCCCGAGGTCGCGCTCACTCTGTTCGACAAGGTGGTTCGCGATCTTAAGTCGCAGGGCCTTGAGGAGCGCGCGCTCAAGGTCGGTCAACATATTCCTGATTTCACTCTGCCGGATGCCCTTGGGAGCCCGGTTTCGTCGGGAGATCTCCTGGTCCGCGGCCCTTTGGTCATCTGCTTCTACCGCGGGGCCTGGTGCCCATATTGCAACCTCGAGCTCAAGGCGCTCCAAGAGTCATTGGAGGACTTCCGAAGCCTCGGGGCGCAACTGGTCGCCATCTCTCCCATGACTCCGGACAACAGCCTTAGCCTGGCGGAAAAGCATCACCTGACCTTCTCGGTCTTAAGCGATACGGGATTGAAGGTGGCCTCGCAGTTCGGGTTGGTCTACCATGTGCCGCTCGAGCTCAAGGCGTTCTTCCAGAGCGGAGGACTCGACCTCGCCGTCTACAACGGCGACGGCTCATGGAGACTCCCCATGCCCGCCACCTACGTCACGGACCACGACGGCATCGTGGTCGCGCGGGTCAACGCCGATTGGAGGGACCGACTGGACCCCCTTGAAATCTATAGCGCGCTCCAGAAAATCACTTGACTAGCATGCCGCGTCGGACAGCGATCGCCATGGATCAATGAACAACCTCGCGGCGAGCTGCGGGCTATAAGTCTCTCCTCCGAATCAAAATACTCACCGCCCACCAAGAGGGCACCGCCTTCATTGCTCATGGTGATACCCTGGCTAGACTTCACGACCACCTGGCCTCCGGGGTAGCGCTCATATCGACGCGGAGCGGAGCCTACTAAAACCCGGCGGCCGCGGAGGGCAAGGTCGGCTTTCCCGTCGCATCCCCAAGGGCGGAAAGCTCGTTATCACCCCGCGACCACAGCACCACCTCCCTCGACGCGGGCGCGTTTCCATGGTACTATATGACTAGATTTGGCTAACTTGGTCATATAGTCAAACAGTCACAAAGGGATGCCCGGGCATCCGTGAGGAGAGGTGGAATGGCGACCCAGCGAGCCAGGAGCAAGACGGAAGGAAGCCAGCCCGCAAAGGGAGGGCCCCGGCGGCTTTCGGCCTCGGACAGCCGAAAGCTTCGCCAGGATCGAATCCTGGACGCCGCCATGGCGGTTCTGGCGCGCTGGGGTTTTCGAAAGACCACGGTGGACGACGTGGCCCGCGAGGCGGGGGTAGGCAAGGGCACGATCTACCTGCACTGGAAAGACAAGGAAGAGCTCTTTCGGGCAGCGATCTGGCACGCCGGCCAAAAGACCATCGAGGACACGATGAGGCGGGTGGCCGCGGATCCCGACGGCGAACAGTTCCACCGTTTCTGGGCCCACGGGCTGGTGGCCATCTACGACAACCCTCTGATCTCCGGCGTCATGTCGGGCGTCATCGACATCGCCGGCGGGGGCATCGAGGCGCTGGGCAGCTCCACGCTGAAACGGCTCATCGGGACCTCGGAGGAGCTGATCGCGGCCATGCAGCGCGCAAACCTGATCCGCCGCGAGGTCCCCATACGCGTGGTACTGGTCCTGCTCGACGCTTTGAAGATGGGCATCATCTCCTCCAGTCGGCTCCTGCTGACGGGCCAAACGCCGACGCAGGAGCTCACCGACGGGCTGGGCGACCTTATACGCCGCTGGCTGCAACCCGACGCGGGAGGCAGGGTGAGCGCGAAGGGCAAGGCGATCATGAAAGAGTGGATGAAGATGTTCGTGAGCATCGGTGCTGAAAACCGGAGAACGGAAGACTGAAGATCTATGAAGCCAGTGGTGGAAGTCGAGAAGACCCAAGCCGATACACCAAGGAGGGGGTTAGTCATGAAACGAAACGAGACCGGAGACATGAGCGCAAAAACGACTAATGTGCTGTTGATCCTGGGCGCAATCGCAGGGCCGCTTTTCACCTTGTTATGGTTCGTCGAGGGAATGACTCGCGAAGGCTACAACCCCCTGCGCATTCCGGTCAGTTCTCTTTCCATCGGAGAGATGGGATGGACGCAGATGGTCAACTTCATCGTGTCAGGCCTCCTGACCGTCATCATGGCCATTGGCCTACGGCGTGCGGCAAAGACCCGCGGGGGTTCCACATGGGGGCCGCTGCTGATCGGTCTGGCGGGACTCGGAATGATCGCCGCGGGATTCTTCACGACCGCCTCCATGAACGGCTATCCGGCAGGAACACCGGCCCTACCGATAAAAGTCAGCAGGTCAGAGCTGATGCACAACTTGGTTTCAACGCTCTTCTTCATCGGAATCCCGGCGGCAAGCTTCGTATTCACCCGGCGCTTCTTCGTGTGGCGCGAACGCGGGTGGGCCGTCTATTCGCTCGCCACCGGCCTCGCCTTTATCGTCCTGTTTGCGGTGACGAGCCTAGGCGTTCAGCAGATTGCGGGATTGGTGGACCTCGTGGGACTGTTTCAGCGACTTGTGCTCGTTATCGGTATGACATGGCTGACATTGCTGTCCATCCATCTAATGCGGGCACCTGCCTAGTGGACGATTGCGACGATAATTGGCCCTGATCATTGACTTCGAGAGATCGCGATCATCCTCCCGTACTGCCCGACTCGGATAGCCCTGCCGCTGGGGCGGGTCCTGACTTCGAGCCTGTACTCGCCGACCTCGAGATCGGGTATCTTGCCGTCGACGAAAGTGCTCCCGATATGACTGTACACGGCCATCCTCGTCTCCCCCGCGGATCCCGAAGCTGGGATGAAAAAGACGCCCTGTTCCATATCTTTCCAGGTGAAGCGGAGACGACTTCCGGTGACGTGAAGGATCTGACCCGCCGAGCCGGAGTCGATCGAGCCATGGATATCCGCATTCGCGACGCGGACGATCGCCGGGAGCAAAGGCGGCGGCGCATCGACGAGCTCGATCGAGGAGCTGAGCCGAATCCGTTCCAAGAACGGGCGAGAGCCGCGGATCATGAGCCGCATGTCGTCCTCGCTGACCTTCTGGCCACGATCCGGACCCGTGCCCTCGGCTTCGATGCCGGGGCAGTGGACGCTCAGTTTTATGGCGCCGATGGGAGTCTGAACTTCGCTCCCCACGGTCAGGAAGAAGGCCAGGGCCTCGGCGAACTGGAGGAAGACCGACCGGAGATCGCTCGCCGAAAGGCCGGTGGTCCTGTCCATGTATTCGAGGAGCTTGTCGAAGCCGATTTTATCTCGCTGCACGACGCGCGGCGCGAGCTTCCCGTCCTTGCGGATATTGTTTCTGACCAAAGCGACTTTGATAGCCACGATTGCCTCCGAGCTTTATACGCCAGTGCTGGGATCCGGCGATTGAGGCTCGAAACGAAAGATATTGAGACTGAAAACGAAAAAATTCCAGGCTGAAAACAAAACAAACTGAATTGAATACGGACCATCCTCAGCCTCATAATGGACCAAAAATAAGCTTGTCTGGAGTCCTCGTTCGATTGTTCTAGGAAGTGGCACAAGCGGCTGGACACATGATTTCTATCTTCGCGGAGAAGATCCTCTCGAAAAGCCATTTTAGGATCGCGCTACTTATTCCACCCTCTCTTCAAAAGGCGGAACACGACATCAAAGGCTTCCTGGGGGGATTCGGAATCCATTGCCCAGTTCGCCCCCAGTTGGATGAGGTAGGCGATTGCATCGGCCTCCTCACTGCTGGTCTTCGTCTCTTTCCGAATGACCTGGGCCAGGGTTTCGGCTCTTCCCATCCAGACCCGTCTGCTGTATTCGGCAAGCTCGGGTGTTTCCTTCGTCAATTGGTGGAAGGCGGCGGACAGCTCGGAGGACAGCTCGCTCTCCGGGGGGGTGAAGCCATAGAAGGACAAATAGAACTGGTGGAGGGAGTCTATAACCGAGCTCCCGACCGGCCTCGACGCGACGGCCTCGACTAGGCCTTCGTCATACTCCTCGATCTCGTCGAAAACCAGAGATTCCTTGCATGGAAAGTACTTAAATACAGTTGTCACCGACACTTCCGACAATTGAGCAATCTCGGCTACAGTGACCTTGTCATAACCTTTCTCGATAAACAATCTGAGGGCTGTATCGCCGATCACTTTTCGGGTCTTGGCCTTCTTCAGCTCGCGTAATCCCATCCGTAGAGAGTACAGGGCCAGGATCAGAAAAGTCAACAAAAAATGAAGTGAACTTATATATTGTGTCAATATAAAACTGTAGTCACTTGACTTTTTTGCGTACTGTGAATATACAGGACTTCACAGGAGTTCGTCGTGAAAGCAGTTCAATTCAGTGAATATGGCGGCCCAGAGGTTCTGAAGGTGGTCGACGCCGACGAGCCGCATGCCGGTTCCGGCCAGGTGCGGATTGCCGTCCGAGCCGCCGGGATCAATCTTTCGGACGTGATAAAGATTCGGGCCGGCACCTGGAAGGGCATGCCAATTCCGCTTCCTTCAGGCGTCGGGGTCGAGGGAGCGGGCGTCGTGGATGAAGTCGGCGAGGGCGTCACCGACGTTTCTATCGGAGACGCCGTCTTCGGCTACGGTTTCGACATGGTGGCGCACTACGCGGTCCTGAGACCCTGGGGCTGGGCTCGCAAGCCTGACGATCTGAGCTTCGAAGAGGCGGGCGGGTTCCCCGTGGTCGTCGAAACGGCAACGCGCATCCTTGCCCAAGTCGGAGTAAAGGCCGGCGAGACACTTCTGGTGAGCGGAGCGTCCGGCGGCATCGGCTCCGCAGCGGTCCAGTTCGCGCGTTACCGCGGGATCACCGTGATAGGCACAGCGAGCGCCCCGAACCAGGATTACCTGCGCGCTCTCGGCGCCATCCCGACGACCTATGGACCGGGCCTTGTCGAACGGGTCAGGAAACTCGCGCCAAACGGCGTGAATGCCGCCCTCGATATCGCCGGCTCGGGCGTCATTCCCGAACTGATCGAGCTTGTCGGCGATCCTTCCCGCGTCATCTCCGTCGCCGATTTCACCGCGCCACAGTACGGCGCGCAGCTGTCTCTCGTGGCTCAGAAGAATCCCCAGCTCGTCTTGGTCGAGGCGGCGCGGCTGTATTCGGAAGGTGCTTTCCGCGTGCCCTTGGGAAAGACCTTCCCCCTCGCCCAAGCCTCGGACGCGTACAAAATTTGCGCCGAAGGGCATAGCGCGGGCAAGCTCGTGATCACCATATCTTGAAGGAAATCATGTCTGCAGATCCGTCTACGCACATCACGGCTGACCCGATCATCCGCGAAAGCCGCCGGCGTCGCACGATCCTGATCGGGGTGTGCATCGCCCTCATGGCAGTCATCGCGTCGGTGTCCGGACTGAACGTCGCCCAGCCGCAACTCGCCCTCGCCTTCGACGCATCGCAAAGCGACATCGTGTGGATGATCAACATCTACACCATCACCCTGGCCGCGTTGTTGTTGCCTCTCGGCGCAGCCGGTGACCGCCGGGGCCGCAAAACAGTCCTGATCGCGGGCCTGGTCGTCTTTGGCGCGGCAAGCGCGGCAGCGGGTCTGGCCCCCACTATCGAGGTCATGCTCGCGGCACGACTGCTCTGCGGCGTCGGCGCAGCGATGATCATGCCCGTCACTCTCGCGGTCATTACCTCGACCTTCCCGGCCGAAGAGCGTTCCAAGGCGATCGGTGTGTGGACGGCCGTCTGCGGTGGCGGTGGCGTCCTGGGGATGTTCGTATCGGCTGTCCTTGTAGACGTGGCCAGTTGGCGATGGCTCTTCGTCCTGCCGGTCGTTCTCGTCCTCGCGGCCCTCCCCATGGCGCTGCGAGCCATCCCGAACTCGCGGGAAGTTCCCGAGCGCAATTTCGACTTCGTCGGTGCGCTGACATCCATGATCGCCGTGGTCGGGTTCATCTTTGCCCTCACCGAGGGACCCGAACAAGGATGGACCGCTCCTGTAACCCTGCTCGGCCTCCTGTTTGGCGCCGGCGGAGCCATCGGTTTTGCGCTGTGGGAACTTCGTCAGGCGGCCCCGCTGTTGGACGTCAGACTGTTCCGAACGCGGGCTCTCGCGAGCGGCTCGGTGTCGCTGCTCGCGGTGTTCGGCGTGCCGTCGGGGATCTTCTTGGTTCTCTACCCCTACTTCCAGGCGGTGCTCGGCTGGTCCGGTCTTGTCTCCACCCTCGCGCTCATGCCGATGCTCGTGCTGATGATAGTCTGCTCCGGCCTCGCCCCGCGACTGACGGCCCGGATCGGAGTTCGTCTGGCGATGGCGACCGGGATATTCCTGGGCCTTGCCGGATTGGCCCTTATGGCGATCCTCGTCTCGGTCGACGGGGGCTACCTTTCTGTCCTGCCGGGTTATGTCGTCATGGGACTCGGCATGGGCCTCTCGATGACCCCCTCCACCGAGGCCATCACCTCGTCGCTGCCGCGCGAACGACAAGGTGTCGCCTCCGCGCTCAATGATATAGCCAGGGAGTTCGGCAGCGGCCTCGGCATCGCTCTGCTGGGAGCGGTCTTGACCGCCGGATACGGCAAGGCGATCGACTCGCGTCTGGAAGGAGTCCCCGCCGGCGCAGCCGACACCGCGCGCAAAGGCATAGCCAGCGCTCTCGCAATCGCCGACGAAGCCCAGCCCTACTCGAAGGCGCTGTTCCGGTCCGCGCAGGAGTCATTCGTCCGCGGCTGGCAAGAGGCCATGTGGGCGGGAGTCATCATGATGACGATCGTGCTTGTCTTCGTTCTCGTTCGAGGTCCCGAACGCACGAATTCATCAGTATAATGAGTAAACGGAACCAATAATCCGACCAACTCGGCCTCGCCGAGCGCGCAGGAGGCCTGAAATGGCTCGAATCGTCGTCATGAACCACGTGACGCTCGACGGCGTGATGCAGGGACCTGGCCACGCAGACGAGGACACCAGAGACGGGTTCACGCAGGGCGGCTGGGCTAACCGGTCCGTAAGGCCTGACGACGCCACGCGCAAGGCGATGGGCGAGAGGATGGCGGCCGGGGGCGGCATGGCAGGATGGCTCTTCGGGCGGCGTACCTACGAGCAGCTGCTGGCCACTTGGAACGCCAGGGGCGGCCCGTTCAAGGACGCGCTGAACAACTCGCCCAAGTACGTCGCGTCGACCACGCTCGAGGAACCCCTGCCGTGGCCCAACTCGACGCTCCTGCGCGGCGGTGTCGTCGACGCTCTGCGCGCGCTCAAGGCGCAATCCGACGGCGTTCTGGCGATCATGGGCAGCGGCGCGCTGATCGGCTCGTTGATGGCCGCGAACCTGATCGACGAGTACTTGCTGATGATCCACCCCCTCGTGCTCGGCACCGGACGACGGCTGTTTCCTGGGGGCGTAAACCTGTCGCTGCGGCTTACCGACAGCGTCGCGACGGCCACCGGCGTGGTGATCGCCATCTACGAGCCGGCCGGAGACTCCACGGAAAATTAAGCTCACGCGTATAACCTCGAGATCGCTGCGCAGCCGCATTCCTCAATGAGAAATCGTATACCCCATAGCCCGGTAACCCCGCTCGCGCTTGGTCCACATCCGACTAAGCCTCGGATCATCGATTTCGACATAGTCGTACACGCGCAGATCGCGCTTCCCGGCGCATAGCCTATTGAGCCGACCTGCATACTGCTGGAGCGTCCCCTTCCATGAGATCGGCATGGCGAGGACGAGGGTGTCGAGGCTCGGGTGATCGAAACCCTCGCCGATGAGTTTCCCCGTGGAGATGACGATCCTCGGATCGCCTTCGGGAAGGGCCTCGAGTTGCGCCATCGTCTCGTTCCGCTTTTTGCGAGTCATCCTTCCATGGAGGATGAAGACCGTGGATGCGATGGGCTCGATAAGTGCGCGCAACCTGTCGAGATGCTCGCTTCGCTCCGTGAGGATGATGATTTTTCGGTCTTCCCTCCAGGCCTCCTCGACATCGCGAAGAATCATGCGATTTCTCGTCTCGTTCGCGGCCAGAAGTCCGAATGCGGCCTGAATTCCGAGCTCTGCGGGGATTGATGATCCCTTGACATGCCGAACGCGGACTTCCATGGCGCCGGAATGCGCCGCTAGTCCGGTGGACGAATGTCGGATCGGCCCGCATTGCATGAAGATGATCGGATCGAGCCCGTCACGACGGATCGGCGTGGCCGTCAATCCGAGGACTCGGCGAGATTTCGCCTTTTTCAAGATGCCCTCGAACGATACTGCCGAGACGTGATGACACTCGTCGACGATCACCTGGCCGTAGCCGAACAGAAACTCCGGCAAATCTTCTCTACGCGAAAGCGACTGCATGACGGCGACGTCGACAATTCCGCTTACCTTGTTCTTCCCTCCCCCGATGAGGCCGATCCCTGGCTCCTCCAGCGAGAGGAACTGTCCAAGTCGTTCCTTCCACTGGCGCAGAAGCTCGGTCCGATGGACAAGGATAAGGGTGCTTACTTTCCGCTTGGCGATCATCGCGGCCGCGATTACCGTCTTACCGAAGGCGGTGGGCGCTCGAAGCACTCCGATATCCTCCTTCGCGAGGTCATTCAGCGCCTCGGCCTGGTCATCCCGCAAATTCCCGATGAATGCGGCCTCTATAGTCTTGCCATCGCTGCGCTCGTCCTTGATGTATTCGTCGATTCCGTTGTCCCGGAGTAATTGCGAAAGCATGTCGTGGCAGCCGCGAGGCAAGGCGATGTGGCGCGGAAAATTCTCCGCGCACCCGATGATCCTCGGCTTGTCCCATACCGGGAGCCTCAGTGCCTGAGCTTTGTAAAACTCCGGATTCGGAAAGGCGGCCAGGCGGATGACGCGGTTCAAGAGCGGCTGGGGAAGTCGGTCCTTCTTGAGGTAGATGCGATCCGCGAGAACGATCTCAATCATTTTTGGAAGCGGTCCCGGTACCGTGACAGCAGCCTGAGACTTGCTCTTCCAGGGCTCGTCTCCATACTCGTATTCGAATGCGACATCGAGCGAGTCGCGCCCAAGAGCGATGCCCGATACGATGTGGGCAATCATACCAGGCTTCATCGTCTCGAGCGAAGAGAGATAGGCCCATTGGTCGGGAAAAGGAACGAAGTCATCGTCGACGAAGACGCTGCCGCCATGCTCTCTCGCTTTTTTCTGCAACGGGAGGGCGATGAGGTTGCCGTAGCCGCCTGACGGTATACGATCCTGATTAGGGAAAAGCCGGTCATAGCTCGACAGCTCGAGCTGCCGGCGTCCCGCGCATGTCCGGCTTATCAGGGCTGATCCCAATCTTCTAGCCTCGACGGCGGGAATAGCCGAAGCAAAGAATATCCATACATGGGCTCCTTTACCGGAACGTGATACTTCGAGAGCGGCGGGTACAGAAAGCTCCCGGCAGACTGCGGTAAAGGCGGTCGCATCGTCCTTCCAATCTCCTTCGTCGAAATCAATGGCAAGGAGCCGACAGGTATCGTCGTTCAAGAGCGGATACAATCCGATCACGAGCTTCCCCGTGAGATGGTCGAAGATGACTTGGTCGATCAAGGGGAGCAACTTCCTATCACGGCAGTCGGCGCACTTGACGCTTGGTTTTCTGCAGATGCCGTCCACCCATTCATTTTCGCATGCGGGCGAATACCCGGACTTGCCTCGCGAGGATTCCCACCGCCGCGCAAACACATCCTGCCTTCCCTGGAACAGGCGACGAAACAGAGCAACCTTGTCCGAGGCGGAAAGCCCTGCCGGTTTTTTTTTCGTCCGAGGAGTTTCTTCATGGAAAGAGAACTGTTCATCCTCGGCTCGATGATCCTCGGCTCGATGATCCTCGGCCCATGCTACGCCATGGCGAGCAAGAAGCGCCTTAAGCCGCGCGTTTTCCTCTCGAAGGCGAGCAAGCACGGTTTCCTTGACAAGGTGCCAAGCGAGCGCGATTTAGGCAGGCGTCGCATTCTTTAAGAAGAACGACAACGGTGCAGGGTAATGCGACGTTAAGCCGTTCGGCTGGCGGAGCTATGCCTAATATATGTTGCATTTTAGAATATTGTATGCAAAAATACAGTATATTTTCGCTCGGAGGCGAATATGCTGCTTGAGTTCCGCGTCTCGAATTATCGATCCATCCGCGACGAGCAATGCCTGAGCCTCGTGCCGATCGGCAAGGATGCGACTCTCCAGGCGACCAATATCTTCATGACTGGCAGCGAATCCGCCCCGGCCGCCCTCCTTGGCGTCGGCGTCTACGGCGCGAACGCGAGCGGCAAGTCGACCGTCCTCAACGCGATGGCCTTCGCGCAGGCCTTGATCCGGGACTCGGCGAGTAAGGTCCAAGCGGGCCAGAGCCTCAATGTCCAGGGCTTCGCCTTCGACGAGGCCGCTCGGTCGCAGCCATCGTCCTTCGAGATCACTGTGCTCGTGGAGGGAATTCGTTACCAGTACGGATTCTCCCTCCTACCCGAGCGGATCCGCGACGAGTGGCTCCTCGTCTACAAGTCATCGAAGCCGCAAGAGTGGTTCAAGAGGACCTGGAACGAGGCGGCGGGACGCTACGATTACGCCGCCTTCAGTTCGTACTTCGCCGGACCGAAGGACCTCTGGAAGAAGTCCACCAGGGAGAATGCCCTATTCCTTTCCACCGCCGTGCAGCTTAACAGCGATCAGCTGAAGCCTCTGTGGGACTGGTTGGTCCTTTCATGGGCAATCGTCCCGGCGCAGGCGGGAATCGGCCTCGACCTCACCCTCGACGCCATCGAGAAAGGAGGATCGAAGGTGGCCGTGCTCGGGTTCCTCAATTCAGCAGATATCGGGATAACCGACATAGCCATTGAGAGGCAGCAGGCCAAGCAGAACTTCTTCATGCTAGACGGTGCGACAGGTAAGGCCTCCGTCTCGGAGCCGGTCGACACGGAAATCCGTATGCCTAGGTTCACCCATCGCGGGGCAGGAGCCAGCGCGGTCATCGATTTCCAGTTCGAATCGCAGGGGACACAGCGTCTCTTCTCGCTCGCCGGCATCGTGCTCGCGGCACTGGATCGGGGCATGGCGCTCGTCATCGACGAGATCGAGAGTAGCATGCATCCCCTCCTGGTGAGGCATATCCTCGGCCTCTTCCTCTCGCCAGAGACGAACCGCAAGGGAGCGCAGATCGTCTTCAGCACCCACAGCACGTCGCTCATGGACAACGAGCTGCTCAGACGCGACCAGATATGGTTTACCGAGAAGGGCGGCGACCAGGCTACGGTCCTCGTCCCCTTGAGCGATTTCAGCCCCAGGAAGAAAGAGGCCTTCGCGAAGGGCTATCTTGAGGGGCGCTACGGCGCCATTCCGATCCTTGGATCCCCGCGCGTGAGGAGAGGCGTGGATGCGGGAGAATAGCCCCAAAATGCGCCAGGCGCGCAAGCTCGAACGGAAGGCAGGCGCGAGGCCCCCGTATCCGCGAGTTCTCATGGTATGCGAAGGGGCGGAGACCGAGCCGAACTATCTCGAAGAGATCAGGCAATCCAAGAGGATTCCATCGGCCCACTGGACTATCCTCCCTTCGGAGCTCGGGACCGGGCCGGAAAAGGTCGTGGAGTACGCCGAGCGGAGAGCGCGGGAAGACGGCACCTGGGACGAGATTTACTGCGTCTTCGATCGCGACGATCATGCCCATTACCGAGAGGCGATCGATAAAGCGAGGGCCCTAGACAGAAGGCTCCGGACCAAATCCCCGTCGGCTTCTATCCGTTTCATGCCCATCGCCTCCGTCCCATGCTTCGAGCTCTGGTTCCTCCTGCATTTCGAGCCGGTCACGCGCGAACTCGACCGGACAGAGGCAAGACGGAAGCTCCAGCGATGGATCACAGCTTACGATAAAAATCTCGAGGATATGTTCGCGCGAACTTCGGATCGATTGGAACAAGCTTTCAAGAACGCGAGCGACGAGCGTAGGCGCGCTGTCGATACTGGTAACGACAATCCATCTACTAACGTTGACATCCTTATTAAAAGACTTTTAGCGATAGCTGCACTGGCCTCTCGATGAACGACCTCGCAGCGAGTTGCGAGGTATCGTTCGTACGGTAAGGAATGGATTGTATGAGGGATCGAATATCGGCTCCTGCATTATGGATGCGCAACGAGCTGCGCGGTATTCGACCCTCCTCCGAATAAATCGTTTTACAAGAGGACTCCGGGAAGATTGCCGCCGCGGAAGCGCGGAATCTTGGCATTGACTCGGGCGTCCTAAACCGATGGGGGGCTGCACGGTCGCGGGGGTCATCCCCTCCTTCACCATTCGGAGAAGCCGCTCCTGTGCTCATATATATCGAATCGACGGTGTCAGGTCCGCGGCCTTCGCTCAGCGGCCGCCGCCCAGTTGGCCGCAGGCCGCCATGATGGAGCGACCCCTCGTGGCGCGGCGCCGGGTCCGCAGCCCCGAGGCGATGAGGCGGGCCGTGAAGGCCTCGATCTCGTCCTCGCCCGGGGCGCGACCGATCGGCCTGGATCCGGGATTGTAGGGTATGAGGTTGACGAGGACGCGCCCTAGGCCTTCGCAGAAGGCTGCTAAGCGCTCAACGTCGGCAGGCGAGTCGTTGATGCCCGGGACCAGGCAGTAGTTGAGACCCAGGACGAAGTTCCGGCGCTTGGGGTAGTCGCGGAGGACCTCGGCGAGCTCTGCCAAGGGCCAGCGCCGATCGATGGGCATGATGCGGGAGCGCAGCTCGTCGGATGCCGCGTTGAGGCTGACCGAGAGGTTGATGCGCTTCCAGGAACGGCGTGCCAGGAGGCGCAGGCCCTCGGCGTGGCCCGCCGTGCAGATCGTGATCCGGTCCTGCGCGAATCCGAAGCCAGAGCGGTCCAAGAGGACTTCGATGGCCGCGAAGACCTCCTCGGCGTTGTCCAGCGGCTCGCCCATGCCCATGAACACGATATTGTGGAAGCGCCACCCGAGCCCGCGTCGCGCCGTCAGCACCTGCGCGATTATCTCGCCGGCGCTTAGAGACCTGACCAGCCCCTGGCCTCCGGTCTCGCAGAAGGCGCAGCCCATTCGGCAGCCGACCTGGGAGGAGACGCAGAGGGTCGCCCTCCCCTCGTCCGGGCCGCGGACGGCCATCGGGATGCGCACGCATTCGACCGCGAGGCCATCCTCTAGGCGGAATAGGGCCTTGACCGTCGCTCCGAACTCGCCGGGCTCCTCGACGATGCGCTCGGCCGAGGGAGTCGAGACGCGGAAGGCCTCTAGCCATGCCGAAGCCTTGGCCGTCCCCAGGCCGAGGCTCGCAGGATCGAGACGGCCGGTCTTGAATACGGAAGCGTAGACCATGCCCGCCGAAGCCGCGGCTTCGGGTATGACCCGCGCTGCGTACTCCTCCAGGCCGGCCCTCGTGAGCGAGAGGAGGTCGGTCTTCCTGCGGAGCGACGCCGGGTTCAAGCGCGGCACGAGCTTCCCATACTTGCCTCCTTCAATAGTGCACAAGAGGCAGCACCAGGCTCGCGAGCATGCGGGCGTGACTCTCGGTATCCCGCTCGTCGCCGTTGTTGAGCCAGTCGAGGAGGGCGCCGAAGCAGGCGTAGGTGATGAAGACCGCCAGGCGCTTCGCGTCGACGTCGCTCGATGGCGCTGCCGCGAGCCGCGTGGCGTAGCGCATCATCTCGATCCACTGCAGGATGCGCCGCTCGAGGGTCTTGGTGAAGAGGGCGTGGAAGGCCGGGAAGCGGCCGTTCTCGAGTATGGCGACGTAGAATCTCCGGTGCTCCATGTAGTGCCTCTCGATGTCGGCCATGAACAGGGGCAGGTCCTTCTCCATGTCCGAGGGCGGCGCAAGCTCGAGACCGTCGATGTACTCCTCGAGCCAGCCGAGCATGCAGTCCCGCAGGAGCTCGTACTTGTCCTCGTAATACTTATAGAAGGTCGCCCGGTTCTTCTCGGCCCGCTGTGCGATCATGGCGATGCTCACCGACTCGAAGTCGTGCTCGGGCACGAGCTCCATGAAGGCGTTCTGCAGGCCTACCCTGGTCTTGCGCGACCTCGGGTCTTCGGACTTCGGCGACACTGAGCTCACGATTGTTGTATTAACGACAATCGCCCCTGCTTTGTCAAGCAATTGGAAAAGGCCTTCGGTATATATTCGGCTTGTCGATTCCCGAGCAGCCAAATAGGAGAATCGAGGAGCGTATCATGAAGCGTTTTCTGACGGGCATACTGCTCGCCGTCTCGGCCATCGGACTCTTCGCCGATCCCCGAGCGGACGAGATCATCAAGGCGACCTTGGACAAGAAGAGTCCTTCGGACATGGTCTCGAGCGCGACCATGACGATCACCGACCGCGGCGGGGTCGTCAAGGTCAGGAAGCTGAAGCAGGTCACGAAGGAGACGGCCGAGGGCACGAAGTCCTTCGCCGAGTTCCTCCAGCCGGCGGACGTCAACGGGACGAAGTTCCTGACCGTCTCCCGAAAGGGCGCGGATTCGGACCAGAGGATCTATCTGCCGGCGCTCAAGAAGGTGAGGAAGATCGCCAGCTCCGCGAAGGACGGAGAGTTCCTCGGCTCCGACCTCTGCTACTTCGACATGGAGAAGCGCTACTTCGAGGACGGGACCTACAAGCTCCTGGCCGAGGGCGAGACCCTCGACGACCCCGCCTTCGCGGGCAAGAAGTTCGTCAAGATCGAGTCCGTCTTCAGGGACCCCGACGCCCCCTACTCCAAGACCGTCTCGTGGATCGACACCGACGGCTATACCCCGTACAAGACCGACTGCTACGACAAGAAGGACGGCGCCCTGCTCAAGACCATCACCATCGACGAGGTCGCGAGCATCAAGGGCTACAGCATCATGACGAAGTCCACCATCGTCAACCACAGGAAAGGCTCGACGACGGTCATGACCCTCGAGAACGTCGCGGTTGACACGGGCGTCAAGGACTCCGAGGTCAGCGTGAAGAATCTCGAGCGATGAGCTGCCGACGGACGACTCGCGCGCGGCTCGCCGCCTCGCTCCTCCTCTCCGCGGCCGCTGTCGGCGGCCTATACGCCCAGGAGGCCGAGGCGGGCAAGGGCGACGCCTCGCAGCCCTCGCTCGATCTCTCCGGCGATCACGAGTTCCGCTTCGCCCTCCCCGCGGGGAGCGACTCCTGGGCGACGGGCTACGCCGGGACGATGAAGTATCCAGAGCTCGTGAGCGACCTGGGGATCAAGGCGGGTCAGGGACCGGTCTCCGTGGTCGGCTCGTGGGAGATCACGAGCTCCTCCCAGGCCGGGCCGGCGAACCTGGAGAGCTACTCCCTCCAGGACCTCGAGTCCTATATAGCCTGGAGCCCCGGCGACTTCCGCCTCGGCTTCGGCTACCAAGTCTTTTCCTGGGGCGTGTCCGACGGGCGCAACCCCACCGACAACATAAACCCAGTGGACTACACCAACCTGGAGGGCGACAAGGTGCGCAAACTGCCCGTCCTCGCCCTTGGGGCCTCCTGGTATCCGAGCGACAGCTGGTCGGTCGACGCGGTCTTCGTGCCCCACCCGACCGACAGCCTCTTTCCGCTGGACTACGCCTCCGCGATCCAGACCGGCTTCGAGGGTCAGGGCCTGCCGATCAGCGTGTCCACCTCGTCGATCGCCGACACTCCCGGAAATTTCGTCGCGGGAGGCAAACTGAACTACCTCAGCGCGGGCCTCGACCTGTCGGCGAGCTACCTCTACGACTTCGACCGGATGTACACGCCGGCGATCGGCAACAATCTCAGCGTGACGCTGGAGCGCAGGCGCGTCCAGCGCCTCGGGGCCGACGCGAAAACCACACTGGGCCGCTTCGGCCTCTGGGCCGAGGCCTGCTACACGCTGACGGGCAACGGCGACGCCTCCGATTACGGCGAGCGGCTGTCGAGCCTCGACTACACGCTCGGTCTCGACTTCAGCTATGGCCCGGGCGACGATTACTATCTCAATCTCCAGTACACGGGCACGGTCATCCCCGGCTACGACAGCTCGGCCAACACCTTCTCTCCGTACTCCCAGACGACGAGCTACCTCGAGAAGTCGATGCTCTACTATCTCGCCGGCGTCGAGGGCGGCGTCACCCAGGGGATCACCTGGGACGCGCGCTGGACCCTGGCCGACGGCGCCGTCACGCCGACCCTCGTCGGCTCCTACTCGCTGCCCTTCGACTACGACGGCTCGAGCGTGACCCGCTACGGCAGCCTCCTCTTGAAGCCCGCGCTGGACTTCATGCCGATCGACTCCTTCCACGTGACGATCGGGGCCATCCTCGCCTACTCCTGGGTCAAGTATCCCGGACAGGGCCTGAGCCTCGACACTACTGACGCCTCCGTCGGTGTCTACACTCCGCAGAATCAGGTCTTCCTGAGCGTCTCCTACAAGTGGAATTACGACAAGTAAGAGGTAACAGCATGGTAGAAGACTTCCTCCAGCGCAGCGCAGGGGCCTACCGCCGGTCCTGGCCTATCCTGGTCGCCGCGGCGATCGTCACCGCGGTGTTGGCGGGGGGCATCCCGAGGCTCACCGTCGACAACGATATAAAGTCGATGCTGCCGAAGACCGACAGGACGAGGGCCCTCACTGAGCTCTACGACGGCGAGTCCAATTTCGGCTCGAGCAACGCCGTATTCGTCGGCGTCGAGGCCGCCGACGTCTACAGTCTCGACACGCTGCAATACATCAAGAAGCTGCAGGACGAGATCTCGGACCTCGACCGCAGCCTACCCGTCCGGCAGATGGCGCGGCTGCTCAGGCTGAGCCCCGAGGAGTCGGCCAAGGTCATGGACGACCTGCGGAGCGTGGGGATCAACGACCTCAATTACGGCGAGACCCTCGTGCCCCTGCTGGGCTCGAGCGAGGCGCTGCGCAAGCGCTTCGGCTGGGAGGCGGGCCTCGCGGACAAGGTCGCGCGGAACGCGGCCGGGGTCCCGGGCGAGCGGCTCTTCGGAGCCTACGAAAGCCCCCTGGGGCAGATCCAGAGCCTCGTGAACGGGGACTACATCGCCTATGAGGACGACGCCCTCGTCGCGAAGAAACTCGTCGACGGAGGACTGCCGACCGCCGAGAGCGTCGCCGGCCTGAAGGAGCGGGTGGAGAGCTGGGACACATACGAAGGCGTCCTCGTCTCGAAGGACGGCAGGCTCGCCGCGATCACCGTCACCATCAGGACCGAGGACAAGGACGTCAAGGCGATGCTCAACGCCGACCTGCAGAGGATCAGCGCCGATCCGCCGCCGGGCATCGAGGTCTTCGTGGCCGGCGAGCCGGTCATCGTCGACCACCTGGCCAACGTCATCGCGAAGGACCTGCCCCTGCTCACCCCGCTCATGGCCCTCGTGCTCGTCGCGATCCTCTTCCTGTGCTTCAGGAGCGCGCAGGGCGTCTTCTATCCCCTCCTGGCCACCCTGCTCTCGGTGATCTGGACCTTCGGCCTCATGGGCTACCTCGGCCTGCCCCTGACCATCGTCAGCTCCACGATGCCGGTCCTCCTCATGGCCATCGTCTCGGCCTACGGCATCCACCAGATGAACCACTATTACGAGGACCCGAGGACGGGCAAATTCGAAGTGCTGCGCCACAATGCGCGGAGCGTCGGCCTCGCCATTCTCCTCTCGGGCCTCTCGGTCATGATCGGCTTCGGGTCCATGGTCGCGCTGGACTTCATCCCGATCCGCAACTTCGGCATACTCACGGCCTTCGGCGACCTCGTGGGCGTGCTCGCCGCCCTCTACGTTCTGCCGGCCCTGCTCATGCTCGGCTCGCCCGAGAAGATGGGCAGGAAGTACGTCCCGGAGGACGAGAAGCGCGACCTCATCGCGAGGCTGCTTCGCCGGGTCAAGGACCTCGGCAGGGAGCGGCCGGGCAGGGTGCTCGCGGTCGCCGGCCTCGCGGCCCTGGTCCTCGCCTTGGGGGCCACGATGACGAGGTCGGACCTCGACCTCACGAAGTTCTTCCCGCCCGGAGACTCAGTCCGCGTGGCGGACCGGGTGCTGAACGAGAGAATGGCCGGGACCAAGAGCCTGTCGGTAGTACTCGACACGGATCTCCGGGAGCCGCTGACGCGCAAGGGCAACCCGGAAAGCCTGGTCGAGCTGACCACGCCCGAGATTCTCAAGAAGGTGGACGCCTTCGCCAAGGATATCAAGGCCGCCTATCCCAACGTGACGAAGGTCTACTCCTACGCCGACGTCCTCAAGAAGATGAACCAGGTGATGAACGGCGGCGATCCCGGGGCCTACTCCATCCCCGACGACGCCTCGCTCATCGGTCAGTACCTCGTGATCTTCTCCGGCGACACGAAGACCCTGCTCACCGATAATCACGACAAGCTGCGGATCATGATGACCATGAACGAGGGGAGTCTGGACGACATCCACAAGATAGCCCTCTACGCCCGGTCCTATTTCGACCGGAGCTTCCTGGACCGCAACCATCTCCAGGTCCAGGTCGTCGGAGAGCAGCAGATCTCCTACGAGTCGAACCGGAGCCTCCTCAAGGGCACGATGGAGGGCATCTTCGCCTGCGCGGCGATCGTCTTCCTCCTCCTGCTCTTTTCCCTTCGCGATTTCCGGATGAGCCTCGTGGCCGTAGTGCCGGTCCTCCTCTGCCTCGTCGTCGACTTCGGCTACCTCGGATTCTCGGGCACGACCCTCAACACGGCGACCGCCCTCGTCTCCTCGATAGGCATTGGGATCGGCATCGACTTCTCGATCCATTTCATCACCTGGTACCGGCGGGAACTGCGCGTGGACCGCGACGTGCTTGCCGCGGTGGACCGGACGATACTCCACAAGGGCAGGGCGATACTCTACAACCTGTTCGTGATCGCCGGCGGCTTCCTGGTCCTCCTCGGCTCGCAGATGGGGCCCTTGAGGGACTTCGGCTTCCTGACGGCCCTCTGCCTCACGGTAACCGCCATCAGCGCAATAGTCGTGGTACCCGCGATCATCCGCCTCCTGGCCCGGAAGGACCGGAAGTTCCTGTACCTCGGAGTGGAGGAGGCGTCTGACCCGGGCCGAGGCCCGGGATGAAGCCGTCGGCGCCGGGAGCCCTTTTGCGGCCGACGGGAGGCTCGGCAAAGAGACGGGAGATCAGCATCGAGGCGGCGCCATAGGCGACGATATTGTCGCCGAACGACGAAAAGGATACCTCGCAGCGGGCCTTCCCCGGGTAGGCCCGGTTCGACTCGATTTCTTCGGCGAGGGTGGCCGCAAGGACCGTTCGCCAACGCTCGAAATTACCCCCGATGACGACGCGCCTCAGGTCGAGGAGGTTGACGATCAAGCCGAGGTTCATGCCGAGCTCGCGAGCGACTCGGGAGAAGTCTTCGGCCTCGGTCGCTGCCAGGCGGATCACCTTGTCGGGGAGGGAGAATTGGCTCCTCGTATCCTCGCGCCTGAATACGGAACGGAATTCGCCCGCCCTCCCGTCCGTGCCCCGGTGGACCGCCCCGTCGATGACCAGAGCCATGCCGACGCCAATCCCGGCCGGGAGCTCGCCCGCCCTCTCCTGGCGGAATTCGCCGAGGAGAAACATGAAATCCTCGGAGAGGATGCCGCGGTTCCTGACGAGTTCCGCCCAGCAGCAGCAGCGCGCGTCGTTCTCGATTCGCGGGGAGGGCTCCGCCGTGGAACCGCGGATATGGACCGGCTCGCCGACGCCGAGGGGCAGGCTCCTGCGGACGACCCCGCGCTCCGAGTCGATGATTCCGGAGAGACCGAGACCGACCCCGAGGAGGGTCGTGCTCGAGATGGCCAATCGCTTCCTTGCGTCCGCGATCGCCTCGAGCGCCACCAGGTGCAGATCCCTCCCCGAATACGACAAGCCCGCCTCGGCGGTCGACAGGATGGCGCCGAGAGGATCGAGCAGGCAGGCGCGATAGCGGTCAGGCAGGATCTCGATGCCGAGGAAGGCGCCGAAGTCGCCGCGTATCCTGAGCTCGATGGGCTTGCGCCCCCCGAGGAGTTTTTTCGCCTCCCCCTCGGCTCCCTCGTAGACAATGCCCCCCTCGAGGAGCTGGGTGACGATCTTGGTGACGGTGGATTTGTGGAGGCCGAGACCTTTGGCCACGTCGGTCCGCGGGATTCCTTCGTTTTTCCAAATCAGGCGGAGAACTCTGCGAAGGTTCGGATCCTGGGTGACGGGATCGCTCAGTAGACCCTGGGCAAATGAATTAGTTTCTTGCATAAACCAACATGCTAGTGCTTTTGGGGAGTCTAAACAACCGAAAAATGCCCGAGCATCGAAAAAGAGTTTCGAGAAAGCGCGGAATGAGTCTCGTCCCGCCTTCCATGCCCACAGAGCGTTCCCGGCGCGAAAGACTTGCGTTTTTCCCTTGCCAGGGTATCATATCATCCGCCGAGCGATTCCATTCTACGACCGAGGGTCTTCTCGCATGAAGCATCCGCGCGCGCTGCCTTCGCTCCTTTTTTGCTTCCTCTTCCTCGGCGCGGGCGCGCTGCGGGCCGAGGCGCCCCTTGCCCCCGCCGAGATAAAAGGCAAGGTCGTCTATGTACCATTCCCCGTCGCGATCACGCTCGACGGGAAGCTCGACGATTGGGCGGGCGTCCCGCGCCAAAGGGTCGATCGCGGACCCTCCACCTCGAAGGATCCCGCCAAGAACGGTTCCTTCGAGTTCGCCGTCGCCGCCGACTCGGAAAACCTCTATGTGCTCATGCTGGCCAAGGATGACAACATCATCGCGAACAAGCACGGAGCCGACACCTGGAACGAGGACTCCCTGGAGTTCTACATCAACCTGGGGAAGGACCTCTACGCCAAGAAGTACTCTCGCGACATCGTCCAGTACCGGGTCAGCCCCGGCGACATCGACAACGCCGACCTCTCGAAAGTCCAGATCTCGGGGAACAATTTCGACCAATATCCATTGAAGGCGAAGGTCTTCAAGACGAGCGACGGCTGGGGCTTCGAGGGCGCTGTCAAGATCGGCCCGAAGTCGACTCCCGCGCACGGCAAGGAGATCGGCTTCCAGGCTCAGCTCAACGGAGCCTCCGTCCTGGACCGCGACGTCAAGCTGATCTGGTCGGAAGCCGACAGCTCGGACAATTCCTGGCGGAATCCGAGCCTCTTCGGCCGCGCGCTCTTCTTCAAGGTCGGGAGCTCCGAGCTGCCGCTGCCCGTCGACACGCCCCCCGAGTTGGCATCCGTGGCCGCGCCCGACCCGGCCGCGCCTCTCTTGTCCATGAACCAAGTCGGCTACTTCCCGAACGGCAGGAAGGTGGCTTCGCTCTCGCGCTTCGATTTCGGGAGCCTTCCCTGGTCCCTCGCCGACGCGAAGACCAAGAAGGAGGTCGCGAGCGGCACGACGAGCCCGGGCGCCTACGATCTCCTCTCCGGGGACACTCTCCACGTCGCCGACTTCTCCTCGTACACCGAGCCCGGCGAGTACTATCTGACCATCGGCGGCGTCCACGGACCCGTCTTTCGCATCGATGACGACATTATGGGGCAGTTATCGGTCGACGCGCTGAAGTACTTCTACCGGAGCCGGAGCGGCATCGAGCTGAAGCCCGAGTTCGCCGGCACGACCTGGGCCCGCGAGGCGGGCCACCTCTCAGACGCGAAAGTCGCCGTCTTCGAGGGCATCGACGCCGAGGGGAAGAAATGGGAGGGCTACGATTACTTCGTGAACGGATTGGGCGGCTGGTACGACGCGGGGGACTTCGGGAAATACGTGGTCAACGGAGGCATCTCGGTCTGGACCCTGCAGAACGCCTACGAGAGGAACCCCGGCCGATTCAAGGATGGCCAGCTCTCCATCCCGGAGAGCGGCGACGGCCGCCCCGACATGCTGGACGAGGCTCGCTGGGAGCTCGAGTTCATGCTGAACATGCAGATTCCGGATGGGAAGCCGCTGGCGGGGATGTGCTTCCACAAACTCCACGACCGGAAATGGGCCATGATGCCTTCCGAGCTTCCGACCGAGATGGACAACAACCTCGAGCGCAAGGACGGCTGCGAAACCGGGCGCTTCGTCTACGAGCCCACGACGGCGGCGACGCTCAACCTCGCCGCCTGCGCGGCCCAGGCCTCCCGGCTCTGGGCCTCCATGGACAAATCCTTCTCCGAGCGCTGCCTGACCGCGGCCAAGGCTGCGTGGAAGGCGGCGCTCGATCATCCGAGCCTCCTCGCGGGCAAGGTCCCGGGCGACGGCGGCGGCAACTACGACGATGGCGAGGTGTCGGACGAGTTTTTCTGGGCGGCCGCCGAGCTCTACGCGACGACCGCCGACGGCGAGTACCTTGGCTTCCTGAAGGCCTCGCCCTACTGGAGCGGCTTCCCCGGCCTCGGCGCGAAGAAGGCGAGCGCGATGAGCTGGTCCGACACTGCCGCTTTGGGCACGATCAGCCTCATATCGGCCCCCTCCGCGCTCGACGAGACCGATCGCGGCTTCCTCGTCTCCCAGATCTTGCAGACGGCCGACCGCTACCTCGACGACGCCGCGAAGATCGGCTACGGGGCCCCGCTCGAAGTAGGCGGCTACGTATGGGGATCGAACAGCGGCGTCCTCAACAACGCGATCATCCTGGCCCTCGCCTACGACGCGACCAAGAGACCGGAATACCGCGACGCGGTCGCGCGGGCCATGGACTACCTACTGGGCTACAACGGCCTGCGCAAGAGCTTTATCACGGGATACGGGATCGATCCAACCGTCCACCCGCACCACCGGCTCTGGGCGAACGACCCGGCCTCGGGCTATGTAGCCCCTCCGCCCGGAGTGCTCGCGGGAGGCCCGGACAAGAACATCGATGACCCCGAAATGCGATCGGCGCGGCTCTCGGGCGAGCCGATCGCCAAGCGCTACCTCGACCTCATAGGCTCCTTCGCGACCAACGAGGTCTGTATCAACTGGAATGCGCCGCTCGCCTGGATCGCCAACTGGCTCGACGCCCAATACGGGAAGCCTCAGCCTTAGGGGCAGGTCGGCCGGCTCTTCTATCCCTTGACGCTGCCCATAGTCACGCCGCGGATGATGTAGCGCGACAGGATCAGGTAGATGAGGAGCAAGGGGACGATGGCGATGCAGATCATCATATATACCTTGCCGTAATCGAATTTCAGGTAGTCGGCGCTCCGGAGCTGGGCGATGAGGACCGGGATGGTCTTCCTGTTTTTCGAGTTGAGGAGCAGCGCGGGCAGGAAGTAGTTGTTCCAGTTCCCTACGAACGAGAAGATGGCCTGGACCGCGATCGCCGGAGAGAGGATGGGCATGACGATCCGGTTGAAGGTGTAGAACTCGTTCGCCCCGTCGATGCGGGCCGACTCCACGATCTCGAAGGGCAGGACGCTCTGCATGTACTGGAGCATGAAGAAGAATACGACCGGGGAGGCGATCGCCGGGATTATCAGGGGCCAGAAGGTATCGAGGAGTTTCGCTTCGATGATCATCCTGATGAAGCCCAGGGCCGCGACCTGTGTCGGCACCATCATGACCACGATGATGAAATTGTACGCGAAGGACCTGACCTTGAAACGATACATGTAGATTCCGTAGGCGGTCATCGAGGAGAAGTAGGTCGTCAGGGCCGCGCAGCACGTGGAGATGAACACGCTGTTGGCCAAGGCCCTTATGACGGGGATGTTCTGATCGCCGAGCAGGCCCTTCAGGTTCTGGAGGAAGGACGATCCCGGGATCGCGGAGAAGCCTTTGATGATTTCCGCGTGCATGCGCGTGGAATTCACGAGCAGTATATAGAAGGGGAACACGCAGAACGCGGAAAGAAGAATCAAGAACGAATAGCTGAAGAATTTCGTACCCGCGATGAATCGGGGACGCTCAAAGGCCGTTGCGGTACCCATATTCATCCTTCCTTAGTTGGTACTGCTCTTGAGGCTGTATCGGCTCATCATTATCCTGTACAAGGTGAGGCTCAGCGCGCCGGTCACGAAGAAGATGAGCACCGAGACGGCGCCGGCCAGCCCGAAGTTCCTGCTGGCGAGATGTTTGTTGAGGAACATGATGAGCGTCATGCTGGTCCGGTCGGGGCTGCCGTTCCCGTTCGTCAGGATCTGCGGCACGTCGAACATCTGTATGCCGCCTATCATGGAGGTGACGAGGACGAACGCGAAGATGGGCAGGAGGAGCGGCATCGTTATCTTGATGAAGGTCTGAGTCGAGCTGGCGCCGTCGATCCTGGCCGCCTCGAACAGGGAAGTGTCTATGCCCATGATGCCCGACATGAGGAGGATCGTCGTGTTGCCGAACCACATCATGAAATTCATCATGCAGATGAGCGCTCGGGTCCAGTCGGTCCTCGACAGGAAGCGTATCGGGTCGCTCGCGATCTTGGCGTTCATCAGTATGCTGTTGATCGGCCCGCCGTCCGAGAACAGGGCGAAGAACAGCATGGCGAAGGCCGAGGCCATGATCAAGTTGGGCATATAGATGACGGTCTTGAAGAACTGCTGTCCCTTCAGGTTCATGCTCGAGCTCGAGAACCACACGGCAAGCAGCAAAGACACGAGGATTTGCGGTATGAAGTTGAGTACCCAGAGAATGATCGTGTTCAACGCGTAGACATCGACATGGCTCTCGGTGAATATCTTGACGAAGTTGGAAAGGCCGACGTAGGTGGGGCCCACCTGGGTCAACCCGACCCGATAATTCTCGAAGAAGCTGTTATAGAATGTTGACAAGAGAGGGATCAGGGCGCACAGCAGATAGACGATGAAAAACGGCGCGAGGAAGAAATATCCCCATCTCGAATAGCTGATGCTCCTTTTCCTTGTCTTCGCCATCGCTCTATCCTTCCAGACGCTCAGATGAAAAGCGGGACGGACGAGCCGCCCCGCTTTTCCGCATTCGGAGCGCTTATTTCGTGAGGTTCGGGTACTTCTCCAGGATGGCGGTGTAGAAATTATCCAACGCCTTGTCCTTGGTCACCTTGCCGTCGAAGTATTCCTTGAAGGCGGCCTGGATCCCCTCGGTCATGCCCTGGTCGTAGATGGAGATGTTGTTGCGGTTGATGGACTTGGCGGAGTCGAGGAAGAAGGCTACGTGGTTCTGTCCGCCCAGGAAGGCGTTCTTGTAGCTGCTCTTCGCGACGTCGGCCATCGCGGCCGCGTTGTTCGTGAAGTCGCCCTTCTCCTTGGCGATGGAAGTGAGGGTCGCCTTGTCGCAGGTGAGCTTTTGCATGACGGACCTGACGAGATCGATGTTGTCCGTGCCGGCCGCGGCGCAAAGCCAGGTGCCGCCCCAAGAGAAGCCCTGGGGGCCCTTGCAGAAGGCCCAGTCGCCGTAGCTGCCGTTACCGGGGGCGTCGGGGCCCTTGGCGTCGGCCTTGGTCGCGGGAGCGAGGCAGAAGTCGATGAACCAGCCGGGGCCGAAGTAGGAGAAGACTTTGCCGTCCTTCCCGGCGCCCTGCCACGACTCGGCGGACCAGAGGCTGGCCTTGTTGTTGAAACCCTTGTCCGTGTAGGCCTTGGTCATGTCGATCCACCTATTGATGGAGGGATCGATGACGATCTTGCCGGTCTTGTCGACCCAGGCCGACTTGGCGTTGTCGGAGAATACGCGATAGACATCGTCGTAGCCCGACAGCATGAAATAGCCCTTCGCCTTGGCCTTGGCGGCGACGGCGTCGAATTTATCCCAAGAGCTGAGGGCTTCCTGCACCTTCGCCGGGTCGTCCGTGCCGAGGACGTCCTTCGCGATGGAGCGCCTATAGATGAGGCCGCCCGGGCAAGCCTGCCAGGAAACGCCCTTGAGGACGCCGTTCGAGTCGGTCATGATGTCTTTGGTGTACTTGTACATCTGGCTGACGTCGGCTTTCGTAAGACCGACATCCTTGATGACATCGAGTGTAGCGGGCGTGTTGACGTACTTGAGAGCGTAGTCCGCCTCGACGAGGAAGATGTCGATCTTGTCGTTCGGGGCGGCCTTGTCCTGATTGAGAAGCGCCTCGTCGAGCTTGTTCTGATAGGCGTTGTCCTGATTGGGCGTCACGACCCAGTTGACCGTGACATCCTTGGGCACGAGGCCGGCTTTCTCGAAGTAGTCCTTGAACCGCGTCTGGAACTCGTCGTTCCATACGTAAATGGTCAGCACCTTGCCGTCGTTGGTGAACTTGGGAGCGGCGAACAGACCTGCGGCGCCGGACAGTACTGCCAGCGCCATGAGAGCTACAAGAAATCTCTTCACTGGATGCCTCCTGCAATGAACATTATTTAAACGCTTGGCGCGTTTAAGCCATATCTATACGCCCTCGCGGTCGTCGTCGCGACCTGCCTGGCGCCGGGCCTCCTTCTCGACATCAAATGCAGCCCGATTCGTTGTTCGCTGGTTGGTTGATTGTTGCAACCAATAATGGTATAGCACGACTCCATTGAGCCGTCAATCAAAAAGGAGCGGAGTCCTCCCGGCATTGTGCCAGCTCGTCATGATCTCGCTCACGACGAAGTCAGTAACATCGCTTTGGATATGGCCCCCCGATTGCCGCCGCCCCACGACCTCCCCTATAGTCAGCCGATGCCGCGAGAACAGCTCCTCGACCTTCCACTCCACCTCAGTCCTGCAGGGCGGCTCCGGCTCGGCGCCGTGAACGACGCCGGGAGTTCGGCCTTCCTCGACGCCGTGACGGAGGCTTTTCGCGCGGGAGAGGAAGGGGGTCTATTCGAGCTTGCCGCTCGACCGCCCGGTGGCGAATTATCTCCCCTCCTCGGCTACTGGCGCGATTTTACCGCGCGCTATCTCACCGAACGCTGTCACAGCCCGATCGGCCAGGCCGTTTTAGAGCCTCTGGGGCCCCTTGCCCTCGAAGAGGCCGAGAGTCTTTCCGAGGCAGCTCCGCCGATGGAAGGGGCCGAGTATCTTGCCCCCGAGTGCCTCCAAGGCCTCTGGGCCTCTCTCGATGTCTGGCTGCTCCGCGAAACCGCCGCTGCCGGAGGGCTCGAGACCTTCCTGGCGGCTCGGGCGCCGCTCTGGAGACAGGTGGGGCGCGTCTGCTTCCACCTTGCGGAGAACAAGAAGGATCCCGAGTTCCCCTTCGCCTTTCTGGCCACCTACGCGCCTCGCCTCGAGGGGGCGGAGAAAGTACGCTACCAGCCCCTCTCCCGAGCGCTCCAGGAGTTCGCCGGGGAGAGCAACCGAAGGGCCCTCCTCCAGCTCCTTACGCCCATTTCCCGCGCCGCCGAAAGGAGTTCCCTGGTGCGGGAGCTCCTCGACACGGGGGACATCTATCAGCCTCTCGCTTGGAATCCCGCCGAGGCCCACCGCTTCCTCGGCGAACTGCCGCTTTTCGAGGAAAGCGGGGTGCTCGTGCGCGTTCCCGACTGGTGGGCCAGCCGGCCCCGGCCCCAGGTCTCCGTCACCATCGGGTCCACGGCGGTAGGATCCCTCGACGCGGGCGCCATCCTGGATTTCCGGATCGGCGTAGCTCTAGGAGGGGAAAGTCTCGATGCCGAGGAACTCGAGGAGATTCGCGCGGTCGGGATCGGACTCGCCCTCCTCAAGGGACGATGGGTCGAGGTCGATGCGGCCAGGCTCGATGAGGCGCTGAAGCTCTGGAAGCGGGCGGAAAAGGAAGCCCTGGCGGGAGGAATGTCCTTCGCCGAAGGCATGCGCCTGCTCGCCGACCCGTCCGGTACGCTCGCCCAGTCGGATAGGAGGGAGCTTCGCGAATGGTCGCAGGTCCGGGCGGGAGCCTGGCTCGGCGAAGTCCTCGGCAAGCTCCGCAGACCCGAGAGCATCGAGTCGAGCCTTCCGGGCCCGGAACTCAAGGCCGAGCTCAGGCCCTATCAGGAGCTGGGGTTTCGCTGGCTCGGTTTCCTGACCCGGCTCGGACTAGGGGCCTGTCTCGCCGACGACATGGGACTCGGGAAGACCATTCAGGTCATTGCCCTCCTCCTTCTCGTCAAGAGGGAGGCTCAGGCGGCGCCATCCCTCCTCGTCCTGCCGGCATCCCTACTCGCGAACTGGAGGGCCGAGCTCGATCGCTTCGCTCCTTCGCTTCGCGCGCGCTTCGCGCATCCTTCGATGGACGCGGAAGAGAAGCCCGACCCCGAAACGGACGCAGCGGCGCAGGCACCCGCATGGCTCTCCGACTACGACCTCATCGTGACGACCTACGGCATGCTCCACCGCCAGGCCTGGATATCGGAGTTCTCCTGGAACCTCCTCGTCCTGGATGAGGCCCAGGCCATCAAGAACCCCGGTTCCCGGCAGACCAAGGCGGCCAAGCGGCTCAAGGCGCGATCGCGCATCGCGCTAACCGGTACGCCGATCGAGAACCGCCTCTCCGATCTCTGGTCCCTCTTCGACTTCATCAATCCGGGACTTCTGGGCTCGGCCTCGAGCTTCGGAAAGTTCGCGAAAGCCCTCGAGAAACGGGAGTCCGAGCGCTACGCTCCCCTCCGTCGTCTCGTCCAACCCTACATTCTTCGCAGGCTCAAGACCGATCGCTCGGTCATCCGCGATCTGCCGGACAAGACCGAGGTGACCGCCTACTGCGGCCTCAGCAAGACCCAGGCCGCTCACTACCGGTCCACGATCGATGAACTCTCGGACAGCCTTCGCGAGGCGAGCGGCATGAAGCGGCGAGGCCTCATCCTCTCCACCCTCCTCAAGCTCAAACAGATCTGCAACCATCCCTCCCAGTTCACGGGCGACGGGACCTGGAAGCGCGAGCAGAGCGGCAAATTCCAGAGGCTCGCCGAGCTCTGCGAGGAAATCGCCTCGCGTCAGGACCGCGTCCTCGTGTTCACGCAATTCCGCGAAATGGCCGGACCGCTCTCCGTCTTCCTGGCGGAGGTCTTCGGACGGGAAGGCTTCCTCCTCCATGGCGGCACTCCCGTAGCGAAAAGGCAAGAGCTGGTCGGGGCTTTCCAGGACGAGGATGGCCCGCCTTTCTTCGTCCTTTCGCTCAAGGCGGGAGGCACGGGGCTCAACCTCACGGCGGCCTCCCACGTCATCCACTTCGACCGCTGGTGGAACCCCGCCGTCGAAAGCCAGGCCACCGACCGAGTCTATCGCATCGGACAGAAGCGGAATGTCCTTGTCCATAAGTTCGTCTGCCGGGGGACGGTGGAGGAAAAGATCGATAGTATGTTGAGGGAAAAGACGGCCCTGTCAGCGGACCTTCTGGAGGGTGGCGGCGAGGCCTTGCTCACGGAGCTCTCCGACAGGGAGCTTCTCGAGACGGTGAGCCTCGATCTGAATCGGGCGCTCGCGGAGGTTTGAGCGATGGGCTATGGGTGGCCGCGCTACGTTTCGGCGGCGGAGCGGAGGGCGAAGGCGGCGAAGGCGACGCAGAGACTCGCGAAAAAGGGGCTGGCCCTCCAACCTGTCCGCATCGAGGGACAGAAGATCGCGAAAACCTTCTGGGGCAAGTCCTGGTGCGTCAATCTCGAGAGCTACAGCGATTACGCGAATCGCCTTCCGCGCGGCAGGACCTACGTCAGGAACGGCTCGGTCTGTCACCTCGAGATCGACTCAGGCACGATCAGGGCCAAGGTCGCGGGGAGCAGACTCTACGACGTGACGATTTCCATCCAGGCGCTCAGGCCTGAGGAGTGGGCAGGCATCAAGAAACGTTCGGCCGGGGAGATCCGCTCTCTCCTGGATCTTTTGAGCGGGAAGCTCTCCAAAGAGGTCATGGCCATCGTCACGGATCGGGAGCACGGCCTCTTTCCCAGGCCCAAAGAGATTCGACTGGAGTGCAGCTGTCCCGACTGGGCCGACATGTGCAAGCACGTCGCGGCCGTCCTCTATGGCGTCGGCGCGCGTCTGGACGAGCGGCCGGAACTCCTTTTCACCCTGCGCGGGGTCAGGCACGAGGAGCTCATCTCCGCTTCGGTGGAAGAAGCCGTGGAATCGGCGGTACGAGGCGGCAGGGGAAGACGCCTCGCCGCCAGCGATGTGGCCGAAGTCTTCGGCGTCGAAATGGACAGCCGGGCACCGGTTCCCGCGGCGCGTCCCTTCCCCCCGGTGCCGACCGGAGCGCATGTCAGGGAGCTCAGGGAGCGGCTCGCTCTCAGCGGCAAGGACTTCGCCCTTGTCCTAGGCGTGAGCGCCGCGACAATCTCTGCATGGGAGAAAAAGACGGGGGCGCTCGGCCTCCAGGACCGGACGAGTAAGGCGCTCAAAAAGTCCTGGGACAAGGTCGAAGGGCAGAAGGCCGACGGAGAAAGACCGAAAAGACGGGAATGAACCAAAAGAGAGAGGACAACGACATGGATGGCGTTGCGTGGCGCCCAGCCGGCCCGAAGGTTCAGAAAGCTTTATTTCCGCCCTCGGTTGACCCGCCGTGTCGGCCGGTCTAACATGAGGGCGATTCGGCACTGCCGCGAAGCGACGCGGGGGGACGAAGATGCCAGTACTGACCTTGGACTCTGTTATCGACAAACTTCGTCGCCGTAAGAGCATGTTCGAGCGCGACTATGGCGTAAAGCGGATTGGCGTCTTCGGATCGTTCGCAAGGAACGAAGCGGACGAGACGAGCGACGTCGATATCGTCGTGGAAATGACCGAACCCGATCTTTTCTACCTTGTGCATATCAAAGATACTCTCGCGGAAGATCTCGAACGCCCGATCGATATCGTCGGCCTGAGGGAGACCATGAACATCTATCTCAAGAAAAGGATCCAGAGCGAGGCGGTCTATGCCTGATCCTGGACTCATCAAGGATATCCTCAAACAGACGCTTGAAGCCGTGAGTAGGGTCGAGAGAGATCAGCGGGCATAGGCAACGCCAATGATTTCATGACGAGCGACGAGGGGATCGATCGCCTCGACGCCATCTGCGTGATGCTCATCGCGATAGGCGAGAGCTGCAAGCACCTCGACAAAATAACGGACGGGAAACTTCTCGCACGTTATCCGTCCATAGACTGGCCGGCAAGAGCCGATCATACGGCTCCTTTCCATTGGCCTTGGCAGTTTCAATACGAGCTTGATGCTTTGGCCATTCGCGATCGGCCGCGAAAACTTGGCGATTTCGGGTTCCCCCGCGGCGATTTCGCCAGCACTATCCTTTACTCATCCGTCGAGACTGCGAAGATCCGCTGACTCGAGCCGTATTATTACCTTCGGTACGTCCTTACTAAACTCCCGACGACGGCGCCTGATAAGATCGCTGACCTTTTACCCTCCTGGCACGGACAGGCCGCCTCGGGGCGGTGAAAATCGGCAGCCGGTGGATGACGACAAGGGAGGCTTTGGAGGAATACAAGGCGAAAGTTGAAAAGGAGCCGGACTGAGCCCAGATGGCTTAGCTTAAATTAGTCCACCTATTCGAGAAAAATCCGCATTGCTATCCGAGGATTCTTGCCATACTATTTGCTGTTCGAAATCGAGAGGAGCGATCGTGCCCATCATCCGCGAGCTGGAAGCCGGATTCGTTCACGAAGAGGATCATGAGATCCTGCGGATCGAGGCCTGGGGGCCGGACTCGCTGCGAGTCAGGGCCACCAAGGGCCCCGAGATGCCCCTCGAAGATTGGGCTCTCCTGCCCGCCGCCGGAAACGAGGCGCGCATCGCCGTCGACGGCGATCACGCCTCGATTGCGAACGGGTCGATTCGCGCCGAGCTCTCGCGCTCGGGCAAGCTCACGTTTTTCGGCGCGCGAGGGCAGAAGATCCTCGAGGAGTCGCGGCGGACGCGGAAGGACGTCCTCTCGGAGGATTGCTCCGCGCTCGAGCTCGAGGCTCGAGAGTTCCGGCCGATCATCGGCGGCGACTACGCGCTTACGGCGCGCTTCGAGTCGCTCGATCCCCGCGAGAGGATCTACGGAATGGGTCAGTATCAGCAGCCCTGCCTGGACCTCAAAGGGACGGAGCTCGAGCTCGCTCACCGCAACTCCCAGGCGAGCGTGCCCTTCTGCCTCTCGAGTCTCGGCTACGGCTTCCTGTGGAACAATCCCTCGATCGGAAGGACGACGTTCGCGAAGAACGGCACGACCTGGCGCGCCTCCTCTACCAAGGCCCTCGACTATTGGATCGTCGCCGCGGACGAGCCGGCCGAGATACTGGAGCGATACACCGGCGCGACGGGACGAACGCCCGTGATGCCGGATTTCGCGATGGGATTCTGGCAATGCAAGCTTCGCTACCAGACTCAGGAAGAGCTCCTCGGCGTGGCGCGCGAGTACAAACGCAGGGGGGTCCCGCTTTCCGTCATTGTGATCGACTTTTTCCATTGGCCGACCCAGGGCGATTGGCGCTTCGACCCGGTCTATTGGCCCGACCCCGAGGCCATGGTCTCGGAACTCCGGGACATGGGCATCGAACTCATGGTCTCGATCTGGCCTACGGTCGACTATCGCAGCGAGAACTTCGCCGAGATGCGGCAGCTCGGTCATCTCATCCGAACCGAGCGGGGCATCCGCATCTCGATGGACTTCCAAGGCAACTCGCTGCACTTCGACGCCACCAAGCCCGAGGCGCGCGATTACGTGTGGGGGAAGGTCAAGGAGAACTACTTCGACAAGGGAATCAGGGTCTTCTGGCTCGACGAGGCCGAGCCCGAGTATGCCGCCTACGACTTCGACAACTATCGCTACCATCTCGGCTCGGATCTCGCGATCGGCAACATCTATCCTTTCATGTACGCGAAGACTTTCTACGAGGGGATGTCCGCGGCCGGACAGGAGAAGGTGATCAACCTCATCCGGTGCGCCTGGGCCGGAAGCCAGCGCTTCGGCTCGCTGGTATGGTCGGGCGATATCGCCTCGAGCTGGAAAAGCCTCAGATGCCAGGTCGCCGCGGGGCTCAACATGGGGATAGCCGGCATCCCCTGGTGGACGACCGACATCGGAGGCTTCCACGGCGGCGATCCGAGCGACCCCGGATTCCGCGAGCTTTTCGCGCGCTGGTTCGAGTACGGCACCTTCTGCCCGGTCATGCGGCTCCACGGCGACCGCGAGCCGCGCCAGCCCCAGGTCGGGACGACGGGCGGCGCCATCTGCCGATCCGGCGCGCCCAACGAGATCTGGTGCTACGGCGAGGAGGTCTACGGCATCTGCACGAAGCACATCGAACTCCGCGAGCGGCTCCGCTCCCGGATCGCGGAGGCCATGGGCGCCGCGCACGAACGAGGCATGCCGCCCATGCGCCCGCTCTTCTTCGACTATCCCGGGGATTCGCGGGCGTGGGAGATCGAGGACCAGTACCTCTTCTGCGACCTGCTCGTCGCCCCCGTCCTTTATCCGGGTCTCCGGCGCAGGGAGGTCTATCTTCCCGAGGGACGGTGGAGCAGCCTTCACGATGGATCGATTCGCGATGGCGGCGGGTCCGTCGAGTGCGAAGCGCCGATCGGGCGCATACCCGTCTTCGAGCGAGTCTCCCGATAGCGTCGGGACGCGTCATCCGCGCCTTTTCCTTTGGAGGACATACTATAAACGGTTCAAAGAGAAGAGAATCGCCGAGGCGGATTTTCCGCAACAAGCGAAGTATCAAGTATCGCCTCATCGTCTCGTTTTGCGTCCTGTCGATTTTACCGGTAATCGTCGCCCAGGTGGCGGCGTACTACAATATGGCCGGGATCCTGCAGAGGAAATTCGACGCCCTGGAGAACACCAACCTGGTCCAGACCCGCAAGATCATCGGCACGAAGTTGGATTTCTACGATGACCTCCTGTACCAGATGTACACGGACGATCACCTCATAGACTTGATGAAGGAACTGAACGCGGGAGAGAATATCGAATTCACCTCGGGCCAATTGCGCAGGGCGCTCCATACCTACATCTACACCATGCCCTACATCCAATCGATCGCCGTTCTTACCAGCAGCGGGAGGATGGTCTTCGACGATATCCTCACGGGATACAACACCAAGACTTCCTGGCTCGACGCATCGACGGACCGGCCGGCCAAGCTTTTCGATTCGATCGCGAATGGCATGGGCACCCGGTTCTTTCCCTCCGAGCTCGCCTCGCTCTACGCGGTGAAGAAGCACTACCTCTTCCACCTGGGGCACCGCTTCGTGGAGACGCGGGATGCCTGGCGCAGAAGCGGCGTGATCATCCTTTCGATCGACGAGCGCATGCTCAGCGAGATATGCGACGAGAGTAGCGTGAATGGCTCCGGAGCCGCCTCGGAGGGCTCCATCTGCCTCATCTCCGGCGACGGGACGATAGTGTCGCATCCCGACGAGTCGCTGATCGGCAAAAAGATCGACCTTCCCTCGGCCCCGGCCGCGCGCGACGACGCCATCAAACGGATCGTCCGCGGCGGCGAGGCGGACAAGGCCCGCAGACTGTCGGTCTACGAGCTGCAGGAGCCGAAGACCGGCTGGTACATCATCGCCGCGCGGGACCTCGGCGTCACCTACCGCGAGCTGTCGAAACAACAGAGGATCGCTATCGCCGTGAGCCTCTCGACCGTCGCGATCCTGCTCGCGATCATTCTCTACATCACGGACCGGCTGACGCGGTCGATGGGCGCCATCGTCGCGGCCATGAACTCGGCCGCGGCAGGGGAATTATCGACGAGGATATCGATCGGCGAGGACATGCCTCTCGAAGTCGAGCGGATCGCGGAGAATTTCAACTCCATGATCGAGAAGATCGGCGACCTGCTCCGCGAGGTCCAGGCGGCCTTGACGAAGCAGAGGAACGCGGAGATCGCCGCCTTGGAAGCCCAGGTCAACCCGCATTTCATCTTCAACACGCTCGACACGATCAATTGGATGGCCATCGACCGGGAGGAGTTCGAGATCAGCAACGCGATAGGCGCCCTGGCCGATATCCTGCGCTACGGCATCGACGACAGCAACGGGGAAGTGGAGATTCGCCGGGAGGTCGAATGGCTGAAGAAGTACGTCTTCCTGCAACAGACTCGGCTCAAGGGCGCCTTCGACTTCCGGTTGGACCTGGCCATCTCGGTCCTCGACCTCCGCATCCATAAACTGCTATTCCAGCCCTTCGTGGAGAACTCGATCGTCCACGGCTTCAGAGGGACGGCGAAAGCGCACGAGCTGTCGATCTCCATCGGGAGGGACGATGATCGTCTGTTGGTGGCGATCGCGGACAACGGATGCGGTATCGATTCGGCGATGCTCCGGGAAATCGAGGCTGGCGCGCTAGCCGAGACGGGCCGCGGGAGCCATATCGGGATGCGCAACGCGATCGAGCGAATAAAGATGTACTACGGCTCCGAGGCCGCGGTCGACGTGGACAGCGCGCCCGGCGAGGGCACGCGGATCCGCATAGGTCTGCCCGTATCGGAGCTCCGGTAGGCCGGTTCGATGAGGATCGTAATCGTCGAGGATGAGCCGCGGATCCGCGAGGGTTTGGCGAGGCTCATCGGCAAGATCAAGCCCGACTATAAGATCGTCGGCGAGGCCAGGGACGGGTTGGAAGGCTTGCGGATCGTCGCCGAGCTTCGGCCGGAATTGGTGGTCACCGATGTCCGGATGCCCGACCTCGACGGGCTCGAGATGCTCGAGAGGCTCCGCGGCGAATCTATAGAAGCGAAGGCAATCGTACTGAGCGCGTACTCGGAGTTCTCGTACGCGCGCGAGGCGATCAAGCTCGGCGTCAGCGAGTACCTCCTCAAGCCGATCAGCGTCGGCGACCTGACGCAGGCGCTCAAGAACATCGAGGACCAGATCGAGAACGAGCGGCTTTCGCGGAAGAAGAAAGGGGGCACGACCCTCGAGGGTGCCCTCTATTCGATCATGCTCGGCGGGACGAAGGTCGACGAGAGCCTACGCTCATCGCTCTCGAGTTGCTGCCGAATGGACATCGAAGGCCATTTCGCCCTCGCCACAGTGCATTTGGGGCGCAGGTACGGGATCGACGCGCCGAGGGTCATCGAGCTGACCGCCGCGACGCTCTCGAGCCGCGCCGGCCTTGAATGGCGGATCGTCGAGATTCCCCGCGGCGATCGCTTCTCGATAGTCGCTTTCAACATAGAGGACGTCGGGTCGATCCGCCATTGGTTCGAATCCTGTTTTATGACTCGGATTATGAAAGCCGGGGTTCCCGAGCTCTGCGTGGGCTGGGGTCGCTTCGACGGCCTAGAAGCGCTCAGGGCCGTCTCGCAGGGCGTAGATGGGGCGCTCGACTGGAACATCCCGCTCGGCGGCGGTTCCTTGCTCGTCTGGCCCGAGGTCGAGGGAACGCAGTTCGCTCCGCTGTCCTATCCGATCGCGGCGGAGATTAAGGCGCGCGCCGCCCTTTGCGCGGCCGATCGGGCGCTCTACGAATCGTGCATCGGCGAATTCATGGGGCGGCTGCGCGCGGGGCTCGTCCATTCTCCGAAGGAAATCAAGAACGCAATCATCCGTTTTTCCTGGAGCCTGCTCAACACCGCCCGCGAGGTATGCTGCAAAGGCTGCGCAGAGCTTTCGCAGCAGGGTATCCTCGAGAAGATCGAACTCGCCGTCTCCTGGACGGAGCTCGAGGAGGCAGCCGCGATTCTGTCGCGGCTGTTCCCCCAGGCCGAGGAATCCTCGCCGAGCGACGGCTTGATAGTCGCGAGGGCCAAGAACATAGTACGGGAGTTCTACGCGCAGGGAATCACGCTCAACGAGGTCGCGTCGCAGGTCGACGTGACCCCGGAGTACCTGAGCGCCCGTTTCCATCGCGAGACGGGAACGACCTTCAGCTCCTTCATCCGCGATCTTCGGATCCAGAAGGCGAAGGAACTCCTGATCGGCACCAGACTCAAGCTCTATGAGATAGGGGAGCGGGCGGGCTACCGGGACTCGAAGTACTTTTGCCGGGTCTTCAAGGAGGCAACCGGACAAAAGCCTTCCGCCTTCCGGAAGGCCAACCGGTGAGCATGGCCGGCGACCCCAATTAAATCCACCTTTATTAGAATATTCCGCGTTGCGGGATATGGCATCCGGTCTCAGGATAGCCCATGTTCGCGCGGCGGACGCGAGAATCCTCCGATCGCGCTGAACAAAGGAGATCGCAAATGAAGAGAATCCTCTCGTCGGCGCTCGTGATGCTGCTGGCCTGCACGATCTTCACCGCTGGCGCGTTCGCCCAGTCGAAGAAGACCGTGACGATCTGGAACTACTGGGAGACGGCGAAGCATCAGGAGACCCTCGCCAGGGTCTGCGAGGACTTCAACTCCTCGCAGGGCCGGATCGAGGTCGTAACCAAGTACATCCCCTTCGCGGACTTCAAGAAGCAGCTCTCCATCGGCGCGGCCGCGGCCGAGCTTCCCGATATCGTGATCATCGACAATCCCGACCACGCTTCCTACGCCGCGATGGGTATCTTCGCGGATATCACCGACAAGCTCGCCTCGTGGCCCGACCTCAAGCAATACTACCCCGGCCCGCTCAATTCCTGCAAGCTCGATGGTCGTCTCTACGGCATTCCCTTCGGGAGCAACTGCCTCTCGCTGTACTACAACGAAGATATGCTGAAGGCCGCCGGCGTCAAGCCCCCGAAGAACTGGGACGAGCTCAAGAGCGTCGCCCTGAAGACTACCAAGGGCAACGTCCACGGCTTCGGCATCAGCTCGGTCCAGAACGAGGAAGGCACCTTCGGCTTCCTCTGCTTCCTCTGGGGCTCCGGCAACACCTCCTTCCAGATCGATAACGCCAACGGCATCAAGGCCCTCTCGCTGGTCCGCGACCTCGTAAAGAGCGGCGCGATGCCCAAGGAGGTCATCAACTGGACCCAGGGCGACGTGATGAACCAGTTCATCTCCGGCAACCTCGCGACGATGGTCAATGGCCCCTGGCAGGTGCCCACCATGCGCCAGCAGGCCCCGAACCTGAAGTGGAATGTCGTCCAGCTGCCCATCGGCAACAAGGCCGCCTCCGATCTCGGCGGCGAGAACTTCGCCGTGGTCAAGGGCAACAAGGTCGACGAAGCCGTCGCCTTCCTCAAGTTCGCCGCCAGCCCGGCCGAGATGAAGACCTACATCGACGACTTCGGATATATCGCCTCGCGCAAGGATGTCGCCGCCACTCAGTTCTCGGACGATCCCGTCATGAGGGTGTTCTCGGCCCAGATGGCCTCCGCCCAGCCCCGCGGTCCGCATCCGCGCTGGCCCGAGATCTCCGACGCCCTGTCCCTCGCCATGAACGAGAGCATCACCGGTGTCGCGACTCCCGAAGCTGCCGCCGCGAAGGCCCAAAAATCCATCGACGGTATACTCGCCGCGAAGTGACGAAGACCGGCGGAACGGCCCGCTATGACGGAGGCGGGGAAGCGCATCGCCGCAGCGCGCGCGGCCTTCCCCGCCTTTTCGGACGCTCATCGACTCGTAAGGACCTGCATGAATCGCATTAGGCGCTTTTTCAGGTACGGGAATATCGGGTACCTCTTCGCGCTTCCGGCGATCATCTACATGGTCGCGCTCGTCGGGTATCCGATCGTCAGCAACTTCATCCTCAGTTTCCAAGACGTCACCGTCACGACCCTCAACAAGGCGTCGAAACCGTTCGTAGGCCTGGGCAATTACGCGGTCCTGCTCGGCGAAAGCGTGCTCCGGACCGCGCTCGTCAACACCTTCGCCTTCACGGTTTCCTGCATCGTCTTCCAGTTCGTCATCGGCTTCGCTCTCGCCACGTTCTTCAATCGCGATTTTTCCTCCGCGAAGCAGATTCGCGGTCTCCTGATGATCCCGTGGATGATTCCGATGACCGTCACCGCGCTGATATTCAAGTTCATGTTCAGTTCGAACGTCGGGATAATCAACCAAGCCCTCCAGGCCTGCGGCCTGATAGCGCGACCGATCGAATGGCTCCTGCAGCCGCGCCTGGCGCTGCTGTCCATCATCGTCGCGAACATCTGGATCGGGATACCCTTCAACATGATTCTCCTGTCGACGGGATTGACGACGATCCCGCGGGAGCTGCTCGAAGCCGCGTCCATCGACGGCGCGAGCAAGCGCCAGGCCTTCTTCCGGATCGTCATGCCCATGCTCAAGCCGGTGATCGAGTCCGTCTTGATCCTGGGCTTCATATACACCTTCAAGGTCTTCGACCTCGTGTTCGTCATGACCAACGGGGGCCCTGTCAATTCCACCCACCTGCTCTCGACCTACTCCTACAAGCTCTCCTTCTCCCTGTTCAAATACAGCCAAGGGGCCGCGACCGCGAATATCCTATTCGTGATCTTGTTCGTCGTGAGCATCCTATATCTGCGTTTCGTGTATGACGATAAGGAGACGAGCTGATGGGCGATCGGAAAGCTTCCGACAAGCGCGTCGATTTTGCGTTGTGCTGCCTGTCCATCGTCGTCTTCGCGGTCATCATGTTCCCGCTCTATTGGATGATCGCCACCTCGCTCAAGAAGGAGATCGAGGTATTCCATGTGCCGCCGACGCTCGTCCCCCAGGCATGGAACGCAGATTCCTACTTCGCGCAACTCAAGCGCGGCGATTTCAATATGTTTCGATCTTTCGAGAACAGCCTCGCGATATCCTCGGCCGCCATGCTCATCGCGCTCGTATTGGCGATACCCGCCTCCTATGGCATCGCCAGATACAAGTTCAAGGGCAAAAGGCTGTTCATTCTCAGCTTCCTCGTTACGCAGATGCTGCCAGTCTCGGTGCTGCTGACGCCGATGTTCATCCTCTTCAAGAACGCGCATATACTGAATACCCGGCTCTCGGCGATACTGGCGGACGCCACGATCGGCATCCCCTTCTCGGTGTTGATCTTGATCGGCTATTTCGCCTCCATTCCCAAGGAGCTCGAGGATGCGTCACGCATCGACGGCTGCAATCGGTTCACCGCCTTCCTTTCCGTATTTTTGCCGATCGCATCGCCGGGCGTCATCGTGTGCGCGGTCTTCTCCTTCCTCTACGGATGGGGTGATCTCGCGTATGGGATGACCTTCCTCCAAGACCAGACGATGCGTCCGATCACGGCGGGGATCTTTAATTTCATGGGACAGTACGGGACCAAATGGAGCTACCTGATGGCCTTCGCCGTCGTGACTGTCATCCCGGTGGCGCTGATCTTCGTCTTCATGCAGAGGTACATCATCAGCGGTCTGACGAGCGGCGCGGTGAAGGGATAGACGCGCCGCGCGAGCAGAGCCCCGGTCAAACGAAAAATCGGGGGGCCCTAAGAACTGTGTTCTTGGGCCTCGTCATATCAGCAGCTCTCCCTGAGCACGAGGGTCGGCAAGATGGACTCGACGACGCGGGGGAGCCTGATCTCGCTGTCGATGAGGTACTTCAAGCGGGCGCAGACGGAATAGGCAATCTGCTCGCGCGGCTGGTGCATCGTCGTGAGGCGCGGCTGGAAGTAGCTCGCTATGGTGGCGTCGTCGAATCCCACGATGCGGATATCCTTCGGCACCGAAATTTCCCTTTCGCGCAGCGCCGAGACCAGTCCCAGGGCGAGCAAATCGGCCTGGGCGAAGATGCCGTCCACGCGGAGATCCCTGATCAAGGAAAGGCTGGCCGCGGCGAAGGCGTAGCCCGTCTCGAAGGCGGCGCCGCGAGGCAGAACGACCACCCTGCCCTCGTAGGTCAGGCCGTGGTTGCGGGCGGATTCCCGAAAACCTCTGCTACGGTCTTCGAAGACATAGTCCCCGGGACCCATCGAGACAGTCAGGATGGAAACGCAATGGCCGCGCTCGATGAGGCAGTCGGTGGCCATGCGGGCGCCCGCGAAATTGTTGGTCTCGTAAATGTCCAAGTCATGGTCGGCGGCCGGAGCATCCACGAGCACGAGGGGAATGCCGGACTCCTCGAGATCACGCTGTTCCTCCGGCGTCGGAATGGCGTTTATGAGGATGAGACCATCGACCTTGCGGCAGGCGATGAGTCTTCGAATGTTGCTTTGACTGCTACCACGGTCGCTTTTCGAGCTCATGAGGGCGTCGTAGCCGCGATCGGCGAGATTTTCCTGCAGATCGTGGAGGAGGAGCTTTGTGTACTGGAGATTTCTGGGGTCGTTGAAGATTTCAGTATAGAGTATACCGACAGTACCGGTCTTCTGCGAAACCAGGGCTCGAGCGTTAGCGTTGAACTGAAAATTCATGTCCTTCGCTATAGCCTCTACGAGGGCCTTGGTTTTTTCCGAAACAAGAGGGCTATCGTTGAGGCAGCGAGAAACCGTCGAGTGGCTGACTCCCGCGATCTTGGCGATATCGCGGATTGTCACCGAATGCCTGCCTTCATCTTGCACACGTTGACATTAGCATGACAAGTTAGTAATGGCAATTCAATTTAATTCATTATTATATAAATAATAAATTGATTGACTTACTGATTGACAATAGGATGAACTGTGGTAATAATTGCACACGTGTGCAAATTTAGCTTGCACACATGTCTTTTTTACCTGACAAGGGGGTCGCGATGTCCAGCAGATTGATTCGGTTCGTCCTCGCCCTGACCTTGGTTGGAGCTCTTTCCCTAATGGGCGCCGGGGCGCAGGATGCCTCCAAAGGCTTCGCCGCGCCTCCGGGAAAGATGGTGATGTGGGCCTTCGGGCAGCCGAAATACTGGCAACTCCAGATAGACGATTATTTCAAGGCCAATCCTTCGGAAGTCCAGGGCGTCACCGCGGAAGTCGTGGCTACCAAGGGCGAAGAAGAGGTCAGACAGAAGACTATGCTGGCGCTGGCCTCGCAAACCTGGGACGATATGGCCGACGTGGTCTCGACCTTCCCGGTGAGCATGCAGGCCATGGCGGAGGCGGGCGTATTGCTCGATCTCACCTCCTACCTCGAACCTTTCAAGGACAAGTTCGTGGCGGGCACCTACGATCAGCTGTCCTACAAAGGAAGGCTTTGGGCTCTACCGCGCTCGCTGCGACCGCAGCTGCTCTTCTATAATAAGGAGATCTTCGACAAATACGGCATCGACCCCAAAGAGATGTCGACCTTCGAAGGCTATCTCGAGGTCGGACGAAAACTCAAGAGCCTGAGCAAGGGACAGGTCTTCCTCTCGTACGAGGACCCGGGCTCGCGGACCTGGCGGTACTGGGGCAGGCGCGGCCTCATGCCCCAGGCAGGCGCGCGGATCTGGGACGACGACGGCAACGTGGTGATCGATAAGGATCCGGGCTCGCTCAAGGCCTTCCAATACTTCGACACCCTCCACAAAGAGGGTCTGCTGTACAACTCGATCATTCTCCAGCCTCCCCTCTATCAGGCCATGAGGGAGGGCAAAGTCGCGACCTTCTATATCGGCGCCTTCTACGATGAGTTCCTGAAGGCCAACGACCAGGACATGGCCGGCAAATGGCGCGTGATGGCGGCCCCCGTATTCTCGGGCCTCAAGCTCGGAGGGGCGCCGGTAGTCGACATCGTCGGTATAATCGCGAAGCCCCATGCGCCCTATGCCGAGCTGTACAAGCGCATCTGGTACGACTACAACTTCGATAGCCCGGCCCGCCAGGCCTACACGCTGGAAGTCCTGAAATTGAACGGTCCGGTCCAGAATCCCCTTTCCAAGGCCATGCTCGACGAGCCGTTCTGGAAGGAAGCGGATCCCTATTACGGAGGCCAATCCTTCAAGCAGATGGAGGGATTGGGGCTCCGCAATGTCTCCAAGAATCTGCGTGTGACCACCGCCGACGCCGAAGCCGATACGATAATCTCGGCCGAGCTCGAAAAATACATCGCGAACGCCCAGACGATGGATGAAGCCATCAAGAACATGGGGATAGTCTTGCGGGACAAGATCGGCAAGGCTCCGGCCAATCTGGACAAGTAGGGAGGGAAGATGCCCCGGACCGGAACGCTGAGAAGAATGTGGACGATGCGCCACGCCTATGGCTTCATCGCCCCCTTCTATCTGCTGTTCCTGGTGTTCGGGGCCTTCCCTCTGGGTTGGTCGCTGTTCCTGGCCTTCCAGGATTGGGACGGCCTGAAGCCCATGAGATACGTGGGTCTGAGCAATTTCGCCAAGCTCCTGCGCGACCAGAGGTTCCTGGACTCGCTGGCAAACACCACGGCGTACTGGCTCGTCGACACCGTCTTCATCCTGGGCTTCGCCCTCCTCATGGCAGTCCTGCTGAACACGCCGCGCCTCTCGAAGCAGCGCTTCTACCGGCTGGTCCTGTTTCTGCCCAATGTCACCGCCACGGTCGCGATCGGCCTGGTCTTCGGCATGCTCTTCGATTACAACAGCGGCTTGGTCAATTGGCTTCTGCAATCGGCGGGACTGCAGCGCCTACCCTGGATGAACAGCACGGGGCTTTCGAAGATCCCGGTGATGGTCTTGTCGGTCTGGCGGAACGTCCCGTGGTTCATGCTCATCATCCTCTCCGGCCTGCAGGCTATCAGCCCCGAGCTGTACCAGGCTGCCACCGTCGATGGAGCCAGTCGGACCCAGAAGCTGCTGCACATCACCATACCGGGGCTATCGACCGTGCTGTTCTTCTGTTTCCTGACGGAGACCATCGACTCGTTCAGGATTTTCACCGAACCCTATATCCTGACGGGTGGGGGACCGGGAGCCTCCTCTCTCGCCATCGTCCAATATCTCTATGAGAGCGGATTCACCACCTTCAAATTGGGCTATGCCTCGGCCATGGGCTACGCGCTCACCATCCTCCTCCTTGTGATATCCGCGGCCCAGGTGATTTCGCTTCGCAGAGGCGGAAGCGAGATAGGCAACAAAGAATGAAGACGAGCATCGCGCGCAGGGACAGGGCCCTGGTCCACGTTCCCCTCATCCTCTGGTGTTGCCTCTCGGTCTTCCCGCTGATATGGATGCTGGGTATGTCGCTCAAGCCGGTGACCGAAGGCATAGGCGGGCTCGGTTCCATGATTCCCCATGCGCCCACTCTCGCCAATTTCGAGAAAGTCGCCGGTCTCATGCCCCTCGCGCGCAATACGGCGAACAGCTTCATCGTCGCGGTCTTCGGGACCTTGACCACGGTCTTTTTCTGCTCGCTGGCCGGCTTCGCCTTCGCCAAGTATCGCTTTCCCGGGCGCGACTGGCTCTTCCTCTTCCTTCTCGCGACGATGATGATTCCGCCCGAAGTCGGAATCGTGCCCACCTTTCTCATAATGAGACGTCTGCACTGGATCAACAACTATCTGGCTCTCATCGTCCCGAGAGCCGCCACCGCGATAGGCATTTTCTACATGCGCCAGTACATCATCGACTTTCCCGCCGAGCTCATGGAGCAGGGTCGACTGGACGGCTGCCGCGAGTTCGGAATCTTCTGGCGGATCGTCCTGCCGACCATCTCGCCGGCCCTCGCCGCCTGGGCGACCATTTCCTTCATCGCCCGATGGAACGATTTCATGTGGCCCCTGCTCTTGATGCGCTCGAAGGAGATGTACACCCTCATGGTGTCCATAGCCATTCTCCCGGTGAGCGAGGGCCTGTCGACGCCGTGGCCTGTCGTGATGGCGGGCTCGGTAATCGCGGTATTTCCGCTCATCTGCGTATATTTCATCCTGCAGCGCTTTCAGGTCTCCGGCCTGATGCTGGGCGCGGTAAAAGGTTAGGGAGTGTCAATATGAACAGACGCGATGAAATGATGAGGCTGCTCGATTCCGCGTACGAACCGGCTTCCGTACCCGCGGCATTCTTCCTGCATTTCGACCCTGCCTACCACCGCGGCCGGGCGGCCGTGGACAAGCACCTGGAGTTTTTCCGGTTCACCGGCATGGACTTCGTGAAGATCCAATTCGAGCACCACATGCCCGCCGCGGATATTCGAAGGCCGGAGGACTGGGCCAAACTGCCCCGCTTCGGCTCCGACTTCTGGGAGGAGCCTCTGGCGGTCGTGAAGGGAATCGTGGAGGCGGCGCGAAAGGAAGCTCTCGTCGTCCTCACGCTGTATTCTCCCTTCATGTTCGCGACCCAGATTGCCGCACCGGAGACGGTCGGCCGGCACATGGAGGAGAATCCCGAGGCTTTCAAGCTGGGAATCGAAATCATCACCGAGGGGCTGCTGGGTTTCGTGAGGGACTGCATCGGCCTGGGCCTCGACGGCTTTTATTCCTCGACCCAAGGCGGCGAGAGCGGGCGCCTCTCGAAAGCCGGTACCTTCGACGAATGCGTCAAGCCCTACGATCTCCGAATCCTCGAGGAGATCGACCGCTCCTGCGCCTTCAACATTCTCCACGTCTGCGATTACCACCTGCCCTACGCCGATCTTTCGCCCTTCGTCGCCTATCCGGGGCATGTCGTCAATACGAGTCTGAAACTCACTGGTAGGGAACTCGACGCGAAGGAAGTCGCGAAGATGTTCGGCAGGCCCTTCATGGGCGGTTTGGAACGCAAGGGTGTCATCGCCCGCGGCACTCCGGAAACCATACGAAGCGCCGTCCGCGAGGCGATCGAATCCGCGCCAGCGCGCTTCATCCTGGGCGCCGACTGCACCGTCCCCCCGGACACTCCCTGGGAGAACCTGCGGATCGCCATTCAGGCCGCCCACGACTACCGTCGCTAGAATGGCGGAGTCCGGGCGGCAGGGAGCTCCGCTCGGCCTTCCCGAGGAGACCATATGAGCCTGGAATCGCATTTCGCGCCTTACCGAGAGCGCATCGTCGGCGTCGACGCCGAGATGCCGCTGACCCCGGGCGGCAGCCATCGAATCGTCTATTCCGATTGGACGGCCTCGGGCAGGCTCTACCGACCCATCGAGGATTTCATGCGGGACACTGTCGGTCCCCTCGTCGCGAATACGCATACCGAGACGACCTACACCGGCGTCGCCATGACCCGGGCCTACCACAGCGCGCGCGAGCTCATCAAGCAGCGAGTCGGGGCGGGCGCCGAGGACTCGCTTTTCTTTTCGGGTTTCGGCATGACCTCGGCGATCAATAAGCTGCAGCGTATGCTCGGCCTCAGGTCGCCGAAGGGCCTGTCCGCGTCGAGAGCGGGGCCGAGGCCTCTCGTCCTGGTGACCCACATGGAGCACCACTCCAACCAGATCACCTGGGAGGAGTGCGATGTCGACGTCCGGATAGTGCCGCGGGACGAGGCGACGGGCCTGCCCGACCTGGCCTGGCAGGAGCGCATGCTCGAGGAAAACCGGGATCGTCCTCTTCTCATCGGTGCCTTCACCGCCTGTTCCAACGTGACCGGCCTCTTGACGCCCTATCGCGGGATGGCCGAGATCATGCACCGCTACGGCGGGTATTGCTTCGTGGATTTCGCCGCGTCGGCACCCTATGTCGAGATGGACATGCATCCGCGAAGGCGCGAAGAGAGCCTCGACGCGATAAGCTTCTCCCCGCACAAATTCCTCGGCGGGCCCGGGGCCTCGGGCATCCTCGTGCTGTCGAACTCGCTCTACGAAAGCGGCGTCCCCGACCAGCCGGGCGGCGGTACGGTCAAATGGACGACACCCTTCGGTACGCACCGCTACGTCGAGGAGATCGAGGCCCGCGAGGACGGCGGCACGCCGGGTTTCCTCCAAGCTATCCGGGCGGCGCTCGCGATGGAGCTCAAGATCGCCATGGGGGTCGAGCGGATGAGGGCGCGCGAGGAGGAGCTGATCGCCATCCTGCTCGACGAGCTCAGGTCGGAGCCGGCCGTAATGCTCCTCGAGGGCGGGAACTTGGAGCGCCTAGCGATTCTCTCGTTCTATGCGCCCGGTGAGCACCACAACCTCATCGTGCGCCTGCTCAACGATCGTTATGGCATCCAATCGCGCGGCGGCTGCAGTTGCGCGGGCACCTATGGCCATATTCTGTTCGACATCAAGAAGAGCAAGTCCCACGAGATCACCGATATGATCGACGCCGGAGACCTTTCGGACAAGCCGGGTTGGGTGCGTGTTTCCCTTCACCCGACGATGACGGACGAAGAGACCCGCTATGTCGGCCGGGCCGTCGTCGAGGTCATTCGAAACTACAGGGAGTGGGGCTCTTCCTACGAGTTCCGCAAGGAAACGGGAGAGTTCGAGCCCAGAAACGGGCCTTCACCGGCTCCCGATCTCCTGTCCCGATTCTCGCCGCTGTAAACGGCAGGGCTGTCCTAGGGGAGCCGTCTCGACCGCGGATCGAAGGGCCCGATTCATGTTATCCTGGAATTCCTCATCGGCTATCCGGGCCTCGCCCCGCCGCCGATGTCGACCATGAAGATCGTGTGAGGCCTCATTGGATGCGATTATCCTAACCGAGGAGATGAAGACGGCCATCGCCCTGCTGGAGGACGAGAAAGAGCGCTTCGTCTGGATTTCAGGGCGAGCCGGCACGGGAAAGTCGACTTTCCTCCAGTATCTCAAGACCGAGATCCGGCCGCGAAACCCCGTCTACCTCGCTCCCACCGCCGTGGCGGCCCTCGCCATAGGCGGGCAGACGATCCACAGTTTCTTCTGGATCGACCCCGGCGAGAAGACCTACCTCGAGACCGCTCTCGATCCCGATCGCGAAGATCGGCTCTATCCCCTCCTCGCCATGGTCGAGACGATCGTCGTCGACGAGATCTCCATGGTCCGCGCGGACCTCCTCGACGAGATGGACCGGCGGATGCGGAGGGCGAAGCGGCAGCCGCGCCTTTCCTTCGGAGGGGCCCGTCTCGTGCTCTTCGGCGACCCATACCAGCTTCCGCCGGTCGAGCCCGATCCCGACACCATCGCCGGCGAGCTTTTCGAGGCGCGCTACAAGAGTCCCTTCTTCTTCTCGTCCCAGGTCCTCCGCGCGCGGGCGCGGAGGATCAGGCGGGTGGAGTTCACGCGGGTCTTCCGCCAGAACGAGGCGGACTTCCTCGCCACCCTCGACCGCTGCCGCTCGGGGCTCGTGACCGAGGCCGACCTCGAGCTCCTTCAATCGCGAGTCCTTCCCGAAGGCAAGAAGCCGCCGCCCGACCACCTCGTCCTGACGGCGAAAAAGGACGAAGCCAGGCGCCTGAACCGCTATCGCCTCGACGCCCTGCAGGGTCCTGGCCGCCTCTACGCCGCGGTCGCCTCCGGGCACTTCGCGAAGGCGCTCGACGACGAGGAACTCCCCGCGCCGCGCGAGCTCGAGCTCAAAGTCGGAACCCGCGTCATGCTCACGGTCAACGGCCCGGAACTCCGATGGGCCAATGGGACGCTCGCGACGGTCGCCGGACTGGAGGCCGAACGGGTCGTACTTCGGGACGAAACGGGCGAGTTCCGCGTCGAGCCCCATGTCTGGAAAAAGGTCCGATTCGCGCTCCGTTCGGGCCGTCTCGCGGAAGAGACAACCGACGAATACAGGCAATACCCCTTCGTGCTCGGCTGGGCCGTCACCATCCACCGCGCGCAAGGACGAACCCTCGAAAAGGTATTCGTGGACCTCTCCCGCGGCGCCTTCGCCGCGGGTCAAGCCTATGTCGCGATCTCGAGAGTCACCCGACTCGATGGCCTGCTGCTCCGTACTCGCCCCCGCGCGCGCGACTTCTTCGTCCACGAGCGGGTGAGCGCCTTCCTGGATTACATCGGGAGCGCCACGGAAGCGGCGGTTCCGGATGGGGAATGAAGCCTCGATAGGGGCCGTGCAAGACCGCCGATATCATGAGAGGGCCTCCATATAGGGCCGGATGATATTCGTTATGCGATCGACCTTTCAGAAACGCTCCGGTTGGCGACTGTACGAGCCTCCCTCATCGATGAACTTGAGCGAGGGAACTATTATTTCAAATCCCAATGCTATTGACTGGCGAACGGGAAGCGCAATTCGTATTTTAGACCAGGAGTGCTATCCCTTGTTATGGTGCCGCCGAGTTGGAGGGTGAGGCTGTGGATGAAGGTCATGCCGAGACTATTGTATGTTATCTTATCCACGGGAGCAGGGAGTCCTACGCCGTCGTCCATGAAGGTGTAGACATATTGGTCGGATGGCTTGTCGAGGGCCATGGTTATCGAGATTATCCCCGAGTCTCTTCCGGGGAAGGCGTATTTCATGGAATTGGTCAGCATTTCATTCGTTAAAAGACCTAGGGGGACCATTCGGTTCAGATCGAGTCGCAGGTCGCCGGCATCGACTTCTACCCTGACGAGACAACCGGGTATGGAATACATCTCGGAGAGGTTGCGCCATATTTCACGCAGGTATTCCGCGACGGCGATCTCCGCAAGATCATCTTTGATATACAGCATCTCGTGGATGATGGAAATGGAGGAGATGCGCGATACCGTATCTTTTACGAATTTTTCGATCTCGGCGTTCTTTGACCCGTCCGATTCCAGCCTGATCATGGCGCTTATAAGCTGGAGGTTGTTCTTTACGCGGTGATTGATTTCCCGAAGGAGAATTTCTTTTTCCTCACAGGCGCGTTCCTGCTCTTTTTCCAGTCGTAATCGCTCGGATACGTCCCAGAAAATCCCGATGACGCCAATGACCTTCCCATTCTCGTCCCATATGGGGCTTTTTACCGTATTGATCCACGTCTCTCCGCTGGGGCCTGACCATTTCTCGATGAAATCCACCACGGTTCCGGATTTCATCACTGACTGATCGTCCGCCCTGTATTTTTCGGCCAACCCGCGGGGATAAAACGCAAAATCATCCTTACCGACGATGTCGTCCGGGCGTATACCCAGTGCGGTCGCATAGCGACCGTTGCAGGAAAGATAAACGGATTCCCGGCCCTTGACGAATATCATTTGCGGTAGGTTTTCCGCCAAGGTGCGGTACTTGCGCTCGCTATTTTCCAGCACCTCCTTGGCTCGGGCGCGTTCGGTTATGTCGATGATGCTGGCTCTCACAAGGCGCCGGTCGCGGGAGGGCAGCCGCACGAGCCGTATCTCGCAGGTCATTTCCGAGCCGCTCTCACTGCGGATCGAACGCTCGAATATCACCTCTTCCCCCGCCAATGCGCGAGTGTCATGCGTCTTCATGCTCGCGGCGACCTCCAGTCCGTCAGGTTGCCCGGGAGGATAGAATCGGTCGGGCCCGCCTTCCAAGAGCCGTTCGCGGCTACAACCAAAGAGTTTCTCGGCCCCGAGATTCGCGTCGACGATCCGCCTTTCGTCGGTGTCGTAGACGATGATCGACTCGGGGGCGCGCTCGATCATTACCCTGAATCGGGCCTCGCTTTCGCTTGCGGCGGCTCGGAGTCGCGACAGGCGGCGATTCATCGCGGACAATGCCCCGATCATGGCTGCCAATGAGAGGAAGGAGAATGCGGCCGCGACGACAGCCACCCTGTATTGCCCCCACAGCGTGAGGGGGCGGTTAATGACGACGCTGCCCACGGGGAGCACCGACAAATTCGCCTTCCACCTGACGAGTTCATGCCAATCGAACATCGCTTGGCTCGGCGTATCGAAATCCATCACCGAAGCGGCAAGTTGGAGCCTCCCGTCGAGGTAGTCGATCGCGAGTTTCCCGGCTCGTTCGCCGATGGTTTCGGTCCTATACAGGACCCCGCCGACGATTCCGTGCCCCAGAAAATCGCCAAGCAAGGCAAAGACGGGAGCGTTGGCGGTTCTCGCTACGACATCGACCACTTCAATCGGAGCGAAGGCGCGGCCGGTCGTATCCGAGAAATACGAGGAGTAGAGGACTATGGACGCGGGGGGAAGATTGGAAATCCGCCTGAGCATCTCTTCGTAGGGTAACTCATTCAAGAACTCGAAAGCCAGCTCGTCCTTCCATGGGGCCAAGGACTTGCGCGCGTCGTCCAGGAAGGGGAGGATGCCGTCGTGCGCTCCCGTTACCACGAACACCTTGCGCGTAGCGGGGAAAAGGGCAAGGGCGGCGCGGAGCGTATCGGCGGTTTGCACTCTCCACCTGATGTTCATGACCTTGCGCGGGCCATCGGCCAAGGCCCCGATGCTAGGCGAAATCGTGGAGAGCGCTGCGGCTCCCGGGAACAGGTCCTTGCACTCGACGGTCAGGAAATCGATAGCGGGAAGCCCTTCGGTTATCACGATGCCTATGCGCTTGCCGTAGAACCTATGGCGAACTTGAATCGCCAAGTCATTTCGATAGCCGAGACCGTAATCGCGCGAGAAATCCAGGTGCTCGAAGTAAATGTCTTTGAGGGCGACGCCACCTGCCTGCAGCGCCGTAAGGAGACCCTTGTTGACGCCGTCGGGGATCGGCAATCCGAATTGAAAGCTGTCAAGGACCAGAATCTGTCGAGGCTCGGATTTCGTTATCCGTTCCGACGTACCGGCGACATGGACTTGGCCAGCCAAGGCCATTGAACATGCCAGTATGACGACCATCGCCCCCGCCCGCCGATACATGGGAACCTCCCGTTTCGTTGCTTTCTTGGGGCTGTATGCTAGTCCCCGTATTAAAGATAGTTTACCGCATGGGATAAAGTGTCCTAAATCATTGCCTAGGCCGGAGTACTCTCCTCGAAAAATCGCTAATGCTGTAGTGGTAGGCTACCCATTTCTCCATATACGTATTTTTTATCAACTGCGGCAAAATCTCCAATCTCGCGCTAACAATCCGATATTAAGCGGAGCGGGCAGGCAGGGACTTCCTCGGGCAGCGAGAAAAAGCTTGCGCGGCGTAGAAATCAGTTATAGAATGAACTCATCAGATGAGTTGAGGTGTTTGGATGAACCAACCCCTTCGGATCAAGAAGACCTCGGTGGTCCAGCAGGCGATAGAGAGGCTCAAGAGCTATGTCTCCGAGCTTAGCCTCGCCGGAGTCTCGCGGCTTCCTTCCGAGGCTGAGCTCACTGGGTTCCTGGGCATCAGCCGTCTGACTGTGCGCGAGGCCCTGGTCGTACTCGAGCGCGATGGGTTCGTGACGAGGTCGCACGGTAAGTCGACGATTATCAATGGATTCATCCAGCGTCTGCGTTGCAGGATCGACATCAATCGGGATATCGATGCCTTCCTCGAATCTAAAGGGCATAGAACCCATTCAGAAGTGCTGAGTCACGCATGGCGAGCGGCTGGGCCTGAGGAGGCTGAGCGTCTCGGCATAGTAGAGGGGGCCGAGCTGCTCGTCGTGAAGAAGGTCTTCATGGCTGATGAAATAGCCGTGGCCCTCTATATCGACCGAGTACCTCGCTCGTTGTTTCGACACGAGCGCTTTAATCCGGACGATTTCGTGAAATCCATGTTCCCCCTCGTAGAGGAAACCTGCGGTTGCCGTATTACGCACGATGTAGTCGAGATAGCGCCGACTACCGCTGATAAAAAGCTTTCAGAGCTGTTCGCCGTTCCGCCCAGGTCCCCGATTCTCCGCGCCGACGTGCTCGAATACACCGACGAGGGCATCGCGGTCATGTATAATACCGAATTCTACCACGATAAATTCATACGCTTCACACTCTGCCGCACCATTCAATACGCAACCACATGAGGTTCCCCAAAGGAGCCGAATTCGTCAAGAGGAGAGGCATCGGTCGATGGGCTTAAATCGGGCGAAAGCCTTGGAGAGAACGATCAGAGTTCGAAGGAGGAGAAGAGCATGATCAAGGTACGACGGACATTTCTCGCGGCGGTAGTCACGGTTCTTGCATTAGCCGCAATCGGGTTTGCGCCACCCGCGGATGCCCAGACCACGGCCCCGCTCAAAGTTGGACTGCTGACGGGAGTCGGCGGTCTCGGCGATAAGTCCTTCAACGACCTCGCCTACGATGGCGCGAAGCAGGCAGAATCCAGTCTCGGCATTGCCCTCAAGGTCGTCGAGCCGCCCGATCTCGCCTCGGAAGAGAGCCTCCTGAGAAGCCTCGCCAAAGCGGGAAATGATTTAGTCATCGGTGTCGGCTTCGATATGGCGGATCCGATCAAGAAGGTCGCGGACGAGTTCCCCAATATCAATTTCGCGGTAGTCGACGCGGTCGTCGACAAGCCGAACATCGCGTCGCTCGTATTCCAGGAGCACGAGGGCTCTTTCCTCGTGGGTGCTGTTGCGGCAATGATGAGCAAGTCGAACAAAGTCGGCGCAATTCCGGCAATGGATATCCCTTTCCTTAATCGGTTCACCAAGGCCTTTGAGCAGGGAGCTAAGTTCGTGAAGCCCGGCATTCAGGTCGTCGTCCAGCCGATCGGCTCCGACTTCGGGGCCTTCAACGACCCTGCGCGCTGCAAGACGATCGCGCTTTCTATGTACAATCAAGGAGTCGACGTCATCTACCATGCCGCGGGCGGCTCCGGCTCTGGTCTCTTCGAGGCTGCGAAGCAAGTTAAGAAGTATGCGATCGGATGCAATTCCGACCAGGATTACATGGCGGAAGGTCTAGTGCTCACCTCGATGATGAAACGCGTCGATGTCGCGGTCTTCGACGCAATCAAGAGCGCCAAGGATAAGAGCTTCAAAGCCGGCATCCGTTCGTACGGCGTCGCCAATGGAGGCATTGGCGTGAGCGAGATGAAGTACACCAAGAACCTCATCGGACCCGGGAACATTTTCAAGATTGAAGAATTGAAGCGGGGCATCATCAGCGGCAAGATCAAGGTCATCGATATTCTGGCACAACCCGGGCAATGACGGCCACGCACCCGGCAAGAGACGACGCAACGGGGCTGGCCCTTGAAGTTCGCGAGCTCCGCAAGCATTACGGCCCCGTTCAGGCGAATGACGGTATTTCGCTGTCAGTTCGAAGAGCGACCGTCCATGCGATAGTCGGTGAGAACGGCGCAGGGAAGACGACTCTCGTTCGTTGTCTCTTCGGCCTCGTGCGGCCTGACAGCGGAGAGATCCGCCTCTGGGGAGAAAGCGTGCGCTTCGCGTCTCCCCAAGGGGCATTGGAGCGGGGCATGGGGATGGTGCACCAGCACTTCATGCTCGTCGACGCTTTGAGGGTATGGGAGAACGTAGTGCTGGGCGCCGAACGTGGACAAGGCCCATGGCTCTCCACCCTTGAAAACCACAGAGCAGTCGGGGAAGTGAGCTTAAACTATGGACTCGAAGTCGACCTCGATGCGATCACGGGCGATCTGCCGGTCGGGCTGCAGCAGCGCGTCGAGATTCTCAAGGTGCTTTATAGAGGAGCACGACTCATCATCCTCGACGAGCCGACCGCGGTACTCACGCCGCAAGAGACCATACGCCTTTTCGAGGTTCTTCGAGCCTTGCGCACCAATGGGTGCACCATCGTATTCATTACGCACAAGCTCACGGAGGTCATGGACGTCGCTGATGAGGTGACTGTCGTACGCAGCGGCAGAACCATCGGATCTTGGCCAATCGCCGAGGTTACCGAGCGCAAGCTCGCGCGCGAAATGGTCGGCCGAGAAGTGAACCTTGTTCCGCAGAAGCACGATGTCGCGGCCGGCGAGCCGGTACTTGAAGCGGAAGGGCTTTGCGTCGAAGCTGTCCTCGGCGATCAGCCCCTCGGAGGGGTCGCGTTCGAGCTCAGAGTCGGGCGAATCCTGGGTGTAGCCGGAGTCGCGGGCAACGGGCAAGAGGCCCTCGTAGAAGGGATTCTCGGTCTGCGGCGCATCACGGCAGGCACCATTCGGTTATACGGCGCGGGCATACGCGGACTACGGACGCACGAGATCAGGGAGATGGGGGTGGGCTGCATCCCCTCCGACAGGCTGAAAATGGGCCTTGTTGCAGAACTCTCGATCTCGGAAAATGCGATTCTCGGGTTTGACCGACTGAAGGAACTACGCTCGGGCCCTTTTTTAAGAAAGTCGGCGCTTCGGGCGCGGGCTAACGAAATCGTCGATGGCTTCAGTGTCAAAGCCGATTCCATCGAGGGCTCAGTAAGCCGCCTATCGGGCGGCAACCAGCAAAAGCTCATTTTAGGGAGAGAGCTTCGCGGCAGACCCGGCCTCATCATCGCAGTCCAACCGACGCGCGGAGTCGACATCGGCGCCATCGAGTTCATCGATTCCCTGCTATTGAAGCGTTGCAGAGAGGGAGCGGCTGTCCTCCTCGTGTCCAACGAGCTCGATGAAATCCTCGCCCTTTCGGACGATATCCTCGTTCTTTATCGGGGCAAAGTCTCGGGGGGTGGACTGGCGCGCGAACTCACGCGTGAGGATATCGGCCTCCTTATGGCGGGCCTTAGGATGGAGCAGGTCCCATGATTCAATCCAGCATAGGCCGCATAGTGAAGTCTGTCTCATTGGCGCTACCGCCCATCGCGGCCGTTACGGGCGCTCTCGGCGCGGGCGCCTTCCTCATCCTTGTCATAGGGGAGAACCCCCTCGCCGCTTACGGCGCGATGTTCGCGGGAGCATTCGGCGACCGCTCAGCGTGGGCGGATACTCTGGAAAAAGCCACCCCCTATCTCTTTGGAGGAATGTCCTTTCTTCTGGCGGCCCGAGCGGGCCTCTTCAATATAGGGATTGAGGGCCAAATGTACACCGGGGCCATCGTTGCAGGCATATTAGGTTTCCTCGTGAAAGGGTTGCCGGCCTTCCTGCACCTGCCTCTGGCTCTTATCGGAGCGGCCGCCGCGGGAGCTGTTTTCGCCTATTTGCCGGCAGTCTTGAAGTTCGGCAGAAATGTCCACGAGGTAGTCTCTACGACAATGCTCAATTACATCGCATACGCCGGCGCGGCTTTCCTAACCGTACACGTCTTTGCCGACCCCGGCGCCGCCGCCCAAACCTTTAAAATCCTTCCGACCGCCGCCCTTTCGTCCCTTGCGCCTCCATCCAAACTGAATATGGGGATGCCTATCGCTTTGGCTCTATCAGTAGTCCTTTGGCTCTACTTGTACAAGACACCGGGAGGATTCCGTTTGCGGGTGACGGGAATAAACCGAAGCGCGGCCGCCTACGCCGGCATAGACGCACGCAGAGTGAGCATCAATGCATTTATCGCCAGCGGAGCCATGGCCGGGCTCATGGGTGCCGAACGAGTGCTCGGAGTTTATGGCCGCTATATACACTCATTCTCGCCCGGCTATGGATTCACCTCGATCGCGGTGGCTCTCCTTGCCGCCAACAACCCTCTCGCCATCGTTCCGGCGGCTATCCTCTTCGGCGCCCTCGAGAACGGCGGTTCCGCGATGGCGATCATGGTCAATGTTCCACGCGAACTCGGGCTCATCCTCGAGGCTCTGATAATCGTCTTCATCGCCGGAGAGAGCTTTCTCAAAAAGTGGTCGAGGTCCCTGGCCGTCGGGAAAAGCTTATGATCCAATTCCTCTCTGCGAGCATTCTACAATCGGCGGTGGCCATAGCATCGCCCCTATTCATCGGGGCTCTCGGGGGTCTTTATTGTGAACGCGCCGGAATAGTCAACGTCGGCCTCGATGGGATCATGCTCATGGGGGCATTCGCCGCGGCCGTGGTCGCCTACTTCACGGGATCGCCCTGGATCGGCGTGGGAGCCGCTCTCGCGACAGGCGCATTATTGGGTGCGCTGCACGCGGTCATCTGCATCCGCTTCAAGGCCGACCATGTGATATCCGGCGTGGCTATCAACATTATGGCCTCGAGCGCGACTATTTTCCTGCTCCAGTATCTGTTCCACAACAAGGGACAATCTCCGGCCGCGCCGCAAGTCGGCGCGATAGGAGATCTCGTCCTTCCCATCCCCTTCATCGGCGCGCTCTTTCATAATATGAGCTACATTACTCTTATCGGCCTCGTTCTCGTGGGAGGGAGCCAAGCGTTCATCTACCACACCAAGTGGGGGCTCAGACTGCGCTCGGTTGGCGAGAACCCCTATGCGGCTCAGTCCCTCGGCATTCCTGTAAAGAAGTATATGTATGTAAGTGTGATGGCGGGCTGCGCCATGACTGGACTCGCGGGTGCGTTCTTATCAATCGGTATGCTCGATGTCTTCACTCGCAACATGACCGCAGGCCGTGGTTACATAGCTCTCGCAGCCATGATTTTCGGCCGTTGGAAGCCCTTAGGCCTTCTCGCCGCGGCGATCTTCTTTGGCTATATCTCAGCTTGGCAGATGAGTCTGGAGGGCTTTGCGGTACCCGCCCAATTCATCGAGGCGATACCCTACGCGGCCGCCCTAGTCATGCTCGCGCTCGTTTCGCGCAGGGCCTTCGGACCTGCCCATTCCGGTAAATCCTACTCCGAAAACGCGGAGTAGAACACATTTGGAGGATATATGGCCATACTCGACAAAAAAGAAATCACTTTAGGTAGACCCCAGTACCACATCCGGCTAAAGCCCAATGACGTAGGGAAATACGTTCTGCTTCCCGGTGACCCCGCAAGAAGCGATCGAGTCGCGAAGTACATCGATGACCCGGTCTTGATTGCCAATAACCGCGAGTACCGGACATATACCGGCTCCTACAAAGGCGTCAAAATATCGGTAACGTCCACCGGTATCGGCTGCCCGTCGGCTTCGATCGCCGTCGAAGAACTCGCCAATATCGGCGCCGAGTGCTTCATCCGGATCGGCAGCTCCGGCGCGCTCAGAGAAGGCATATCCATTGGAGACCTTCTCATTTCCATGGGTTCCATGAAGAACGAGGGCACTTCTAAATACTACGTGCCCGACTCGTTTCCCGCCGTACCTGATTTCGAACTTACGCGAGCACTCGTGGACACCGCTCGGCGCATGCAGCCGGATCTTGGCGTCTCCGTCCACCTCGGCATTGGCGCCTCCGACGATAGCTTCTACGGCGAGACGAAAGAATGGATCGAAAACCTGGCACGAATCGGCGTCATGAACGTGGAGATGGAAGCTTCGGCCATATTTACGGTCGCCTTCCAGCGCCATCTCCGAGCCGCCTCCATCTGCGCCGTATCGGGAAATCTCATTACGGGCGAAGTCGTCTACGAGACTGAGAATACTCGCCTAGCGGATGGATGGGACAAAGAGATAAAAGTCGTCCTCGAGGCTATAGTCGAGTTCGAAAAAAGCCAGGAATCGCATTAACGGCTTCCGAGCGCTTGAGTGCGCCCTCCCCGCCGATGAACACGCGGGACTCTTCCCGGCGCCGTTTATCCGCATTCTCGCGCTTTTTATCCCCACCCAGGCCAAGCTGCGACCAATACTATTGCCCAAGGATAGTTGAAGGAGCCGCATCTTGGCCAAAGCTATTGGCGCCGGTTGGCAAAAATCCGAGGGCACTCCTATCTTTGGAGGGGCGTTCGGGACCCGCTTCGATCTTCGCCTCCTCGCCGAAAATGGCGCTAATGGATTCATTTCTCGCGGCGGCCGAAGGAATCCGTGGCCTCGACCGGTAGCGCCGACGGCCTATACTGGAGCGATCCGTGTTCAGGAGCGGCCCGCGGATACATTCAGGGCGTCGGCGTACTTCCGAATGAGTCTCGTAAACGTGTCGATGTCGCTCGATTTCCAGGTCTCCCAGATGCTTCGGGTCATCCTCTCTCGCGCGGCGTCGATAAGCTCCGTCATCTTCCTGCCTTTCGGGGCGATGACTGCCTTGCGGACCCGACGATCCGTGGCGCTTCCCTCGCGCTCGACCAGGCCGAGGCTTTCGAGCTTTGCGACTTGACGGCTGACGGTAGTGTAGTCGCGTCCCGCGCGGTCGGCCAGCTCCACTACGCCCATCGGCCCGAACCGCTCGATTCCGACGAGCAGCGGGAACAGGGCCCGGTCGAGCGGGATCCCCGCCTCCTTGATGAGGGCCTCGTCGCGCTGCGGCCGGTTCATCGCGCTGACTATGTCGACGATCGCCCAATGAAGCTGGCGAAACCTATCGCTGGTATGTGCATTTTGCACCTTTTTCCTTGACGGCACTCATGGCTCCCGATATACTTGCATTATACACTCATAAGCGGATACCGAAAAGAGGGGGAGAAGCGCCATGAAAGCCGCTATCGTCCGGGGAGCCGGACAAGCCCCCGTCTATGGGGATTTCGCGGAGCCGGTTCCGTCCCCCGGCGAGAGGCGCATCGCGGTCACGGCCGCCGCCATCAGCAACGTAGTCAAAGCCCGGGCCTCCGGCGCGCATTACAGCTCGTCGGGCAATTTCCCCTTCGTCGTCGGGATCGACGGCGTGGGGCGGCTCGACGACGGAAGCCGGGTTTATTTCATCCTGCCGCGCGCTCCTCACGGCAGCATGGCGGAGCGAAGCGTGGCGCCGGCGTCCCAGTGCCTGCCCCTTCCCGACGGACTGGACGATATAACCGTAGCGGCCATAGCCAATCCCGGCATGTCCTCCTGGGCGGCCTACACCGAGCGCGCCAAGCTCAAAGCCGGAGAAACCGTGCTGGTCAACGGCGCCACGGGAACCGCGGGCCGTCTAGCCGTGCAGATTGCCAAGCATCTCGGGGCGAAGAGGGTAATCGCGACCGGCCGCAATGTCGACGCCCTGCGTTCCGTAGCCGGCCTCGGCGCCGACATGACGATCCCCCTCGTCGAGGACGAGACGAGCCTCGAGGACAGCTTCATGGAACAGTTCGCGGAAGGGGTGGATGTCGTCATCGATTATTTGTGGGGAAAGAGCGCGGAATGTCTTCTCGCCGCCGGCGCCAAGGCCGGGCCGGAGGCCAGGCCCATCCGCTTTATCCAGATCGGCTCGGTCAGCGCCTCGAGCATAACGCTGCCGAGCGCCGCGCTGCGCTCCTCGGCGATCCAATTGATGGGCAGCGGTGTCGGCAGCATCCCCTTGAGCCGCTTGGTCGACGCGGTCGGCGAACTCCTGAAGGCCACCGGGCCCGGCGGCTTCAGGATCGCGACGAAAACCGTCCCGCTGTCCGAAGTCGAACAAGCATGGCCCGACGACGACAGCACTCGGCGCACCGTGCTCACCGTAGAGATGCGCTGACCCGGACCGGTCGAGATCCCAGGGGCCGATGAATCGCCCGAATAGGCTCGGCTACCCGAACATGAAGGCCGTCGCGTCGTCGATCAGCTTATCGAAAGCGGCGTGCACCGCCTCACCACCTATGGGGTTGAAGGGCGCGATGTGCGTGCAGGTCCGCGGAAGCTCGAAAAAGGTCGGCGCCACGCCCGTGCCCTCGAAGAAGTCGATGATCGCCGGCATCGGCATCACGTCGTCGCCGGTCAACGAGGCTACCTTCGTGGCGCCATCTGAGAAAACGGAGCGGCGATTCATCTGCGGGTGGCGCGGATCGACCATGGCGCAGTAGGCCCTCCCCTCAGGAGTATCGACGAGTGCGGCGAGCTCGGGGTCGCGGCGCAGCTCAGTCTCGAGGTCGTAGACCCAGAAATCGAGGATCCGTTTGTGCGCGCGGGAGTCTATGATGTACTTAGACACCGGAGTCATGGCGGAGAGGAAGGGGCCGCCGCAGAAGAGATAGCGCTTGCCCGTCCTCGCGAAACGATCATCCGCGAGAGAGAGGCACTGCAGGAGATAGGCGCCAATCGAGTAGCCGAAGAAGCCCAAGCTTGCGTCGGATGCTATCAAGGGCAGTTCTCCCGAGCGGATGGCCGCGACGAGGTCGCCGAGATCCCGCGCCGCCATGAGGCCCGAGAGATATAAGCGGCTTGGTGCCTCGTCGAGGCGCTCCGAGATGGCGGCGTTGGCCATCGATGACTGTTTGAGCCCGGGATAGCGGGCGATGCGATCCTTCGAGACGCCGCGCATGATGCTGAAGTTCGCCCAGCTCGCGGGCGACCGGTCCATGTGGAAGGCGATGGGAAAGAGGATGACGACGCAGCGCGCCTCATCGGCGATAGCCTGGGCCCAGCCGAAGTATTTGTCCCAGCCGCGCTCGTTGAGCCCGTGGAGGAGGATGCAGGCCTTATCGAGGATTTCTCCGTTCCGGACGCCGACTGGGCGCGCTATCGGGCAGCGGACTTGCTTGTTCTCGGCCACCGACCTGTCCGGCCTAGCGAGCGCGGCGAAGCCCTCGGAGGACGATGCCTCGCGCGACCCACCCGGGGGTATGCTGGGTTTGTATGGAGATAGGATGTCGCTATGGACAGACTCCCAGCTTAGCTCGGTCTCGGTCTCGGTGAACGCGGGCAATGTCTGAACCATGTACGGCCCTCCACGCGAATCGAGGTTTCGACCTGGATGGCCCGTTTATGGTTGCAGCGGCTCGGCGGCGAGCTCCCGGCAGGCCGTCGTGCATGCTGCGAAAATGGCGATTTTTCCCGTCGACCCGCCGGTGACCACGATGCCGCGATTTTCGGCCAGATCGCGGCCGACCGTTACATATCCTACACCCTAAGCGATGACAGCCAGAGCATAGCCTTAGGCCTCTTCTTTTCGCTTTCGGTAGTTTTCCCGTGCCCTCGCGCGGTTCATGCACTCGGCGCGACACCAACGCCGGGTCCCGCTCTTCGTTTGGTCATAGAACAAGGCCAGACATTGATCGTTCCGACAGCCATGGAATCGAGTGCGGTCGACCGTGGCGAGAAAGTCGGCAGCGTCGAGAGCTATCTCGAGAAGCGCATCGCGTTCGCCTTCGCGCGAGAGGTACTTCCGCGTGACCGTCGAGCCCTCGGTCCCTACGACGAAACTTCCTCGCTTGAGGATTCGATTCAGCATCGGGACCGGGGGCGAGTCCTCGCGCTTTCCGATCATCGACTCGAAGAGGGACCGAAGTTCGGCCCTCAGGCCGAGGAGAAGAGAAAAGTTTTCTTCGGGCCACGTATAGCCTTCGTAGCCCTGCAGTCCGTGCTGGTCGCAGGCCATGCGCCACCAAAGCTCCACTCTGGAGAGATCCCAGAAGAGGTCGAAACGGAGGCTCCGCCTTGAACCGGGAACCCGCCGTTTTCGCCAGGTATTCACGAGGTTTATGGCGAGATTTCCCCCGATGAACAGAAAATCGAGCGTGAGAAGTCCGCTTCCGGCCTCCGCATTGGTATCCATAGCACCAATCTATATGTCATTACCTGTATTGACAAGTAGAATGGTAATAGTTAGGTTTATACAGGTCAATAGCATGATAGACATATAGATGATCTGAGCCAGAGGAGGAACCATGAGAGCGATCGGCATCAACGGGTTCGGGCGGATCGGAAGAACCTTCTTGCGCGCGGCGTTGGGACGCGACGAACTAGAAATCAAGGCGGTCAACGACCTCACGGATGCGAAAACGCTCGCGCATCTGCTCAAGCACGACTCTCTATGGGGAGCCTTTCCGGGAGAAGTGGGGACCGAAGGCCAGGCGCTGATCGTGAACGGGAGACCTATCGAGGTGCTGGCAGAAAGGGATCCGGCTCAAATTCCCTGGGCTGCGCTCGGCGTCGATATGGTCGTCGAATCCACGGGACTCTTCACCGACAAAGAGAAGGCCATGGTTCACATCGCCTCGGGCGGGGCCAAGAAAGTCCTGATTTCGGCCCCGGCCAAAGGCGACGACCTCACGATCGTCATGGGAGTGAACCACTCGAGCTACGATCCGCAACGCCACCATGTCATCTCAAACGGATCCTGCACGACGAACGGTCTTGCGCCGCTGGCTTACGTCCTCCATCGCAGCTTCGGAATCACGAACGGACTCATGGTGACGACTCACGCCTATACGAACAGCCAGGCCCTCCATGATCAGCCCGAGAAGGATGTCCGTGGGGCCCGATCCGCCGCGCTTTCGATCGTGCCCTACCCGACCGGGGCCGCCAAGGCGATCGGCAAGGTCATCCCCGAACTCGAAGGCAGGCTCAACGGTTTCTCGTTCCGAGTGCCGGTCCCGTCGTGTCCGTAGTCGATCTCACCGTCAACGTGGCGCGGCCCACCACCGTCGCGGAAGTGAATGCCGCGCTCATGGAAGCGTCGGAAGGCTACTTGAAAGGCATCCTGGGCTACAGCGAGGAGCCTCTGGTCTCCCGAGACTATCAGGGCGACGACTGGTCGAGCATCGTGGACGCCCTCTCGACCCTCGTGATGGGCGGGAATCTCGTGAAAGTTCTGGGCTGGTACGACAACGAGTGGGGATTCTCGAAGAGGCTCGTGGACCTCGCAGCCTTCGTCGGCTCGAAGTGATTGTCGATGCCCACGCCGCGAGGAGGAGCCCCGTCGCTTCCAGGCCTGTGAAGTCCCGCATGTATTCTTCAGCGAACCGCAGGTCCGAGCCCGAATCCCCACTGGGATAGCGTCGCCCGCGCCATGGTCGAGAAAATCCGAGCCGAAACAGCGAGGACCGGCGCCATCGCGCACGCCAGGGCTTTGGCCGGTGGATCGGGCCTGTCGTATCCGGAGTTAAAGGACTACGGCGCCACATTGAACTTCTCGACTTCTGCGTAAAGATCGGAAATATTGCTCCTAGTGTCCTGGGTGATTTTGTTGACATTCTGCACCGCCGCGTTTATCTGTTCGGCGCCTGCCGCCATTTCATCCATTCCGTTGCTGATTTCCAGCGTGATGTCGGTAAGATGTCCCATCTCCTCGTGGACTTCGGCGCTTCCGACCAGCATCTGCTTCGAGCCGTCCTTGACCAGCGCCGTGATGTCATGGATATCGCCGATCGCCTTCAGGATCTGCGAGCTGCCTTCGTCCTGGGATTCCATGGCGGTCTTTATCGCGGATTCCTGATCCCGCACCCGGACCAGGAGATCGAAGATTCGGGAAAACTGTCTCTGCGATTTGTCCGACAGGACGACGACCTGGTCGATCCGGGCCTTGAGGCCCTCGAGATCGCGGGAGATGGCCCCTCCCTGGGAGGAGGAGTCTTCGGCCAGCTTCCGTATTTCATCGGCGACCACGGCGAAGCCCTTCCCCGACTCGCCCGCGTGGGCGGCCTCGATCGCGGCGTTCATCCCCAGGAGCTTCGTCTGTTCCGCCAGGTTCTGGATCATCGCGCTCGCCTCGAAGAGTCCTTCGGAATCCCGCTCTACGGTCCTGACGATGCCCATCACTTCCTCCAGCCCGAATTTCCCGATCTCGGAAATCTTGAGCAGCTCTTCCACGGACACGAAATTGCCCTGGAGGATTTCGGTTACGGATTGAATACTGGCGACCATCTCCTCGATCGCGGCGGAGGAGGCCTCGACCGACGCGGCCTGTTTCTCGATCAGCGAGTCCAGCCGCTCCGAGTGGTCCTTTATCGCGACCATGGTCGAGTTCGTCTGCGTCACCGACGCGGACTGATCGAGCGCCCTATGCTTGATGCTCGAGATATTGGCGGCGATCTGATCCATGGACGAGGCGGTCTCCGTCATATTGGCGGACAGGTCGTTTACAATATCGCTCAACTTCTCCGAGGACTTCTTGGTCGTCGACACCATTCGGGCGAGGCTACCGATGGAAGTATTGAATTTACGGGCCACCAGCCCCAGCTCGTCCCCGGAATCGATCGTCAATCGACCCGTAAGGTCCCCGTTCGAGATGGTCTCGAGCACGGGAAGCATCTTGGTCAAGGGGCCGGATACGGACCTGCCGATGATCACGGCGACGGCGATCCCCAAGGCCAGGAACAGCAAGGTCCCCAGAATGACCACGCCGCTCAAGAAGTATATTCCCGCCATAAGCTCCCTTTTGTCCATGGCGACCGCGAGCAGCCAGTCGGGGTCTCTGACCGGCTCGAATCCGCATAGGAAATCGGTGCCGGCGTCAGAGTAGTCCGCTATGCCCTTCTTGTCCGAGATCATGGTATTGAAGGCGTCCGCCATGGACGAGTAGGCCTTGTTCGTCCTAGCGGCCTCGTTCGGGGCGAATTGCCGCATGACGAGCGACCTGTCCCTGTGGGCGATCATCGCGCCTTTCCTGTTGATCAGGTAGGCGAATCCCGTCTTGCCGAAGCCCATTGTGTCGGTGATGTCGCTCAGCGATTTCCCGTTCTTTGTCCCGACGAGGAGGCCGACGACGGCCCCGTCGCTGGTGATGGGCACTGCCAGCATCACGACCAGCTTGCCGGTTTCCTTGACGAAGATGACGTCGGAGATCGCCTGCGCCCCCGATAGGGCCGTGTGCACATAGTCTCGATCGCCCAATGCCGCCGTCGTGTCGCCCAGGATGTACGAGGCGAAGCCTGTAGGGGAGACTATCGCGAAGTCCTCGTAGCCGAGCCGTTTGATGTCTGGGGCGAGACTCTCTTTTTGCATCTCCCATACCATGGTCTTCGTGCTCAGCCGGTTCGCCAACTCCTGGAGGACGGCGAGCTGCGAGGAGACGGTGCTTCGAACCAGCTTGGCCCCCATGTCGGCCTGGGCGAGGAGGAAATTCTCCGCCATCTGCGAAACGACCTTCGAGGACACCGCCATGGCGGTGACGCCCATGCCCGCGGCGATGAATACTACCAGCGCTCCGATGAATAGGGATATTTTCCTGGATAGATTCATTTTTCTCTCCTGCCTCGTGCGGCCGAAGTCTCGCTTCTTCGCGTACCGAGTGGGGTTATAGTATTTTTATGCTCAGAGCGAACTGGGTGAAGAAGAGGTTAATTTTCGAATAATTCCCTGCGTCAGGCCAGCCTCGAAGGCTCGAACCCCAACGTTGGGCGGTGTCGCGACCGGGATCTCCGCCGGTACTTCCGCCGAAGCGGGATATCCGGAAATCCATGCTCCAGGCGAGCCCGGCATGAAGGCCATCGACGTTCCCGATCTCCCGGGTCGAGGAGCTCGGTCGCAGTTCGCAGGTCGCGCAGCGCTCGCGCTCAGGAGGCAATCTTGTTCAGTTCGGTCAGGTCGTCCTCGGAAAGGGAAAGCGCAGAAGCGCCGACGTTCTCGCGGAGGTGGGCGATGGATGAGGTACCGGGGATGAGCAAAATGTTCCGCGAGCGCCGGAGCAGCCACGCCAGCGCGACGGCCATCGGCGTCGCGCGGAGACGGGAGGCGACGGAGTCCAGTATATCCGACTGCAGGGGGGAGAAGCCGCCCAGGGGGAAATACGGCACATAGGCGATACCCTGCGCGGCAAGGGATTCGATCAAGTCGTCGTCGCCCCGGTGGGCGAGGTTGTAGTGGTTCTGCACGCACACGATCGGCGCGATGGACTGCGCTTCGGCGACCTGTTCGGCGGAGACGGTGCTGATACCGAGATGCTTGATCAATCCCGCGTGCCGCAGCCTCGCGAGCGCAGTGAACGACTCGGCGATCGAGCCCGGCACCGGCGAGTGACCATCATGCCCGCCGCCGACGCGGAGATTGACGACATCGAGTGCTTCCACGCCCAAATTCTTGAGATTGGCGTGAACTTGTTCAATAAGGCTTTCTTTGCTCAGGCTTTGAATCCACGAACCGTCGCCGCCCCGGACGGATCCGACTTTGGTCACGATATGCAGATCGTCGGCGTAAGGCGACAGAGCCACCTCGATGAGTCTGTTGGTTACGTGAGGGCCGTAATAGTCGCTGGTGTCGATATGATCAACACCGATCCTGACGGCCTCGCGGAGGAGGGCGACGGCGCCATCCCGATCCTTGGGCGGCCCCCACACGCCGGGTCCGGCCAGTTGCATCGCGCCGTAGCCGATCCGGTGAACCGTCAACGAGCTGCCTGGGAACGTGAACCGGCCGCCGAGTATAACATCCTGCATTATAGTGCTCCATTCCAGTGCTGACTTGAGCAAAGGTACGAAACTTGGTTACTGGAATCAATTTTTGATATTTACAGCCTGCGACCCCGGCGGGCGTGCAATGCTTCGACGCATGACGCTGCGTTCCGTCGCCGAGCCGGCCGCCATGATCATTCGTAGAGCATGGCTTCGATCGGATCCAGGCGCGCGGCTCGCCATGCGGGGAGGTAGCCGAACGCGATCCCCGTGAGCGCCGCCGAGGCGGAGCCGAGGACGATGGAGAATGGCATGATGTTCATGATCCCTATCCCGCCGACGACCAGCGATACAACGGCGAGGGCGACGAGGAGGAGGACCTGGGACTGGACGGTGGCGAAGAGCGCGGCCTGGACATTGGCGATATTGCGGATGGTGAAGTCGTCGGACTCGCTCGGGGACAGGTCGTGGCGGACCCTCAGGAGCCGGTCCATCGAGTCTACCACTTCCGGGACGGAATCGGCCGTATCCGCCCAGACTATGATGGCATTGACCCAGGATTGGCCCATCAGGCGTCTTTGGTAGGACGTAATCGGAATCGCCACCAGGTCGTCCTGGTCCCTTCCGAACTGCGATTGGCCCTTCGGGGCGAGCACACCTACAACTCGAAACGGGATGTTCATTATTATTACGACACGTCCCACCGCACCGCCGGAAGGGAAAAGGTTCTTCGCCGCCGTATCGCCGAGGACGGCGACCTTGGCCCGGGAGCTCACCTCCCGGTCGACGATCATTCTCCCCTCGGCGAGACTCCAGCTCCCGACCAAGGTCCACGAGGGAGTCGTCCCGACGATCATGGTGAACCAATTGCTTCTTCCCGCGATGACTTGCGCCCTCGTCTGCGAGTAGGGGGCGGCCGCGGCCACAGAAGGGACGATCGATGACGAGATTCGCCCCCAGACTCTCGATCTGCTCGACGATGGCCGCCTGGGCCCCGGCGCCGATGGCCATCGAGACGATGACTGATCCGACGCCGATGATGATGCGTCAGGCTGCGGCATGGACCCCAGCGAAGGGCGCCGCATGCGTGCCGCGGAATCGGCGAAGTTTCACGCCCCCCGCCCCACGGCGAATGGACAGGCGAATGGCATAAGCAGATGCCGTTTCATGCCGCTGCGACCGAAAAGCCGACCGAAAAAATCAGGCTTGCGGATAGATCGCTCCAAGTTTGCCGGGATTCCCGAGACAGCCGGGATCTTCGGAATTATTCTACTGCCGATGAACGGGAGTCAAGGTTTTTCGCGTAGCATGATGACCATGGGTCGGCATAATGAGTGTATATTACCCTTAGTTTTCGGACAGGGAGACCCTATGACAGGAACACGACCTCTGGCGCTCGTGACGGGAGCCTCATCGGGAATCGGCGCCGAGCTTGCCGTCGAATTGGCGCGAACGGGCCACGACCTCATCATCACCGGCCGCGACGCCGGGCGCCTCGCGGAAGTGGCCGCACGGGTTCGCGCCGCGGGCGCCGGCGTGGAGACCAAGAGTCTCGACCTCGAGGACGGAAGTTCCGTCGAGGCTCTCGTCGCGACTGTCGGGGCTCGGCCACTGGCGGTGCTGGTCAACAACGCCGGCTTCGGCATCTCCGGCCCCTTCGCCGAGGCTCGGCCCGACCATCTCGCCGCGATGCTCGCCCTCAACGTCGTCGCCCTGACCCTTTTGACCAGGGCTTTCCTGCCGGCGATGATCGGTCGGGGCTCGGGGCGGGTTCTCAACGTCGCCAGCACCGCGTCCTTCCAGCCCTGCCCCGGCATGGCCGGTTACGGCGCGACGAAAGCGTACGTTCTCAGTCTCAGCGAGGCTCTCGCCGAGGAAGTCGCGGGTACGGGTGTCACGGTCACGGCCCTCTGTCCCGGCGCCACCGACACTCGCTTCGCGGAACGCGCGACCATGGGCGCTTCGAAGCTCTTCAGAAGGGCGAGCACCGCTCCCGAGGTGGCCCGCACGGCGGTGAAGGCCCTGCTCGGGGGTCGGCGCGTCCGGATCGCGGGCTGGCGGAACGCCATGATGGCCTTCTCCGTCAGATTCGCTCCCCGGCCCCTCGTCGCCAAGATTTCCGCGTCCATGCTCAGAAAGTTCTGACGCGAAGACCGGGACAGCCCGACCGTCCTGTTCGGCATTCGCCAAGTCGATCGCCCCGACGATCGAAAGAAAATTGCGCGTAGGCTTCTGCCCTTTCGGAGCGTCTCAAGTCGCTTCGACTGGGCCCATTCTCCTGCAGGAACCCCGCTCGACGATTCGGGGTGTTACCTTCAGGATCTGGGGGGAGTAAAGCCCTTTCTTCATGATGTCGATCAGTAGCTCCCCGGCCAGCTTCCCCGCGAGCGCATTGTTGATTTGGACGGTCGTAATTCGAGGAATGTAGGGTTGGTTGTAGTCCAGCACGTCGCCGATCGAGAGGAGGGAAACTTGTTCCGGAACGGCGAGATGGAGGCGCTGAAGGACGAGCATGAGGCTTGCGGCGATATAATCGTCCAGAGCGATGATCGCCGTGGGAGGATCAGTTTCCCCGAAGATCGGTTCGAGGAGCGAGGTAAGCTCATCGATATTCGTCGTAGCGCTTCGGATGTGATGATTGTCGGGGAAATCGAGACGGAAGTGCTCCACCGCTTTGGCGAAGCCGTAGAAGCGGTCGATGATGAGCGCGGGCATGTCCGGCCGCTCGTAGTCGATGTAGAGCAGATTCCTGTGACCGAGCTCGACGAGATAGGTCGTACCGTCGAAAATCCCCTGGAAGTCGTCGACCAGGACCGCGTGGAATTTCGTCTGCAAAGCGTCGTTCATTATGACGAGGACGGGGATTCCCGCGCTGTTGAGCTTGTTGAACACGCTCTCGTTGACGAACAGGATTGATACGAGCGCATCGACCTGCTGACCGACGATTTTCTGATAGAGCTCCTCCTCGGAATGCGTGAAGCTTATCGGGATCACCACTATCGTATATCCCTCTTCGGAGAGATTAGCCTCCAGATGATAGAGGATGGGGCGCTCAAAGTTCCATACGAAGGGCAGCGGCGGGTTGAGATCGAGGATGATGCCTATCGTCTTGCGCTTGCCCTTCTTTTTCCGAGTCGAGCCTCTTCTGGCGATGTAGCCGAGCTCCTGGGCGGCCGCCAACACGCGCTCGCGAACCTCGGCCGAGATATTGCCTTTCCCCGATAGTACGCACGACACCGTGGATTGCGAGACTCCAGCCCTCGATGCAACATCGGTTGTCGTAATGTGCGATTTCATGCGCGTACTATAAACTGTCCTCTCTTATTAGTCAATAATTACTAATAATTTTATTTATTTGAAAATAAAAATTGACAATAATGAATTAATAAAATACTGTACTCCTACAAATATTGCAGGAGCAGCCGATGGTATCATCTCTTGTCACGCGTCTTTTCCGCAAAAATCAGAGCGGCATAGCCATCGCTGCAGCGGCGCTTTTCCTAGGTTTTTCCGTATTTACGAGTAGCTTCCTGACTCCTTACAACCTTTTCAACATCTCTAGAGAGTTGGCATTCTATGCACTCATCGGACTAGGCCAGGCGGTAGTGATGGCCATAGGCGGTATGAACGTCTCGCTCGGGGCGATCGGCGGTCTCGCGACCACCTTGGTCGGCATTTTCATCACTAAGGCCGGCGCATCGGGCTCCGTCGCCGCCCTCGGCGCGGTCGGCGTCGGTCTAGCCTGTGGAGTCTTCAACGGCTTTTTCATCACCCGCTTTCGGATCAACGATTTTATCGTTACGCTCGCTTCTTCCTTCATATTCACCGGAATCAACTACGGGATCTCCCGGGGCTTCCCCTACACTAGCCTTCCGGCCTCGATCACGGTCCTCGGCCGCGGCAACTTCCTCGGCCTGCCTCTCCTGTTTTGGCTCGTTCTCGCGATCCTGGTTCTCGCATATTTCTTCTTCTCGTACACGATGACAGGTCGGTATATCCTCGCGACCGGCAGCAATTCGAGCGCTGCGCGATTATCCGGCGTCAAGACTTCGCGGATGCGGGTCATCAGTCACGCGCTCTCCGGCATATTGGCCGGGCTCACCGGGTTCTTCTACGTTTCCCGGATGGGTTCTGCCCAGCCGGCGACCGGGCAGAACTGGCTGATCATCTCATTTTCGGTGGCGGTGATCGGAGGGACCTCTCTGAACGGTGGCGTCATCTCCGCGCTCGGCCTGTTCCTCGGCGGGATCATCATGGTCCTTATCCAGAACGGGCTCGTTCTCGTAAACGCGAACGTCTATTTCGAGCAAGCCTTCATCGGGACGATCATTCTCGCCGTAGTGACCCTCGATGGCCTGAGACTGCGCAGGAAAGGGCGCCAAATTTGATCATAGAGGAGGAGTAAATGAACGAGCCATGCGGCGCGGTCTTTCTCACGTTTGCCGCCTGGGCCGGATTCGTCTAGCCCGCGAAGGCTCAGCCGGCCTTCGGGGCCCGAGCGGCCTCGGATTACGCTAAGACCCACTATTCGCGCGTCAAGGAGGAGAGAATGAACAAGCTACGCATCGCACTCTGCGCCATGGTCTCTTTCTCGGTGGCTATCGGAGCCGGATTCGCCCAGTCTCAGGACCCGGGTTCCGCGTCGGGCGGCAAGCCGTATGAGATCGCGTGGTATTTCCCGATCCCGCACCCTTTCGGCGAGGCCGTGCAGCAGGGAGTCAAGGCCTTCGAGAAAGACATGGGCATCGTCGTCAAGCAGCAGATCGGCGTCGAAATGACCCAGGACAGCGAAAGCAGCAGCATCGAGGCCCTGGCCGCGCAAGACTATCGCGGGTTCCTCGTATATCCCGTGGATCCATCGGGCGCCAACGGCCTGTACCAGGAACTCGTTGCGCACAAAGTCGCCGTCGTGAACTTCGGCACGTCGACCGTCCTTCCTACTCCCGCCTCCTTCGCCGTAGCCACGGACGTCAAGACTGCGGCCAAGACCGCTACCGAGAAGCTCATCGCCCTTATGGGGAACAAGGGCAACATCATAAACGTGCTCGAGGTACTGGCGGACGCGAACACGATCCTTCGGAAACAGGGCGTGGAGGAGGCCGTCGCCGCCCATCCGGGCGTCAAGATCATCCAGGAAGTCGGCGACATGAGCACTATCGAAGAGGCTTCGCAGAAACTCGAGGGCGTGATCTCGGCGAACCTAGGGAAGGCCGACGGTATAATCTGCACCGGCTATACGACGACAGTCGCGGCCGTTCAGGTCCTGAAAGAACTGAGCGAGAAGACACCGGGAAAGAGGATCGCCCTCGTGGGTATCGACGACGACCCCGCGGTTCTCGATGCGATCCGCACCGGCGCCATCAATGGAGGCACCATCGCCCAGAATCCCAAGGGAATGGGATACATCGGCTGCGCCCTGCTCCGCATGCTCGAGGATGGATACATGCCGAAGAAAGGCGCATATTTCATCAACTCCGGAACCGTCTTCGTGACCAAGGGCAACGTCGACTCCTATAAGCAAGATCTCGATGGGGTTACGAAATCGATTCTCGCTTCGCTGAAGGACAGTTATTTCGCGAAGAAATAGCCGTGGGACCGGTAGCCGCCGCTTCGCCGATCGGCGCGGCGGCGTACCGGTTCGAATAGCCTCGAGGTATCCATGCTTAGACTTTCCGAGATCAGCAAAGAGTTCCCCGGAGTGAAGGCGCTGGATGGCGTAACCATAGCCTTCAGGGACGGCGAGGTGCACGGTCTCGTAGGGGAGAACGGGGCCGGAAAGAGCACATTGATAAAGATCATGTGCGGGATATATCCCGATTATCAGGGGAGGGTCCTGCTGGACGAGACGCCGGTGCGCTTCGAAAGCTACAAGGACGCCCTGCGTAGCGGCATCGCCCTCGTGAACCAGGAGATACAGATAATTCCCGCCTTCTCGGTCGCCGAGAATATCTTCATCGACAAGCTCGAGCAGTTCAGGACGAAGATGTCCTTCCTCGACTGGCGATCGATGAACCGCGAGGCATTGAAATACCTGGGCATGGTGAAACTCGACATCGACCCGGGGGCCAATGCCGGCGATTTGAGTGTGGCCCAAAAGCAGCTCGTGCAGATCGCGAAGGCCCTTTCCTGCAACGCGCGCATGCTCATCATGGACGAGCCGACATCCTCATTGACGCTGCGCGAGAGCGCGACGCTTTTCGACATTCTGAAGTCCCTCCGGGACCGGGGAACCTCGATCGTCTTCGTTTCGCATAAATTGGAGGAGATTTTCTCGATATGCGATTCGATCACGGTGATCCGCGACGGCAGGAAGATGGCGACTGTGAATCGCCACGAGGTCGACAAGGACGAGATCATCGAGTTGATGATAGGAAGGAACTATTTCGATGAGTACTTCGGCGAATTCGAACCCGATCGATCCATTCCGGCGCTCCAGGCGAAGGGCGTGACGAAGGGCGGACTCGTCCATGATGCGAGCTTTCACGCTTTCAGGGGCGAGATCGTCGGATTCTACGGCCTCGTCGGATCCGGAAGAAGCGAGCTCGCCAAGACCATCGTCGGGGAGTACGAGAGGGATGCCGGCAGCATACTGGTCGACGGTCGCGAGGCGAGGATAGGCTCGGTGGCCGACAGTCTTTACGGCTATAGGATCGGCTACGTCACGGAGAATCGGAAAGAGGAGGGCCTCTTCCTGCGGAAGCCCAATCACTGGAACATCTCGATCTCGGCTTGGCCCAAGCTGGTGAACAGGCTGAGCAGGATGATCTCCGCGAAAAGGCAGACCGCGGTATGCGCCAAGTTGGTCGAGGATTTCGACATCAGGATATCTTCGCTGGATCAGAATACCGAGGAGCTCAGCGGGGGCAACCAGCAGAAGGTCAGCCTGGCGAAGTGGCTCGCGGCCGATTGCGAGATCCTCATCATAGACGAGCCGACCGTTGGCGTGGATGTCGGCGCGAAGGCGACGATCCATCGTCTGATCTGGGATCTCGCGAAACGAGACGGCAAGGCGATCATCCTGATTTCTTCCGACCTGCCCGAGATGCTCAAGTTGGCCAGGCGGATCTATATCATGAAGAGCGGAAGCATCGTCCAGGAACTTACGCCATCGAATAGCGATTTCAAGGACAAAGAGGCGATCTCCAGGAAGATAGGGGAGATATTGCTGTGATCATCGGGGCGATCCGGATCTGGAAGATTGACTCGCGAAGAGCGGAGGGAGCTGAACGATGGCAGCCGGCGTCGAGACCGACGGGTGGTTGAGCGCCTATCGCGTAGGTGAAGGAACGTGGCGCATCAGCGACGGCGGCCAGGATAATATATACCTGCTAACGGGCAGGGAAAAGGCGATGCTGATCGACACGGGCTGGGGCGTAGCGAACCTGAAAGGATTGGTCGGAAGGCTCACTTCCCTGCCCCTCGTCGTCGTCAATACCCACGGGCATTGCGATCATGCGCTAGGCAACGACCAGTTCGATAGCGTTGCTCTGGGAGAATACGACGCGAAGCGACTGACCACGCTTGACGCGGCGAGGAAGCGAGCGTTCATCCGCCGCGGCGATCTATTGACGAAGACCGAATCCATGCCGCTCTTTGCGCCGTGGGGCTGCCCCCCGCGAGGGAAAATCGAATACCTGGAGGATGGCATGGTATTCGATTTGGGCTCTAGAGCCATTACGGCCTTTCTTACTCCCGGGCATACCCTGGGGAGCGCCTGCTACGTCGACGAAGCGACGCGGACACTGTTCGCGGGCGACTCCTATGTCCCGCTCGCCTTCTGGGGACCGATGTGGCTTCACCTCGACGAGGGCGGGACGCTCTCGGAATACTACGAAGCCATGTCGAGACTGCTCGGCTTTCGAGGCTTCGATTCCATCCTTTCAGGGCATGGGGAATGCGGCCCCTTGCCTACGCGACAACTCGAAGAGCTCCTGTCCGGCATCCATTCGATACTGCAGGGGCAAATCGACGGAGTACAAGAAAAAGCGCTGATCGGCTCGGGACTGCGATACGATTGGGCGGATACGGGAATTATCTACAGAAAGGTTTGACTATTACATATGCTGGAACACGCGGCTCCGGCATCCGCCCGGGGAAGCCTAGCACTCGGCTCGGAGGGCCCGAAACCGCGCTTCTCGGCGGGGGTACCATCGACGCCGCGGGCCTCGCCGGACCGGGGCGGCGCGCGGAATCCGGAGCGTCGTGCGTCATTCAAGCTTAGGCTCTTATCGTTCCGGGCCGTTCCAGCGCCGAGCGGCGGGGCTCTCCATCCCGAATTGATCGAGCAGTCGCGCGACATGGTGGTTGACGATGTCATCTATAGTGGCTGGGTGGTTGTAGAAGGCCGGCACGGGAGGAACGATCCTGACTCCCAGACGGGCCAGTTTGAGCATGTTCTCGAGGTGGATCGCGGAGAGCGGTGTCTCCCGCGGGCAGAGCACGAGCTTGCGGCCCTCCTTGATGCTGACGTCGGCCGCCCTGGCGATGAGGGTGTCGCAGTACCCCGAGGAGATGGAGGCCAGGGTCTTCATGCTGCAGGGCACGACGATCATGCCATCGGTGATGAATGATCCGCTCGCCAGGCAGGACGACTGATCGGAATTGGCGTGGACCTGCTTCACCAATGTGGCCAAGTCGGCCATCGTGCTGGTGGTCTCGAGCAGGAGGTTGCTGATCGCCCACTCGCTCACGATGAGATGCGTTTCGACGTCCTGACATCGCGCGAGGGTTTCGAGCAATCGTATGGCATGGATGGCGCCGGACGATCCGGTCACTCCGACTACGAGTTTCATGGTTGAAGGGCCCGTGGTTTTGATCGGCGCGGTCTCTTCCTCGAGGCAGGGATGAGGACGATGCGTGGGAATCCCTTCACGGAAAGCCTCCCTGCCCTTCATTTATGAATCGCGCAAAACCCGACACCTCTCCCAGGTAAGGGAATGGGAGTATACAAATAGCCGGGGATCCTGTCAACTTTTTGGCGGGTACACGCGACAGAGCTTCGGGTTCCCGCCCAAGGTAGAATTGATCCGTGGCATGCAAACCGCCTTGCCAGAAATGCCCGACATTGCGGGAGAAGCTTTCATACCCATCGGTACGGCCGATTTTCATATCATACACAATTGTTGCTATGTCGCAAGCTGGGCATCGGCTTCCCTTGTCCCTGCAGTTCTCTTTCCCCTCGCCGAAAATTCGTTCTTGTACATAACCCTTTCCCTTTTAAGCAATAAAGCTCTCTACCGCTTTTTGCCCTGGATATGATCCTATCGTCTCAAACCTTTGGCACGCTCCATGCGATATCTTAATCGGCAAAGTAACCGGTATCGTAATCAGTTACAGCGGTGAGTAAATGTCGAGACGAGTGGAGCAGGCATCGTGAAGACGAGGGGAAAATCGATAACCATCAGGACGATCGCGGAGCGCGCGGGTGTGTCGGTAGCTACTGTCTCCAGGTATTTCAACACTCCTGGCACGGTCACGGAGAGGAACCGGGAGAGGATCAAAGAACTGGTCGAGGAGTTGAACTTCGTGCCGGATCCGGTGGCGCGGGCGCTCGGCAATTGCAGGGTCGATAATGTCGCGGTCTTGGTTCCGAACATCAGCAACCCGATTATGGCCGAGATCACTCGCGGGATCATCGAGGAGCTCGACAAGAGCCGAATCACCGTCCTTCTCTACGACTGCAACGAGAATGCGGAGCGCGAAAGGCGATTCATAGCCACGCTGCAGACGAAGATGATAGGCGGAGTGATCCTGGTGTCCGATTGCGGAAAGGCGGCGGAAGACGATTCCTTGGCCCCGGCCATTCCGGTAGTCCTCGTGGATTGGACCGGGGAAGCGCCGGGCCTCGATTCGATCCGCATCGACGAGCAGCAAGGCATGCTGAGGCTCATGAGTCACCTCGCGGATTACGGTCACAGGAATATCGGGCTGCTGGCCGGCGACAGGATGACCGCGTCGGGCATTCAAAGGGTCGGCGCTTTCAAGGAGGCGATACGGCTCGATGGGCGAATCGAGAGCGCCGCGAGCGTATCCTTCTGCCCCTGGAGCCTGAGAGGCGGCTTCGAAGGGCTAAAGGGTCTTATGTCGAAAGTCGATCCTCCCACGGCCGTCGTCTGCGGCAACGACGTGATCGCGTTCGGGGCGCTGGCCGCCGCCCGCGCCATGCGCCTCGCGGTCCCGAATGACATTTCGATTACGGGCTTCGACAATTCCCCCAACGGCGAGTTTTCGATACCCCCCCTCACTACGCTCAAGTATCCGGGCGTTTCGATGGGGAGGAAGGCCGCGCAGCTCATCCTCCGCCGCATGAAGGACCCCGGCGGTGGCGCGGGCGCCGATCAGTACCGCCGGGCGATGCCCCTCGACCTGATAGCTCGGGAATCGACGGGCCCCGCGCCCGAGCGATAATCTAGATGAAGACTATCGCGCGGATCGAGGAACGATCCATAATGAAGACGCTCGGAACCTGCGCAAGCCGCAAGCCGCCGGTCGAGAGCGGAGACTAACCGGAAATACCAGGAGACAGCATGCAGGGAATAAGCGATTTGCGATCCTTTCTCGCGGCGCTGCGGGAGCAGGGAGAACTCGCGGAGATCGAGAGAGAAGTGGACTCCGTCCACGAGCTCGGCAGCATCCTCGCCACTCTCGAGCGGAAGCAGGGACCGGCGGCGTACTTCGCGAACGTCAAAGGCTACCCGGGGAAACCGGTCGTAGGAGGATTGCTTTCGAACCACCGGAAGATAGCGATCGCCCTGGGGTGCCGACCGGATGAAGTGACCGACAGAATGGAGCGTGTTCTGGATAACCCGATAGCCCCCGTCGAAGTCCGCGGCGCGCCTTGCCAGGAGATAGTGCTCGCCGGAGAGGAAGCGAACCTCAGGTCGCTCCCCATTCCTGTCCACGCGCCCGACGACGGCGGCCCTTTCATCACCGCGGGCGTCACGGTGAGCAAGGACCCCGAGACGGGACGCCAGAACCTCAGCTTTCAGCGCATGCACGTCAAGGGGAAGGCGCGCACGGGAATCATGATCAACGAGTGGCGCCATTTGCGGTCCTTCCTGGAAAAGGCGGAGGCCGCCGGGAAACCGCTCCCGATAGCCGTGGCGATCGGCGTCGATCCCGCTCTGATGATCGCGGCCGGCTGCCGCTACGACGGGGACGAAGCCGAACTCGCCGGAGGTCTTCGAGGGAAGCCTATAGAGACGATCGGATGCGTGACCTGCGACATCCAGGTCCCCGCGACGAGCGAATATGTCATCGAAGGCGAAATCATCCCGGGCCTTCGGGAAGAGGAAGGACCCCTGGCGGAATTCACCGGTCATTACGGCCTTCTCTGGAAGAGTCCCGTTTTTTCCGTGAAGGCGATCACGCACCGGAAGGACCCGATTTGGCAGACGCTGAACGGCGCCAGCTTCGAGCATATAAATCTCGGCAACGTCCTGCCGCGCGAGCCTCTGATCCGAAAGAACGCGCGATACGTTTCCAAGAACGTCACGGCCGTACACATTCCGCCCTACGGATCCGGGTTCATGGCGATCATCCAGATGGACAAGAAGAACGAGGGAGAGCCCAAGAACGTCGCGATGGCGGCGATGATCTCCTATGTGAACATAAAGAACGTGATAGTGGTGGATACCGACGTCGACATCTACGACCCGGCCGACGTGCTTTGGGCGTTCAACAACCGCGTCGATCCGCGGGAGGACATCTTCTACGTTCCCAACAGTCAAGGGCACGAGCTCGATCCATGCAGCGACGAGTCCGGGGTGCAGACGAAAATGGGCATAGATGCGACGCTCCCGGCGAACCGGAAGCAGCTGAGGAGGGCCGTCTACCCTATGGCGGATCTAGCGCGCTATATCAAGCAAGCATAATGGCGCCCAGGATGCGTAGCTCCGGGTTGCGCAGGGGTTCGAGGACGATGAGGCCGATCAGAGACCTGCGGCCTTACGCAACACGGCGGCGCAGGCATCGGCGTCCGCGGGGCGAGGATTGTTCTTCATCAGGAACATCTTCGCGCCGAGGTCGGCGAGCCACGCCACGTCGTCGCGCGCCCGCAGCTTTTCCCGCACTTCGGACAGAGGCTTCTCGAGCCCGAGCTCGCGCTGCAATGCCCTGATCCGCCCGACGCAGGATTCGGGAGTATCCCCTCCCATCAACGCGGCGAGCCTGCGGAAGGTTTCCTCGTTCCCATGGATATTGTACTCCAATGCGTCCGGCAGGAGGAATGCGTTCCCCAGACCGTGGGCGACGTGGAGATTGCTGCACAGCGGTCCCGAGAGCGAATGGACGAGGCCCAGGCCTCCGAGGTCCATCGCGATGCCGGCCATCATCGCCGCTCGGGACATCGCCGTCCGCGCGGCGATATTCTTCCCGTTCGTCGCGGATTCGGTCAAATTCGCCGAAATCAGGCGGACCGCCGACTCTGCCAAGCTCACGATCAGCGGGTTCTGGTTGACTCCGGTGTAGGCTTCTATCGCATGCGTGAGCGCGTCCATTCCGGTCGTCGCGGTCAGGAAGGGAGGAAGCGTCAAGGTGAGCTCGGGATCGATCAATGCGGTCTTCGCGAAGACGTAAGGATGCTTTATGCCCTTCTTCGTGTTGCGGCTTCCGATCACCGCGACGCCGGATACTTCGCTTCCGGTCCCGGCGGTCGTGGGGACCGCGATCAAGGGCAGAGGCGGCCGCTCGAAGCGGCGCCCTTCCCATTGGTACTCTTCCATCCGTCCGTCGTTCGCCGCCAGGCAGGCGGCAGCCTTCGCCGTATCCAGAGGGCTACCGCCTCCCAGGGCGACCAGCTGGCCGATCTCATTGTCCCGGATGAACGCGACCAGACTCGTCACCATGAGCTCGTCGGGATCCGGGTCGACGTCCGCGTAGAGGAGGGCCTCCGGGCATTTCGCCTTCACCGCGGTTAAGACCCGCGCGGTCATCGCGCTTCCGGCCAAGCCGCGATCGGTGACCAGAGCCGCCCGACCGGTCGACAGATAGTCGCCTATCCTCTCGACGCAGCCCGCTCCTTCTACGATATTGACGGGAAGATAGAACTCGGTTGTCGGCACGGCTGGCTCCTAACGGTTCGCATTGACCCAGACGGACTTGATCTCCGTGACGGCCTCGACCGACGCCGTCCCGTTGTCCCTTCCGTAGCCGCTTTCCTTGAAGCCGCCGAAAGGGACGTTCGGCGAAAATCTATCGTAGACGTTGATCCAGACGACGCCGGCCTCGAGCGACGCGGACACGCGAGTAGCGCGCGCGATATCCGTCGTCCACAGTCCTGCGGCCAGGCCGTATTGCGTCGCGTTCGCCCGCGCCACGACTTCCTCTTCGCCCTTGAAGGGATAGACGCAGACCACCGGTCCGAAGATCTCGTCCCGGCTCAAGGTCGAATCGTCGTCTATGCCGGCGAAGACGGTTGGCGCGATGTAGAATCCGCCCGATGGGACGGCGGGAGAATGGAGCGCCTCGCCTCCGCAGAGGACCCTACCCTCTTCTTTCCCTCGGGCAATATAGCCCATGACGGCTTCGAATTGATTGCGGTCGACGATCGGACCCAATTCGGTTCCCCCTTCCAATGCGTGGCCGACGCGGGTCCTCCCGGCGCGGTCGACGACTCTCGCGACGAAGTCGTCGAAGATCGACTCTTCCACGTAAAGACGGCTGCCGGCAACGCAGCTCTGGCCGGAATTGGCGAATGCGGCCAGGAAGGCTCCCTCCGCCGCCTTTTCGAGGTCGGCATCGGCGAAAATTAAGTTGGGAGCCTTGCTCCCGAGCTCCAGCGTCACCCGCTTCACGTTTTCCGCGGCGCTCTTGATGATGGATTTCCCTACGGCTGTCGATCCGGTGAACTGGACTTTATTCACGCCCGGGTGCGATGCGAGCGCGGAGCCGGCCGAGCTCCCCGAGCCGGTCACGATATTGAGCACTCCGACCGGCATTCCGGCTTCGAGCGCCAATTCCCCCAGGCGGACTATGGTGAGCGACGCCAGGGACGCGGGCTTCAGCACCACGCAGTTGCCCGCGGCGATGGCTGGACCGACTTTCTGCGAAAAGTGTATCAGCGGATAGTTCCACGGCGTGATGATCCCTATCACCCCAAGCGGCTCGCGGCGAGTGTAGACGAACATGCCGGGAATGGAGACGGGGATCGTCTCGCCGAGGATGCGGGACGGGAGAGCGGAGGCGTGCATCATGTTCCTGCCGCAGACCGGAGCGTCGATGGGCAAGGTGTGCCCGTAGGGCTTGCCGTTCTCCGAGGACTCGAGCCGGGCCAATTCCTCCGCGTGGTCCATGATGGCCGTCGCGAAGCGCCTGAGTACCTCCTCGCGGAAGCCCGGAGCCTTCGAGGCCCAGGAAGGAAAGGCCTTTCGGGCCGCCGATACCGCCGCGTCGATATCGGCCGCGTCGCCGGAGGCTATGCGGCCGAGGGAGGTCCCGTCCGAAGGATTGACGACGTTCTGGGTCTTTCCCGATCGGGAAGCCAGCCATTCGCCGTTTATGAGCAGCCCCTGCTCGGGGCGGGAGAGAAACGAGGCAACGCGCTCCTGCGCATCGATCATGTTGATCCTCTCTTTGTGGATGTCGGGCTCTCCGTAGAGATTTCGGCCGCTTCGACCCAGGCGCCGACTGTCGAAGCGCTCTTTATCTCCGAATCGTCCCCGGCCGCGCCGGGGACGATTATATACTCGCCTGGATTAATTTCGTAGAGAGTACTTAAAAGCCTTCGTTCTCACCGGGAACGTGGATCTCGCCGGATTGGATCTTGGGTAGGAGAACGTCGTACAGCTTCACGACGTCGGCGGGTAGCCTCTTCTTGACCTGCTCGTTCCAGGTCCAGAAAACGCCTTTTTCGGGTACGCCGATGTTGATGGTTTCTCCTTTGAGCGTCCCGGCGAGGTAGCGCTTGATGATTTCCGTATAGATCACGTTGAAGTTCTGCTCGACGGTGGAGATGACCTGCTCCGGCGCCTCCTTTTCTATGTCCATGACGGTGCCGAAGATGTAGGTCTTGCTCTCCCTGGCCGCCTTTACCGATCCCTGGCTCGCCTGGTTGGCGTTGGTCCAGACGATGTCGGCCCCCGCTTTTATCTGAGCCAGCGTGAGTTCGTAGCCCTCGTTCATGTCTGCCGAGTTCTGGGTGATCCCGGCGAGGACCTCGATTTTCGGATTGACGGACTTGGCGCCCAGCGCGAACGCGCGGGAGGTCTTGGTGAAGGCCGGGTACGAGCCGCCGACGACCGTTCCGATCTTGCCCGTCTTGCTCAGCTTCGCGGCCATGGCGCCCTGGATGTAGGACAGGCGCTCGAGTACGAACTGGGCGACTATCTGATTCTGCGTCACCACGTTGCCGCCCGCGGTCACGAAGAAGGTCTTGGGGTAGGTCCCGCTGATCTCGGCGAAGGGAGACGCGTATTGCCCTCCGTGGCCGAAAATGATCTGGAACCCGTCCTGCGCCAGGGATTCCGCTTCGCGCTTCATCAAATCCGCCGTGGCGGCCTCGATGATGACCGGCTTGAAGCCGAACTGCTGCCCGGCCTCCTTGAGGCCGGTCGCTCCGACCTGTCCCCATCCGCCGTCGGTCGGCGAACTCGGCAGGAGCACGGCCACCTTCAAGTCCGCAGCCTGGACAGTGCCGTCGCCGGCCGCAAAGAGCGACGCCGTGGCGCAGAGCAGGACCAGGATCCCGAGAAGCTTGTCGAAGCTTTTCCTCATGTAACCCTCCCGAATAAAATTGCCGCTCGCTAGGCTAAGCGGTAGTCTCTACGATTTGACGAAGGGCACGCCCAGGGCCCTGGGCGCCCCGACCCTGTGCCGGCTTACGGCCAGGACCGCGACGACCGTCGCGATATAGGGCATCATCATGATGATGTTGCTGGGTATTTCGAAGCCGGAAACCTGAACCAGCATCTGCAGGGCGCTGGCTCCGCCGAACAGCAGCGCGCCGCCCATCACTCCCACCGGATTCCATTTCCCCAGGATGACGACGGCCAACGCTATATAGCCTTTCCCCGCCGTCATGTTCTCCCCGAACGAGGAAGCCTGGGCGATCGAGAGGAAGGCCCCCGCGATGCCGAACATGGCCCCGGAAAAAAGGACCGCCGCGTAGCGGATCCCGTTGACGTCTATGCCGAGACTGTCGGCCGCGTGGGGATGGTCCCCTACTGCGATGATCTTGAGCCCCAGCGACGTCTTGCTCATGACGACCCAGATCGCGGCGACCATGAAGAACCCGAAGTAGACCAGGATGTTCTGCGAGAACAGGACCTTGCCGATGAAGGGGATCGAGGACAGGAGCGGGATCTGCAAGGCCGGGAACGTAGGCGCCGCGATCCCGGCATCCAGGCGGCCCGTCCCGTAGAACACCAGTCGATAGAGGAAGCTGCTCGCTCCCGCGCAGAGGATGTTCAAGGCCGCGCCGGTTATTATCTGCTGCGCCCTGAAGCGGATGCTGACCACGGCCAGGACGAGGACGATCATCGTCGCGACGGCGATGCCTGTCAGCAAGCCGATCCAGCAATTCCCGCTCATCTTCGCTCCGAAATAGCCCGCGAAGGCCGCCATCAGCATCATCCCTTCCACGCCGATATTCACTACCCCGGAGCGCTCGGATACGGACAGACCGAGCGCGGCGATGAGGAGCGGCGTGGCCATTCGTATGGACGCGCTGAAGAAGTTTTCGAGGAATAGCAAGCTCATGCCGATGCCCTCCTGCGCTTCCCATCGTCCGAAGGGGATTCCTTGAGCTTGAAAGGCCGCGTTTGGGCGACGGAGGCCAAGGCTATTGCGACGATCATGATACCCTGGAATATTCCGACGAAGGAGGCTGAAACGCCCGCCATCCGCTGCATGGTGGAGGCCCCGGAGCTCAATGCGCCGAAAAGGAGCGAAGAGAATATCACCCCAAGGGGGTTGCTCGAGGCGAGGACCGCGACCGAGATTCCGGTATAGCCGTAGCCCGGAGAGATACCCTCTATCAGGTAATGGATATCGCCCAGCTCGATGGCCCCGCCGACGCCGGCCAGGGCCCCGCTCAGAGCCATGGTGACGATGATGGTGCGCTTCACGTCGATGCCGCCGCAGCGGGCCGCGTCCCTGTTCAGGCCTACGGCCCTCAGCTCGAAGCCGATCCGCGTCTTGAACAGGACCAGATAGAGGACGATCGCCAAAAGCGCCCCCAGCATGAATCCGAAATGCAATCGCGTGCCGGGAAGGAGCGAGGGGATGAAGGCCTGCCGCGCGATGGTGAACGATTGCGGTTCGGCCTGGGCCCTGTCCTTGATCGGGCCCCGCACCAGAGCCCCGATGCAATTGAGCGCGATATAATTGAACATGATCGTCGTGATCACCTCGCTCACTTCGAATTTCGCCTTCAGCAAGCCTGGGATATATCCCCAAAGGGCGCCGCCGATCGCTCCCCCCAGGATCATGAGAGGGATCAAGGCGAAGCCGGGGAGGCCCGGAAAGCCGATTCCGACGAACGCGGCGAAGACCGCGCCCATGAGCAATTGGCCCTCGGCTCCGATATTGAAGACGCTGCCCCGAAAGGCTATGGCGACCGCGAGTCCGACGAAGATGAGGGGAGAGCTTCGGTTTATCGTGATGGTGAAGGCGAAGAGGTTTCGAAAGGTCGCGCTGTACAAGGCACGGAAAGCCTCCGGCACGTTGTAGCCGGCTACGAAGAGGATTATGGCGCCGAGGATCAAGGACGACAGAATCGCGACGACGGGTTTGATTCCGTTTCGGCACAAGCGGAGCAAGTCATTCATGCCGGCATTCCTCCGCTTCTTTGATCCCGCCCATAAGCCGGCCGATCCTCTCGATACCCGCGTTCCAGGGAACGATCGCGAGGATTTCCCCTTTATTGAGGACAGCGATGCGGTCGCTCAGCGAAAGGATCTCGTCCATATCGGTGGACACGAGCATTACGGCTTTGCCGCTGTCGCGTTCCTCCGTTATTTTTTTCCGGACGAATTCGATCGCTCCTATATCCAATCCCCTGGTAGGTTGGAGGGCCACAAGCACTTTATGGGCCCTGGTGATCTCCCTGGCCAATATCACTTTCTGTTGGTTCCCCCCGGAAAGACTGCTTACCGGTAAATCGCCGTTCCTGGGCCGGATATCGAACGCCTCGGCTAGCTCCGCCGCCACTTTCCCTATGCGTGCGTAATTCAGCATCGGGCCTCTATGATACTGGGCATGGCGCTGCGAACCGAGCAAGATATTCTCGCTCATCGAAAAGGCCAGAATCAGCCCTTTCTTCTGACGATCGTCCGGAATATGCGAGAGCCCGGATTCCAGCAATTCCCTGGGGGAGGCGTTTCCCTTCGACTCTCCGCAGACGGACACGGCGCCGCTTACGCATTTCCGCAAACCGACGACGGCCTCCCCGAGCTCCTGCTGCCCGTTGCCGTCGACTCCGGCGAAGCCCAGGACCTCGCCTTCCCTGATTTCGAAAGAGACTTTGTTCACGGCCGTCAGACCCCGGTCGTCCTTGACCACGAGGTCCTCCACTTTCAACAGGACTTTCCCCGGGGTTCGATCGGAAATGGCGCGCTGCAGCGAAACGTCGCGACCTACCATCATCCGCGCCAGTTTATCCAGGCTGGTTTCTTCCACGTTCGCCGTATCGACGATCCGGCCTTCGCGCATTACAGTCACCCGATCGCAGTGGCGCATGACTTCTTCGATTTTGTGGGTGATGAGTATTACCGAGAAGCCCTCTTTCGCGAGCATCTTTATCGAAGCGAAAAGCTCGTCGACCTCCTGCGGAGCGAGAACGGCCGTCGGTTCGTCGAGTATGAGAATGCGGGCATTTCGTATCAGAGCCTTGAGGATTTCGACCTTCTGCTGAACTCCTACAGGCAATTGCCAGATCAATGAACGGGGATTTACCTTGAAACCGAAACGTTCGCTTATCGCCTCGACTCGCCGCTCCAGATCCTTCATGTTCAGGAAGAACCCGGCTTCTTTCATTCCTAGAAAGATGTTCTGCGCGACGGTGAATTGCGGGATGAGCATGAAATGCTGATGGACCATACTGATGCCGAGACGTATCGCCGTCCGGGGATTGTCGATATCCACCTTCTTCCCGTCGACGAATATCTCGCCCGCGTCGCAGCAGAAGATCCCGTAGAGGATATTCATCAGAGTGGTCTTCCCGGCGCCGTTCTCACCCAGCAGGGCGTGGATTTCTCCCGGCTCCAAATCGAAACAGACTCCTTGATTCGCGCGGATGCCGTCGAAATCCTTGCAGATGTTGTTCAACCGTACTACAGGCATAGTGCTTTTCCCTCGACCTTCAACGAATCGGCGCTGAAGACAGCGGGTTCCTTTGCCGCTGACACGGGCAGCCCCCGAGATTCATTCGATTCGGTAACGGTACTGGTACCGGTTTCGAGGCCGGACGAAGCTGACGTCCGGGCATTATACCTTGAATATTCAGACGCGTCGCTTTTTAATCTGCTTCTCATGCCAGACACCTCGACCATCCCACCGCCTCCGTTGGACATTCGGGACGATGCCCAGTGCCAATCGGCAAGTTACGCTGGAAACAACTAGGCAATAGCCGTGCCAATAAGGCGTGGGCAGCTCAGTCAATTAGAGGAATAAGAGTATTTGTTTTTCACCAATATAAATATCGAATTGGACGTGAGGAAAACCTCCACGACTTTGACCGGCGCGAACTCAAGGCTGATTTCATTTTCTCTACATCTACGAATGTTCCCCGCAATTCCTAACATTCATGTAATATTCAACAGCTATCGCATACGGCTTCCTTGTTCCTGGGAGCCTGATTGCCACCAGCGAAGCTTGCAATTGCAGAGCGGGTATAGTCGGATGGAACCAGACTTCGCCTTCCAGGAACCGGATACCCCACTTCTGAATCGCGCATGCGGCATTTGGCCCATACGCTTTCGTACCTTTCGAAACTGTCCGGACCATGCTCTCTTGGCAATCACTCGTGGGCTTAGCCAAGCCCCCCTCTCTAGCCCGAAGGACCCATCTAAGGCGCCCATATGCCGCCGAGACTCATCGCTATCCTGGCAAGGAGGAGTCTCGCGATGTACATGAAAGGAAAGCCGGGGTAGAATGGGCCTGTGATCGCGACCGCGACCGAAAGCTCGATCCGCGATACATCATTGATTAATGCCTGGCGCAAGGGACAATAATATGGAAGACAAAGGGGCGGCGGCCAGCTGGCCGCCGCCGGGTGTGAAGAGTTTTCCGCGCAACGAGCCGAGGGGCAGGGGCCGCGCCGCCACCCCGCGGGACTCGCCATTCCGTCTTTCGGTCATCGTCCTTTCCTCGGGTCTACTTTTCTTCGCCGCGCTCGCCGCCGCCGGCCAGGCAAATGGTCCTCGCTATGCTCTCGTCGTGGGGAACGGGAATTACGCCGAGCTCGGGAAACTCAAGAACCCGAGGAACGATGCCGCGGATATGGCCAAGGCTCTGGAAGATCTCGGCTTCGAAGTGAAGCTCCTCGTGGACGCCGACCTTCCCGCCATGGAGGATGCGGTACTCGGACTCGGGAACGATCTCGCCCGGTCCGCGGAGTCGGTGGGTTTCTTCTACTACGCGGGGCATGGCGTACAGTCCGGCGGAACGAATTACCTGATACCCGCCGACGCGCACATAATTTCCGAGCCTTACCTCAAGACCAAGGCTCTGTCAGCTCAGGCTGTCCTCGACACCCTTCAAGGATCGCGCAACGCGCTGAACGTCGTCGTCCTCGACGCCTGCCGGGACAATCCCTTCTCCTGGGCTCGCTCCGCGGCCCGGGGCTTGACCGTGGTCGAAAGCCAGCCCACGGGAAGCATCGTCGTCTACGCGACGAGCGCCGGAAGCGCCGCGGAGGACGGAACGGGGCGCAATGGCGTCTTCACGACGGAGCTCCTTAAGCAGATCAGGACGCCCGGGCTCGAGATCAAGGAAGTTTTCAACCGCACCGGAAAGGCCGTGAGCGTGGCGACGGCGGGCAGGCAAGTGCCCGCCGTATTCAGCCAGTTCTTCGATTCGGTCTATCTATCCGGCGGGCAAGGCCCGGTCGCCGCCGCGGCTCCGACCGTGACCGTCACGCGCAGCTATGGCAGCATCCTTGCCGGCGCCTCCACGGCAGGGACGCTATACCTCGACGGCAAGTCCATGGGCGAGCTGCCCGCTGACGCGAAGCTGAGGCTCGACTCGGTGGAAGCCGGGAATCGGAGCCTCGAGCTGCGCTACCCTGACGGCCAAACTGAGGATCTGAACGCGACCGTCGAGGACGGGAAGACGACGAACGTCTCCTTCGCCTATATCGAGCGCCAGCCGCCCGTCGCGTCCTTTCCCATCGTCCCGCAGGCGAATTTGCTGCCGCCTGCCGCGCTCGCCTGGCCGACCCTGTGCGCGGATAGCCTGAAGACGCCGAGCGCCTACTCGCTGCTGTATTGCAATGTGGGCGCCTACGGCGGCGGCGCTTTCGTCGAGGGCCCGCTGGGGATGCGGGTACGAGGGATCTGGACGAATACCGCCTGCTGGATCAAGAGTCCGCTCTCGGATCGCTGGGTGCTCTCGTGTCAATTGGCTTTCACGGATGAGGGCAGCGCGCTGCTCTGGCTGGGCGGCCCGGGTCACGGCAACTCCCCGCGTCTGGGCTACTGCCTGGACCTGAGCGCCCAAAAAGGATCGCTGATGCGGGACGGGGAGGAAGTCAGCAGCTTTTCGATGCCGGACGGACTCGATACTCGCGATTTCCTGAATGTCTCGCTGTTGCGCGACGGCGCGCAGATTTCCGGCTGGATCAACAAGGTCAAGCTCTTCTCGTATCAGGACGCCGCGCCCCTGACAGGAGTCCTGCACAGCTACGTGGCCTTCGGAAGCGCAGGAGGAGGGTGGGCTACCGGCATTCGATATCGGAACTTGAAAATCCAGGCCGTCCCGCTCTTCGCGGAGGAGACCGCCGCGCTCGCGCGGGTCCCGATAGTCCCGACCGATACGGTCAAGCCTTCGAAGAACGGCCGCCAGGTCCTGGCTGCGGGGATCGACGGTCTTCTGGGCGCCGATTGGTATCGCTATCAGCCTGAATTCATCCACCGGGTAGAGAATCAGCTGATCCTGACCGGTCCGAACGCGACTCCCTTCGTCCTGTATCGCCGCGGCCTCGCCCCGGGCTTCGCCTATGAACTCGATATGCAATATGTCCCCATCCGTTATCCGGAGCCTGCTCATGTTCCCGACGGACAGGCGGAGGGATATCTCGCGAGAGGCGCCGCGGAGGGCGGATTCATGCTCCTCGTGAAGTATGCGGACAAATTCCCCCCGGATTCCCAGCTCAAGCTGGAGAACTTTCCCTATGGCTGGGAGATCATGTTCCCCGACGGCGGCGGGAACAACAGGCTGACATGGGTGTCGGGAAACAGCGAGAGCGACAAGGCCTCCACGCCGTATTGGACGCCGATGGCGGGCAACAGATATACCCTAAGAATCGAACTGCGCCAGGACAATGTAAGGTTTTTCGTGAATGGAGCCTTGTTGCTTCAGACCGATTATCCGAGCTATGTCTGGGACGACGGGCAGAAGGCCTTCATCGGGTTCCAGCAGCGCTTCGAGGGAGCAATCGTCCGCGCCGCGCGGATTTACCAAATCCTCGACTGATAGGCCAGGAGCGCGGCGCGCGATCTTCCGGCCGAGCCCGGCTGTCTCGCGACAGCGGGTCGGAGGCTCCCATCCGGCGGTAATTGCCGTTGAAGGTCGGGACGCAGTCTTCGGAGAGGTCAAGTCGACTCCCGCTCGACGAGCTGCACTGGCAGGATCTCGTGGGAGGTACGCATGCGATTCCTCTCCACTACGTCGATGAGGAGCTCGGCGGAGCGGGAGCCTTGAAGATAGGGATTCGGGTCCACGCTCGTGAGCTTGGGACTGTGGATGCGCGCCACGATGGTGTTGCCGCCCGACACGAGGGCGACGTCGGCGGGGATGCGGCGCCGGGCTTCCTTGAGCGCCTGGGCCGCCCCCACCGCCGGCAGATCGTTGTACACGACGAGGCCGTCCATGGAGGGCTCCCGCTCGAAGAGCTCGCGGCAGGTGCCGTAGCCTTCCTCGAGCGAGGGTCCCGCGTGGCCGACGAGTTCCGAGGCCGCAAGGTCCCGGTCGGCGAAGGCGCGGGCGAAGCCGCCCATGCGATGGACGCTCTGGATCATGCTCTCCGGCGAGTTGATGAATCCGATGCGCCTCCTCCCCCGGTCGAGGAGATGGGCCACGGCGATGTACGCGGAGGCCGCCAGATCGAAATCCACGTAGAATACGTCCTCGTCGATCTCGCGCGGCAGACCGATGAGCACGAAGGGCAGGTTCATGCTCCTCACTTCGTCGAGATAATTGGTCGAGAGCCGCGGGTCCATGATGAGGAGACCATCGAGGGCCTGGCGGGTGTCCAGGTGGAGCATCTCGTCGATCGTCGAGTCGGCGTAGAAGGGAAAGAGCTGGAGGTTGTAGTCCTTCTCGTGGAGAACATCGAGTATCCCGCTCAGGACCGAGTTGAAGTAGATGTCCTCCACGAGGTGGGCGCTGTCGGGCGCGTAGAGTCCCACGGTCCGCGTCCGACTCGCGGCGAGGCTGCGCGCCAGGGCGCTTGGTCGATAGCCGAGATCCTTGGCGACCTCGAGTATCCTGCGCCTCAGATCCTCGCTCACCCGGTTCTTGCCGGTGAGGGCATACGAGACGGTGGCCTTGGAGACGCCGACTTTCTCCGCGATGGTCCCTACGGTGACCTTCACGCTCCCGCCCCTCCGCGGCCGCGGAACTTCTCGACCACGCGCGCGATGTCCTCGATATCGTCCATGGAGCCGTATTCTATCTCGAGATACATGCCGCCCGGACCCACCGCGTCGAGGAGACGCTCGACCTCCTCTGCCGCCGGCTTGATCCAGACGGCCTGTACGCTCTTGCCCGCGGCCTTTATCCTCCGGTAGAGATCGAAGAAGGAAGGATCGGCCCCCGGAGGGAGCTGGGGCCCAGGCGTGAACTCGATCGCCGAAAGCCCCTCGACCTCGAGGAGGGCGTCCACCGTGGGTAGGGCTTGGGGGCCGTCGACATGGTAGAGGACGCGGTCGAAGTGCCGACAATACTCGCGCAGGTCCGGGATGCAGAATTCCTCGAACATGGCCGGGGAGATCATCGCCGCGGCGTCGCACTGGGCGAAACCCGCCCGACCCCGGCACCAGAACATGAAGAAGGCGTGGAACATCGAGCCGTCGGCGGCCCGGATATGCGGATACAAGGCGTCGAGAGCCCGATACGACGCTTCCTGAATCTCCTCGAGCTTGGAATGGACCCACTCGGGCTCGAGGGCGAGCCAGGTCATGAGCTCCGCGGTTCCGCAGAGCTCGGCGAGCACATCGAGCCCGGGCGCCAAGGCGGGCGATCCAATGAAGTAATCGTCGCCGGCGAGCGCTCTGCTCTCGTCCACGACCGCGAGCAGATTGCTCCAGAAGGGCTTCGTCTCGTCGAAGACGAGCTTCCGATCCCTGTCCGGGGCGAGGCCCGCCGGGCCGTACCAAACAGTGTCTTCGCCGAAATTGACCTGGGCGCCGAGCAAGGGCGCGAGGGACAGAGTCCCGTAGTCGGCGAAAACGAAGGGAACGATGTCGAGGGGGAAGCTCTTTGCCTCGAGGGCGGCTCGCTCCGAAAGCGCGAAGTCCATGGGCTTCCGCCAATCGGCCGCCGACGAATGGGCCGAGACCGCGGCAGGCGCGCCGACGGGGAGGATCCCGTTGCCCCAATGCGACACGAGCATCCCCTCTCCGCGCCACCAGGCGTCGAAGCGCGCCGCCGTCGTCTCCCAGTCCTCTTTCCATCCGCAGCTCATGCCTTCAGCCTCGCTTACCAATGGTAATGGATAGCATACTATGCTTAACAAAAACTTAAATTCAAGTCTTTATTGAAAAGAATCATTATTCGAAACGCCATACATTTTGCACTTTACAAGTATAACATCAGAATCTATACTCAGAAAAAGCTTAACCGATTAAGCTTGAATACCCGATCGCTACGTTTCAAGGAGGTTCTCATGAGACGAACACTCACCCTCGTCCTCGCCGCCGTCCTCACCGCCGGAGCATGGGCCGCGGGCCCGAAGACCGAGCTTACGGTCTGGGATTTCAAGTACGATGAGGCTGCCGTGGGCCCCGTCTTCAAGGCCCTCGACGAAGCCTTCGAGAAAGCCAACCCCGGCGTCGTCGTGAATCACGTGGCCCAGCCCCACGACAAGTACTACGAAATCATCCGTTCGGCTCTCGCCTCGGGCACCGGGCCCGACGTCCTCCTCCTCCACGCCGACCAACGCGCGGTCGCCCTCAAAGACACTCTCCTCCCCCTCGACAAGGCGGTAGCCCCCTGGCGCAGCGAGATCCCCGAGTCCTGCTGGGCCGCGACGAGCACCGGCGGCGTAGTCTACGGCGTCCCCTACACGAACCAGGGCATCGGCTTCTACTACAACAAGGCGCTTTTCGCCAAAGCCGGTCTCGATCCCGAGAAGGCCCCGAGCGAGTGGAAGGACCTGCTCGCCGCCTGCGAGGCGCTCAAGAAGGCGGGCATCACGCCCATCGGCGCGGGCGACGCCTCTCCCTGCTTCACCGTGGATTTCCTCCTCCGCGCCCTGGTCGCCAACTACTACGGCCCCGCCGTCGAAGGCTTCGCGAAGGAAGGCAAGGCCTCCTACACCGATCCTCAGTACCGCGCGGCCGTGGCCCTTGTGGACGAACTCCTCAAAAAAGGCTATATCGACCCCGACGGCGGCTCAGTCAACTACTTCATGGACGCGGTCGACGCGTTCAAGGCCGGCAAAAGCGCGATTTTCGTCGGGCTCACCTCCGACGTGGCGCACTGGAAGGACTTCGAGGACGCGCTCGGCGTGGGCAAAGTCGGCTACTTCCCCAACATCAACGCGCCCGGCATGAAGTACCGCGACCGCCAGATGGTCCAGGGCGCGGGCATCCAGTGGGCGATCACCAAGGACAGCAAGAACCAGACGCTCGCCCTGAAGTTCATCGAGACCTACGCTCGGGGCGAGGGGGCGCGGCTATTCATGGAGAAGACGGGCGCCATCGTCCCGAACTCCAGGATCGACGTCTCCGCGCTGTCCTACAAGCTCCTGCCCGGCGTGCTCGGCTACATGGCCAAGAACGGCGTCATGGACTATTCGCTCAAGGTGCCGGTCACCGTGTACAATGGATGGGTCAAGGCGGCCGAGCTCTATGTCGTGGCCAAGAGCATCGGCCCGGACGAGTTCGTCGCCCAGGCCCAGAAGGGCTACGACGAGATCAGGAAGTAGGCATCGATGGTCCCGAGCTTCCGCCGGCGCGAGGCGGCGGAAGCGGCGCTGCTCCTGGCGCCGCTTCTCGCCCTCCTGTTCTGCTTCATCCTCGTGCCGGCCTTGAGCAACTTCGCAATATCCCTCACCGAATGGGACGGGCTCGGCGCTCCGACCTTCGTCGGGCTCAAGAACTTCGCCCGCCTCTTACGGGACGAGTCCTTCCTCGCCGCGATGGGGAACGCGGGTATTCTCTGCCTCTACGTCCCCGTCGGCCTTTTTGCGCCCCTCCTCCTCGCCGCGATCCTGCGCGAGGGCGTGGGCGGATGGCGCGTCTACCGCGCCGTCTTTTACCTCCCCCAGATGCTCGGCATCACCATCCTGGGCGTCCTCTTCCAGATCCTCCTGCGCGACAACGGCCCCGTGAACGCCCTGCTCAAAGCCGTCGGACTGGGCTTCCTCGCGGGGCGCTGGATCATGTCTACGGGGCTAGCCATGCACACCGCGGCCTTTCTCCTCGTAGTCTGGCTCAAGATCGGCTTCGGCCTAATCTTCTTCCTTTCCTCGATGAACGGGATCAACGAGAGCCTCTTCGAGGCGGCGCGCATCGACGGCGCCGGCTGGTGGAGAGTCTTCATCAACGTGACCCTTCCCGGCATCAGGAGCGCGATCGAGTTCTGGATCGTCTTCCTCTTCATCGAGATATTCGCGAGGACATTCGGCTTCATCTACACGCTGACCTACGGCGGACCGGGCTATTCGACCTACACGATGGAATTCGGAATCTACATCAGCGGCTTCAAGAACTACGAGCTCGGCTACGCCTCCTCGTGGTCGGTCTTGCTTTTCTTCCTCTGCGCAGTCATCGCGCTCGCGCAAATCGTCATTAAAAAAAGGGGGGAAAGGTGAGGCGTCGACGTCCGTTCCGATGGAACCGCGCGATCATGCAGCTTGTCCTCGTCGCGGTCGCCTTCACCATGCTCTTCCCCATCTACTTCGCCGTCAGCACCAGCCTCAAGACCCCGACCGCGTACGTCGGCGACCGCGTCGGGCCGCCCGCCGCGCCTACGCTCGAGAACTTCCGTCACCTCGTCGGCGAGGCCCACCTCCTCGACTACGTCGGCAACACGGTGGCGCTCATCGCGGTGACGCTCTTCTTCTACGTCTTCGTGTGCTGCGCGGCCGGCTTCGCCTTCGGAATGCTCGAGTTCAAGTGGAAGACGCCCATCTTCCTCCTCATGCTCTTCCTCCTCATCTTTCCCCAGATGGTGCTCGCCATGCCGCTGTTCCTCATGATGGCCAAACTGCACCTCATCAACAGCCGACTCGGCGTCTGCCTGGTCTGGCTGGCCTACTTCAGCCCTTTCGGAGCCTACATCATGTCGAGCTACTATTCCTCGGTGCCGAAGGAGCTCCTCGAATCCGCGCGCATCGACGGAGCGGGCATCCTCCGCACCCTCCTCCGGATCTTCGTGCCCGTGGCCGCGCCCATGGTCGCGACCATAGCCATCGTAGGATTCCAGGCCATGTGGGTCGAGCTGCCCTTCTCCCTCCTCCTCCTCCAGCGCCGCGAGCTGAGGACGCTCACGCTGGGCATCGCCATGCTCCAGGGCGAGCACGGACTCCCCATCCCCATGCTCTCGGCGGCCATCGTCGTGAGCGCCGCCATACCCATCGCGATATTCTTCTTCTTCCAGAAGAAGGTGATCCTCGGAGCCCAGGCCGGGTCCTTGAAAGGCTAGACGACACCATGAGCACAGCAGCCGAGTCGAACGACGGCCCCTTCACCGAGCGATCGGGCGAGCTTCTCTTCTCCCTCTCCGGCGAGCGCCTCGCTCTCACCGCTCTCGGCGGGGACGCGATCCGCGTGCGGGCCACCTCCAACCCCGAGTTCTCAGGCGAGGCCTGGGCCCTCGTGGATCCTGCGCCCCGCGAGACCGAAATCCGGATCGGGGCCGAGGGGGCGAGCCTCGTCGCGGGGCGGCTCGAGGCGAGAGTCTCGCCCGCGGGCCGCATCGAGTTCCGCGATCGCGGGTCGGGGCGCCTCCTCCTCGAGGAAGCGCAGCCGCGCCGGCCCTGGGCACGGCGAGCCCGCTCTTTCGACGCGGCCGGCGGCGGGTGCTACGCGATCCGCGCCTGGTTCGAGGCGGACGACGATGAATCGCTCTACGGTCTCGGCCAGCACCACAACGGCCGGCTCGACCAGAAGGGCTGCGTCATCGACCTGGAGCAGAAGAACACCGAAGTCTCCATCCCCTTCCTCGTCTCGAGCCGAGGCTACGGCTTCCTCTGGAACTGCCCGGCGGTCGGCCGCGTCGAGCTCGCCGCGAACGGGACGCGCTGGTTCGCGGAGCGCGCCCGCGAGATCGACTACGTCGTCCTCCTCGGCCCCTCCTGCGCCGAGATACTCGAGGGCTACTTCCGCATAACCGGCCTGCCGCCTCCCGCGCCGGCCTGGGCCACGGGCTTCTGGCAGTCGAAGCTCCGCTACGGCAGCCAGGAGGAACTCCTCGCCGTGGCGCGCGAGTACCGGCGCCGCGGCCTTCCCCTCTCGGCCATCGTGGTGGACTACTTCCACTGGACCGCCATGGGCGACTGGAAGTTCGATCCCGCGGACTGGCCCGACCCCGCGGCCATGATCGACGAACTGCGGGGCGAGGGCATCGCCCTCGTGGTGTCCGTGTGGCCCTCGGTCAATCCCGATTCCGAGAACTACGAGGAAATGAGGCGGCGCGGCCTCCTCTTGGAGAGCCTGTCCGGCATTCCTTTCTTCTATCTCTTCGAGGATTCGGGCTCCAAACGCAGGGTGCCGCTCGCCTATTACGACCCCTCCTCCGCCGAGGCCCGGCGCTACGTCTGGGACAAGGTCAGGCGAAACTACGAAGATCTGGGCGCGGCGGCCTACTGGCTCGATGCCTGCGAGCCCGAGCTCCAGCCCTACTCGCCGCGGAACATCCGCATGGTCGCGGGGACGGGTGCCGAGGCGGCGAACCTTTACCCCTTCCTTCACGAAAAGGCCTTCTACGACGGAATGCGGGAGGCCGGGAGGACCGAGATCCTCAACCTCTGCCGTTCCGCCTGGGCGGGGAGCCAGCGCTTCGGCGCCCTCGTCTGGTCGGGCGACGTGGACTCGGATTTCGTCTCGCTCTCCCGGCAGATCCGCTGCGGCCTCAACATGGCCATGAGCGGCATCCCCTGGTGGACCACCGACATAGGCGGCTTCTTCGGGGGTGACATCGGCGATCCGTGCTTCCGCGAGCTCCTCGTCCGGTGGTTCCAGTTCGGCGTCTTCTGCCCCGTCACCCGGCTCCACGGCTTCCGCAACTCCTGGGACGCGAAGGGCGGTGCGGACAACGAGCTCTGGTCCTTCGGCGAGGAGGCCTACGCCGTCCTGCGGCGGCAGCTCGCGCTCCGCGAGTCCTTGCGGCCGCATATCGCGGCCTTCGCCGAGCGCGAGCTGCCCAGGGGCAGACCCTTCATGCGCCCGCTCTTCTTCGATTTCCCCGGCGAGCCCGAACTGGCGCAAGTCGAGGACGAGTATCTCTTCCTCGACGACATCCTGGTCGCGCCCGTGACGGAGGCCGGGGCCCGCTCGCGCTCCCTGCGCCTGCCCTCTGGGAAGACTTGGGTGGATCCCTACACCGGGCGAAACTGTGCAGGCGGCCTGATAGAAGCCGAAGCGCCGATCGAGCGCATCCCGGTCTTCGTAGCCCGGGATTCACCCCTCCTCGCCTCGGTGAACTGGAAGGGGGGGGTATGACGGCTCCCAGGAGAGAGGGCGGACTCCCTCGGCACAGGATCGGAGTCCTCGGCCTGGGCGAGGGCCGGAGCGTCCTCTCGGCGATATTGAGCAGCGATCGATGGGAGCTGGCGAGGGCCTGCGACCTCGACGAGGCTCTCCGAGCGAGGAGAGCCTCGGAGTTCGGCCTCGCCGAGGCACTGTTCACCGCCCGCTACGACGAGCTGCTCGACGATCCGAGCATAGAGGTCATCGCGATCTACACCCCCGACCAGCTCCACGCCGAGCACGCCTGCGCGGCTCTGGAGGCCGGCAAGCACGTAATCTGCACCAAGCCCCTCCTCTCCTCCCTGGAGCAGGCTTCCTCTCTCCTCCAGGCGCGGCGTCGCTCGGCCAAGCTCCTCTTCGTAGGCCAGAGCAGCCGCTTCTTCGAACCCATGATGCGTCAGCGCGCGGACTTCGAGGCCGGAAGGCAGGGGCGGCTCCAGACCGTGGACGCCTTTTACATCACTGACGCCCGCTGGTTCTTGGAGAGGCCCTGGAGCCGCGAGTCCGGCTTCTCATGGATGCACAACTTCCTCATCCATGCGGTGGATCTCCTCCGCTGGTACTCGCCCCGAATCGAGGAGGTCATGGGCTACGGCAAACTCTCCGAGGCCATGGCCGCCCGCGGGCTCTCGAGCCCCGACAGCCTGCGCTTCATCGCCCGCTCCGCCGACGGGGTGATCGGCCAGATCGCGGGCTCCTACGCCGGGCCGGTCCTCGGCAAGGGCACGGAGCCTTCGATGGCCTGTACGCTCAGGGGAGAGGCCGGCGTTTCTCGAGCCGCCTATCCGACCCTCCGCTACGCCACCCGCTTCTCGGGCGAGGCAGCCGCGATCCACGACTACGAAGACAGAACCGAGTACTACTTCCGCTTCGAGCGGGACAGCCATCACGCCGGGGAATACCAGAACTACATCGAGTACTTCGCAGAGCGCCTGGATGCTGGCGAGATCCCCTACCCGGACCTGGACGAAGCCCTCGGGACCCTCGTCGTCATGGAGGCGATGCGACGCTCGCTCATGACTGGCCGGCCCTGCAGCACGGCCGAGGCGGCCCGGGACTACGGTCTTCCGGCGCCGGCCGGCGCCTACTAGGGCCCGCGATAGTAAGGCGACACGCTTCGCGCGTCGCAGGATTAAGGAAGGCTTCGCGTAAAGCGGAATCCGGATCATGAAGGAGCGCGGCGGCGTCCTTCGCATCCTAGCGGTCACCACGATCGTCGTCGGCATCTTCGTAATAGCCTTGGGAGACTGAATGCGATCGGTCCCGCGCGGCCCAACCGCCCGGGACCGGTTTCGCATTATAGGATAATATGATTACTTCTTCTTGAACGCGGCGAGCTGGGAGGCCGTGACGATCATGACGCCGGTATCGACGGCGTTGGGCAGGGTGACGATCTTGTTCTTGTCCCAGTTGCCCAGGTAGGCGGTCTTGTGGTTGTAGCCGCACAGCAGCTTCACGCCGAGATAGGTCATCAGGTAGGTGCGCTGGACGAGGGTCGAGTCGACGGAGCCGTCCTCGAGGGCGGCGATGATCGGCTCGGTGATGTCGAAGAGCACCGCCTTCACCTTCCCGACCTTCCCGGTCTGCCGCAGAGCGCTCGCGATCCCCGCGCCGACGGCGTTGATGCTCCCGACCACCGTGATCTCCGGGTGCGCCTGGAGGAGGGCTACGGTCGCGGTCGCGGTGGCGCTGTCGTCGTTCTTGTCGTCGACGACGGAGACCACGCTCATGTCCGGATAGTCCTTGATCGCGTCCCGGATCCCCCGGATGCGCTCCTCGAGGTTGAACTGGCCCGGCACGCTCGCGAGGCCTATCTTGCCTTTCCCGTCGGTGATCGCCGCCATGCGCTTTCCCATCGTGACGCCGGCGGAGTAGTTGTCCGTGCCGAGATAGGTCATCCGGCCGCTCTTGGGGGCATCGGTATCCACCGTGACGACGGGGATCCCGGCCGCTATAGCCTTGTCGATCGCGGCCGTGATCGCGTCGGGCTGGAGGGCGGCGACGAGGATGCCGGCCGGCTTGGTCTGGATGATCTGCTCCAGGGTGGTGACCTGCGCTGGGGTGTTGAAGTCGGCTGGGCCCGTGTAGACCCATTTGACGCCGAGCTCCGCGGCCGCGTCCTCGCCGCCCTTCTTGGCGTCTATCCAGTACGGGTGGGCCGCTACGTTGGAGACCATCACATAGGTCTCGCTCGACTTGGCCTGGGCTGCGAGCGTCATCGGGAACGCGGCGAGCGCCAGGACCGCGATCAAGGTGATGTACTTCGCGATTCTCTTCATGACTCATCCCTCCTGCACATTATCCTTGTCTCTGCGCTCCAACGAACGCAGCTTTTTCGACATCCATGGAAATCGATTTCACCCTCCTTTTCTCCGCCTGCTGAGGATATCGAAGCTGACCGCCGCGATGAGGATTGAGCCCGAGACGATGCCCTGCCAATAGGTCGAGACGTTGAGGAGGACCAGGCCGTTGTTGATGAGCCCCATGAGGACCACGCCCAGGAGCGAGCCCAGGATCGAGCCTTCGCCGCCGGCGAGGCTCGCGCCGCCGATGACGCAGGCGCTGATCACGCGTAGCTCCGTCCCCGCGCCCGCGAGGGGGAATGCGGAGCTGAGCCGCGAGGTCGCGATCACTCCCGCGAAGCCGGCCATCAATCCGCCGAAGACGTAGACCCAGAACCGGACCAGCCGGACCGGTATGCCCGAGAGCATGGCGGCCTGCTCGTTGCTCCCGACGTAGTACAGGAGGCGCAGGCCGCGGGAGTTCCTCAGGAAGATGTCGCCGAGGACGACGAGAGCGAACATCATCAGGACCGAGAAGGGAATCCCGAGGACGAAGCCCTGGCCGATGAAGAGGAAGGCCTTCGGGAAGGAAGCCAGAGGATAGCCTCCCGAGATGACCAGGGTCAGGGAGTTCACGATGCTCATCATCCCGAGAGTCGTGATGAGGGGATTAACCTTGATCCGGGTTATGATGAGTCCGTTCGTCGCGCCGACGAGGGCGCCCGAGAGCAGGGCGCAGGCGATCGCGGCCCACATGCTCCATCCCGCGTGCAGGCAGATTCCGGCGATCATGCCCCCGAGCGCGAGGACCGCGCCCACCGACAGGTCGAAGCCGCCGGTGATGAGGATCATGGTCATCGCGATCGCGATGATCGCGTCCGTCGCGAAGCCGATGGCGATGGCCGTGATGTTGTCCACGTTAAGGAAGTGGGGCGTGGCGATGGTGAGGAGTATCCCGACTACGAGGTTGACCCCGAGTATCCGGATCTCGTGCGCGCGCAACCAGCGCGGGAGCCCGGGAGCGTTCGCGGTGGCCGCGCCGTCCTCGCAGGCCTCCGGGCCCGTCGCCGACGCTCCGATCTTGACTTCGGCCGACTTCGCTCGTTTCAGCATTTACCTTCGTCTCCTTGATCGAGGATCCTCTGGCCCGAGGCCAGCGCCATGATGTTTTCCTGCGTCGCCTCGGGACCGGCCACTATTCCGGTGATCCTCCCCTCGTACATGACCGCGATTCGATCGCTGATCCCCATGACCTCCGGCAGCTCGGAGGAGATCAGCACAATGGCCATGCCTTTCGATGCGAGATCGCGGAGTATCGAATAGATCTCCGCCTTCGCGCCCACGTCGATCCCTCGCGTCGGTTCGTCGATCATCAGCACAGTCGGGTTGATGGCCAGCCATCGCGCGAGCACGACTTTCTGCTGATTCCCGCCGCTCAGGGTCGACACCGGCCTGGCTATGTCCGGCGTCTGGATCCGCAGCCGCGCCCTGAAGTCCTCGGTCTCCGAGGCCTCCGCCCGGCGATCCATCATCCCGAGCTTCGAGAAATGCCGCAGATGGGTCACGCTGGTGTTTTCCCTGACGCTCATCCCCGAAAACAGACCCTCGAGACGGCGATTCTCCGTCAAATAGGCGATGCCGAGGCGAATCGCGACTTCCGGGCTTCCGATGTCGACCCGCCTGCCGCGCATCTCGATCCGTCCCGAGTCCGGCGGGTCGGCCCCGAAGATCGCGCGGGCGACCTCGGTCCTGCCCGCGCCGATGAGGCCTGCGAAGCCCAGGATCTCCCCGCTCCTGACGGCGAAGCTGACGTCCCGGAACTTTCCCTTCCGTGCGAGCCCGGAGACCCGCAGGACTTCTTCGCCGAGCTCGGACCGGGAGTGGCCGTAGAACTCGGTGAAGTTCCTCCCGACCATCATCTTGATGAGCGAATTCATGGTGACGGTGGCGATATCCACGGTGCCGACGCGGGAGCCGTCCCGCAGGACCGTCACTCGGTCCGAGATCTTGAAGACCTCCTCGAGCCTGTGCGAGATGTAGATGATCGAGATTCCCGCCTGCTTCAGACGCTTCACCGTGGAGAAGAGGAACTCGGTCTCCTTTTCGGTGAGCGCCGAGGTCGGCTCGTCCAGGATGAGGACCTTGATATCGAGCAGGAGGGCGTGGACGATCTCAACGACTTGCTGCTGGGCGATCGAGAGCAGATGCACCGGCCGGTCCGGATCGAGATCGATAGCGAAGGTCTCCAGGATCCGCCGAGTCCTCTCCCGAACGGCCTTCCTGTTCACGAAACCCAGGAAGCCGGCCGTGGGCTGGTTCCCCGCCGTCACATTATCGCCGATCGAGAGCGCGGGGAAGAGACTCAGTTCCTGATGGACTATCCCGATGCCCATGCTCCTCGCCTGGCGGGGATTCTTGACTTCGCGGGACTTCCCGCGGAGGACTATGGACCCGCAATCGGGCTGATAGATGCCGCCGAGGATCTTGATCAAGGTGCTCTTGCCGGCGCCGTTCTCCCCGAGGAGGGCGTGGATCTCACCCTCCCGCAATTCGAAATCGATCGAATCCAGGGCGCGGACTCCGGGGAAGTCCTTGGTGAGGCCATGGACCTCGAGAATGTTTCGCGGCAGCGTCGAGGCCTCCGTCATCTGGGCTCCTTTCGCGGGACCATCTCGCGGAAATCCCGTATCGCTGTCACGAGGGAGCGAATGTTCTCGATCGGCACGTCGCTCATGACCTCCTGCGACGGGGCGATGAGATAGCCGCCGCGCTTCCCGAGGAGGCGTACGCAGGAGAGGACGCCCTCGCGCACTTCGGCGGGCGTACGGAAGGGCAGGAGCTCCTGCGTATCGATCCCCCCGAAGAAGCAAATCTTTCCTCCGAGGATCTCCTCGACTTTCTCGAGGGGCATGGCCTTGGGCTGGAGAGGATGGAGGACGTCGAGCTTCAGCTCGAGGAAATCGTCGAGAATCGTGCGCAGATCGCCGCAGCTGTGCTGGAAAACCGGCAGGCCGGCGGCTTGGTAAGCGCTGTACAATTTTCGCAAATTCGGTTTGATATACCTGCGCCATTTTTCGGGGGAAATGATGAGACCGTCCTGGCTGCCGTAATCGTCCCCCACCCTCACTCCGTCCACACCGCACGCGATGAAACGCTTGGCGATCCTGGTCTGGAAAGCCCCTATTCTCCCGAAGAACTCGTCCAGGTCGGGGTTCTCCTCGGCTATTGCGATCATCAGGTTCTCGAAGCCGAGGAGGGCCCAGGCGCGCTCGAACAGGGAGATATGCTGGAAGGCTACGATGAAGTACTCCTGGCCCTGCGAGGCGACGAGTCTCTCCGCGTAATCCATGAGGCCCGGCTGATCGGGATCCGGGAAGGGATAGTCCAAGATCCGGTCGGGGTTCGAAATCGGGTGATGGCAGATCCAGACGCCCTCGGCGTGCAGGTCCCAGCCGACTCCCCAGATATCGTAGACGACCCCCCTGCCCTCGTCGACCCTGACGACTCCGAGCTCCTGCGCCCTCCGCCTGACGGGCTCGTCGTGCATGTACTCTTCCGCATTTCCGAGCGAATAGGCATACCTCAGGTGGTTGTCGACGGCCTCGTCGATGTCCGGGACGGCCACGCCCAAGCCGCGGGCGATCCGATCGAGATCGTTCGGGGTGAAATCCACCTGGCTCGGGAAGAAATCGAGGCTCTCTCGGCGGATCGCGCGTAGCACTCTTTCCTTATGACTCATCATCGCTTCTCTTCTCCTTCGCAATCGGCCGGATAACCATCCGGAAGATCCACGGCCTTGGACTGGACCATGGTCTCGAGGATCGCCCCGATTTCCTGCCGAGTCAGGACCTTGGTCCCGCAGGAATTGCGTATCTGCAGTTCGGTCGGGAACAGGATCTTGCGCGGCTCGTCCACCGAGCCCTGGAGCCGCTCGAGCAGCTGCGAGGCCGCGAGCCTGCCCAAGTCGTATTGCGCGATGCGGACGGTCGTCAGAGGGGGATTCAGGAGGGCCGATATGCTGATGTCATCGAAGCCGACCAGGGCGATGTCTTCCGGGATGGCGAGGCCCAAATGACCGATGGCCACGATCGCCCCGATCGCCATCAAGTCGTTGTAGCAGAACAGCGCGTCGATCTTCCGGCTGCCGAGGAGCCGCCCCGCGGCCTCGTAGCCACCGCGGATGGATGGCAGGCCAGGCGCCACCGAGCAGGGATCGAAGACGAGGCCTGCCTCCGTCAGCGCCCGGCGGTAGCCGGACAGGCGCTTTTCGGCGGTCTGCCGCTGGCCCGGCCCGGCGAGGTATCCGATGCTGCGTCGACCCGCCCTCAGCAGGTGAGCGACGGCCATCTGCGCCCCGCGCTCGTTGTCTACGTCGATTACCGTCGTAGTATCGGAACCCTCCCCTATGTCGGTATCTATCGCCACGATCGGTATGGTGCCCGCCGCCGCGAATACCTCGTCCGAGCTCGACCGAGCGCCCCAGAGAATCAGCCCGTCGATCCCCTTCGCCGCCAGAGTGTCGATGTAGCGCCTCTCCTTGGCCAGATTCTCATCCGTGTCGCAGAGCACTATGCTGTAGTTCGCATCGTGGAGGACATCCTCGCAGCCCCGAATAGCCTGTCCGAAAAAGGGATTCGAGATGTCCGTGATCAGCACCCCGATGGTGCGGGTCTCCCCGGTCACCAGACTCCGGGCCAGGGCGCTGGGACGGTATCCGGCCGCCTTGATTTCCCGCAGCACCTTTTCTCTCGTCTTCTCAGTCACGTATGGCCAATTGTTCACTACATTCGAGACTGTCTTAGGAGAGACTCCGGCGCGGTCCGCGACATCCTTCAAGGTCGGAGCTCTTCTCGATTTCGGTTTAGCCATGGCGCGTCTCCAAAATCACGAAAAATGTACAACGCTGTACTCAACGCTGCATAATTGATTACATATTGGATTCCGTCAAGGTAAATTCGACTATTTTGCTAGAACAAAAGCGAAAGATCCCAGATTTATGACTATTAAGCAAGGTCCGAATTGGTCTAAACGAGTCCATCTTGGCGGCTGCAAAGTCTGTCTGAGAAGGGAATCGATGTGCCCAGGAACGGGCGCCGGCCGAGCTCCTCGGTGCTCCAATCCCTCAGTTTTCAATCCAGTCCGAGCGTTACCTTATTATATTAGCAATACTAAATGTTTCAGGAGGCTCATATGCGATTGGGAGTTGTAAAGTCTCTCGCTTCCCTGCTGTTTCTTTTCGTCGCGTCAGGCTTCGCCAGGGCGCAGTCCACGGACACCATCCTCGCGAAGACCCAGCCGGACGGCAGCAGCATCCTGACCGACGGGCAGGGCATGACGCTCTATTACTTCACTGCGGACACGAACGGAAAGAGCGCCTGCAACGGCCAGTGCATAGACGCGTGGCCGGTCTTCTACGCCGACACGATCACCGTCTCCTCGCCGCTGAAGGCCGAGGATTTCGGCACGGTCGCGAGGGACGACGGGTCCAAGCAGACCACCTACCACGGCTGGCCCATGTACTACTGGTTCAAGGACAAGTCGCCGGGCGACATGACCGGGGAAGGAGTGGAAAAGGTTTGGTATGTCCTCAAAGCGCCGGCCTACACGGTCATGATCGGCACGAGTCCGAAGCTGGGAAACTATCTGGTCGATGGTGAGGGCAATTCGCTCTACTACTTCACCAAGGACAGCTCCGGCGCGAGCGTCTGCAACGGCGACTGCATCAAGAATTGGCCGGCCTTCTCGGCTTCGGGCTTCGTCCTCCCCTCGGCGCTCAATCCCGACGATTTCGGGACGATTCAGCGTTCCGACGGAGCGAGCCAGGTCACCTACAAGGGCTACCCGCTCTACTACTGGGTCAAGGACGGCATGCGCGGCGATGTCACGGGGCAGGGGGTCGGGAATGTCTGGTATGTCGTGGATCCCGAAAAGTTCGCGCCGGGCGGAAGCATGTAGAGATCCGGGCCGCCGCACCGGTTCCACGACCTCTCTGAAGGATGACGACGATCTTCCCAAGGGGCTGTCGGGACTCGCGGAATTCGTGATCGGGCGCGCCGTGGCGTGGACCCACGATCTCTCCCAGGCGGTAGTCCCATATTCGGTGCCGCCGGGTCCCGGGGTCGACTTCAGGCTATCGTCACCTCGGGGCTCAGGTAGACGTCCTGGATCGCGTGGAGGAGCTTGACGCCGTCGGCCATCGGCTTCTGGAAGGCCTTCCTTCCCGATATGAGCCCCGTCCCGCCCGCGCGCTTGTTGACGACCGCGGTTCGGACGGCCTCCGCGAGGTCGTTGGCGCCGGAGGCTCCCCCCGAGTTGATGAGGCCGCAGCGCCCCATGTAGCAGTTGGCGACCTGATACCTCGTGAGGTCGATCGGGTTGTCCGGGGCGAGAGTGGAGTATATCCTCTTGTCGCTCTTCCCGTAGGGGTTCTCGGCGCTCGAGAGGGCCAGATAGCCCCCGTTGTTCTCGGGCAGCTTCTGCTTGATGATATCGGCCTCGATGGTCACTCCGAGGTGGTTCGCCTGCCCGGTGAGGTCGGCCGAGATGTGGAAGTCTTTGGCCGCGGTCTTGAAGGCCGGATTCCGCAGATAGCACCAGAGAATGGTCGCCATCCCGAGCTCGTGGGCCGCCTTGAAGGCCGCGCTGACCTCGCGGATCTGCCTCGACGACTCGGGCGAGCCGAAGTAGATCGTGGCGCCTACCGCGACGCTGCCCATGTCCCAGGCCTGCCTGACGTCGGCGAAGGGTATCTGGTCGAACTTGTTCGGATATGTGAGGAACTCATTGTGGTTGAGCTTCAGGATGAAGGGGATGCGATGGGCGAACTCTCGCGATACGGAGCCGAGCGCGCCGAGGGTCGAGGCGACGGCGTTGCAGCCCCCTTCGACGGCGAGCTTCACGATGTTCCGGGGGTCGAAGTACTCCGGGTTCGGCGCGAAGGAAGCCCCGGCCGAGTGTTCGATCCCCTGGTCCACGGGCAGGATCGAGAGATAGCCCGTGCCGGCGAGGCGACCATGGTCGAAAAGCTGCTGGAGGCTGCGCAGGACCTGGGGGCCTCGGTCCGACCGGGCCCACACGCGGTCGACGAAATCGGGGCCGGGAAGGTTGAGACTCTCCTTGGGTATCCCGGCGCAGACATGGGTCAATAGCGATTCGGCGTCGGCGCCGAGGTAGGCTCTGATCTCGCTCGACATGGATCCTCCTTTTTAGCCTGAACAGGCTCCGCTCGTGCCAACTCCCGCTATTTAAGTGTAGGCAGGGATGGAGCGAAAGGCAAGCGCGCGCTCCCGCCCCGGTTCGGCCACCTCGTTCCGCGACGAGACTCGCACTATACTGGGAGCCATGCCGCCGCCGGTGCTGCCTATCATCCTGAGCCTGGCCTTCCTCTCCGGGCCCACCGCCTTCGTCCTCCTGTGGCTCACCTACAGGAAGACCGGGGAGGTCCAGCTGCGAAGCCTGGCCTTCAGTATGCTCGGTCTCTGCCTCATCCTCCTAGGCAATACGGCGACCATGGTCCTCGACGAGTTCGTCCGGCCTCGAGACCCCCGCTTCGGATTCCTGATCATGAACGAGGTCTTCCTGGCCTCGGTGTTGATGGGAGCCTTTCTCGGCCTCTTCGCCCACCAGTGCACGGGTGCGAGTCTGAGCCTCTACCGCAAGTCCCTCTTTTGGGCCTTCACCATTCTCTTCTTCTTCCTCGTCCTGTCCCTGCCCATCTTCCTCGGCGGCCCCGCTTTCGTCGACGTGGACAAAGGCTATCTCTCCTCGACGATCTACGGGATTCTCTGTCTCGCCTACGCAACCATCCTGATCGTCTCGAGGCGCGCGCGAATTCCGCCTCCCTACCGGGCTTTCCTTCCGCCGCTCTTCGTCATCCTCCTATTCCTGGGCCTGCTCTCCGTCTTCAACGACCTCCTCCATTTCGGGGTACTCCTCCACGGCTCCAACTTTCCCTTCTCCCCCTTCTTCTTCATCCTGAACAACGTCGCCATCTCAATCCTCTGCGCCCGAGAGCTTCTCAAGGCCAAGGACGGAACGGAGGCTCCCGCCGAGGCCACGGAACCCGGGGCCGGGCTCGAGATCGGGCTCTCGGAGCGGGAGAAGGAGCTCCTCCCCCTCATCGCCGAGGGCCTCTCCAACGAGGAAATAGCCGCGAGGCTTTTCATCTCCCCCCACACCGTCAAGAACCACATCACGAGCATATTCAGGAAGGCCGGGGTCGCGAACCGCTTCGAGCTTCTGAGACGCATGATCCTCCCCCCTTCCTGAGAAGCGCTTCCTAGGCCCTTCCTGGTCGATCGGGAAGCGAATGGGAATCGCGGCCGATGGAAGGGCCGCCTCGAGAGGATCCATATTCGTCACGTAAAGGAGACGAATATGTCATTACCGATGAGAGCAGTCGGCATAGCCGCCGCCGAGTCGACCGGCGTTGCGAAGCGATCCGCCTATCTGGACAACCTCCGATCCTTCGTCATTTTCCTCGTGGTCGCCTTGCACGCCAGCGTGACCTACAGTGGATACGGCAGCTGGTACTACAGGGAGACGAGCCCGGACAGGCTCGATATCGCCTCGAGAGCCGTCTTCGGCCTCTTCGAGGCCTTCACCCAAGCCTGGTTCATGGGGATACTCTTCTTCCTCGCGGCCTTCTTCGCGACGAAGTCCCTGGCCAAGCGCGGTCCCGCCGCCTTTGTCAGGGAGCGGCTCCTCCGCCTCGGCCTTCCCCTCCTCGTCTATATGCTCGTCATCGAACCCTTTATCGCCTACTTCATCATGGACTACGGAAACATGAGGGAGCGCTACGGCCTCGGTCGATTCTATCTCGGCTATCTCTCTTCCTTCAGATGGCTGGGAGGCACTGGGCCCCTCTGGTTCGTCGAGGCCCTCCTCTTCTTCAGCCTCCCCTACGCGGCGCTGCGGGCCCTGCGGCCCGCGAAGAGGGCCCAAGCCCCGGCCCCCGCTACCCTCACGACAATACTCATCATACTCGGCACTGGCCTCCTCGCCTTCTCGATACGGCTCTTCCAGCCCGTAGGGACGAACCTCGCCAACCTCCAGCTCTGCTACTTCGGCGCCTACATTGTCCTCTTCATCCTGGGGGTCCACGCGGGGGAGCGGGGCTGGCTTGAGGCCTATCCCGAGAAGAGAGGTCTCCGCTGGTTCGTCACAGTCCTCTGCGCCGGGCCTGTGCTGCTGATTGTCCTGCTCGTCGTGAGCGGAGCGATACGGGGGAGCACCCTCATCAACGGAGGACTCAACTGGCAGAGCTTCGCCTACGCTTTCTGGGAGGCCTTCGTCGCCATAGGATTTTCCCTGGGCCTCGTCGCCTTCTTCCGAAGGCGCTTCGACCGCGAGACCGCCTTCACCGGCCTCCTCTCCCGCAACTCCTTCGCGATCTATATGTTCCATGCTCCGATCCTGATCACCATCTCGCTGCTTCTTCGACACTGGCAGGGATACTTCCTTCTCAAGGCCCTCGTCGTGGCGCCCCTTGCGTTCTCGGTTACCCTGGCGCTTTCCTTCCTCGTCCTCAGGCGAATCCCGGGACTCAAGGCCCTGCTGAAATAAGGAGCATTATTATGGTAATAAACCTAAGGGAAAGAGGGCAGCCCGGAACCGCCCCTACGCGCAAAGACGGCGGATCCCCCGCGCGACTGGCCTTTTTCGACAATCTAAAAGTCGCGCTCACCCTCCTCGTCATCGCCCACCATGTAGGCCAAGCCTACGGACCTACGGGAGGGACATGGCCGGTCATGGAGGCCGAGAAGGCCGCCTTTCTCGGTCCTTTCTTCACCGTGAACCGCTCCTTCTTCATGAGCCTATTCTTCTTCATTTCGGGATTTTTCGTCGTCGGGGCCTTCGGACGACATAGTCCGCGGGACTTCGTTCGAAGCAGGCTCGTACGTCTCGGAATTCCCGTCCTCGTCTTCATGCTCGCCATGATTCCCCTCGGAGCGCTTCTGTTCCAGGAGCGCATCGGCCGGTGGGACACAGTCCTGGACGCAGGCCACCTCTGGTACCTGGAGCACGTGCTCCTCTACAGCCTGATCTATGCGGCAATACGGCTTATTCGAGGCAGGATGGGGCGAGAGCCGAAGGTTTCGAATCCGAAGCTCCGAGGAGTGCCCGGCCTTCTGCCTACGATAGCCTGCCTTCTCGTCGTGGCCGCCGTATCCGGCATAGTCCGAATCTGGTCGCCGATCGATCGCTGGTTCAATCTCCTGGGCTTTTTCAGGGTCGCCTTCGCCGACGTTCCGCGGGACCTGACCTTCTTCGTACTAGGAATCCTCGCCGCCGAGCGCGATTGGGTCGACCGGTATCCCGCGAGAAGAGGCTACGCGTGGCTCGCTGTCGGCCTGATCGCGGCAATCGCCTGGTATGCCTGGATCCTTGTTCCCGGCTGGCATTTCCCGATCGGCCCTGTCGCATTCGGCATATCCCGCCTCCTCTGGGAAGGCGTAATCTGCTTCGGGTTCTGCATCGGCCTCGTAGTTCTCTTCCGCGAGATCGGCGCCGGTCAAGGCAGACTGGGGAAAGCCTTGAGCGCGAACCAGTACTCCGCGTATTTCTGGCATCCGATTCTCGTGGTTCCGCTCCAGATGGCCGCTGCGCGATTGCCGATAGGGTCCGCGTGCAAATTCCTGGTCGTGACCATCGTCGCCATCCCCCTGGTCTTCGCCTGGAGCGGCTTCGTCTGCAGATCGCCTATCGTCAGGAAGGTCTTATGAGGGCGCCCAGGCGCGGGGGGCGCCGCCCGACGATCCTCTTCAGCGAGGGCTCGAGCACTTCCGCCCGCCAGACTCTCGAAACCTTCCACGGCAAGGGATATCGCATTCTCGTCTGCGACCCTAAGCCCTTTTGCCTCTGCCGCTTTTCCGGCCTCGTCGAGAAGGTTGTCCCTTGTCCCTCGGTCGGCGCGGACCCCGCCTCCTATCTCGCCGCCCTCGAGCGGGTAATCCGTAACGAGAGAGTCGATGTCCTCCTGCCCAACCACGAGCAAGCCTATCTCTTCTCGAAAAACGCGGACCGTCTGGCCCGTCGAACCGGGATAGCCCTGAGCGACTTCGAGGCCATGAGGACCCTTTTCGGCAAGGTCCGCTTCCTCGAGCTCCTCGATAGGCTCGGGCTCGACCATCCGCAAACGTCGGTCTACGACGGCATCGAGGAGGTCTCGCGCTTCCCGGACTATCCCTTTTACATTAAGACCGAAATCGGCACCGCGAGCCAGGGAGTGTTCCGCGTCGCCTCTCCCGCCGACCTCCAGGGCGCCGTCGCCGCCGTGAGGTCGGCAGGCTCCAGGGGGCGCATCCTCGTTCAGGAAGAGTGCCGCGGGTCCTTCGAGAACGTATACGCTCTGTTCGAGGCCGGCAGGCTGGCCGCCTGTCACTGCTCGCGAAGGACCGTGGAGGGGCTATTTGGCGGCCATGTGGTCAGAACGGGCGTCGACCGTCCCGCCGTGGCGCGCGATGTCGCGCGCATAGGCGAAGCGCTGGGTTGGCGCGGCTGCGTAGCCTTCGACTACTTCTACGACGCGGCGGCGGATCGAGCCGCCTACATCGACGCGAGCCCCCGCCTCGTGGAGCCCATGAACGCTTTCGTGAACGGAACGGACATTCCGGACTTGCAGGTAAAACTGTCCCTCGAAGGACATGTCGATGCCCAGCCGGTCCCCACGAAGGGACTCTCCACCTTTTCGATCGTCCAAGGCCTGCTGGCGACCGCCTCGAGGTCGGGATCGCGCGGGGCCGTGATCCGCGAGTACGCCTCATGGAGAACGCGCCGAGGCATCTATCGCGAGGGAACCGAGGAGCTGACCGATCCTGCCTCGGAACCCAAATCTTGGATCCCGCTCCTGGCCCTGCTCGCGAGATTGATCGCCGATCCCGGCTCGGCGGCTTCAATCGGCCGGGGGGCCATCGAGGCCTATGCTTTGACTGAAGCCAGCATCGGGATCATCGACCACATGGCCCAGTGAGTTTCGACTCGGGAGATCGCCGGGATCAATGGAGGAGGAGCATCGACGATCTCGGTCGAGGAACCGAGCGAAAGCCGACCAAAGAAAGCGCGATCCCCATGGGTCCGGAGCCCCATGTCGTCCTCGCTTCCGCCGGTCAGGGAAAATGCAGAGCCTCGGGGAAATGGGAAAAGACCGACCGGAGATAGCTCTCCAAGAGACCGCTGGTCTTTTCTATACAAAAAATGAATTTGCCGAAACCGATTGTGCTCCGCTGGACCGCACGTGGAACGAGAGTCGCAGCTTTGTGGATAGTATGACCGACCACGGCGACTTTTACTTTAATAATTGTTCTCCACAGCTTATTACGCCGACGATGCGATCCCGTGATTCAAGCTCGAAATATCAGATTTTGAGACTGAAAATGGTTCGTATTGAGACTGAAAATGGTTCGTATTGAGACTGAAAATGGTTCGTATTGAGACTGAAAATAGTTCATATTGAGACTGAAAATGGGAAATTTCAGGCTGGAATCAAAAAATATTGAGCTGGATACGGAACATCCTCAGCCTTGCGGAAAGTCTAAAGTCGGCTTGTCTTGGGCTGTCATGAGACCGAAACGAGGATTCGCAATCGCTTCCTTCGCGATGATCGCCAGCTTCCTTCTTCGCATGTAGCTCTACACTATTACGATCGGGCGGTCACTTCCCCGACCGGCAGAGTGTTGAAAATGGCTAGGGAGCTTTTTTCAACACCACCATGAGACACGCGGACACGGGACCCGTCCTCCCGCTTCAATCGAGACATCTTCCCACAGGTTTATTGCCTCTACGGGAGGACAGCATGAAGCTCGGTATCAAAGCTACGGTCGACCTCGTCTTCAAGACCGTTTTCGGCAACGAGGCGCACGCCGGCCTCACCGCGAGCCTGGTCAATTCCGTCCTCGAACGAGCGGGAAGGCGCAAGGCCGCGAGCCTCGCGATCCTCAACCCCATCCGCCTCGGTCTCTTCCGGGAGGACAAGGACATCGTTCTCGATATCAGGGCCGTAGACGAGGAGAAACGGGAGTTCCAGATCGAAGTCCAGGTGGAGGCATTCGAGGCTCTCCCGCGCCGCATGCTCCACAACTGGGCCGCCTGCTATCTCGGACGGCTCAAGAAAGGCGAGGACTACAAGGCGCTCCGTCCCGTCGTCTCTATCTGGATACTCGAAGGTATGCTGTTCCGCGACGGCTCCTGGTTCCATACTTTCTCCCTTCGCGACGAAGCGAGCGGCGAGGCTGCTATCGACGATATCCTCGTCATCACCGTAGAGCTTCCCGCATGGATCGCGGCTCGGGGCGAGCATCTGGGAGATTTGGTTGTAGCTTCGCTCGATAGGTGGTTATACTTGCTTTGGAAGGCAGAAGAAACCGATCCCGCCGATCCGCCGCCCGAGCTGGCCGGCGGCGAATACCAGGAGGCTTTGGAAATCATGGCAGCCTACACGAAATCCGACATAGCGCGCGACGCCTACCGTCGGCGTATGGACTATCAGCGGACAATGTCCACCATCAAGGCCGAGGCTATCGAAACCGGCCTCGCCGAAGGCCTCGCGGTGGGACGCGCCGAGGGGCATGCCGAGGGGCATGCCGAGGGGCATGCCGAGGGACGCGCCGAGGGACGCGCCGAGGGACGCGCCGAGGGCGAGGTCGAAGGCGCCCGTAGGCAGGCGTTCGAAACGGCCCGCCGTCTCAAGGCCCTCGGCTTCGCCCCCGACCTTATCGCCACAGGGACGGGGCTGACGAGAGAGGAAGTCGAGGAAGCTTGATTCGGAAGAGGGCCTAATACGATAATTTTCCTCGGCGAGCGAACGACTCCTCGCAGTTCGCTGCGAGGTCCTTCATTTAGAGAGCGAATCGGATAACGAAGAATCGGAGAGCAGGAGAGACGGGACCAGGCTTGGGGCGGGAAGGCGGACGATGGCGGCGATATGCCTCAACAAGCTCTTCGATCGGAGTATCGAGCTCGATGTTGCAGTTTTGTCGGCTCCCTGCCTCGATAATCAGGCACGCGGGCGCGCCTGCCCGGGGCCCTTTGACTAGAGCAATTCGAGCAGATCGGGGCCGAGCTCCAGAAAGGTCTGCGCGAAACCGGCCGGCTTTCCGAGGCGCAGCGCATCCTGCAGGACGCGCCGCGCCTCGTCCTTTTCCTCGAGCCGGAGGACGGCCTCGGCCTGGAGCACGAGGATCTCCACGAGCGGACCGTATCTCCGCCCCTCCCTTGCTTCGCGCGCGAGGCTGTCCAGGAGGGCGGCGGTCCGGCGGCTTTCCTCTGCGGATTCATCCGCGGCGAGCCTCACCCTGGCCAAGGCGATCCGCTCGATCTCGCGGTTGACGAGTAACAGCTCGCAGTCCGGCTTGGTTTCGGCCGCCCAGGCTCGCGCTGGCTCGAGCTCGCCGAGCGCCAGCCAGGTCCGGACGCGGTCGGCCTCGAAAGCGGGATAGAGAGAGGAATACACCTGCGCGCGCCGCGGGAGATCGTGGAAGCGTTCCAACTCCTCCCTAGCCCGCTCGAACTCGCCGGTGGAGCGCAGCACGCGCGCGAGGAACTGATGGGAGACATAGATGTCGGAGGGGAGGCCCCAGGAGTCCACGTGGCGCACGGCCCCTTCCGCGACGGACCGGGCCTCGTCGAGTCGACCCGTCTCCCGCAGGATCTCGGCCTTCAGCGCGAAGGTCTTGGCCACGGGCCCGGTTCCCCGGACGCGAAAGCGGTCGGCCTCGGCCTCGAAGTCTTCGATCAAGCCGAGCGCGTCGCGGATCCTGCCCTGGAGTCGATAGACCTGCGCGATCTCGTATACGGCGCTCGCAACGGGCCAGACGTTCTCCGCCTCGCGTCCTCTCTTGAGGAAATCGGCGTAGACCGATACCGCCTTGTCCAGCTCCCCCTGGTACCGCGCGGCCCTGCCGATTATATAGGGGATGATGGAGCGGTTGAGGTGGTCCGTGGACGGGAGGAGACGATCCCCGATCTCGGCGAGCTCGACCGACTTCGCCGTTTCGCCCGCGAGATCGAGGATGAAGGCTCGGCTGACGGCGATTACGCCCCGCAGGGTGCGCGCCTCGGCCTCTTCGGCGGAGCCCGTACCGAGAGCCTTCTCCGCCTCGTCGAGGTACTCGCTCGCCTCCTCTCCCTTGCCCGCCCAGCCCAGGGCCCAGCCCGCCGCCACCCCGAAGGCCGGCATGGAGCTCGCCACCTGTCGGGGTATCTCCCTGCACCATCGGAGGACTTGGGCCACTCCGCTGCGCTCGAAGATGTCGTCCTGGTAGCTCAGCGCGATGACGCGCGCGGCTTGCGGATGATCGCCGGCGGCAAGGTAGTGCTGGATGGCCTCGGCGGCGTCGCCTTGGGACTCGAGCCAGGCGGCCGCGCGCTGTCGCAGGAGGCGGGTGTCCTCGCAGGACCGCTCGCGTTCCAGCCGGTGGCGCAGAAGGTCGGCGAAGAGATGATGGTAGCGGTACCAGCCGCGCTCGTCGTCCAGGGGGACCAGGAAAAGATTCGCCCGGTCCAGGGCCTCGAGCGTCTCCTGGGCGCCCGGTCGCGAGGTCACCGCCTCGCAGAGCCCCGCGCACATCCTGGCGAGGATCGAGGTCTCCAAGAGGAAGCTCCGTCGCTCGGGGCTCTGTCGAGAGAAGACCTCTTCCGCGAGGTAGTCCATGACGTGACGGTGGGTTCCGCCGAAGGAGGCGAGGAAGCCGTCCACGTCGTCCCTGCCCGCGAGCGAGAGGGCGGCCATCTGGAGTCCGGCGATCCATCCCTCGGTCCGATTTTCCAGGGTCTCGACCTGGGCGTCGGACAAGGGGAGGGACATCGACCGGACGAGGAACTGCCTCGCCTCGCCGAGGGTGAAGCGCAGGCCCTCCGCGCGGATCTCGCGCAGCATCCCCTGCGAGCGCAGTCTCGCCATAGGCAAGGGTGGATCCTCGCGCGTAGCCAGCGCGACCCGCAGCTTCAGGGGCCGGCGCTCCACGAGGAAGCGCATCGCCTCGTGCACTTCCTGCGCCCGGATGAACTGGTAGTCGTCGAGCACCAGGGCCATGTCCCGGTTTTCCCCGGAGATGCCGTTGATCAGTCTCGTCAGGATCGCGTCGGCCGGCGGGGGAGGCATGGCGCGGAGGACCTGGGCCGCGTCCGCCCCAAGGCCGGGAATCGCCCTGTCGCAGGCCGCCGACAGGTAGGAGAGGAATCGCGGCAGATCGTTGTCGCCCGAGTCCAAGGACAGCCACGCGATAGGCAGGCCTGCGCCGGACGCCCACTCCGCGAGGATGGTGGACTTGCCGAAGCCGGCCGGCGCGGAGACGAGGACCATGCCTCTGCCCATCCCCTCTTCGATCAGGCAGCTCAACCGCTTCCTGGGGACCTGGCCGGAGCGGAAAGGCGGTAGGGCGAGCTTGGTGGCGAGGAGCCCGGAGAACGCGGAGCCTCGAGACTCGGTCGCCGTCCCGCCGGGCTCCCGCGCTGGGCTCCCTTCTCTACCCGCATTTCGCCCCGCAATACGCCCCGTTACGCGGGAAGGATCCAGCCCGGCCAGGACGCTGTCATAGACCCGCCGAGCCTCCTCGCCCGGCTCCTGTACCAGCTCGTCCATGAGCAGCTTCGCGAATTCCTCGTAGTGGCGAATGGCCGCGCTGCGCTGCCCCCCGCGGGCCAGGAGTCCCACCAGCATTGTCTGAGCGGGTTCGTGGAGGCGGTCCATGGCGGCCCAGCGACGGGCGGTCCGCGCCGCCGCCTCAATGTCTCCGGCCGCCGCCTCGGCCCGCGCGAGCCGCTCGAGGACCCAGCCCAGGCCGGCGCGAAAGCCTTCCCGCTGCATTCCCTGCCAGTCGTCGAACTCCGGACAATCCGGCAAGCTGAAGCCCTCGAGGAAGTCTCCCTGGTAGAGCCCGGCGGCCTCTTCCAGCAGGCCGCGGCACCGCGGGCAAGCCTCGTCGGCATCGTGGCCATGGGTCTTTAGCTCGGCGAGGATGGCTTCGAAGCACCTGGCGTCTATCCAGGGAGTCGCATCCTTGCGGATCGAGACCTCGTCCCGATCGGCCGCGAGCCATTCGCCCGGGAGGCTCGCACGTAGGGAGGCGAGGCTTCGGCGGAGGTTGGCCGGCGCCCGCTCGCCGTCGAAGTCGGGCCAGAAGGTGGCTGCGAGCCTTTCCCTGGACAGGGTCCTGCCGCTTATCGTCAGCAGGGCCAGCAAGGCGGTGTTCTTGCGCGTTTCCAGCCGCACGGGGGCGCCGCCCGCCAGGATTCGGGGATGTCCCAGCCACAGGAAGCTCAACTCCGGCACAATGGCCCTCCGGCTGAACATTTTATATCACTTTGAACGTTTATTTAACGCCGAGGAGACGGTTCTTCCACGATGTATCCCTATCCTGGGGAATCGAGAACCGCGAGGAGGATGCGCGACGATGTCCCAGCGCTACGAGATCCGCATACGGGGAAAGCTGGACCAGGACTGGACCGACTGGTTCGACGGATTCTCCATGCGTAGGGAAGACGGGGACGTCACGGTTATCACCGCGCAGGTGGTCGACCAGCCCGCCCTGTTCGGGGTTTTGGGTCGTATCCGCGATCTCAACCTGACACTGATCTCGGTCAGGCCAGAAGGAGGAAATTCCTAGGGTAGTGCGATACCTTTATCGAATACGGCTACCTAACCTTTAGGTCCACGCAGCTCGGCTGGTGGATTGCGCAAATTTCCGCGCGAATCGTTCGGCGGAAAGCGAGTCGCGTTTCGGCGAAAGCGGAACGCTGCAGAAGGGGATGTAATGCTTCACGAAGAAAATAAATGCGCGCTCATAACCGGCGCGAGCCTCGGCCTAGGCAGAGCCTTCGCCCGCGAGTGCGCCTCCAGGAGAATGGATCTCGTGCTCGTGGCTCTTCCCGGAAGCGGATTGCCCGCGGTGGGCGATGCGATCGCTCGAGAGCGAGGCGTCTCGGTCGATTGGCTCGAGGGCGACCTCACGGAAAGCGCGACGCTCGAGGGTCTCGTCGCTATGATCCGGGCGAAGGCACTCAAGATCGACATCCTCGTCAACAATGCCGGCATAGGATCGGTCGGGCCCTTCGCCGATTCCGCCATCGAACATCACGAGGCGGCGATCAGATTGAACGCGATCGCCCTCGTTCGCCTGACGCGGCTCCTCCTCGCCGAGCTCGAGGATCGAGGGAGCGCCCACATCCTCAATGTCGCGAGCCTCGGCGCATTCTTCCCTATGCCGACTCTCTCTGTCTATTCGGCGACCAAGAGCTTCGTGCTCAACTACAGTCTCGCGCTGCGCGAGGAGCTGTCGGGCAGGGTCGGGGTGAGCGTCCTCTGCCCCAACGCCATCAGGACGACCGCTGCCGTCGAGGATTACGTCGATAGGCTCGGCTTCGTTTCGCGCCTGGCCTGCCTCAGCCCCGAGGCGATCGCGCGCATCGCGCTGGACGGCGTCGCCCGCGGCAGAGCGGTCATCATCCCGGGCCGATTCAATCGAGCGCTGGCCGCAGTCGGCCGCTTCCTTCCCAGGTCGATCGTCATGCGCGCGATTCGCCGCTACTGGGGCGGCTTCGGCGAGGCGGGCGCGGAAGGCTCATCCCGCCCGATCGACGCGCTCGGGGCCCGGGGCTGAGACATGGACCGCACGGACGAGGCGACGCGCCGGAGGCGGATTGCCCTGCTCTATTATTCCGGCACCGGCGGCACCAAGCTCGTCGCCGAGCTCCTCGGGGAAATCCTGTCCGTAAAGCACGAGGTCCGCGTTACGGGCGTAAAAGACCCTCACGCGGCCGAGGGGGCGGCGGATTCCGATCTTCTGGTGTTTTGCTACCCGACCTACTTCCTGCGACCCGCTCCGTCCATGCGGGAATTCATTGAAGGCATTGGTCCCTTCGATCCTCCCCGAGCCTCGTATATCGTGGCGACCGACGAGCTTTACTCCGAGAACTCGATCCGCGCCTGCGCCCTCGTGCTGAAGACTCGGGGGATCTTCGTCGCAGGCTCGAAGGTAGTCCGCGCGCCGGGGAGCGATGCGACCTGCGTCCTCCCGGGGGAACTGGTGCCCTGGCTGTATCGCTTCGAAAGGGGATTCCCGCGTAAACTGCGCTCGATCGCCGAGGAGATCGACGGGCTCGCAGGCCATAAGCCTCGAGGCTTCATCCCGGCCCCGAAGTGGTATACGCCCTTCGCCCAACTGCTGCAGGTCTCGATCCTCAATAGGTTCGAAGGGTGGCGCGGAAGGTTTCGCGTCCTTCCGGAGCGCTGCACCTTGTGCAGCGCATGCGTTGCGGGCTGCGATCGAGGCGGCTGGGCCCTTTCGGGAGGAGCCCTCCTCCATATCCCCGAGCGCTGCGAGCTCTGCACCCGATGCATTCATCGCTGCCCCAGGAAGGCCATCGTCCTCGTCGGAGCGCTCAAGGACAACCCGAGACTGGACTCGCGACTCTACGCTTCTCTGAAAGAAGACGCGAGAAGACGATTGATCGAGGACGGCGTCCTATGCGTGAGAGCGGAATGAAGGACATCGCGGTCGGCCTCTTCAACGACAGCTTTACGCCGATCATCGACGGCGTGACGGTCGCCGTTCGGAATTACGCGTATTGGCTCAATAGGACGCTCGGGCCGACCTGCGTGGTAGCGCCCTCCGCGCCCTTCCATCGCGACGAGGAAGGCTTCCCCATCCTCCGCTTCCTCTCGATCCCTACCTTCGTCCATCCCCCCTACCGCATCGGCCTCCCGGCCTTCGACTTCAGGCTGGGGACCAAGCTCGAACGCCGCGATTTCTCCTTACTTCACGCCCATTCGCCCTTCGGCGCCGGGCGCGCGGCGCTGAAAACGGCTCGCGCTAGAGGCATTCCCGTCGTGGCGACTTTCCACTCGAAATTTCGCGACAATCTCTGCCGAGCCCTTCCTTTCCGCCGTCTCGTCGACGACCAGATCAAGCGCATCGTCGAGTTCTACCATTCGGTCGACCAGGTCTGGGTCCCGCAGGAATCCGTCGCCGGGACATTGCGGGAATACGGCTATGAAGGGCCCTACGAGGTCGTGGAGAACGGCATAGATTTCCGCCCGCCGGGGGACCTCGCCCCCCTTCGGGAGCGGGGAGGGGAGCTCCTCGGGCTGCCCGCGGACGCTATCGTGGGCTTGTTCGTGGGCCAGCACATCCTCGAGAAGAACCTGGAGCTCCTCGTACGCTCGCTTCCCGGCATCATGGATGCGGTTCCGAGCTTCCGCATGGTCTTCGTCGGCCAGGGTTGCGCGAAGCTTTACTTGAAGGATCTGGTCCGAAGGCTGGGCATACGGGACCGCGTCCTGTTCTATGGGCCGATCCTCGACCGCAGGCTCCTCGCGGCCATCTATTCGAGGGGCGATCTTTTCCTCTTTCCATCGCTCTTCGACAACGCCCCCCTCGTCGTCCGGGAGGCGGCGGCCTTCGGGACTCCGTCCGTCCTGATCCGTGGCTCTACTGCGGCCGAGGTGATACGCGAGGGCGAGAACGGCTTTCTCGCCGAGGACGACGCGGAGGCCTTCGCCGAGAAGGTGGCGCGGATCCTAGAAGACCCTCGGCGCCTCGAGCTCGCGGGGCTCGGCGCCCAGCGCTCTCTGTGCCGTAGCTGGGAAGACGTCGTCCGCGAGGTTCGGGACCGCTACCTCTCCATACTCGCTCGCTGGCCGGCATGATATAGGAGGAATGATGAAGCCGAAGACTTTCGAGTACATGCTCGAGAACAATCCTCTACGGGCTCGGATCAGGGAGAATATGGAAGTGAAATGCCTGAGGGCGGCCGCCGAGGTCGGGAGCATCGATCACGCGCTGCACATCGCCTGCGGGAACGGAAGCGCCACGCGGCTGATCCTGAAGCATTTCCCCGCGAAGAGAGTATCCGCCGTGGATCGGGACGACGGGCTGATCGCGGCCGCGCGGAAGATGCGGAAAGGCGATACGGTCGATTTCTCCGTCCAGGACGTCAGGTCGCTGAGCTTCAGCGACGAGCTGTTCGACGCGGCCTTCGATCTGGCGGATTTGCACAATACTCCGGATTGGAAAGGCGGCCTCCGGGAACTGAACAGGGTGCTCAGGCCCGGCGGGCTGCTTATCCTGGAGGAGCTATCGCTGGAATCCTTCAACCATGCCGCCGGGAAGCTGTTCAAGGCCTTCACCGACCATCCCTACGACTCCATGCTCACCATGGGGGATTTCCACGATCAGGTCCTGCGGAGCGGTTTCGAGATCCTTCATTTCGAGGAGAAGATGCCCTTCGGGCTCTTGAAGTATTTCATCATGGTCGCCCGAAAAATCTCTATCGTGCCAGAAGGAGAGTGAATCATGAGAACCGCGATCTACTATTACACGGCGACGGGGAATTCCCTCGTCATCGCTCGGCGGATAGCCCGCGAGCTCGGTGAAGCGGAACTGTTGCCCATCGCCCATTTCAGGAAGGGGCCGTTTCGGCCGGATGCCGAGCGGATCGGGATGGTCTTTCCGATATACGCCTGGGGAGCGCCGCGCAGCGTAGAGGAGTTCGTATCGAAGCTCGACCCCGCCGCAGCGCGCTACGTCTTCGCCATCGCGAGCTGCGGCGGGACGGCTGCCGGCGCGCTTCCGAGGATTCGAAGGGCGCTCCGGAAGAAAGGCGGGGAGCTCCATGCCGGCTTCCTCGTCAAGTCGGACGGCTATATCGACATAGACCCCGAGAGCCCCCAAATGAAGGCCATAGGCATGGTCCGGAAGCTTTCGGGCAAGCTCCCCGGAACCGCGGAGGAGAGATTGCCGGGTATCATCGAGGCGATCAGGGGACAAAGAAGGTCGAAACCCGAGCGCGCGTCCCTTGCGGGACGGATCATCGGCGATTTGTTGCACGACATGGCGTCGCCGCGATTCGCCGCCCTGGACCGCAATTACCGTTTCTCGGCGAAATGCGACGGCTGCGGTGTCTGCGCCCGCGTATGCCCGCGGGAGAACCTGGTCCTCGAGGAGGGGAGACCGACGTGGAAGCACGACTGCGAATCCTGCGGAGCCTGCGCCGTCTGGTGCCCGAGCGGCTCCATCTCCCACGGCAGCGCCGTCGAATCGACGGGTCGCCACAATCCGGCGGTCGAGCTTGGCGACGTTTTCCTGAGATAGGGCCGAAGGCGGCCGGACAGCTTGACAAACTATTCTACTTGTATAATATTCTATTTATTATTGTTCGATCGATGGAGAGTCCATGTCGCTCAAACACGGCATCCTCGGCCTTCTCACCTACAGTCCCATGTCCGGCTACGACCTCATGAAGGCCTTCAATGAGTCCCTGAAATTCTTCTGGTCGGCCCAGACGAGCCAAATCTACCGGGAGCTCGAGACCTTGGCCTCCTCGGGCTGGATCGAGACCCAGGGGGAAAGCCAGCGCGGCCATTTGGTCAAGACCGTATTCGCCATCACCGGCGAGGGCCGGGCGGAACTGCTCCGATGGCTTCGGGAAGGTCCCGACGATCGCTCGGGAGGCAGGAGTCCCTTCCTCCTGCGGCTCTTCTTCTCGTCGATAGGCGGAACCGGATCGATCCGTGAGCTCGTCGAGGCGAGGAAGGCCCAGGCGGAGGCCCAGGCCGCCGAGCTGCGGGACGTGATCGATCGTATAATCCCGGAACGCCTCGGCCGCGCGAGGAACAAGCTCGCGGCCTTCTGCTGGACGCAGGCTGCCGAGTACGGACTTTCGCAGTTCGAGGCGGAGGCGCGCTGGGCCGAAGCCTGCCTCGCCGAGGTCGACGCGCGCAAGGGAGCTAGGTGATGGATAGGGTGCTGCTCCTCAACGGAAGCCCGCGAGGGCGGGACTCCGCGAGCGTCAAGCTGGCCGAGGCCTTCGCAGAGGGCTATCTGGGTTCCCGGGAAGCCGAGCTCGAGAGGATCGACCTCGCCGAGAAGGACATAGGCCCCTGCACGGGCTGCTACGGCTGCTGGAAGGGCGGCAAGGGAGTCTGCGTCCGGAATGACGATATGGTCGATCTCCTTCCGGCTTACGCCCGGGCCGACCTCGTCCTCGTATCGACTCCGGTCTACCATTTCGGCATGACTGCCCTGCTCAAGACCTTCTTCGAGCGCAGCTTGCCCCTCCTGTACCCCTACATGGTCAAGGCGGGCCCTCGCTACGAGCACCCCGAGCGGGTGGCTCTCAATCCGAGGCAGGCCGTCGGTCTCTTCTCGACCTGCGGATTCCCGGACGCGGACAATTTCAGGGCAATGAAGGCCCATTTCGAGAAGCTCCTCGGCGAGCGGCTCCGCTTCGAGTTTCTCTGCCCCGAGGGGGAGCTCCTGAAGGTGACCCAGATGCGCGAGGCGGCGGCTCCCCGACTCGCGGCGCTCAAGGCAGCGGGAGCGGACTTCGCGAGGACGGGGGCGGTGCCTTCGTCGACGGAAGCCGCGGTGGCATCGCCCATGGTCGCCGAAGCCGCCTTCGCGAGACTGGCGAACTCGAGCTGGTCCGTGCCCGGCGAGCTCCCGCCGAGCGAGGCTGCCTTCGCCGGCCTCGAGCCATACGACCCCGCTCCGGCCGCAGCGTCGGCGGCGATCGGAGGCGGTACGGCTTCGGTCGGCCCGAGCCCTGCTCTGGCCCTCCTCGCTCAGATGAGGGCCGTCTTCGATCCGGAGGTCGCCTCCGGCCTCGAGGCGATCATAGAGTTCAGCTTCACGGATCTCCGCGAATTCTACTTCTTCAGGATCGCCGGAGGCGAATGCGCCCTCGAGACCGGCACGGCGCCGAAAGCGACCACGAAGATCATCGTGCCCTTCTCGATCTGGAAGAGGATCTCGGAAGGGGAGTTGAAGGGCGAGGAGGCGCTGCTGAAGGGCGCCTACCGCGTCGAGGGCGACTTCGGCCTCATGATGAAGCTGGGTTCGCTGTTCGGCCAGTCAGGCCGATCCGGCGAAGAGAAGGAGGGGCAGAAGAAAAAGAGGCCGAACCTCATGGCCCTGGCCTTCCTGCCCTGGTACTTCGGCTGGTTCCTCGGCGGTACATCGCTCTGGCTCGGCCAAGTCCTGCCCCTCGTCCTATCCTTCGCCTTTCTCGCCTTTCGCGAGTCGAGGCGCGAGGCCACCTGGTTCGAGCGCGGTACGCCCGTCGCCTTCGCCTTTCTATCGGCTTTGGCCCTCGCCTCGCCAGGGTTCTTCGCGACGCGGTGGAGCGCTCTCTGCAACGCGGGCATCGCCGTCGTCTGGATCTCGAGCCTCGTCTACCGGAAACCCCTGACCTCGGATTACTCGAAGGGGGACTACTCGAAGTCGATAGCCGCCGGGCCTCTGTTTCGCAGGGTCAACACCGTCTTGACAGCGCTTTGGGGCGGCCTCTTCGCTCTGGAGGCCCTCGTTGGATTCGCCCCGACCGGCCTCCGCCAGGGGACCATGGCGATCGGCTCGGCGATCCTCCTCCTCCCCGCAGGTATCTTCACGGCCTGGTTCCCGCGATGGTACCCGGGGCATCTCGCTCGGAGGCATTGATAGAGGCGAGTCGGCGAGGCCTCGCGCGACGGCCGATCCAAGGAGTGGTCTCGCGTTTTCCGTAGCCTCCTCCATGGTCCAAGAATTATATTTGCGCCTGGATCGAAGCCGAGGAGCCCGGAGGCTGGAAGGAAAATCAATGGAAGAGATCAGACCTGCTCTCCTTATCATGGATGTCCAAAACGAGATCGTGCAGCGCTTCGCGGACAGGCCCGAGCTCATCGAAGCCTTCCCCCGGGCCTTGGATGCGGCCCGCCGCGCCGCGATCGAGGTGATCTTCGTCCGCGTCGCCTTCCGCGAGGGCTACCCCGAGGTGAGCGCGAGGAACAAGAGCTTTTCGACCATCTCGGAACGGCGAGCCTTTACAGCCTCCGATACCTCGACGCAAGTTCACCCTTCCGTGGCGCCCCGCCCGGGCGAGATAATGGTGACCAAATTGCGCGTCAGCGCCTTCGCCGGCAGCGATCTCGAGGTCATCCTCCGATCCCGGCGCATCGACACGCTCGTGCTGTCGGGGATCTCGACGAGCGGCGTCGTGCTCTCGACCCTTCGAGCGGCCGCGGACATGGACTATAGGCTCGTCGTGCTTTCCGATGCCTGCGTGGACGTCGATCCGGAAGTCCACCGCGTGCTCATGGAGAAGGTCTTTCCCCGTCAGGCGGAGGTCCTGACCGTCGACGAATGGGCCAGGACCCTGCCGGGGGAGTAAGGCACTTCAAATAGTGCCATGCCTCGGCTACTATTCAGGCCAAGTCCGCCGATTTGGAGTCGCCCATGGATAAGAGGAGCCTCACCAGGCCGAGCTCGTCTTCCGAGCACGAGAAGCACTTGCGCGAGTCCTGCTTCCTCCCCGAGGAGGAATTGCTCAGCCACTTGGAGTCCTCAAGAGACGGCCTCGGCGACGAAGCCGTCGACGAGGGGAAGAGGCGCTACGGCCCCAACATCCTCATGTCCGAGAGGAAGAAGAGCGTCATCGCGGAGATAGGCGAGCGCTTCCTCAATCCCCTGGTGATCCAGCTGCTCGTGATCCTCGTCGTCTCGTACTTCATGAATCTCGACGCCTCCGCCCTGGCCTCGAAGGACTCCGGCCTGCTTCTCCGCATCCTCGCCTATCTCGCGTCTTGCGGCGACTTCATCACCCCCAGCGTTGTCGGGGGCATGATTCTCATCAGCGTATTCCTCGGCTATTTCCAGGAAAAGCGCTCCTCGCGGGCCGCGGATCAGCTCCGGAAGCTCGTCCAGGCCACCACGATCGTCCTGCGGAACGGTAAGGAGGAGGAGCTCAGGATGTCCGAGCTGGTGCCCGGGGACATCGTGATCCTCGCGGCCGGCTCGATCATACCGGCCGATCTTAGGGTCCTGGCCGCCAAGGATTTCTTCGTGAGCCAGTCCGCCTTGACGGGCGAGTCGATGCCCGTCGAGAAGTATCCTCAGCCCGACCCCTCCAAGACCGAGGTCTTCGACCTGCTGAACGCCTGCTTCCAGGGCAGCACCGTCGTCTCCGGCGCCGCCAAGGGCGTCGTGATCAACACCGGGATGCGGACCTTCCTCGGCTCCATATCCCTGGGTCTCGCGGGGGCCAACGAGGCGACGGACTTCGACACGGGCGTCAAGAAGTTCGTCTTCCTGATGATCAGATTCATGGTGATCATGGTTAGCCTATGCTTCTTCATCGTCGGGCTGAAGGATCACAATTGGCTCAACGCGATCCTCTTCGGCCTCTCGGTCGCGGTGGGGCTGACGCCCGAGATGCTGCCCATGATCGTCACGGTATGCCTCTCGAAGGGCGCCATGTTCATGTCGCGGAAGAAAGTCATCGTAAAAAAGCTCAAATCGATCCAGAACCTCGGAGCGATGAACATCCTCTGCACGGACAAGACCGGGACGCTGACCCAGGACCGAGTCGTCCTCGAGAAGCACGTCGATGTCACGAACCGGCATTCCGACGACGTGCTCCGATACGCGTACATGAACAGCTACTATCAGACCGGGCTCAGGAACCTCCTCGACCTATCGATCCTTTCCCACGACGACCTGGACGTCGAGAGGACCTGCAAGAAGATCGACGAGATTCCCTTCGACTTCCAGCGAAAGCGGATGAGCGTGGTCATCGACTACGAAGAGAACCACGTGCTGATCTGCAAGGGCTCCGTGGAGGCCATCTTCTCCGCCTGCGACCGCTACCAGATCGACGACGACGTCCTTCCCATGATCGAAGTCATCAAGAACGACATCATGGAGGAGTACATCCGCCTTTCCTCCCAGGGCTACAGGGTCCTCGCCATAGCGTACCGCGAGTTCTCGAAGGAGCAGAAGAGCTTTACCGTCCAGGACGAAACCGGGCTCGTGCTACTGGGCTACCTGGCCTTCTTCGACCCTCCCAAGGACTCCGCCGAGAAGGCCATTTCCTCGCTCCGCGAGCACGGCGTGAGGGTCAAGGTCCTGACCGGGGACAACGAACTGGTCACCGCGAAGGTCTGCCGGGACGTCGGCTTCGAATTCGACAAGGTGGTCACCGGCAAGGAGCTCGCCGCCCTATCCCCGGAGGAATTCGCGAAGGCCATCACGGCCTACGACGCCTTCGCCCACCTCACCCCCGATCAGAAAGAGGCCATAATCAAGGGACTGCGGGCCCTGGGCAATGTCGTGGGCTTCATGGGCGACGGGATCAACGACGCCGCGGCCATGAAGGCAGCCGACGTCGGGGTCTCAGTCGACACGGCGGTGGACGTAGCCAAGGAATCGGCCGACATCATCCTCCTGGAGAAGAACCTCCTGGTCCTCGAGGCGGGCATCATCGAGGGACGGCGCACTTTCAACAACATCATCAAGTACATCAAGATGGGCGCCAGCTCCAACTTCGGGAACATGTTCTCGGTGGTCGGAGCAAGCTGGTTCTTCCCCTTCCTGCCGATGCAGCCCGTCCAGATCCTCCTGAACAATCTGCTCTACGATTTCTCGCAGACGGCGATCCCCCTCGACAATGTCGATCCCGAGTTCGCCGCGAAGCCGCAATCCTGGGACATCTCCTTCATCCGGAGATTCATGCTCTGGGTCGGACCTATCAGCTCAATCTTCGACTATGCCACCTTCGGGCTCATGTGGATTCTGCTGAAATGCCGGCTTCTCTTCTCGCTGAAGGTTCCCGACAGTCTGGCCGCCTATTTCCAATCGATCTACAAGGCCGACGATCCCAACACGAGCTACGCGGCCCATCTGTTCAACACGGCCTGGTTCGTGGAGTCCCTCCTCACGCAGACTCTCATCGTCCATATCATACGGACCAACAAAATTCCCTTCTTCCAGAGTCGCGCCAGCCTGGCGCTTACGTCCGCGACGCTGATCATCATGGTGGTCGGGGGCACGCTCCCCTATACGCCTTTCGCGCAGGCCCTGGGGATGGTTCCGCTGCCGGCCATCTTCTGGCCCTTCTGCATCGGGTATCTCGTCCTCTACTCCTTCCTGACGCACGGTGTGAAGACCTATTTCAATCGGCGCTTCGAAGCCGAACTGGCCGAGGGAGGGGATCATGAATAACGCCGGGGGTTTTACGATACTGATAGTCCCGGGTATCGGCTTCGTACTCTACTATGCGCTATTGCTCACCCTCGACGCGATCCGGCGGAAGAGGCGGAAGGCGCCGCGTTAGTCGGCGGGGTGTTGTGAAAAAGGCTCCGGAGCCTTTTTCAACACTACCTTGAAACACGGCGATCGGCCTCCTTCGATTAAACCGTCGCCTCGGGTCTCTTCAGCTGTATCGCCACGGCGTCGATTTCCTTCTTCTCGCCCGAGAAGAGGGCCTCCGACAGGAAGGCGATCCTGTAGCCCGCCTCGTCGAACTCCTTGGAGGGACCCAACCTGGCCGGAAGGTCCTTGACCTTCTCCAGGGCCTCGCCGAGCTCGGGATCGTGGCAGAGGACGAGGGCTCCATCCTTCCAGGCAACGAGGCGGAAGGGAATGATCCGCGCATCGGCCGCGAGCGAGCCCAGGGTCGAGGGAGCCGCCGCCGCCGCGGCCTGCCTCGCCTCGAGCTTGATCATCCTCGCCTTCGCATCGGGGATCGACTCGCTTATCGCGAGACTGACCCAGTCGAGGAGCTTCTCCCTGACGGATTGTATGTCGGGCAGGGAGGATATCGTCTGGATGGTATCCCCGGACTGGACGGCCTTCGCCAGGCCCGATATCTCCTTGAGGTAGGAGCCTCGCTCGCTGTCGGGCACGTAGTACATGACGATGATGTGAACGCGCTTCCCGTCGGCGGCTCCGTAGTCGATCCCCTCCGGCGACCAGCCCACGGCGCAGAGGAGCTCGCCTTCGCTGCTCACTCGGCAGTGGGGACAGGCCAGACCGCGCCCGATCGCCGTGTTAGACTGGGCTTCCCGCTCCATGACGCTCTTCATGAGGTCGACCTTGGTCCCGATATCGGGGACGGCCTCGATGATGTGGGCCAGGATCTCGAGGGCATCCTCTTTGCTGCTGTCCGGTAGCTCGACGAGGCGACCCTCTTTCAGCGCCTCGAGCATGCTTTTCATTTCGCGCTACCTCCCTTGGCCCGGGCCTCGATGGCAGCGCCAGCCTTCGGCGGCGGATCGCGGTCCCGTAGACTCCATTATAGCGGACTCGACGTCCGGGCGGAACCCGCCCCCGTTTCGGCTTGACTGCCCGCCGGGTCCTGCTTAGGTTTTTCTTCGATCGAAGGTCCGGCTTTCCGAGCGAGGAGTCGCGATCATGCCAGAGACGCGTTCCGATCAGTACGAGGAGTGGTACAGGCCCTCCGCCGAAATCGTGGCCCAGGCCCACGTCAAGAATTGGGAAGAGGTCGCGGCCAAGGCGGACGAGGACTTCGTCGGATTCTGGGAAGAGCGGGCGCGCGAGCTCCTCGAGTGGCAGGAGCCCTGGACGAAGGTCCTCGACGATTCGGCCAAGCCCTTTTACAAATGGTTCGTAGGCGCCAGGACCAATATCGTCCACAACGCCATCGACAGGCACCTTAAGGGAGCCTACCGGAACAAGCTCGCCCTCATCTGGGAGGGAGAGGACGGGGAGAACCGGACCTTCTCCTACCATTCCCTCAACCGCGAGGTGAGCAAGTTCGCCAGCGTCCTCAAGTCCCTGGGCGTCAGGAAGGGCGATCGGGTGACGATCTACATGGGCCGCGTGCCCGAGCTGCCGATCGCGATGCTGGCCGTGGCCAAGATCGGCGCGGTGCACTCGGTCGTGTACGGCGGATTCTCCACCGAGGCCCTCCACGGCCGCATCGACGACTCGAGCTCTCGGGTCCTCGTCACCTGCGACGGCGCCTTCCTCAACGGCAAGATCGTCGAGCTCAAGAGGATCGCGGACGAGGCCCTCAAGCGCTCGGGCGCCGTCGAGCACGTCGTCGTCGTCAAGCGCACGGGCCAGGAGATCCTCATGGAGCAGGGACGCGACATGTGGTACCACGACCTGATGGGACTGCCGATCGCCGACCCCAAGTGCCCGACCGAGATCGTCGACGCCGAGGACCCCCTGTACATGCTCTACACCTCGGGCACCACCGGCAAGCCGAAGGCCATCGTCCATACCCACGGGGGCTATCAGGTGGGCGTCGCGACCATGCTGAAGTACGTCTTCGATCTCAAGGACGAGGACCGGTGGTGGTGCGCCGCCGACCCCGGCTGGGTGACCGGGCACTCCTACATCGTCTACGGCCCCCTCCTCCTCGGAGCCACCAGCTTCATGTACGAGGGCGCCCCGACCTTCCCCTATCCCGATCGATGGTGGCAGCTGATCGAGAAATACGGCATCAACGTGTTCTATACCGCCCCGACCGCCATCCGCGGCCTGATGCGATGGGGCGAGGCCTGGCCCAATCGCCGGGACCTCTCCTCGCTCCGTCTCCTCGGCTCGGTCGGGGAGCCGATCAATCCCGAAGCCTGGCGCTGGTACTACAGGGTGATAGGCAGGCAAAGATGCCCGATCATGGATACCTGGTGGCAGACCGAGACGGGCAGCTTCATGATCACGCCGATACCTGCGCTGGCTCTCAAGCCGGGATCGGGCACAAAGCCCTTCTTCGGCGTGGAGGCGGACATCTACGACGACGAAGGCAGGCCAGTCAAGGATGGCGAGGAGGGCTTCCTGGTCCTCAAGCGGCCCTGGCCGGCCATGTTGCGAACCATCTACAACGATCCGGATCGCTACGTCAAGCAATACTGGAGCAAGTATCCCGGCGTCTACCTCACCGGCGACTCGGCCAAGCGCGACAAGGACGGTTATTATTGGATCATCGGGAGGGTGGACGACGTCATCAAGGTCTCGGGCTACCGTCTGGGGACCGCCGAGATCGAGTCGGCCCTCGTGAGCCACCCCGCCGTCGCCGAGGCCGCCGTCATCGGCCTGGCGCACGAGATCAAAGGCACCGCGATCCACGCCTACGTCCTATTGAAGCACGACGCGGTCGCTTCGCCCGCCCTGGAAGAGGAGCTCAAGCAGCACGTGGGCCGCGAGATGGGGCCGATCGCCAAGCCCGAGGAAGTGCGTTTCGTCGATCAGCTGCCCAAGACGAGGTCGGGCAAGATCATGCGCAGGGTCTTGAAGGCGCGTGCCCAGGGTCTGCCGGAGGGAGACATCTCGACCTTGGAGGAATGAGCATCGCGCCCAAAGACACGGATCGCCGCGCCTCGGATCGGCATACCCCAACGATTCATCGCCGTCAATCTGGGCGGGAGCTACGCGCGCCATCGATCGCGCCTTGAATCCCGAGGCATAATCTATCGCGAGGCTTTCGACGCGAATCTGGAGTATTTCCGGATGCAGGTTGACAATGTCGTCCAGCCGACGATCGGAACCTAGCCCTGAGCAGCCAAGGCCGCGGCAGCGGCCCCTATCGTCGCTATCTTATACCCTTGGTTCCACCGGTTGACCCCGACGAAGTCGAATATCTCCGCCTTCAGGTGGCGGCAGAGCCGTTCCATCTGCTCGAAGCAGCTCACCATGCCGTTGCCGCTTCCTCCCGGGGAAGCGACCAGCAGGACCCGCTTGCCGCGCAGGGCGCTCGAGTCTCCCTTTGTCGCCTCGCAGCGGCGGTAGCGGTCGAAGAAGGCCTTCATCGCCTCGGACATATCGCCCCAATAGACGGGCGTCATCAATATGAGCGCGTCCGCGAGAGCGAGCTTATCCTGCAGAGCGGTGAAGCCGTCGTCCCCGAAGCGGCAGACGTGCTCCTGCCGGCAACTTCCCCAGCCGTCGTTGCATACCGCGCAGAGCCTCAATCCGGCTTCGCAGAGATTTACGACTTCGCAATTCCCGCCGGCTTTCAGCACCCCTTCGCGCGCGCTCTGGACGCAGGAAAATGCGAGGCCCTCGCGCTTCGGCGTCCCCGAGACGATCACTACCTTCATCTTCAGCCCTCCTCACGGTCCGGCCCACGATAATGCGCGAGGATTGCGGTCCGCAAGGGGGCTCCCTATACTAATAGGACAAGGGGCCCTTTGGGGAGGCGGCGGCATGAAGAAGGCGTTCTTCGAAGCGATGGAGAACGACGAGAAATCCGCCACATGTATAGGATGGAAGAGCTGTGGATCATGAAAGAACAATACATACTGGAGCTGAAGTAATGTTTTTTTCGCTCGCGGGGCACGCCGACTCGCCCGGCGGGCCCCGCCGACCGAATGCCGCGCTCATGCCTCGGCTCTCGCGCCCGCTTCCGCCCAGCGCCCGTCAGGGGATACAACCCCCGTCATGATGAGCGCGGACATCATCGGGCGGAACGCCAAGAACGAACTGGAAGCCCTCTGGAGCCACGAAGCTCCGCGCGCCGTCATCAAGGACGGGAAGGACATCGCGCTACGGCCGTGACGACGGACTTTGGCCGGTCGAGGATGAGGAGAGGCATGATCGCCATAGCGATGGCGGTCGCGGTCATGGTCTCGGAAGCCGCGGCTCCCCTGCGCGTCGCCGTCGTATTGCCCAGCGCCACGACCGACATGGCCTTCAGCCAGTCGATGTGGAGCGCGCTCCTGAAGGCGCAGAAGGCGATGGGAGGCCCGGCCGGCCTCGAGCTCGAGTATTCCGACAACATGTCAAAAGTGCCCGACGCCGCGGCGGCCATCCGCGACTACGCCAGCCAGGGATTCGACATCGTCATCGCCCACAGTTCCCAGTTCGGATCCTCCGTCCAGGAGATCGCCAAGGACTTCCCCGGGGTCACTTTCGCGTGGGGCGCGGACCTGAGCACCTTCGGCCTGCCGAACGTGGTCGCCTACGACCCTGCGGCGGAGCAGGGCGGCTTCGTCAACGGCGTGCTCGCCGCGAGGCTGACCAAGGCCGGGAGGATAGGGGTCACCGGTCCCGTCGAAGGAGGCGACGCCAAAACCTACGTCGACGGATTCCTCCAGGGCCTGGAGTCGGTCGACAGGTCCATAGCGGTGGCCAAGACCTGGACCGGGTCCTTCTCCGACGTCGCCCTCATGACGGCCGCGGCCAAGACCCAGATCGCGAGCGGCGCGGACGTGCTTACCGGCTCCTCGCAGGCGGACATCGGATCGATCGGCGCCGTCAGGCTGTCGGGGAGGACGCTCTGGCTCGGCACGCAGACCGACCAGGCTTCGCTTGCGCCCGAGCTCGTAGTCGCCTGCCAGGTCTACGACTGGAGCGGCATGCTGGCGGAAATCATCGGGCGGCGCCGCGCCGGCGTCCTCGGCGGCTACGCCTACGTCCTGACCCTCGCGAACGGAGGTCTCAGGATCGAGTACAACCCCGCCTTCGGCCTTCCCGCTTCAGTCAGGGCGGCCGGGGACGCCGCCGAGAAGGCCATCGCCGAGGGGAGCTTGCGGGTCGAGCCCTAGCCCGGCCGTCCCGGCCCGAGCGGGAATCCGGCGGCCGGACGCGGGGCCACCCGAAAAAGTTGTGCCGGCGCGACGAGTCGAATAGACTTGTACAGGTGGAGTCTATAGCGTGAAAGAGAAGCCCTACCCGGAGTTGCCGATCCTCATCCTCGACGACGACCCATCCATACTCGAGTTCATGAGGCTCGTCCTGGCCAAGGCCGGCATCGACAACGTCGTCGCCACCGACGACGGCGAGTTCGCGTCCGACTTCGTAAAGCGGGGAAATGTCAGCCTCGTCTTCCTCGACCTCCTCCTCGTAGCCGCCTCGGGGGAGGCCCTCCTCAACGAGTTCGTCCTCGACTTTCCGCAGGTTCCCGTCATCGTGATCACCGGGACGACCGATACGGAGACCATCGTCCGCTGCGTCCGCTCCGGCGCGATAGACTACATCGTCAAGCCGATCGAAGTGGGCCGCCTTCTCGCCTCGGTCTGGAACGGCCTGAGCATCGTCGAGCTCAAGAGCGAGATGGAGACCTTCCGCGCCCGGGTCCTGGGCGGAAGACTCTATCAGCCCGAGATCTTCGAGGAGATAGTCACTTGCGACGAGCGCATGGTATCCATCTTCAGGTATATCGAGGCGATCGGGAAGTCGCGCCATCCCGTCCTCATCACGGGAGCGACGGGGACCGGCAAGGAGCTCTTCGCCCGGGCGGTCCATAGGGCGAGCGGGCGCTCGGGTCCCTTCGTCGCGATCAACGTGGGCGGCCTCGACGACTCGGTCTTCGCCGACAGCCTCTTCGGCCATCGGAGGGGAGCCTACACCGGCGCCGATTCCCTCCGCTCCGGATTCATCAAGGAGGCCGCGGGCGGCACACTATTCCTCGACGAGATCGGCGATCTCGAGCCGCGCTCCCAGATCAAGCTCCTGCGTCTCCTCCAGGAAGGCGAGTACTACCCTCTCGGCGCCGATGTACCGCTCCGCTCCGATGCGCGGATCGTCGCCGCCACGACTCACGATCTCGCAGAAGACTCGCGGTCGGGCGCCTACCGCAAAGACCTTTTCTACAGGCTCCAGACTCATCCCATCGCGATCCCCACCCTGATGGAGCGCAAAGGCGACATTCCCCTCCTCGTCGACCACTTCATCAGGAAATCAGCCGCCGCCCTGAAGATGCCCGACCCGACTCTTCCGCAAGGGCTCCTGGACGCCCTCATGGCCTACGATTACCCGGGCAATGTGCGCGAGCTCGAGTCCCTCATCCACGACGCCGCGGCCGGCGCGGCGGTCGGCGATCTGATCCGCCGGCTCGTTCCGTCCTCGCCTCCTCCCTTCGGCGCTGCGCCGTTGGGCCCGGATCTCGAGCTTGCCCCCGAGGCGCCTCCGCCGACATCGCGGCGCGCGAAGACCGAGGAGGCGATAACCCTCGCGGGGGATCGCTTCCCCTCCCTGCGCGAGGCCGAGGAGGCGCTGTTTCGAATGGCCATCGAGCGAGCCTCGGGCAATCTCAGCGCCGCGGCTACTTTGCTCGGGATCAGCCGGCAAACCTTGTACAAAAGGATGAAGAGCGCGATTTGATAGACTGTTAAGATGCTTCGTGTAGTTCAACAGCCTGCTGATAGACGTAAACATTTTTTACGCATTTCGCGAGGCGGCGTCGACAATTTTGACATCTGTCGCTTTTCGACGCGGCGCGGCCATTTCGCAGCGTCCCCTTCAACGGATTCGCCATCAATGGCAAAAATCAATTTATTTCACTATAGTAAAATGCTAATAAATTGAAAAATCTTTAATCTCCCTATTTCTGGCATCAATCCTGCTCTTTAGATGATCGCGCCAACTCCATCGCTTCCGTCGATAGAGTTTGGCCATCCATAGAAACCTGAGCGAGGAGCCAGAACTTGAAAAGCGGCGAAAGAATCACCAGTCTGAGAGTCCTTCTAGCGTCCATCGTCGGCGTCATCATCGTGCTGCTGACGGCGATCGTATGCTCGATCGGCTACTTCTCTGCCTACGGCGCGGAAAAGAGCGTGTACATCGAGGAACTCAAGAACTTCACCAAGAGCATCGATGAGCAGGTCGATTATTTCTATCGGGACAACCTGAACGAGGCGCAGTTCCTCGCGCGGCTCGAGGTAGTCAAGAGCGCTGTCCGAAGCGGCAAGACCGATCAGGCCACCGCCCTCATGAAGGACGTATTCTCCGAGAAGAAACTCTACGAGAACGCATTCATCTCCACGGCCGAGGAGGATTCGAGGATCGTGGCCGCCGCGCTCGACGTGGCCGTGGGCCAGAGGTGGAGAAGCCCGGCCTTCGATGCCAATATCGGCAACGCCCTCGCGGGCAAAGCCTGGGCGAGCGAGCCCACCAAGTCGCCGAGCACCGGACTCCCCGTCGTGCTCGTCACCGCGCCGATCATGGATGGGGGTCGGGTCATCGGCATCCTCGGCCTGCCCCTCGACCTCGGCGGCTTCGCCCAGCGCCTGGTGACCAAAGTCGCGATCGGGAAGACGGGCTTCCCGATCATTATAGACCGCTCGGGGCTCACCATAGCCCACCCCAACAAGGACAACATCTTCAAGCTCGACATCTCGAGCACGGACTGGGGCAGGAAGATCCTCACGAGCCCTTCGGGAACCGTCGTGTACTACACCATCAACGGGGTGAGGAAGGTCCAGACCTTCGTCAAGGACGAGTCCAACGGGCTCATCGTCGCCGCTTCGCTGGCCATCTCCGATATCGATGAAAAGGCCGTCGGGATGGCGGTTGAGTTGCTGATCGCGGGTTTCGCCGGAATCGCCGCGGCCATAGCCTTCGTTGCCCTCTTCATGAATGCCAGGCTGAAGCCTCTCAAGTCCGCCGCCGAGGCGGCGGACCGCCTGGCCGAGGGCGATCTGGACGCGGCTCTGCCGCGGACGGGCCGGGACGAGATCGGACTCCTCGTGCAGGCGATGGGAAGGATGGTCGAAAAACTCAGAGGCATAGCCTCGAGCGTCAAGAGCGGCGCGGCTTACGTGAGCTCGGGCAGCCGGCAGATCAGCTCCACGGCCCAGCAGCTGAGCGAGGGCGCGACCGAGCAGGCGGCAGGCGCCGAGGAGGTTTCTTCCTCCATGGAGGAGATCGCTGCCACCACGCGGCAGAACACCGAGAACGCGGTCGCCACTGAGGCGCTCTCTCGCAAAGTGGCCGAGGACGCGCTCGAGGGCGGCAGGGCCGTGGAGGACACCGTGAAAGCGATGAAGGACATCGCATCTAGCATCACGATCATCGAGGAGATCGCCCGGCAAACCAATTTACTGGCCCTCAACGCAGCGATAGAGGCGGCCAGGGCCGGCGAAGCTGGCAAAGGCTTCGCGGTGGTGGCGAGCGAAGTGCGCAAGCTCGCCGAGCGCGCGCAGAAAGCGGCGAGCGGGATTTCGGTCCTCTCGAAAGGCTCGGTAGAGGTCGCCGAGAAGGCCGGAGTCCTCCTGGGGAGGATCGTGCCGGACATCCAGAGGACCTCGAGCCTAATGCAGGAGATAGCCTCGGCAAGCCGGGAGCAGAGCGCCGGGGTCGAGCAAGTGACCCAGGCGGTGGCGCAGCTCGACAATGTCATCCAACGGAACTCGGCGGCCTCCGAAGAGCTCGCCGCGTCGGCGGAAGAACTCTCGGGACAGGCGGCCTCCCAGCAGGAGGCGCTGTCCTTCTTCAGGCTCTCCGAGGCCAAGACCGGTCTCTACCTGGTCCGCCGCGGCGCGGATCCCGACATCGAGGCGTTTTGAGTCTGAGCGTATATCAAGGAAGCCGTCGAAGGTCTTTACATTTTGCCGATAAGATCGCACTTTTACATGAGGGAATCCGGAAGCGCGGGAGGGGGCCGATCGGGTCATGGTCACGGCAAATGGACGCGCGGAGCCCGCCGCCGATGCGGCGCGCCGCAGGATCGTCGCCATCGACGCCCTCCGCGGTCTCGTCATGGTCCTCATGCTCCTCGACCACGCGCGGAGCGGATGGAACGAGGGCGGCGGCATCGACCCTCTCGATCTCGCGAAGGGCTATCCTCTCCTCTTCCTGACGCGTTGGATCACCCATTTCTGCGCGCCAGTCTTCGTGCTCCTGACCGGGCTCTCGGCGGGGCTCACCCGGAGCGCGAAGGGAGAGACGGCCGGCCGGGCGGCCGCTCGGCTCGCCAAGCGCGGACTATGGCTCTTCTGCTTCGAGCTCATCGTCATTTCGCCGCTCTGGGGTAGGGTCATCTTCCTCAACGGCATCATGTTCCAGGTGATCGGGGCGATCGGCGTCTCGCTCCTGGCTCTCGCTCTCCTACAGCCGCTACCGAGGATCGCGGTCGGGCTTATCGGGATCGCGATCATAGCCTTCCACAATCTTATCCCCGACCGCAGCTTCGCCGCTCCTCTGGGCAATCTCCTCTGGGGACTCCTGCACCAGAGCGAATTGGTCGCCTTCGCCCCGGGATGGGGGGTGGTCGTCCTCTATCCCGTGCTTCCCTGGATCGGCGTCATGGCGCTCGGCTATGGCCTGTCCGGTCTCTACGCCGCGGCGGAGAGGGAGCGGAGGCTCGCTCTCGCCGCTTTGGGCGCCCTCTTTATCCTGGCCTTCGCGGCGCTTCGGGCGATGAAGGGTTACGGCGATCCTCGCCCATGGCAGAGCCATGCCTCGGGCTTCGTCACCTTGCTCGACTTCATCAAGGTGGAGAAATACCCTCCTTCCCTCCTGTACATCCTGATGACCGTCGGGCCCGCCCTCCTCTTCCTGGCGGGCTTCGACCGTCTCCGGCTCGCGACCGAGCATCCTCTTCTCGTCTTCGGCCGCACGCCGCTGTTCTACTACCTCGTCCACCTCGTCATGCTGGCGATCGCCTTGCTGCTCGCGGACGCTCTTGTCTATGCGCTCGGGATCTCGCCCGCCTTCTGGTCCCTACCCTTCGCCTACCCTCTCGTCTGGACCTATGCGGTATGGCTCGCGCTCCTCGCGCCTCTGTACTTCGTCTGCCGAGCGCGGGATCGCGCGGGGCGGCTGCGGCCGCGCCGGTGGCACGCCTGGCTGTAGTGCCGCCTGAAAGGAGAACGCTCATGGACCTTCGCATCCTGCCTCTCGGAGACCCGCGGCTCCGCGTCGTCTGCGAGCCCGTGGCCGATGCGGCCGAGCCAGGGTTCCGGGAGGAGGGCCGCCGGTTGAAGGAGGCCCTGGACGCGTTCAGGGCCGAGCGCGGCTTCGGCCGCGGCATCGCCGCGCCTCAGATCGGCGTTCCGAAACGCTTTATCGCCGTCAACCTGGGCGAAGGCACCCGCGCGCTGATCAATCCTTCCATTATATGGCGCAGCGAGGAGACCTTCACGCTCTGGGACGATTGCATGTGCTTTCCCCATCTTCTCGTGATGCTGCGCCGACGCGTCTCGATCTCCGTCTCGTATTCGGACGAGGAAGGCAGGCTCCAGGTCCGGGAGCGGCTCGGCCGGGCGGAGTCCGAGCTCCTTCAGCACGAGCTGGACCATCTGGACGGTATCCTCGCCGTCGATCTCGCCTTGAGCTCCCGCGGCATCGTCTATCGCGAGGCCTTCGACGCGGATCCGGAGTATTTCCGAAGCCAAGTGGACTACGCGATCCTGCCGACGATCCGAACCTAGCCCCCGGCCTATCGTCGCCGCATCGAGTCTCCGATCCTCTGCGCCTCGGCGACCAGGATCTCGAAGTCGGCGTCGCGGCTCCGATGATTCGTTATCGCGGCTCGCATCGCGTACTCGCCGCGTAGTAGGGTATAGGACGGGACCGCGATTCCCTTCGCCTGTAGCGTCATGAGTATTTCCCGGTTGATCCGATCGAGCTCCTCGACGGAGAGCTCTCCCGGGTTGTACCGGAAGCAGACGATGTTGAGAGGGACCGGCGCCATGAGCTCGAGACGGGGGGAAGCGTCGACGAGGCCGGCGAGGTAGCGGGCCTGGGCGATGTTCTGCGCCGCGAGCGCGGCATGTCTCTCCGCCCCCGCTTCCTTGAACTGCATCCAGACCTTGAGGGCGCGGAAGCCGCGCGAGAGCTCGGGGCCGCGATCGGCGAAGGCGACGGGTCCGGCCGCCACGCCGCGCTCGTGGGGACTGAGGTAGGCCGCCTCCTGCTTGAAGGGCGCCTCGAGGGCGGCTCGGTCCCTGACGAGGACGCAGCCTGCCTCGTACTGCACATAGAACCATTTGTGAAGATCGAAGGCGAGCGAGTCCGCCCGGGCGACGCTCTCGCGCAGGTCGGCGAAGTCGGGGAGCGACAGGACGGCGGCTCCGACGGCTCCGTCGACGTGGAACCAGAGGCCTTCCTCCCGGGCGATGTCCGCGAGATCGTCCATGGGATCGATGGCGCCGGTATTGACCGTACCGAGGCTTCCGACGACGCAGAAGGGCGCGAGGCCCGCTTTCCTGTCCGCGGAGATCGCCGCGCGGAGCGCATCGAGGTCGATGCGGAAATCCTCGCGTGTCGGGACCTTGACGAGGGCGTCCAGACCGATACCCAGGAGCCGCACCGCCTTCGCGACGGAGTTGTGCGTCTCGGCCGAGGCGTAGAGTCTGAGGGCTCTCCTGCCGGGATCCACGCCCTTCGCGCCGATTTCCCCGTCTCCGCGCGAATCCCGCGCCGCGGCCAGGGCGACGAGATTGGCCATCGAGCCGCCGGAGAGGAGAAGGCCCTCGGCGGTCATGGGGAATCCCAAAATTTCCTTGAGCCAATCCAGGACTTGGAGCTCGACGCGGACAGCGCTCTGGTCGCCGAACGCGGCGTTCGAGTTCATCGCTCCCGCGAGGAGGCCCGCGAGCATGCCGATCGGTGTTCCGGTTCCTTCGACCCAACCCCAGAAACGCGGATGGTTGTTCCCCTTCGCGTAGGGAAGGATGTTCGAGAGGAATTCCTCGTAGACATTTTCCGCCGGCGACCCCTGCCGAGGGACGGGAGCCCTGAAGCCATCTTTGATCGCCTCGGGGACAGGCCTGAACGCGGGGCTCTCGGGGAGAGCGCGAAGATAGGCGACCATGTCGTCCACCATGCGCTTCCCGAGCCTGGCGATCTCGTCCCAATCGTCCGGATCGAGGCCGAGCTCGGTCCGCCCTACCATGGGACGGATCCGTTCTCGTCGAAGAATCCGCCGCTCCTGCCCTGGTCCTCATCCAGCACGAGGCGCGCAATGAGGCGGGCGGGCTTTTCGGGGGGCTGGGTGCCTGTGTTATTGTTGAGGTCGGTCCTGGTGAAGCCCGGGGCAATGCAGAATATCGTGATGCCGAGTCGCTCGAGATCGTCCGCCCAATAGGCGGTGATCGCATTCAAGGCGGTCTTCGAGGAGCCGTAGGACAGGTAGGGCGGACGCGAGCCGGGCTGCGATACGCGGGCGAGGGAGCCGAGGCCGCTCGAGATGTTGGCCACGATCGAAGGGCGTCCCTTGGAGAGCAGGGGCAGAAAGGCGCTGGTCACCGCGAAGGGTCCGAAGACGTTGGTCTCATAGGTTCGTCTAAGCCCCTCGAGCGTGGTCTGATCGCCGGTCTCGACGTTGATCCCTGCGTTGTTGATCAGTATGTCCAGACGCCCCGCCTCGCGCTCGATCCGTACGCGGGCAGCCTCTATGCTTTCAGGCATCGTGACGTCCAGTCCGATGAAGCGCGCGTCCATCTTCTCGGAGACGAGAGCGCGGGCCGCTTCCTGGCCTCGCCCGGCATCGCGCGCCCCGAGGAAGACGGTGATGCAGCGAGAGCCGAGCTCGCGGGCGACCGCGAAGCCGATTCCCTTGTTTGCTCCCGTGACGAGCGCGACCTTGGCTTCCTTCATGTAGGTCTCCTCGAGCGCTACGGCCCATAAGGCCGAAACGCGCTTTCCGTGAGTATATTCGACTTAGCGCAGAGCTATCTATGGGATTGCGCTTTCTGGCCCGGCTTGGCCGGAGGTGGCTCATGAGAAGGATCCGGAGATCGGTGTTCGGAACGGCCTTGGCCGCTGCCCTTATGATGTCGGCCCTGGGGAGGCCCGCGCTGGGCGCGGAGGGCGCGATGCCGGCCATTGTACGCGTTCGGACCATGGTCCCGGAGGATGCTACGACGGCTCCTTCCTTGGGAACCCAGCGCGAGGGCAACGGAATCGTCATCGATTCCGAAGGTCTCATCCTGACGATCGGCTACCTCATCGTCGAGGCGAGCAGCATCGAGATTCAGACAGCCGCGGGGAACTACCCCGCGGATTTCGTGGGATACGACGGAGATACCGGCTTCGGATTGATCAGGGCCCGCCCGCCGGCCAAGCTCCAGCCCATGGAGCTCGGGGAATCCTCGGGCATCGCGGTGGGAGACAAACTGGAGGTTGGCGGCTTCGACGCCGAGGCCCAGCCCGTTCAGGTGATCTCCCGGGCCGAATTCGTCGGAAACTGGGAATACCTGCTCGAGAACGCCGTCTATACCGCTCCGCCCTTTCACGATTACGGAGGCGCGGCCCTCATCAACGATGGGAAGCTGGTCGGGGTGGGTTCCATCTTCGAGACCTTCTTCCTGTCGGGAGTCGGTCGCATCGGCTGCAACATGTTCGTACCCATCGATCTTCTGAAGCCTATTCTCCGGCAGTTGGTGCGCTCCGGCCGCTCGGGCGCGCCCCCGCGCCCATGGCTGGGGCTGAACACCGCCGAGACCGAAGGACGCGTCGTAGTGACCATGGTCACCCCCGGCGGCCCGGCGGAAAAGGCCGGCCTGCATCCCGGCGACATCATCCTGGCCGTGGGCAAGAAACCGATCGCCCAGATCGCCGAGTTCTACCGCCAGGTATGGTCGACGGGTGCGGCCGGAGTCAGCGTGCGCCTTCGGGTACTGCAGGGCCAAGACATCCGCGATCTCACCGTGAAGTCCGTGGACCGCAGCGCGCGGCTGCACCATCCGCCCGCCGCTCCGGCCGGCTCGCAGGTCAATCCGTCGGCGTGAGGTCGGCCGCGTAGATGCGCACGCAGACGGGAGTCGGAACCTCCAGCTTCGCGCCCGTCGCCTCCAGCGTTCCCCTGTCCCGATCGATCCGGAACACGAAGATGTCGTCGCTGTCCTGGTTGGCGGCGAGGAGGACCCGCCCCGACGGGTCGATGTCGAAGCTGCGGGGAGTCCGACCTCCCGTGGGGAAATGCCCGATCGCCTCGAGCCTGCCCGTTCCGGACGCTATCCTGAAGGCGGCGATGCTATCGTGGCCTCGGTTCGAGGCGTAGAGGAAGTCGCCGGAGGGAGCCGCGTGGAGGTCGGCGCAGCTGCTGGCCCCCGCGAAGCCCGAAGGCAGGGTGCCGATCTTCTGGATCTCCCGGAACGAAGGGCCGGCTCCGTCCCGGCTCAGGACGCTGATCGACGAGTCGAGTTCGTTGACGAGATAGGCGAAAGGAGCCCTCGGATGGAGGGCCAGGTGCCTCGGGCCCGAGCCGGGTTTCGCCTTGTAGCCGAGCCCGTCTCGGCGCTCGAGCTTTCCCTTCGTCCCGTCCCATCCGTAGGCGACGAGCTCATCCGTCCCGAGATCGGAGACGAAGACAAGGGCGGCATCCCGGTCGAAGACGGCGGAATGCGCGTGCGGCCCGGCCTGCCGCGCCGGATTGACGCTCGAGCCAAGATGTTGCCTGAAATCGCTCGCGTCTCCCAGGGAGCCGTCGGCGAGGATGGGGAAGACGCAGACGCTCCCGCTCATGTAGTTCGTCACCACCGCGTAGTTCCCCGAAGGGTCCACGGCGACATGGCAGGGATCGGTGCCGAAGGTGGGCTTCCTGTTCAGGAAGCGCGGCGCCCCGTTCGCGGCGTCCAGCACGAAGGCGCTGAGCGTGCCGGTCTTCTCGCCCCCGTAGTCCTTGAGCTCGTTGACGGCGTAGAGGAAGCGCCGGGAGGGAGAGAGGTCCAGGAAGGAGGGATTGGTCACGCCGGTCTTTTTCCAGACGAGCTTCGCTCCGCCTCCGTCGCCGTCCAGTTCGAACAGGTAGATGCCCTCGCCCTTGCCTTTCAGGACCTGCCCCGTGCCGAACAGGATCGGATCGGTGTAGGTCCCCACGTACGCTAGCAGTTTCCCTTCCATGAAATCCTCCTTTGAATCATGCTCCGATGAATCATGCTCCGAGCCATCCCCCGTCGACGGGGAGCACATGGCCGTTCACGAAATCGGAAGCCTCCGAGGCGAGGAATATGATGGGCCCGAAAAGGTCCTCCAGTTCCCCCAGGCGCCTCATCGGAATCCGGCTTAGGACCCAGTCGCGCTTGACGGGATCGTTCAGCTGGGGGGCCGAGATCGCCGTCATCGTGAACACCGGGGCGATGGCGTTGCAATTGATGCCCCGCGGCCCCCACTCTATGGCGAGCGAGCGCGTGAGCTGTTGGACGGCTCCCTTGCTGGGAGCGTAGGCCAGGTCCTGCGCCCTCCCCTGGAAACCGCGCACGGACGATATGTTGATGATCTTCCCCTTCCCGAGGGCGAGCATCCTGCGCCCCGCGTGCTTGCAGCAGAGGAAGACCGACTTGAGATTGACGTCCATCACCTTGTCCCACTCGGCTTCCTCGAAATCGACGGCCGCCTGCAGGTGGACTGCCCCTTGGCTGTTCACGAGGATGTCCGGCCCGCCGAGCTCGGCGTCCATCCGGGAGAAGAGCTCCATCACCCGTGATTCGACCGTCGCGTCGACGGCGAACGAGGCCCCCCGCCGTCCCAGGTCTCCGATCGCGGCGGCGGTCTCCGCCAGTCCCTCGGGGCCCCGCCCGGCCACGCAGACATCGGCGCCGGCGGAGGCCAGGGCGAGCGCCATCGCCTGCCCCAGGCCCTTGTTGCCTCCGATTACCAGCGCCCGCTTCCCCAGGAGGGAAAAGCGCCCGGCCGCGCCGCGCGCCTTGTCGAGCAGATCATGAAGTTCGTCCATCGATGAAGCCTCCTAGCGGATCGTATACTGGATCCATCATTGCGGCAGGATACCCGGGAGTGTATGATGGATACATAAACCACTGTCGGGGGAATCGGGAATATGGCAGAATCGATCCGGGGGGAATATCGCAGCATCCAGGACATCGTATTCACCACCTTGCGCGACGAGATCCTCAGACGAAAGCTGAATCCCGGCGACATCCTCAACACCGTCGAGCTCTCGGAGCGCCTCGGCGTGAGCCGCACCCCGATCCGCGAAGCCCTCAACAGGCTGATATCCATCGGCCTCGTCGAGGAGGCTCCTCACCGCAGCGCCTGCGTGAAGAAGCTCTCCGTCGACCAGATCATCGAGATATACTACATCAGGGCGGCCCTCTCCGGCATCGCGGCGCGCCTCGCGGCGCGGAACCTGACCGAAGCCGAGATAAACCAGCTCTTCAAGCTCTGCGACCGGATGGACGCGGACATCGAGCACGGCCAATCCAAGGCTATGCTCGATGACAACTTGAAGTTCCACAGCATCATCTACAAGGCGACCAAGTCCCGCCGCCTCGAGGACCTGGCCCTGCAGTATCATACGCAGAGCGAGCAGTACCAGGCCCTGGGCCTGGAACTGCCGGGACGATACGCCGAAATCTGCGCCGAGCATCGAGACCTCGCGAACGCCCTCGCCGCCGGCGACAAGGAAGGCGCGGAATTCTGCGCCCGCCAGCACCTTTTCAACACCGCGAAGAGAATCGCCGCGAATTTCCAGATCGATCTCGATATATAGCCGCTACTTCCGCTTTCTGTATTTCTGCGAGTCGATCGTGATCGCGAGCACGATGATGAGGCCCTTCACGCTGTACTGGACATAAGGGTTCACTCCTATGTAGACGAGGCCGTAATTGATGATCTGGAACAGGATCACGCCCGTCACGACGCCCGCGATCGACCCCACTCCGCCCCGCAGCGAGACGCCGCCCACCACGCAGGCGGCGATGGCGTCCAGCTCGTAGCCCTCTCCGAGCATGTTGGTCGCGCTGCCCGTGCGGGCGCCCTCGAGGGCGCCGCCGAAACCGTAGAGCAGGCCGGCGATCACGAACACGGCCACGCTGTTGAGGACGATATTGACGCCCGAGACCGTGGCCGCCTCGATGTTGCCCCCGATCGCGTACATGTTCTTGCCGAGCTTGGTCCTGTTCCAGACGAACCAGACGATCCCGACCGCGGCGGCGGCGTACAGGATAAGGTAGGGAATCCTGAAGCTCCGGAATTCGATCGCGCCCTGGGCGAAGGCGCTGAAGGCGGGGTCGAGGCCGCCGATGGGCGCGGAGTCGTTCAGTCGGTCGATATACAGCGATTCGAGCCCATAGATGATCAGCGAGAAGCCGAGGGTAGTTATGAAGGCCTCGACCTTGAGCTTGGTCACGATGAGGGCGATCGCGATCAGGAACAAGGAGCAGAGGGCCATGACCAGGAGGATGGGCAGGATCACGGGCAGCCTGGGCAGATGGGGATAGATGCGCTGGGCGTAGCCGACCGCCTGGAGGAGGGAGCAGGATACTATCGCGGCCATGCCTACGTTCCTGCCCAGCGAAAGGTCGACGCATCCCAGGATGATGATGCCGGCGACGCCGAGGGCCATGATGATCCGCGTGGAGGACTGCGTGACGATGAAGACGAAATTCTGCATCCTGAAGAAGCCGGGATCGATGGCGATGATTATCCCGAGCAGCGCTATCAGGAAGAAGTACAGGCCGTTCTGCAGGAGGAATGCGGAGATCCGCCTCCGAGTTCGAGTACGCTTCGCGTCCGGATCCGTCGACATGTTCAGCCACCCCCCGCTCTATAAGTACTTGGCCGCCAGCTCGAGCATCTCTTCCTGGTCGGTCTCCGAAGCCTCGACGATTCCCGCGACGCGGCCGTTGCTCATCACGAGGATGCGATCGGCGACGCCGAGCAGCTCGGGCATTTCGGAGGAGACGAACAGTATGCTGTTCCCCGCCTTAGCGAGGTCGATCATGAGCTGGTAGATCTCGTATTTGGCGCCTACGTCGATGCCCCGCGTGGGCTCGTCCATGAGGAGGATTTCCGGCTTGGTGAGGAGCCACCTGCCGAGGATAACCTTCTGCTGGTTGCCGCCGGACAGATTGCCGACCTCTGCCTTCTGCGAGGGTGTCTTCACCGAAAGCCGGTCGATCACCCACTGCGTATCGCTGGAGGCGGCCTTGCGGCGCAGGATCCCCAGACGATCGCAGTAGGCGCCGACGTTGGCGATTATCGCGTTGAACTGCACGCTGAGCAGGGCGAAGATGCCGGTGGCGCGCCGCTCTTCCGTCAGGAGACCGAGGCCGTTGGAGATCGACATCTTCGGGTAGGGCGCGAAGACCGATTTCCGTCCCACGACTATCTCGCCCCCCGCCATCTTCCTGATGCCGAATATGGTCTCGACGAGCTCCGTCCTCCTCGACCCCACGAGCCCCCCGATGCCGAGGATCTCGCCCCGACGCAGGTCGAAGGAGACGTCGACGATCGACGGCTGGTAGGCGGCCGTGAGATTGCGCACGCTCATCGCGATCTCGCGCGACGGCAGGTTGTCCTTGGGCGGGAAGAGGTGGGTCAGGTCGCGGCCCACCATGAGGGAGATGATCCTCCCCCTGTCGATGTCCGCGACGCGCTCGGTGGCTATCCATTTGCCGTCGCGCATCACCGTCACCTCGTCCGAGATCATCTGGATCTCGTCCATCTTGTGGGAGATGTAGATGACGGCGACCTTCTCCTCCTTCAGCTTCCTGATGATGCGGAAGAGGTGCTCGACTTCGGTCTCCGTCAGTGACGACGTCGGCTCGTCGAGGACGATGATCTTGGCGCGGCAGGAGACCGCCTTGGCTATCTCGACCATCTGCCTCTCCGCCACGGAGAGGGTCCCGATCTTCTGCCTCGGATTCAACTGGATACTCAAGTCGCCGAAGGTCCGCAGGGTATCGGCGAGCATCTTCCGCTCGTCCACGACCACGCCCTTCGTCGGGAAGCGTCCCAGCCAGATGTTGTCGACGACGCTCCGCTCCAGCACCTGGTTCAGTTCCTGATGGACCATCGACACGCCCGAGTCCAGCGCCTGGCGCGGGGACTCGAACGAGACCTGCCTGCCGCCTAAGAGGATCTCGCCCGAATCCGCGCGGTATATGCCGAAGAGGCATTTCATCAGCGTGGATTTTCCCGCGCCATTCTCGCCCACGAGGGCGTGCACGGAGCCGGGGCGGAGCAGCAGCCGGGCCTCGTCGAGGGCCTTCACCCCCGGGAATTCCTTGCAGATGCCCCGCATCTCGAGAACGTAGTCGGAGATCACTTCACTTCGGTCTTGGCGTAGGCGTCCAGGGCCACTTGGACATTGTCCTTGGTGATCTCGACATAGGGCATGCGCACGTCGCGGAAGCCGCCGACCTTGCCCTTCTTGACGCCCGCGAGAGGGTCGCCGCCCCGGACGAGATTGACCGCCATCGTCAGGATGGCCTGGCCTTCGTTGTTGGGATCGGAGAGCACCGATCCGAGCATCATGTCGTCCTTGATGAGGGGCACGACGGTGGAGAGGGCGTTGATGCCCACGACGCCCATGTACTTGTTCCCGGTGAAGTAGCCGGCTGCCTTGAGCGCCTCGACCGCGCCGAGGGCCATGGCGTCGTTGTTGCATATCACCATCTCGATCCTGTCGCCGAACTTCGCCAGCCAGGTCTCCATGATGTTCTTCGCCTGCATCGTGTCGAAATTGGCGGGCTGGACGGCCAGCTCCTCCATAGGGAAGCCGGCGTTCTTCATCGTCTCGACGACGGTCTTGGTGCGGGCTTCGGCGTCGGGATGGCCGGGGTTTCCCCGGAGGATGACGTACTGCATCTTCCCGTCCTTGTTCTTGTCGAGGGAGGGCCTGTCCTTCCAGGCTTTCATGATCATCCGGGCCTGGATCACGCCGGATTCCTCCGGAGTCGTCCCCACGTACCAGTCCTTGTCGTAGCTGAGGATGTCCTCCTTGGACGGGCAGCGGTTGAAGAATACGATGGGCATGTTCTTCGCCTTAGCCTTCGCGATCATGGTGACTGCGGCGGTCGGGTCCACGGGATTGATCGCCAGCGCATCGACGCCTCGGGCGATCAGCGTGTCGATCTGGTCGTTCTGCGTCACTTGGCTGTTCTTGGCGTCGACGTACTCGACGGTGACGTTCGGCCCCAGGCTCTTCTCGAAGGCCTTCATGCCGCCGCGCATGTACGACAGATAGGTGTTGGAGAAATCGAAAAAGTCCACGCCGATCCTGACCGGCTTGCTCGACTGAGGCCAGGTCGGGAAGGCGGACAGCAGCATCGTCGCCATCAGCAGGGGCATCCAGGCTTTCTTCATCATCTCCCTCCTCGAAACGAACATTGAGCCGCGCGCTGCGGCCGACTCTATACGATGCGCGTGTCCTCCGTCGCGGCGATCCGGGCGACGAAGGCCCCCACTTCGCTCTCGTCGCGCCAGTCCTTTGGCGCCTGCGCGGCGAAGAGCTCCCAGCTCTCGCTGTGCTCCACCGAGTCGCCCGGCGCGACGAGGGCCAGGGGCGAGAGGCTTTCCATCTCGAGCATCCTATCGTGCGTGTAGGTCTCGTAGGATACGCCGAAATCCGGGTACTCGGCGCCCTCGCGGTGGGGATGCCGGCATACGAAGCAGGTGCCGGAATTCACGTAGCAGGCCCATCCGTCGACGTTGTTGATCCCGAGCTTCAGGGGCTTCTCGTCTCGAGGATCCTGTCTGACGGCGATATAGCCGTCGCCCCAGTAGATTCGCGCGTCCCGCATGGCCGTGTAGTCCCAGAGGGCGATGCGACGGTTGGGCAGGACTCCCGTGGACAGGGTGGGCTGCGGAATTATCTCGAGGCCGCCGGGGGCCATGGCCGTCACCGACCACGCGCCCATGCGCTTGGGCGACTTCCCGACATTCGTCACGCGGAAGCGCAGCGAGACCTTCCCGCCGCAGCCGTCCATGCGGATCTCCACCTCGTTCCGCACCTCGTTCACCTTCTGCGGCGGGGAGCGGAATATCGCCCCGTCGGGGAGGAGCTCGGCCTCCACCGGCTCATTGTCCGGATAGAAGGCCCGCGGAAAGGAATGAGGGGAGACCCAGAGCCGGTTGCCGCCGTAGATGTTCCAGTACGCGCCGGGATAGAAGACTTCGTCGAAGGCCTCGCCCTTCTTCAGGTTGCCGGGATCGCGATTGTTGAATAGCACGTTCCGCCCGCCGGCGAGGGAATATGCCATGACGCGGGGCCCATAATCGACGGCTACGAGGAGCTCGGCGACGCCGTCGCCCAATCGTACGCAATTGCCGTATTCGGAGTGCGGTACCCGCTCCGGGCCGGTAACGAGCCTGCCCTTCATGCGAGCTTTTCGCCTTCCGGCCCATTGGGCTCTATGACGACCTTGATGGCCCCTTCCTTGCGGCCCACGAAGGTATCCAGAGCCGCGGCGAACTCGTCCAGGGGAAAGACATGGGTTATAAGGTCTCCGACGACCAGGGAGCCGGAGGCGATGGATTCCAGGATCTTCCATGAGACATTCGGATTGGCCCTCGACCCGAAGATAGCCAGCTCGTTGTGGACTATGTACTTATAGGGAAGTTTCTCGAGAACCTTGTCATTCGGCACGCCGAGGAGGGCCACGCTCCCGCCCTTGCGGAGCATGCGTATCGCCTGCGCGAAGGTCCCCTCGGCGCCCGAGCACTCGAAGGCCTGGTCGACCCCCTCCCCTCCCGTGGCCTTCCTGACGGCCTCGACCGGATCTTCCTTCTCGAAGTTCACGACCGAGTCGGCGCCCATCCGCCGCGCCGATTCGAGCCGCAATCCGCGCCCTACCACGATCACCTTCGCCGCCCCCAGGACCTTGGCGTAACGCATCGCTATGAGGCCGATGGGGCCGGGACCGATGACGGCTACCGCGCCCCCCGCCGTGATTCCGGTCTGTTCCATGCCGTGGAGCGTCACCCCCGCCGTATCCACGAGGGCGCCTTCCCTGAAGGAGACGCGGTCCGGCATTTTCTTGACGCTCTTGACCGAATACGAGTTGTACTGGGCATAGGCGCCCGGGGAGATGAATCCGTAGTGCCTGTGCCCGGTTTCCGGCTTTCCGTAGTTCAGGCAGATGGTGTAACGGCCGTTGAGACAGTTCCTGCATATGCCGCAGCCCTTGTGAGCCTCGCCGGCCACCCTGTCTCCCACCGCGAATCCGACGGCGTCCTGCCCAAGGGCGGCCACTTCGCCCGACCATTCATGACCCGGCGTAAATGGGTAGGTCGGCGGCCAGGTGCCGGCGAGGTCCCCGCGGATGATCTCGGGATCGCTACCGCATATCGCTACGGCGCGGATTCGGCACAGGACCTCGCCGGGGCCGGGCCGGGGTACCGGTAGCTGCCGGATCTCGAACTTCCCGGGAGAGGTCAGGACCAAAGCCTTCATCGCTGCAGGAATGGGAGAAAGCATGAGAACAACCTCCACGTGGTCACTATGTTGGATCCAGTATCCAGAATTCAACATCATGGCCAAGCTGTCAAGGGAAAAGCGCGATTGCCGGGAATTGACAAAGCGATGCTCGCCGCTATAAGGAAATTGTCTATGCTCGGATGGGCATTTTCCCGTATATTGACGCAGTATGCTCAGGAGGCTATCTCGTGAAGAACTTCTTTCGAATGCTCATGGTGGCAATGGCCCTGGCTCTAGCTCCCGCTGTCTACGCCCAGGCGATGCATCCGGCCTATCTCCATGCCCTCTCGGACCTGAGGGCCGCGCGGTGGCTCCTTCAGCACGTCCCGGGAAACTGGGTCCGCGTGAACGACGAATCGAACGCGATCCGCAAGATCGACGACGCGATCGCCGAAATCCGAAGATCGTCCATCGACGATGGGAGGGACCTCAACTTCAACCCCAAAGTGGAGGAGAAGCCCGATCGTCCAGGCCGGCTTCGCGACGCCGAGGCCTTCCTCAGGAGAGCCCGCGCCGACATCGAGCAGGAGGCCGATGCGGGAGCCATCCAGGGCTTGCGCGGCAGGGCGGCCGCGCACATCGAAGCGGCTATCCAATTCGTCGGTAACGCCGAGAGGGCGGGGCCCCCGCAAAACGCGAACGCTCCCGCGCCGATGGCACCCGCGCCGATGGGAGGGCAGCACCCCGCCTACATGGGCGCGCTTGCGGATCTTCGCGCCGCCCGCTGGCTCCTGCAGCACGTCCCGGGGGACTGGGTCCGGGTCAACGACGAACTCAATGCGATCCAGAGGATCGACGATGCGATCAACGAAATTCGGCGAGCGGCCATCGACGACGGCAGGGACGTCAACTACAATCCCGGCATCGCCGAGAGGCCCGACCATTACGGGAGGCTCTACGACGCCGACTCCTTCCTGCGGAGGGCGCGGGCCGACATCGATAGGGAGGAGGACAACGGGGCCATCCTGGGTCTTCGGGGCAGGGCGGCCGGGCACATAGAAGGGGCTATAATATTCACCGAGAACGCCATCAGGGCAGTCGCCCCTGGCCGACCCGCAGCTCCGCCGATCGCGAACCAGGGATATGCGCCCCAGCCCGCGCCGATGGCTCCCGCGCCGGTATCCAACGTGGCCATGACGAATAGCGCCGATTGGGTCACTATCATTCCCAGCACGGGGGCCGTGCCGGTCGGGGCTTTCAAGGCCGGGGTCGACAATGGCGGTGGTCCCCTCTACATCGTCCGGGCCTCGTATCAGGGCAGCGTCGTGGTGGGGAAGTACAATCCGCTTTTCGGCAAGGCCTTCATCTCCTACGGCGGGCAGGAAATCCAAATCGACGGCAGCCCGGTGGACATCTTCGTGGGCTACGGCTTCTGGGTATTCAGCCGCGACGGGAATCCCCCCGGCAACGCCATCATCGCCGGCAACGAGGCGGACGGCAGTCCCCTACTCATCATCCACGGCAAATGGCTGGGCAACGTGACCTGCGGAAAGTATTCGATGAAATACCGCAGCGGCTTCATCCCTTATGCCGGAAGGGAGATACAGGTCACCACGAATATCTCCTTCTTGGTACCCGACGACCTTCCGGATTCCCGGTAACGCGCAGCCCGAGCGGGGACGGTCCTCGAGGGGCCGGGGACACCCGGCCCCTCGTCGAGGATCGACCTACATCTTCGTCAAGAACGCGTATCCTCCGGCGCTGCTCGTCAGTGTCAGATAGTTGCCGCTTATGCTATAGGTATAAGTAGAGGTAGTGGTACCTTGAGGTGCCGCATTGGCGGCGTATGTAAGATATATCGTCGAACTTGTAGAGGTATAGCTACCAGAATAACCCTGTTCCGGTTCCGAGAAGGTCCCGTCGCTGTTGAAAACCCAAAGCTTCGTGCCGCCTTGACCCCAGGTCCCGATCAAGGACGCGTTCGCTTGGTTGATCGAGCAGGAGGCCAGGGTCAATCCCAAGGCCAGGGCCGCTATCATGGAGAGTTTCATCCGATCCTCCGCAGGGCCACTATAAGCTTCGGCTTCAAACCGGTAAACACGAAAGGCCCTTGGAGGGTTCAACGTAATCGAATCGTAAGTTCTCCCTCGACGACGGGATATGCGTCCGCGAGGTAGTAGGCCCGCAGCGATCTGCTCCTCAGAACGACTCGAAATCGGCGTCCGAGGCGTCTGGGACCGGCCTTATGGCGGTCATGGCGGCCTCCCTCCTGGGCCTGGGGGCGGCGGGCGGCTTCGCCAGGGTCGGTCGCGGCTTGCGGGGACCCTCGGATCCCGAAGGCGCATGGACCATCCTCTCCTCGTCCTTCTTCGCCCTTCTCGCCCTCTTTCCGCCCTCGGAGCCGGCGAGCGTCTCCGACGGGAGCTTGAAGTAGGTCAAGGTCTCGGACAAAGACTCCGCCTGGCCGCTCAGCTCCTCGGCCATCGACGCGAGCTCCTCCGACGCCGACGCATTCCGCTGGATGACAGTGTCCAGCTGGGTCACCGCGCGCCCAATCTGGTCCACCCCCGAGCTCTGCTCCCTGCTCGCCGCCGTTATCTCCTGCACCACCTCGGCCGTGCGCTTTATATCGGGAACGATGGTCTGGATCAGCCTTCCCGCCTCCTCGGCCACCGTCACGCTCGTGCCGGACAGCTCCGATATTTCCTTGGCCGCGCCCTGGGACCGCTCGGCCAGCTTGCGGACCTCGCTGGCCACGACCGCGAAGCCCGTGCCGGCGTCACCGGCCCGGGCCGCCTCGATAGCGGCATTCAGGGCCAGGAGGTTGGTCTGCCGGGCTATCTCCTCGATGATGCCGATCTTCCCCGCGATGTGCTTCATCGCGGAGACCGTCTCGACCACCGAGCTCCCTCCGGATTCCGCGTCCCCCGCGCTCCTCCGAGCTATGCCCTCCGCTGCGATCGAGTTGTCCGCGTTCTGCTTGATAGTCGAGCCCATCTCCTCGACGGAAGAGCTCACTTGCTCCGCCGCGGCCGCCTGCTCCGCGGCTCCCTGCGAAAGCTCCTGCGCAGTGGCGCTGATCTCGCCCGATCCTTTGCTCACGTTCGCGGCCGAGTCCTTGACGGAGCCGACTATGCTCCGCAGGTTCACCGACATGACGTCGAAGGCCCTCGCCAGGTCGCCGATCTCGTCCCGCCTGGAGAGGAAGACGGGCGGAACGTCCGCGCTGAGGTCGCCTTCGGCGATTTTCGACGCATGGGCCGTGGCCAGGCCGAGGGGGAAAGATATCGAACGGGAGAAGAGCATCCCGATGAGGAGCGAGCCGAGCAAGGAAAGCGAGAGGACGATCGTCATGACCAGCCCGGTGCCGGAGGCGAGGGCGGCGTTCCCGCTCGCGGCCTCTTGGGCCAGGTCGAGCTTCGCCTCGACGAGGGCGTCTATCGCCTTGAGCTCGGCTTGCGCCAGCGATCGTCCCTCGCCTTCTACGAGGGCCTGCGCCTCGGCGCTTTTATGCTGGGCAGCGAGCTCGAAAGCCTCGTCGACGCTGCGCAGGTAATCGGCATGCGCCTTGTTGAAATCGGCAAAAAGCTTTCGCCCGTTCTCCGTCAGCAGGGTCTTCTCGAAGAGCGCGGCCTCGGTCGCGACCTCCTTCCGAAAGTCGCTATCCGCCTGCCTGGCCGTCGCCATCCCTTCGGCCGTGTTAGTGGTCACCGCATCGCGGACGTTGATGCGGATGAGCTGGCAATTTTCGGTCATTTTCAGGAGCTGGCCCAGAGGCACCGTCATGAGCCTATTCAGGCGCGTATCCGCAGCGGCTATAGCCTTTACATTTACAATGCCGAAGATGCCGAGAGCCGCTGCGATCAGGGCGATGAGAAGGAAAGCGACGACGAGTTTCATTCCGATCTTCATGCCATTCTCCTTATTTTATGGCCCGAAAGAGTTCTTGGGCTGCTTTGAAGTACAGGAGAAAGAATCAGTCGCCTTGCATCATGATAAAGTCGGTCCTTCAATTACTAAAAAATATCAATAACCGTATTTTACGTTACTTAGTCCAAGTGTCAAGTTGGTTTTATCAAAATTGGTATAAATATGATAAACCCTACATTCAGTAAAGAACTCCAAAAGAGTTATCTCGCCGCGTCGATCAGGCGATAATACTGGTCCCACCTGGCCCCGAAGCGCTTCTCGACGAGCTTCCGGGTGTTCGCCCGGAAGGCATCGATGTCGAGTCCCTCGGCGGGTCCGATTACCTTCATGCCCTTGGCTTTCAGGGCGGCCAGATCGCCCGCCTCTTTTTCGAGGGTGAGCTTGGTGGCATAGACGCTCGTCTCCGCCGCCGCCCGAGCGATTCCGTCGCGCTCGGCGCCCGAGAGCCTGCGCCACGAGGCCTCGTTGACGACCACGCTGTCGGCGGCCAGGATATGATTCGTCAGCATCAGATAGGGCTGCGATTCGTAGAGCTTCGAATCGAGGATGATACCAAAGGGATTCTCCTGCCCATTCACTACCTTGGCCTTGAGGGCGGTAGGCGTCAGGACCCAGTCGATCGGCGTGGCTATGGCGCCCAGTCCCTCAATCGCCGTCGTGTAGATCGGGAAGGGAATCGAGCGGACCTTCAGCGATTTGAGGTCCTCGGGCCTCCTGATCGGGCGATCGCAGGTCAGCTCGCGGGCGCCGAAATAGAAAGTATAGAGGAGCCGCACACCGCTCTTCTTGAGGAGACCCGCGCTCAGCTTCGTCATGAGAGGCGAGGCCGGATCGGTGACCCTGAGGAGATGGGCGACGTCGCGATAGATGTAGGGCGTATCGAGCACCGAGTAGTCCTCGAAGAGTTCCCCTATCGTGCCGGCGGTATTGTGATGGAAGGCGACCACCCCGGAAGATACTTCATCGGCCATCTCCTTGAGCGTGCCGAGCTGCGAGTCGGGGTATACCTCGACCTTCACCGAGCCGCCGGTATAGAGGCCGACCTTCTCAGCGAAGAATGCCGCCTGGAGGCCGGGGACGCTCTCCGGCGTATTCATGTGCGCGTAGCGGAGAGTGACTATGCTCGGCTGGGCCGCAGCTCTCGGCATCGAGCCCGGAACGAGGGCCAGGGCCGCGCACATCGCGGCGAAAGGGGCTCCGGCCCTCATGTCGCCTCCTCTGCCGTCCGGCCCCGCACCGTCGCGGGGAAGCTGAGCACGGCGCGCGTTCCCACCCCGGCCGACCCCGCCCCCCACGCGATTTCGCCTTCCAGCTGGGCGGAGAGGGCCGCGATCAGGGATAGGCCTATCGAGCCGGGCTTCGCGTCGCCATCGAAGGCCCCGGCCGGTATGCCGGGGCCCGAGTCCTCGACCACAAACAGGGCGAAGCTTCGGTCCGGGCTCGGCTCGAAGGCTATGCGCACCGGCGAGGCCTGCGAGGGCCTCGCGTACTTGAAGGCGTTGGACACGAGCTCGTTCAGGACGAGGCCGAAGGGAATGGCTCTCTCGAGCTCGAGCTTCATAGGACGGAGCGCGGACAGGACCGAGCCTTCAGGGACGGCGTAGGCCGTCTGGAGATTGGCTATGAGCTGCTCGGCGTAATCCGAGGCCTCGATATACGCGAGGTCCGGGACCTGGTACACGAGCTCGTGGGCGAGGGACATCGCGTAGACCCTGTCCTGGGCCAGACGGAGCGCCCGGAGGGCCGTCGCCTCCTCGAGCCCCTCGGCCTGGAGGTTGAGGAGGCTGGAGACGATCTGAAGGTTGTTCTTGACGCGGTGGTAGACCTCGCGGAGGAGGAGGGTCCTCTCCTTGAGGGCCTTGGCCATGCTCTCCTCCGCGAGCCGTCTCTGGGTGACGTCGAAGACGATGCAGTACAAGTCGGCCTCGCCCTGGATCTCGACGAGACTCATGTACAGCTCGACGTCGCGGACCTCGCCCGATCTGAGCAGATGCCTCGAGAGGATATGCCCTTCGCCGCCGCCGGCCGCCGCGCTCAGCTTCGACTTGAGCTCGTCCGCCGGCAGCTGGTCGATATCCCAGAGCGCGAGGGTCGCTAGCTCTCGCAGGGCGTAGCCGTAGTACGAGAGCGCCGCGCCGTTGGCGTCGCGGATAGCGCCGCCGCGGGGATCGACTATCAGGGCAGGCACCCGATTGCGATTGAAGAGGAGGCGATATCGCTCCTCGCTGCGCTGGAGCTCGCGATCCCGCTTCCCGATGGAGTCGGCCATGGCGTTGAAGGCACGGCCTATCTCCTTGAACTCGAGGGAGAACTCGCCTTCCACGCGTTCGGCGTAATGCCCCTCCGCGATGCGGTCGATCCTGTTCACCAGCGAGGACAGAGGCGTCGAGATGTTCTTCCAGGCGAAGAAGGCGATGATCGCGGTGCAGACGAGGGCCGAGGCCAGGATGCCGAGGATACTGCCGATGAAAGTGCTCATCGGCGCATCGGCGTCGGCCGCGGCGCGCAGGTAGAGGACGCGCCACGCCGTGCCTTGCAGCGCCCTGGACGAGGCGTAGTACTCGTGGCCCTCGGACTTTACCCGCGCCGGTCCGGGTACGAGGCAGGAAGCGTCCACCTTCTCGCGCCGCTGGGCCCGCGAGGGATCGCTGCAGGCCAGGTAGCGACCTTGGCTGTCCACTATGCCGAGCCGATCCGAGGGCGACTGGGCGATGAGGACGAGCTTCGAGGATATCTCCCCGAGGTCGAGGAGGGCCATGGCCGTCCTGTGGCCGTTCGAGTAGGCGGCCTCGACTGATACCGCGCGCGTCAGGTCAGTATAGAAGGGATCGGAGAAGGAGACTTGGCCCGGCTCGAGGATCGAGCGAAAGGCGTAGTCGCGTCCGGCCGCTCCGGATTCCGGCGGGTCGACCGCCTCGATCCGGCCCGTGGCATCGTCCCGGATGGCGAGCAAGGTGTACTCCGCGTGGGGCAGTCGGAAGGAGTTCAGCATGACAGCCTCATGGACGCGGCCGCCGGACGACTCCGCGAGAAGGAGGAGGGCGGGCAGGTCCCGCTGCGCCCCGTCGAGGAGGCTCGAGCCTGCCTGGGCGGCTAGGGACCTCAGCATGGCCTGAGAGAAGGCGCGCGTGTCGCCCGCGATCTGTCTGCCGAGCGCGACGCTGAACGCGAGCCCGAAGACGAGCAGGGGCAGCCCTCCTGCGGCGACGAGCGCGAAAGTCAGGAAGCGTTTAACGCTCATGCGGGACACCGCCGTTCCGGAAGCGATCGAGATTTTCCGAATGGCCGGTTAAGCCGGCCATTCTCGCGGAGCTTCCCTCTCCGATATCAATCTTACTGCGTCCCGGCACAGCGTCAAGGATGCCGTCGGTCGGCGCCGCTTCCGCCCTTCAGACGATCTTGCAGGGAATTACGGCATCTTCATTGTAGGAATAGACGGCGCAGAGGCGATGATAGCCGTCGGCGATCACCACTCTACCGTTGCGGGGATCCCTTACCAACAGCAATGGCGACAATTCGCGGCCGGATTGAATTTTGCGCTGATCCTTCTCGACGTGGGCGTTGCTGACGCCGAGCAAGGACAGGCCCGAGGCTCGGAAAATGTCCTTCGCCTTGTACCTCGATACGGGGGCCGATCTCAATTTGCCGATCAGCGTCTTGACGGCATCCTCATCGACAAGCAGCGACAAATACGATTCGGCCGCCGGGTAATCGTGTTCCTCCGGCTCGCTCGACCATTTGATCTCGTATTCCTTGGACATGCTCGCCCTCCGAATCGATCAGGATTTCTCATGGTACCTGCATTAAGCGCGGATTGGAACCGCGTCCAGGTCGCGAAGGGCGGCGCGACGGAGAGCTCCCGAGCGCGCCGCTCATTCCCTCCAAGTCGGCCAAGGCCGCTTCGCCAGATTCGAATTGGAATAGCGGCGATCGGCGGAGACTTCCTTCGATACCCAGGGAGGAAGCTCGACCTTCGCGCCTTCATCCTCGAGCTCGATCTCCGCGACGACGAGACCTTCGTTATCGCCGTGGAAGACGTCGATTTCCCAGGTCCTGCCGGCGAATGCCTCGAGGTAGCGCGTCTTGTCGACGAAAGGCCGCTCGCAGAGTCTCTCCAGCATTTCGCGCGCGTCTTCGGGCGGAATGGGGTATTCGTACTCGGCGCGCGCGTTGCCTTCGGCCGGGCCCTTGATCGTCAGCCGCGCCTCCCCGCCCGAGAGCCGTACGCGCACTACGCGCTCCGTCCTCGAGCTGAGGTAGCCCTGCACGATCCGCGTCCCGGAATCCGCCGCCGCCCATTTCGAAGCGTCGACCAGGAACTTCCGCTCAATCTCGATGCCCATCGAGCGATACTATCGCCCGCGTCGCGGGCGCGCAAGAACCGCGGGATCGGGATAAATCGACCTTTCCGAGTTCATGCATCGCAATACTATATTATCTTTCTCATATGTATCGCGCCCCGAGCGCGATATCATGACGGGAAGGAGATGATGGAATGCTCAAGACATCGATGTTCGTCCTTTTAGTATCCATATGCGCGATGGGGTTCGCTCAGAAATACTCGGCGATGGATCTCGGAAAAGTTCCAATGCTCGACAAAGTCGAGATGCTCGTGACCGTTGACTCCGCCGGGACGATCATCCTGTCCACGCCGGCGCACAGCATCTACATCGACCGCCCCATCGCGGCCACCTTCGGGAACACTCTCGACGCGATCCTCGCCGGGATGCGCGAGATCGAGACCAAGGACATCACGGTCGTCGATCACCGGATGATCGGCAGGATCACGCACGATGGCTCCCACGATAACACCTTGGACGGGATAGCTTTCCATCTGGAGTTCAACTCCACGAAGGACGACAAGGTCCTCCTGCTCCTGTACTCGACCCGGGACATGGAGAACATGGTGTTCACCACCGATGGCGTCGCCCAGTTGGACGAACTCGTCAAGAAGGCGCTCAAATCCGTCGTCGATTACGGCGATCAGTACGCCTATATCCAATCGATCATCGAGAAGATCGACCAGACGGCCTTTAGGTGAAAGGTCCCAAGGATCGTCCGCCCACGCCAGGGATCCTCCTGAAACGGAGAGGGAGAGCCGGTCGAAGCATGAGGATTCCGGCGAAGACCTCGTCGCCCGTCTTGAGTCTCGCGGCAAACGGAGGGTCGCGCCTGAGATCTGCCGTCTTATCGCGCCGTCCATCCTCCGTCGACCAGGAGGAGGGAGCCGGAAACCATGTCGGACGCGGCCGATTCCTCTGCTCGCTCCGGTGACCATCGCGACTTGCCCGGAAATATCGAAAGCCGATTTTCCCGTCGTTTCACCCTTCCTTCCTCCGCCTCTCGCGACCCCGAAGTATGACCCGATGCCTGATAATGGTTTCACTTTGCGGCATCTTGATGTTACCTTGTAGTTTGGCTTTGCGAATCAACTTGGAAAGACGCCGCGACGAGGATCGATCAAGGTCGATATTGAGAATAAAAGGAGAAGCGAGCAATGGCAAGACAGTCGACGCACAGGGGATTCAGGTTCGCGATTACGGCGGTCGTCCTGGCGGCCTTCCTTCCGATGGTGGGGTGCTGGAGCATGCGCGGCGCTTTCAATGCGGCGATGGGAAAGCCGGCGACGTCCAGCGCGCAACCTGCCTCGCAGACCGCCGTCGCGCAGGCCCCGGCGACTCAGGCGCAGGCGGCCCCGGCTCCCGCCCCCGCCCAGACTCAGGCGGGGGGCAGCCCTTCGGTGGCCTATCAGTATCAATTCAACGGCTTCTATACCGGCATGTGGAGCATGGGGTGGTTCGGCTTCGGGGATGCCAACTACACTCCCGGACAGGGAACCGTATGGTCCTTTATCGGCTCCGGCGGCAACTCCTCGAAGCCCCTGACCTTCGAGCGCGCCCTTCTGAAGGTCAACGCCGATTCGTCGCAATGGTGGCGCTTCAGGCTGGATACGGACAAGCACAGCATCGTCTATGAGTTCCTCATCGGGCCCGATTCCGTCCTCCAGAAGGTCCGCTACAAGGACCCCGATAACGGAGCTATAGGGGAATTCGTTCCCGGCCAGACCTCGCAGCAGCCCGGCCAGGGTCAGCCCGGCATGCCCAAGAGCCGCGCCGAAATGGCCAGCTATCTCGTCGGGTCGCAGCAAGTGTCGGTCAAGGGTGGCAGCTTCACGGCGGATCACTATCTCTACAGTGATCCCTACGGCAGCGGCACCGCGGAGATGTGGATAAGCGAGAAGGTGCCTGGGTACATGATCAAGACCATATTCACCTCGAAGAAGGACAACAAGACCGCCACGGGCGAGCTCGTGCAGATCGAGAGCGGATTGACGACCGAGCTGTCCTCGTTCTGATTCCGGTCGATCTACCGCATTCTGGCGCCGTTCACGAAGACGGCCTCGACGCCTTCCGAGTTGGCCCGCCACACGACGTCATGGGCCAGCTCGAGGCCCGTCGAGGCGTCCAGAAGGCGTGAAACAGTCTCGGAGAAAGCGCCCGAGACTCGGGTCCTGACGATTAGGCAGTGTGTGGCGCCAATCTCCGCCGCCTTCCCCTTTATTGCGGCGGCATCCGGCGGCGCGCCGGCGCTCGTATCCGACGCGGCGCCGAGACGCAGGAAGTCCACCTTGGGACCCGCGGAGAGAGCGGCGGATACTTTATCCTCCAGGAGGATCTGCGCCGTCGGAGAGGGCTCCGCGGATGGAGCGCTCCCTCCCGCTCCGGGCGTGACCGGACTGTCGGCAAGGACGAAGAGGCGCAGGGGGGTCCCGCTCGCGGAGAGGGACGCGAGGCACTTCATCTCGTTCTCGAACTCGGGATGATCGGGATTGGGCGGAGAGGGCATCTTCGTCGGCTCGGTCACGGCGTCGAGCTCTATGCGCTTCGCCTTCGCCTCGGCCGCCACTTCGTCGAAGAGGATCTTGCCGCGAGGGTCGGGATGGGGCGGGGCGTCGGTGAGCACGATGATCTGCCTGCGGTCGGCGCCCCATTCGAACTCCGTAGCCGCCGCGTAGAGCGCCTCGATCTCGGCTTCGGGAATGTCTCCGCCGCCGTACACAGCCGCCCCCTTCACGATCCCCTCGATGACCGAGATGTCCGACGTGTAGGGATAGTTCCGGGTTATATACTCGTCGGGCCAATAGTCCTTGTAGAGTACGACGCCTATGCGGAAGCGGGAGAAGCCCGAGACCCGCTGGCGCAGCATGGGTCCGATGTTCTTCCGGATATCGTCGAAATAGGGTTCCATGCTCGCGGTCGTGTCCAGGCAGAGGACCAGGTCCAGGCTCTTCCCCGGGCTCGACTCGATGAGCTCGACAATATTGGACGACGGGCGGTCGTCCTTCGGAGGCGGAGGGGCGACGACCTGCTCCTGAAGCTGGGGCGCGGTGGAGACCGTCGCCGGCTCGGCAGGCGGCGGGACCGGCTTCGCGGATATCGCGATCATGTAGGGATTGTCTCGGAAGGCGCCGCCGTAGTCGGCGTAGCGCCTCTCGAAGGCCCGGATGTTCACGTACGTCCCCTGTCCCACGGCGACGGTGCCGGAACGGCTCCAGGGGTAGCCGTAAATCAGGACCGGGGGGATGAGGATGCGGAAGGCCTGGCCGAAGGCGGGGTCGGGCGACGGCGTCGAGGAAATCAGGGAATAGAGCTTGCTCGAGGCCGGGATGGGCTTGCCGTTGAGGAGCCGCGTCTCGCCGCCGTTCACGTCGTTGCGCTCCATGGCGCGATAGGCGAAATTGTCGGCCTTCATCGCGGGGTCCTTGGTGCTCTCGGTGATCAGGATGGAGGCTATGCCCGGCTTGGCGCGAACGTAGAGATCGTAGCCGCCGTCGTCCCGCGCCTCGATGCGGACGTCTCCGGGGCCGACGGATAGGGCGGAGGAGGCCTCAGCGCCGTCCTGGGCCGATATCGCAAGGGGGAGTGACAGGGCCACGATGGCCGAAGCGAGGATCGCGCGGCCCCTCCGTCTCGGATATTCCACGACCATGCCTCCATTCCGCGGCCCGCGCGATCGATCCGCTTCGCCTCGGCGATATTCTAATACGGAATGCTAACGGATGCCATTCTTTCGCACGATCGCCCTTCCCTTCCTACCGTCCATCACGATCTCCAGCGGCCCCGGCAGGCGCGCGCGCGCGCAATGGGCCGTGCGCCGCTCCGGGGAGAAGGAGGACAGCCAGGTCCAGTCCACGAAGCTCGCGCCGCCGCCGGGGATGGTGAGGTAGCCGACGTTCATGCTGGTCACGTTATGGAAGAAATGGGATCCGAACGAGAAATCGACGGCGAAGCCCGGCATCTCCGTCTCGACGATGACTCGGGCGTTCGCGATTTGGGAATAGGCCACCGGGATCCCGAGCCAGCGGTCCCGCGTGCCCCAGCGCCCCGGGCCCACGAGGACGTAGCGCCGCCCGAGATCGCGCAGCTCGCGGTCCAGCTCCTCGATCTCCTTCGCCGCGGACTCCGTCGCCGAGCGGTCGAAGGAGGAGGGATCGACCCAGACTACGTCGCATATCGTCCCGTCGCGGCCGTTGCCCATGCTCTTTTCGGAGAGGATGAAGGCCTCGCTGGGTTCCCCGCACTCGAAATCGAAGCTCGAGCCCTGCTCGGGATGGATGAGGGGCTTCATCTGGAGAAGGTAGAGGGCCGGCTTGCCCGAAGATTCATCCAGATTGAGAGCGTACTCTATCTCGACGGGCGTCCCCATCGAGCGGGAACCCACGTCGAGCACGATCTCGACGGCCCGCGCGAAGGGAAGGGCCTCGAACCGGAGGATGCTGGACAGATCGACGATACGCATGCCCCGCTGCGCGGTGCCCGGGACGAGACGGTCGTTCTGGGCATCCCAGGTCGAGGCGAGGAGGGAGAAGGAAGGGTCGGCCTCGGCGACGGAGAGCTCGAGGTCGGCCAGGTCGGCGTCCCCTCCCCGCCTGAGGTCCGGCTCGGCCGTCTCCATGTCGAGGGCGCGGAACAGACGCTGCGAGTCCGCGCGGAGCCTTTCGGGCGGCATGGCCTCCAGCTTCGGGTACCGGGGGCAGAACCTATAGGCGGGGAGCCCCTCTACGACGTAGGAGCCCAGGCCCAGGGCGGCGACGCAGAGTCCGTCCTCGGGCTTGGCGTAGGATAGGGGATAGTAGTTGAAGGACTGCGCCGTGCCCGAGACATGGGGATAGAACCATCTGCCCCGCCGGCTCCCGACAAGCTCCTGGAGGACGACGGCCATTCTCTCCTCCTCGAGGTTGTACTTGGCCATCTCGAAGTAGGAGCGCGACCGCGAGGAGAACAGGCTCGCGTAGATCAGCTTGATCGCGGCCTCCAGCTGACCCAGGCGCTCCGAGGCGTCGGGATGGCTGTTGGGCATGAGGTAGGTGTCGTAGACGCCCGAGAAAGGCACCATCATCATGTCCTCGAAGAGGCCGGAGGAGCGCACCGCGAGGGGGCCGCGCGCCGCCCCGACGAAGCGCTCCAACCTCCGGGAGAAGGCCTCGTCGAGGGGAGCGGCGAGGAAGCGCTCCCTCAGCTCCTCCTCCGACTCGGCTTCGTAGAAGGCGTAGGACCACAGCCCGTTCGACTCGAGGAAGCGCTCGAACTCGTCTATGCCGACGAAGGCGCTCCGCGGCGCTTTCACGTCCAGCCCGCCGAGGTATCGCCCGAAATCCAGGTTGTCCAGGAGGCTGCGGATGAAGAGGATTCCCCGGCCTTTGCCGCCCACCGACCCGTCGCCGAGGCGCGTCAGGCTGTCCTCGTCGCGGAAGGCCGCCTCGTCGAAGTAGGGAATCGTGCCCCGCGAGCTGTCCTTCCGCGCGTCGACGAGGAGGCGGATGATGAAGCTCCGTATCTCGGCCGGCGTACCGAAGTCGGCGATCTCGTAGTCCCGCAGGACCTTCGCGAACTCGACCTCGCCCCTGGCGAGGAGCCAGGCGGAGAAGTGGTTGCGCTCGGCGTGGTAGAGAAGGGAGTCGGCGGGCAGGTCCGCCAGGGCCGCGATGAATTCGTCCATCGTGGCCGCCTGGGCCAGCGGGGCTCCGTCGGGAGAGCGGAAGCGGAAGGGCCCGAACCCGAGGCTGTCGCGGAGGTAGTCGCCGAGCTCCCGCTCGAGGGACTCGGAATTCTTGTCGGCGTAGGCGGCGCCGAGCTCCTCGGCCTTCTCGCGGCTGCTGGCCTCGCTCGACTGGATCATGACCGGGAGGTCCTTGATCCTGCCCTTGGCCATGCGCAGGAAGTCGAGCCCGGCCGTCGGATCGGCCTTGCCCCCCCGGGGAAAACTCAGGTCCGTGATCACGGTGAGGATATAGGACTGGTAGCGCTCGAAGAGGGAGCAGGCCTCCTCCCAGCTCGAGGCGAGGAGGACCTTGGGCCTCGCTCGCGCTCGGAGGAGCTTGTAGGTCTCCCCTCCCTTCTCTCCCTCGATGAGGCCCTGGGTCTGGCGCATCGCGACCTGATAGAGGAGGGGGAGGTAGCGGGAGTAGTAGCGGACGGAGTCTTCGATGAGGAGGACGACGCGGATGAGGCCCGTCTTCGTGTCCGCCGCCGCGTTCCGCGCATCCTCGATGTACTTCAGCATCCCGACGAATAGCTTGGAGTAGCCGTTCCAGACGAAGACTCTGTCTACTGCCGCCAGCTCGGGCCTCGCGAGGTCGAGGCGCTCGAGGCTCGAGTTGTTGGTGACCATGAGGAGGACCGGGACCGAGGGCCAGGCCTCCTTCATGGCTCGGGCGAGCGCCAGGGGCCCGTCGAAGTCCAGGCCGGCCATCAGGATCGCCAGGTCGAAGCTACCCGATCGGAAAAGCTCGAGCGCGGCCTCGGCGGTATAGGCCGAGGTGATTCGGGGCACGTTGTTGAGGTTGAGCCGATAGTACTCGCCGTAGATCTGCTCGTTGAGGATGCCGTCGGACTCGACGACGAAGGAGTCGTAGAGGCTCGCCACGAGGAGGACCTCGCGAACCCGCCAGCCCATGAGGTCGTGGAATACGTCGCGCTCCCGGCGCGACGCCTCGTAGGAGCCGACGAGCTCTTCGAAATACATCGAGCCTCCCGGCGCCCCGATCCTTCCCCTCGGGGGCCCCTCGAGGTCCCCTCGGGGGCCCCTCGGGGGCGCCGGCGAGATTATAGCCTAGAAATAGATGTCCCGCTCCCCCTTGACGATCCGCGCGCGGTCCTCGAGGAGCTGGGAGACGATGGCGTGTCCGAAGTCGCCGTCGCGGGCCTTGATCTCGGCGATCTCCCTCTCGATGATCCCCTCTCCTATGCGCTTCGTCTCCGGCGAAGCGAAATCCTCGAGCCACTCCTGGAAGGTGAGCACGGCGTTGAGCTTGCAGAAGCAGCCTTCGCGTCCGCTCTTCAGCAGACCCATGATCTTCTTCCCGGTCCTCCCGCAGCGGTACCCCGCCGTGCAGAACGACGTGATGTAGCCCATCGACGCGAGCTCGCGGATCACCTCGTCGAGCGAGCGCGTGTCGCCCAGCATGAATTGCTGGCGCTCCTCCTTCTGATTCTTCGAGGAGTCCTCGTAGGCGCCGACCCCGATGCGGCTCGAGGCGTCGCGTTGCGTGCACATCGGTATGACGTCCCGCATCATCGCCGGGCTCTCCCGGCAGGTCACGATGAGGCCCGCGTAGGGAATGGCGAGCCTCAGGGCCGCGATGAGACGCTTGAAGTCGCGGTCGGAGACCCGGTTCGTAAGCCAGCCGAAGTCCGTATCGGCGGCCGGCTCGATCCTCGGGACCGAGACCGTGTGAGGGCCCAGGGCGAACTGGCGCTCCAGGTCCTTGGCGTGGTAGAGCATTCCCATGACCTCGAAGCGCCAGTCGGCCAGGCCGAAGAGCGCGCCGATGGCCACGTCGTCGATGCCCGCGTCCATGGCGCGGTGCAGGGAGTACAGCCGCCAGTCGTAGTCGGCCTTGATGGTTCCCGCCGGGTGGACCGAGCGGTAGACGGCGTGGTCGTATGTCTCCTGGAAGACCTGGAAAGTGCCGATGCCCGCGTCCTGCAGCTTGCGCAGATCGGCGATCGACATGGGGGCGGCGTTGATGTTGACGCGGCGTATCTCGCCGGTGCCGACGCGCGCCTTTACCTTTACGCCGTAGATCCTGCGCATGCTCTCGGCGATGTAGTCGGCGTCGGTCTCGGGATGCTCCCCGTAGACGGCCACGATCCGCTTGTGTCCGAGCCTTCCCGCGAGGATCCGCGTCTCCGCCTCGATCTCTTCGTAGGAGAGGGCCCGGCGCTCGATGGCCCTGTTGCTCGCGCGGAAGCCGCAGTAGATGCAGTCGTTCACGCACTTGCTGCCCAGGTAGAGCGGCGCGAAGGTAACGACGCGGTTGTCGTACACCTTGGTCTTGACGGCCGCCGCGGCCTCGAACAGCTCTTCCCAGAGTCCCTCGTCGCGGACGTTGAGGAGCGCCGCCAGATCCTCGGGGTCGAGCGACTCGATCGCCGCCGCCTTCGCGAGGATGTCCCGCACCCGGGCCGGGGCGGGCTCCGCGTTGCGCGCGAGCTGCTCCATGATGAGAGCGTCGTCGATGAAATCCCGGCCGCCCACGAGGTACTTGTCGATCTCGTCCCGGCGGATGACGCCATCCTTCCATGACCTTGCGTTCGAACCGATGTCGAGCATGTCTCTCCCCCTTGTCGTCGGGCCTTCCCGTCGCGAACGACTTGAGAATGATGATTCCTGACGGATGGGGGGCTCCCTGCGCCTCCCGGCGAAGACCAATGTCGACGACGGGATCGGAGAGATGGATGACCGCAACCCCTTGGCTTCAGAAACTATCCTCACCGCAGGTGAGGCCAGTATACACGTGGCCGCGCTTTTATCAAGGGAGTATCGCCCATTTTTTACCGAAATACATTCGCGGTCTGGAAGTGCACTTCCACCACATTTCCTCAGCGCGGCCGGCTAGGGTGCTCGCCAGGCGAGGACGCTGGAGCCGGGGAGAGCCGCGACATCCTGTCGCGGCCGGGCGGCACGACCGCGGGACTCCCCCGTGGCGAAGGAGCGCATCTCACTTTTGAGGAGGACGCGGCGGGGATCGGGCGTAACCAGGACTCCGCGGTTACCGAGGGAGAGCGTCGCGTCCCATGAAAGAACGCGGCGTGGACCGGTCTAGGGCTGTGATGCTTTCCGTGATTGCAGCGGGCAGGCGGGTGTCACGCGAACCTACGGGCCCAGCGGAGCCGGGTACGTGGATTCGCGTGACAGGCCCCGCCCAGAACAGTCAATAGAACTGTTCTCTCGCCGCGTGCCGATCGAAAGCGGAGGAGCCCTGTCTAACGGGCGACAGCGGCTCCCCCCTTTTACAGACTACACCACCCCCTGGTCCAGCATCGCGTCGGCCACCTTGAGGAAGCCGGCGATGTTGGCGCCCGCGACGTAGTTGCCGGGCATGCCGTAGGCGGCCGCGGCCTCCACGCAGGAATGGTGGATGTTCTTCATGATGGTCTGCAGGTGACCGTCGACTTCCTCCCGGCTCCAATTCATGCGCAGGCTGTTCTGCGACATCTCGAGGCCGGAGGTCGCGACGCCTCCGGCGTTCGCCGCCTTGCCCGGCGCGTAGAGTATCTTTTTCTGGACGAAGAGCTCGGCGCCCTCGGGGACGGTGGGCATGTTAGATCCTTCGCTCACCACGTAGACTCCGTTCTTGAGCAGGTTCTGCGCGTCCGCGAGGTTGATCTCGTTCTGGGTGGCGCTGGGGAAGGCGCAAGCGGCCTTGTGGTCCCATATCGGGTTGTGGCCCTTGGAGGCGTCGTAGGGAGTGTAGACTGCGGTCTTGTACTTGGCGGCGTATTCGGAGATCCGCCCGCGCCGGTTGTTCTTGAGGTCGAGCACGAAGGCGAGCTTCTCGGCGTCGATGCCGGCCTCGTCGAAGATATGGCCGTCGGAATCGGAAAGGGTCAAGGGCTTGGCCCCGAGCTGGAGGAGCTTTTCGACAGTGTACTGGGCCACGTTGCCCGATCCCGATACGAGGCAGGTCTTGCCCTTGAAGCTCTCGCCGCGCGTGGCGAGCATTTCCTGGGCGAAGTACACGCAGCCGTAGCCCGTGGCCTCGGGCCTGATGAGGGAGCCGCCCCACTTGATGCCCTTGCCGGTGAGGACGCCGACGAACTCGTTGCGGATCCTCTTGTACTGCCCGAACATGTAGCCGATCTCCCGGCCACCGACGCCGATGTCGCCGGCGGGCACGTCGGTGAACTGGCCGATGTGCCGGCAGAGCTCGGTCATGAAGCTCTGGCAGAATTTCATGACCTCCATATCGCTCTTGCCGTGGGGATCGAAGTCGGAGCCGCCCTTGCCTCCGCCCATGGGGAGGGTGGTCAGCGAATTCTTGAAGACCTGCTCGAAGGCGAGGAACTTGAGCAGGCCGAGATAGACGGTGGGGTGGAAGCGCAGGCCTCCCTTGTAGGGGCCGATCGCGCTGTTCATCTCGATGCGGTAGCCGCGGTTGATCTGAATCTCGCCCTTGTCGTCGATCCAGGGCACGCGGAAGCTTACGGTGCGCTCGGGCACGCAGATGCGCTCGAGGACTTTGGCCTTTCGGTAATGGGGGCTCTTTTCGAAGACCGGCACCAGGGACTCGACCACTTCTTGCACGGCTTGATGGAACTCCGGCTCTCCCGGGTTCTTAGCCTTGATCTCGGACATGAAATCGATCGCGTAGCTCACGAACGCCTCCTTCTTCCTACGCCTAGATGGTAGCCGGACCTCCGGCATCTAGCAAGGGAGAAGACGCATTCATTCTCGCGCATAAATATGCGCTCGAGCCGCGGCCGATTCTATTCGGAGAACCGCGCCGGGGCGGGTCGTCGGCGCTTGCGTATGGCGGCGACGCTCTTGCGTCCGTCCATCAATATCTCGAGCGCCTCGGGCAGTCCCGTCCTGCGGCAATGCGCCGTCTCGCGCGCCGGGGGGACGGAGTAGAGCCAGTCCCAATCGACGCTGCCGCCTCCGTTCCACGGAACCGTGAAGTAGCCGATGTTCATGCTCGTCACGTTGTGGAAGAAATGCGATCCCAGCGAGGACTCGACTTTGAATTCGGGAAGGTCGGCCTCGACGATGACGCGGGCCATCGAGATCTGGGTGAACGCGACCGGCACGCCCAGCCATCGGTCGCGGGTGCCCCAGCGGCCGGGGCCCACGAGGACGTAGCGGCGCCCGAGCGCCCGCATCTCCTTGTCCAGCTCCTCTATCTCCGCGGCGATGGCCATCGTCTCGGATCGCTCGAAGCGCCGCGGGTCCACCCACACGATGTCCGACACCGTGGCGTCGCGGCCGTTGCCCATGCTCCTGTCGGAATAGATGAAGCATTCCGCGCGGTCGATGCCTTCGATGTCCACGGAGGCCTTGCCCTCGCTTCGGATCAGGGGCTTGAGCTGGAGGAGGTAGAGGGCCGGCGTCCCCGACGGCTCGTCGACGTTGAGGGCGTACTCGATCTCGACGGGCGTGCCCATCGACCTCGAGCCCATGTCGAGAATCATGTCGACCGCCTGGGCGAAGGGGAGGGCCTCGTGCTTGAGGATGTTCGCGAAGTCAATGATCCGGGGCCCGCGGGCGCCGAGGCCGGCCGAGAGCCTGTCGTTCTCCGCGTCCCAGGTCGATGCGAGGAGGCCGAAGCGGGGATCGGCCTCCGCCTCCCCGATGTCGAGCTCCCGCAGGGCCGCCTCCTCGCCGGAAAGGATGTCGGGCTCCTCGTCCTCCATGTCGAGGGCGCGGAAGCTCCGCTGGGAGGCTTCGCGGAGGCGCTCCGGCGGGACCACGTCGAGCTTGGGGTACTTGGGGCAAAAGCGATAGGCGGGGCCGCCGCCCACGACGTAGGAGCCCAGGCCCAGGGCGGCGACGCAGAGCCCGTCCTCGGGCTTGAGGTAGGATACGGGATAGTAGTTGTACGATTGCGCGGTACCCGAGACGTGGGGATAGTACCGCGAGCCGCGCCTGCTGCCCACGAGCTCCTGGACGACCACGGCCATCCTCTCCTCCTCCAGGGCGTAGCCGGCCAGGTCGAAGTAGGCCCGAGTCTTCTGCGAGAAGAGGCTCGCGTAGATGAGCTTGACGGCCTCGCGGAGCTGGCGTGCCCGGACGGCCCTGTCGGGATGGGAGTTGGGAATCATGTAGGTTTCGTAGATGCCCGAGAAAGGCACCTGGAGCATGTCCTCGAAGAGGCCCGAGGATCGCACCGCAAGGGGGCGATCGGTATCGGCCGCGAAGCGCTCGAGCCTCTCCTCCAGGCTATCGGAGAGCCTGGTCCCGAGGAAGCGCTCGCGCAGCTGGGCGTCCTTCGCCTTGCCCTCCGAGGGCGACTCCCCGGCCGACTCGTAGAAGGCGTAGGACCACATCCCGTTCGACTCGAGAAAGAGCTCGAACTCGTCGATCCCGATGAAGGCCGTGCGGGGGATCTTGACGTCCAGGCCCTGGACGTAGCGCGGGAAGCTCACATTGTCGAGGAGGCTCTTGATGAAGACGAGCCCCCGTCCCTTGCCGCCCACCGATCCGTCGCCGAGCCTCGAGAGGCAGTTCTCGCCCCGGCAGGAGGTCGAGTCGTAGTACGGGATCGCGCCCCGCGCCCTCTCGGCCCGCGCCTCGCGGAGGAGGCCGAGGATGAAGTCGCGCATCGCGCCGGTGCTGCCGAAATCCCCGATCCGATAGGGCTTGAGGCGCTCGGCGAAGCGGAGCTCGCCCCGAGCGGTGAGCCATGTCGAGAAGTCGTTGCGGCCCGCGTGGTACACCAGGCATTCCTCCGGGACCTCTTCCAGGAGGCCCATGAACTCGTCGATGTCCCGGGCCTCGGATACGGGAGCGCCGTCGGGCATCCGGAACATGAAGGGCCCGAAGCCGAGGCTGTCCTGGAGGAAGCTCGCGAGCTCGTGCTCGAGCGACTCGGAGTTCTTGTCCGCGAAGGCAGCGCCGAGGGCGAGGGCGCGCTCGCGGACGCCCTCTTCGCTCGATTGGATCATCACGGGGAGGTCCGCGATCCGGGTCTTGGCCATGCGCATGAAGTCGAACCCGGCCTCGGGGTCGGGTTTCCCGCCGCGGGGGAAGCGGACGTCGGTGATGACCGTCATGATGTAGGGCTCGTATCGCTCGAAGAGGGCGACGGCCTCCTCGTAGCTCGATGCGAGGAGGATCTTCGGCCTGGCCCTCGCTCGGAGGAGCTTGTGCGTCTCGATGCCCTTCTCGGCCTCGATGAGGGCCTGGGCCTGGCGCTGGACGACCTGGAAGAGGAGGGGCAGGTAGCGCGAGTAGTAGCGCACCGAGTCCTCGATGAGAAGTATCACGCGCACGAGACCAGTACGCGTATCGGAGTCGACGTTACGGAGGTCCTCGACTTGCTTGAGCATCCCTATGAAGAGCTTCGAATAGCCGTTCCACACGAAGACCCTGTCCACGGCCTCGAGGCCGGGCCTGTCGGGCCCGAGGGCGGCGAGGCTCGTGTTGTTGGTGACCATCAGGAGGACGGGAATCCCCGGCCATTCGTCCTTCATGGCCCGGGCCAGGCCCAGGGGCTGGTCGAAATCGAGGCCGGCGATGAGCACGACGAGGTCGAAGCGCCCCTCGCGGAAGAGCTCGAGGGCCGACTCGGCGGTATACGCGCAGGTTATCCTCGGGACGGTGTTGAGGTGGAGCTTGTAGTATTCGCCATAGATCTGCTCCGTCAGCACCCCGTCGGACTCCACGACGAAGGACTCGTAGAGGCTGGCCACCAGGAGGACCTCGCGCACGTGGTAGCGCATGAGGTCGTGGAAGGCGTTGCGCTCCACTCGCGACTTGTCGTAGGCCTCGACGAGATCGTTGAAGTACATGGGAAGAGTATGCAGCGGGCCGGCGCGCCCGGCAAGGCGGGCTTCAGGCGACGGCGCCGATCCCGCGGCTGGCGCGCGGCTCGGCGAAGAGGCGGGATATCAGCATCGCGGCGGCCCCGTAGGCGACGACGCTGTCGCTGAGGGAGGAAAAGGCGATCTCGCAGCGCGCCTCGCCGGGGTACGCGGTGTTCGCCTCGATCTCTTCCGCGAGGATGGCCGAGAGGGTCGGGCGCCATCGCTCGAAGCTCCCCCCTATGATCACGCGCCTCAGGTCGAGGAGGTTGACGATCAGGCCGACGTTCATGCCGAGCTCGCGCGCGACCCGGACGAAGGCCACGTCCTCCGTCGCGGCGCGCCGGATCACTTCGTTGGGCAGCGAGAATTGGCTCCTCGTGTCTTCTCGCCTGAAGACGGAGCGGAACTCCCCCGCGGTGCCGTCCGTGCCCCGATGCACGGCGCCTTCGATCACCAGGCCCATGCCGACGCCGAGGCCAGCAGGCAGCTCGCCCGCCCTCTCCTGTCGGAATTCGCCCAGGAGGAACATGAAATCCTCGGTGAGGACGCCTCGGTTCCTGACGAGCTCCGCCCAGCAACAGCAGCGCGCGTCGTTCTCGATTCGAAGCGGCGGGGCTGCCGGCCCGCCGGACGAGGCGAGGACATTCACGGGCTCCCCGACGCCGAGGGGCAGGCTCCTGCGGACGATTCCTCGCTCGGCGTCGACGATTCCGGAAAGCCCCAGGCCGATGCCGAGCGGCGGCGGACCCGGAAAGGCCATCCGCTTCCTCGCGTCCGCGATCGACTCCATGACGACCGAAGGCAGCTCCCCGCCCGAAAAGGACAATGCGGACTCCGCCTCGGAGAGGATGTCGCCCGCCGGATCGAGGAGGCAGGCGCGGTAGCGATCGGTCTGGATTTCGATGCCGAGGAAGGTGCCGAAGTCCCCGCGTATCCTGAGCTCGACGGGCTTGCGCCCGCCAAGGGGCTTCGCCTCTCCCTCGGCTCCCTCGTGGACTATCCCCGCCTCGATGAGCTGGGCGACTATCTTGGTGATGGTCGATTTGTCGAGCCCGAGGCTCTGGGCGAGATCGATTCGGGGGATTCCCTCCCGCTTCCATATGTACCGAAGAACTCTGCGGATATTGGAATCCCGAGTGACCGGGCCGGTCAGCAGGCCTTGCGCGAAGGCGTTCGTCCCATCCACCTACACCAGCCCTTGGTCTATCATGGCGTCGGCGACCTTCTTGAAGCCGGCGATGTTGGCGCCCACCACGTAATTGCCCTCGAAGCCGTACTTCCCGGCGCTCTCGACGCATGAGCGGTGGATGCTCCTCATGATCTCCCGGAGGCGGCGGTCCACCTCCTCGGCGCTCCAGGCAAGCCGCATCGAGTTCTGGCTCATCTCGAGGCCCGAAGTCGCGACGCCTCCCGCGTTGGCCGCCTTGCCCGGGGCGAAGGGGATCCCGCTGTCGACGAACAGCTTCCAGGCCTCGGCGGTGCAGCCCATGTTGGAGGTCTCTACGACGGCGGCGACTCCGTTGGAGATCAGCCTGCGCGCGTCTTCGCCGTCGAGCTCGTTCTGGATGGCGCAAGGCATCGCGATGTCGACTTTCAGCTCCCAGGGCTTGCGCCCGGCGAAGAATTCGGCCTTGGGGAATTTTCGGGCGTAGGTCTCGACCTTCTCGCGGTCGATGACGAGCATCTGCGTCAGGTAGTCCCACTTCTCCTTCGTCCCGATACCCTCCGGGTCGTAGACGTAGCCGTCTGGGCCGGAGATCGTGACGACTTTGGCGCCGAGCTGGCTGCCCTTCATGCAGGCGCCCCAGGCGACGTTCCCGAAGCCCGAGACCGCGATCGTCTTCCCCGCCAGGCTCCCGCCCCGCTCCGCGAGCATCTCCTCGGCGAAGTAGATCGCGCCGAAGCCGGTCGCCTCGGGCCTGACGAGGGACCCGCCGAAGCCGAGGCCCTTGCCCGTGAGCACGCCGTCGAACTGATTCGCGAGCCGCTTGTACTGGCCGAACATGTAACCGACCTCGCGGCCGCCTACGCCGATATCGCCCGCGGGCACGTCGGTGTCGGCGCCGACGTGCCGGAAGAGCTCGGACATGAAGCTCTGGCAGAAGCGCATGACCTCGTTCTCGCTCTTGCCGTTGGGGTCGAAGTCGGAGCCTCCCTTGCCGCCCCCCATGGGCAGGCCCGTGAGGGAGTTCTTGAATACCTGCTCGAACCCGAGGAATTTGAGGGTCGAGAGCGAAACCTTGGGATGGAAGCGGATGCCGCCCTTGTAGGGGCCGATCGCCGAGTTGAACTGGACGCGGTAGCCGCGATTGACGCGGTAGGCGCCTCGGTCGTCCATCCAGGGCACCCGGAACATCACGCTCCGCTCCGGCTCGGTGATGCGCTCGAGTATGCGCTGCGACTTGTATTTGGGCTCGGCGTCGACGAGAGGCGAGATGGACTCGAGGACCTCGTCGGCCGCCTGGAGGAATTCGGTCTCCCAAGGGTATCGGGCCTTGAGCTCGTCGAGGACCTGCTTGACGTAGGGGTTCATGCGCCTCCCTCTCGGGCATTGTATATCGCGGCCCCGGTCCGGGCAAGCGAGGGCTCAGCGAAGGACGCGCACGGCTGCGAAGAGCCCGGGCCATTCCCTCTGCGGCTCGGCGGTCGGGGAGCCCGCTCCCGCGGCCGCTCCCTGGGCGCCCGTCCCTCCGGGGGCGAGGAGTACCTCGTCGCCTATGTTGATCGTATCGAAGAAGCCCGCGGTCTTGAGGGCGCCCTCGCTGACCTCCTCGCCGATCGAGGTCAGCGAGACGTCGCCCAGCACGGAGGATTGAGGATAGCTTAGGCCCAGGCCCTCGGGCTTGGGCTGCGCGGCCCCCTTCTTCACGACGACGAGCTTGGCGCCCCCGGCGATGCCGTCGGCTTTGCCCAGGTCCACGAGGACCCTTTCCTGACTGCGCTTGAGGAGGGAGCCGAGCGGCGGCAGCGCGGATACGAGGAGGTCGGCCGCGCGCGCCGCGCTGTCCTTCACCCTATCGTTGCCGGTCCTGTAGGACTTGAAGGAGGTCGCCGGACTCCCCGTCCGCGCCACGCGAAGGTCGATGTCCATCTCGACGTCTCGCTCGGTCTCCTTGAAGGATACTATCGCGAAGTAGTCGGCCTCGGCCTCGCGCGCCGTCCTGAAGGCGTCGGCGAAGGAGGCGGCCTTGGGGGCCACCGGCAGGATCGCGGCGCGCGACGAGGAGGCCAGGATGTCCGCGAGGTAGCGGAGCGCGAGCTCCTGCCCGGAGGCATGGATCGCCGAGTCCGGGCGGCCCAGGTACATCAGCGCGATCCTGAAAGGCCGCTTGGGCAGGGCTTCCTCGTCTACCCCCCAGTTCCTGCCGAGCGCGTCGACGAGGAGGGAGTCGTAGGTCTCGATGGAATCGAGGACGGCCTGGTCCGCCGCGCCGTTGGCCTTGAGGAACTGGAGCTCGGAGAGGTATCTCCCTGGGAAGCCCCTTGCCTTGAGCATCCCCGCGTAGAGGAGTCTCGCCTGCTTTGAGTAGGGATATATCCGCAGCGCGCGCCGGTATTCGAAGATGGCCTGGTCGTAGGAGCTGCGGTCCTCGAATTCCCTGCCGCGGACCACGTGCCAGTCGGCGTAGGGGGCCCGGGACGCGTCCTCGGCGCTCGAGGAGTCGGCGACGGCCAGCTCGAGCGCTATGCGCGCCAGCTCGTCGTCCGGGCGAAGCGCGGCGGCGGTCTTGAGGCTGTACACGGCCTCCGGGCGCTTGCCCGCGCTCTCCTGCGCCAGACCCAGCGTGTACCAGGCCATCCCGTCCTTGCGGTCGCGCGCCACGGCCTCACGCATGAGCGCTATGGCCTGGTCGAAGGAGCCGGCCCGGTACATGAGAGAGCCGAGGAGGAGCCTCGCCTCGGAGTAGCTCGGCTTAAGGTCCAGGGCATTGCGCGCGTGGAAGGCGGCCTGGTCGAAGTCGCCGGCCGCGGCCGCGATGCTCGCGGCGACGTATTGAGTCTTGGGCTCGCTGCCGTGGTAGCGGAGGGCCTCTTCGACGAGGGCCCGGGCCTCGGCCTCCCTCCCTTGGTCGGCGGCGATGAGGGCGAGCGAGAGCAGCGCTCGTGCGTTTTGCGGCGAGATGCGGAGGCTGTCCTCGAGGCGGGCGCGGGCCTCGCTCTTCTTGCCGGCCGACAGGTCGAGGAGAGAGAGCCCGAAGCGCGCGTCGAGATCGTTCGGGAGAGCCGCGGCCACGGAAGAGAAGGCCTTGCGCGCGCCGCCGAGGTCGCCGAGGCCGACGCGCACGAAGCCCTCTAGGTTGGCCAATCCCGAGTCGCCCTTGCGGAAGGGCGCCGCTTTCGCGATGTATGAGAGCGCCTGATCATACTCGCCGAGCTCGTAGTAGCACTCCGCGAGCCCCGAGTAGGCCTCTCCGTAGGACGGGTTCAGGGCGACCGCGGCCAGGTAGTCGTCAATCGCCGGATACCAGTCCTCCGAGAAGCGCAGCCTCTCCGCGTCGGCGACCAGGGCCCTCGGGTCGCGGAGGGCCGAAGGGTCCGAGGAGGCGGGATCGCTCGCGGCCAGGGCGGCCGGGACGTAGCCTGCCCCCAGCGCGAGGGCGAGGGCGACGAGCGGGGCCAGGCGGGCATGTATCTCCTTCCGGAATCTCGGGGGCACTTCCCTACTCCTCATCGGCCGCGGGTCTGCGGCGGGCGATCTTGACCGACGTTATGCGATGCCCTTCCATTTCCTGGACGGTGAAGTCCAGGCCGCCCGAGCTCGCGCGCTCGTAGCGGGCGGGTATCTTCTCGAAGAGGGCGAAGACGTAGCCTCCCAGGGTATCGAATTCCTCCGCCGGGAGCGAGAGCCCGGTCTCCCGGTTCACGACGTCGAGGTCGGCCCTCGCGTCGCAGAGCCACGCGGAATCGCCGAGCACCACGACGTCCTCCCTCTCGTCGTCGAATTCGTCCTGGATCTCGCCGACGATCTCCTCGATGATGTCCTCGAGGCAGACTATGCCCGAGACTCCGCCGTACTCGTCGACGACGACGGCGATATGGACGCGCCGGCGCCTGAACTCCTTCAGCAGCGAGTCGATCCGCTTCGATTCGGGCACGAAGAAGGGTCTGCGGACCAGGTCGGCGAGGGCGAAATCGCCGCCTTTGACGAGGGCGCGGAGAAGATCCTTCGCGTAGAGGACGCCTACTATCGAGTCGATGCCGTCGCCGTAGACCGGGATGCGCGAGTGGCCGCAGGCTACGACCTTCTCGAGGAGCTCCTCCCGGCCCGAGTCGATGGGGAGGAATACCGTATCGATGCGGGGCACCATGACTTCCTTCACCGTGGTCTCGCCGAGCTCCTGCACTCCCTGGATCATCTCCAGCTTGTCGGCGGCGCGCTCGGCCTCCCGCGCGGCCGCGTGATCGGTCTCGGCCTCGGCCTCGCGCTCCTCGCCCGAATCGGCCCTCCCCGGGCCGAAGAGCTTCCCGAGGAGCCCCGTCACGGTATGATCCACTTCCGGCCCCGCGCCTCGCCGGGCGCGACTAGGTCGCGCAGCAGCTCCTCCTGCCGCAGGAGCATGGGACGCGAGGGATCGTTGTCCTCGTGGTCCATCCCGGAGAGGTGCAGCACGCCGTGCGCGATGAGGCGGCGGAGCTCCTCGTCGCGCGAGATGCCGAATTCCTCGGCGCTCCGCGCGAGGGCGTCGAGCGAGATCACGATGTCGCCGGCGAGGTAGCGCTCGGAACCCTGCGGATCGCGGTACAGGTCGCCCTGCTCGAACGAGAGAACGTCGGTGGCCTCGTCCTTGTCCCGATATTGCCGGTTCAAGCCCCGGATGAAGGGGTCGTCGCAGATCAATATGGAGAGATCCCACCCGTCCTTGCCCAGGCGCGAGAGGACGGCCAGGGCGAAGTCCCTCGCCCCCTCGAGCCAGGCCGGGGTCCCGATGCCCTCGACCGATATCTCGACGACGTTCATCTAGGCTGCTCCTTGAGCCTGGGGTAGCCGATCCGCGAGTGGAAGTGCCCGGCGAGGATCCGCGTGAAGCTGTCGCGGACGGTATCGATGTCCTTGAAGGTGAGGTCGCTGCGGTCGAGCTGGCCGTCCTGCACCTTGTCCATGATGATCTCGCGAATGAAGTCCTCGAGCCGGGACGCGGTCGGCCTCTTGAGCGTGCGCGTTGCTGCCTCCACCGAGTCGGCCAGCATGACCACAGCGGCCTCCCTGGACGCGGGAGGCTGCCCCGGATAGGAGAAATCGTCCGGGTCGACCTCGCCGCCCCCCTTCTTCGCCTGATCGAAGAACCAGGCGATGACGGCGTTGCCGTGATGCTGGGAGATGATGTCGACGACCCCCTCGGGCAAGCCGAGGGCTCGCGCCTTCTCGGCGCCCAGCTTGACATGGCTGCGTATGACGGTGGCCGATAGCCGGGGGTTGAGCTCGTCGTGCTTGTTGTATCCGGCCTGGTTCTCGACGAAGTACTCGGGCTGCTCGATCTTGCCGATGTCGTGGTAGTAGGCGCCGACTCGGGCGAGGAGGGGATCGGCCCCTATCTCGCGGCACGCCGACTCGGCGAGGTGAGCCACCGTCACCGAGTGGCTGTAGGTTCCCGGCGCCACGGTGAGCAGGCGCTTGAGTATCGGCGCGTTGAGGTCGGAGAGCTCCATGAGCCTGAAGCGCGTCGGCGCGTTGAGCGCCTGCTCGAGCACGGGAAGGATCGCGAGGGCGAGGAGCGCGCAGGCGAATCCGTTTCCCGCGCCCCAGAGGGCGGCGAGCAGGGACTCCGAGGCATCCCTCGCCCCGGGCGCGGCGAGGGCCGCGCTCAACGCGCCCTCGAGGATCGAGAGGACGGCGCCGGCCCTCACCAGGTCGATCCGCGACGAGGCGTTGCGGACCGAGAAGGCCCCCGCGACGCCCGAGAGGACGCAGAAGGCGAAGAGCCTGCCGTCGAGTCCGTAGGCGGCCTGGGCGAGGGCGGCGAGGACGAGCCCGAAGAGGACCGCGAAGCGCTGTCCTTCGAGGATAGTGGCGATGATGGCGAACAGGGCGCTCGGCAGCATGAAGGCGAGTTCCAGGGGAGGCGGCTTCGCGAAACGACCCAGGAGGACGGCCGCCGCGAAATAGGCGAAAGCCGAGAGCGAGACCAGCCCCACGGAGGAGCGCCGCGCCGCCGAGCCGGAGACGCCCTTCCCGAGGAGGAATCCGCAGAGGCAGAGCGAGGCGGCGAGGAGGCCGAAGGCGCCGGCCGCCGCGCCCCAATCCATGCGCGTCACCGCGCCTTTGGCGGCGCTCAGCTTGGCGGCGTCGAGCGGGCTCACGATCGCGCCCTTACGGACGATGCGCTCGCCCTTGGCTATCGTGCGGATGACGGGCTCCACTTCGGCCTTCGCCGCCGCCAGCTTGCGGCTGCTCTGTTCCGGGTCGAAGAAGGCGTCCTCAACGGCGAAGCTCATGACGAGACCGAAGGCAAGGGACGCGAGCGGCCTCGCGAGGCGGCTCCCCGCTATCTCGGCGTCCACGGCATCCTTCAGAGTCTTGAGCGTCACGAGGCGATTCGCCGGTATCTCGTCGGCCACGGGCTTGCCTTCGCTCAGTGAGCGCAGCTCGACGTAATCGGCATTATAGGTCTCGAGCCCCGACGCGGGCAGAGCGGCTATGCCTTGGTCGAGGAGGCGCTTTAGTATGGCGTCCGAGAAGGCGAGGGCTTGGGGCCTGAAGGGAGACCGGGCGAGCGCGAGGACCTCCTCCTCCGAAAGCAGTCCCGGAAACGCGCTCTGCACCTGGAGGTAGAGGGTACGACCCGCGACCTTGCGCGAGGCCTGGTCGTCCAGGAGATCCTGGAAGTCCCTGAAGCGCTCGAGGGCGCGGGAGGCGGGCTTCTCGTCCACGACGAAGACGGGGAGGACAAGGCGCTCCTCGGCCTCTATCCTGAGCCGGGTGGCGTTCTCGTCGACGTAGCTGATCTCGCGGTCGGCGGTGATGTCCTTGTCGGCTACCCGGCCCTCCTCGATCGCGTCCGGCCCGCCCCGCGAGTCCACGGCGCCGGGGCCGAAGGCGAGGAGGAGGAGGACGGAGGCGGCCGAGCAGGCGGCCACCAGGGCGAGGGAGCCGCCGTCCAGGCCGCGGCGCCTCGAGCGCTCGCGCCCGAGGCGCCCGATTCCCGCGCGGCGGAAGATCGACAGGAATTTCGCCTCGAGTGGGCCGGGCGCGGAATCCTCCGCGTTCGGCCGGCTATTCGGCTTCATAGGCTTCGATGATGCGCCGTACCAGGCCCGAGCGGACGACGTCGCGCGAATCGAGGCGGCAGACGAAGACATCCTCGACCCTCGAGAGCAGCTGCAAGGCGTGCACGAGGCCGGACTCGCCCTTGCGAGGCAGGTCGATCTGGGTAACGTCGCCCGTCACTACGGCCTTCGCGTTCTCGCCGAGCCTGGTCAGGAACATCTTCATCTGCTCCTTCGTGGTGTTCTGCGCCTCGTCGAGTATGACGACGCAATTGGAGAGGTTGCGCCCCCTCATGTAGGCGAGGGGGGCTATCTCGATGGCTCTGCTCTCCTCCAGCCTCCGCACGACCTCGAAGGGCACGAGGGCCTCCATCGCGTCGTACAGGGGCCGGAGGTAGGGGCTGATCTTCTGGGCCAGGTCGCCGGGGAGGAAGCCGAGGCTCTCCCCCGCCTCGACCACGGGTCGCGTGAGGATCAGCTTGCGCTTGGACTTCGTAAGCAGCTCCCGAAGCGCCCATGCCACGGCCAGGAAGGTCTTGCCGGTGCCCGCCGGGCCGACCGCGAAGGCGAGATCGTGGGTCGCGAGGCCCCGGAGGTAAAGGGACTGCGATTTCCCCCTCGGGAATACCTTTGTGAAGCCCCCCGGAATCTGGAGGCAGGAGTCCAGGAACTCCGCGCGACTACCGCTATCGCTGCAGGACTGGGAATCTCCCCCGGGAGTCAGGTCGGCGTGGATCGCGATGATGAGGTCGGGGCTGGGCGCGAGACCCTCGGCCATGGACTCGAGGAGGCGCTCGACAAGGAGGCGGAACAGCTCGCGGGAGGACTCTTCCTCCGTTTCAAGGAAGAGCTCGTTGCCGCGGCAGAAGATACGGCTCCCGACGAGGCGCTCCATTATGCGGAGATTGTAGTCGTTTGCCCCGCACAGATCCGCTAGCTCGCTCGTCTTCTCTAGGACTATACCGACGGTTCCGTCCACGGACGCCCCTCGTCCTACTCTATCCGCGCGATTGGAAAAATGCAACTCCGCCGCCGAGCCGACCCCCGCGCTTCAGTAGGTAATCGAAGTCAGGGGTGAGATCGGGTTGCTGTCGTAGTTGATCGTCGACTTGACCGCCGAGATGTCCTTCCAGGCGAGTATGATCGAGATCTTCGTATCCAGGTTGTAGGTGTTGCCCGTGGGGTTGTACAGAGGGCTCGTAGAGACCTGGGCGGAGAGGGTCCAGTCCTCGAGGTCCCTGACGACGGCGACGGAGAGGCTCTTCAGTTTGAAGAGGCTCTTCCGGAGGTCGTCGGCGTTCCATATGGACAATGAATCCCAGATGTCGGCGAGGGGGCTGACCTGGAACGCCGTCGGCGAAGCCACCTGCGCGCCGCTGCTGTCGACGATGGGGGTCGACGCGAAGAGGCCGGTGTAGTACTGCCAGGCCGAGGTGTTCTGGGATAGGCTCGAGATCGACACCGTGAGCTCGTGCCCGATTTTGAGCGAGGCGGTGAGCCCGAACGAGAGAGTCGACTGGGTGAACTGCACGAGGCTCTGCGAGAGTTCGAGGTCGGGCGCGATCGACCATTGCACGTCGGCTCCGTCCTGGGACTTGAATACGGGCTTGAGCCCCAGGGAGAAGTTGCTGTACCAATCGAAGGCCTCGTCGTTGTTGGCGACCCAGCCCGAACCGAGGTTGAGGGTATAGGTCGGTGTCTGCTGACCCTGGATGGAGACGCTGAACGGGCCCCAGCTCAGGCCGGCGGCGTTCGAGACCGGGCCGATGATCGACCCGCCGTAAACGAGATTCTCGGAAAGCGCGGGACCGGGCGAGTTTCCGATCGTCAGGGTCGTGGAGACAGGGTCGAAGGAGTATTCCGCGCCCGGGGCGCTCCTGTACATCCTCGACTGGGCCTTCAAGGTGGCCAGGCCCGCGTTCAGGCTCAGCTGGGCCGAGTAGGAATCGAGGGTCGGGGGAAGGTTGGCGATGAAGGAGAGACTCTGGGTGAGCCCCTCCGGGCGCGCCGCGAGGTTGAGCGACAGATTGTGGGCGGTTATCGACGAGGGGTCCCACGAGAGCCAGCTCTCCGTGAAGGCGGGCGTCGCCAAGGTGCTGTCGTACTTCATCCCGTACAGCGTCGAGTCGAACTCCCAGCCCAGGCTCGTCGCCGACCAGAGCCAAGAGGCCGTAAAGGGCTTGTAAGCCACTTTGGCCGTCTCGTCGACGCTTCGGGTCATGTAGAGATCGTCGGCTTGCGCGTACGAGGCGGCGGTGACCGGGTCGGCGGTATCGATCGGCCGCTTCTGCTCCTGATCAAGGAAGGACAGGCTCAGCGAAGTGGCGATGGAGTCGCCGTAGGCGGCGCTCGCGTCGATGGAGGAGGCGATGCGAAAGGAGAGAAGTCCGTAGAGGAGGCTATTGAAGTTTATCTGCGCCGGGCTGGTCCACTGGTAGGAATTGCCGGAGGCGTCCAGCCAATCGCTCCTGTAGCGATCCTCGTAATACAGGGAAGGCGAAATCGTCCAGGTCGCCGATTCCGTCCAGGAGGGGGCCTTGGCCTCGGCCGTGCTCGGAACGCTCGAGGGAAGGCGGAAGGCCGTCGCGGTGGCGCCCGAGACCGTGGCGGATGCCGCACCACCCGCTGTCGAACCCGAGGATGGCTTCTCCTCGTCGGAGCCCTCCTCCCAGGGATCGCGCAATTCGACTGGGGCCGTGCCGGTATTGGGTTTTTCGCCGGCCACGGGCGTCGCGCTGCTGGCCGCGGGCGTCGCGCCAGCCGCGGGCGCTGTGCTGCCGGTCGCGGGCGTCGTGTTGTTGGCCGCGGGCGCTGATGGCGCCTGGCTTCCGAATAAGCTTCCGTGGAATGTGGCAGTGGTATCTATCGGGCGGAATACCGATGGGTAGAAGAATTGCTGCTTCGGGTCGACGCTGGCCAGGGTGGATTGGTACGGGGAACTCGCATAGAGAGTCTGGTCGCTCTTGGTGAGGAGAGTCATCGAGGCGCCGAAGTGGGTGATGTCTATCGACTGTAGCCAGGGATCGAGAGCCTTCGGCTTCAACGACAGGGAAAGGTCGAGCTTGGGCAGGAGCTGCGTCACGAGGGCGGGAGCGAGAGTGGGGTCATCGGTGCTGGAGCTTAGCAGCTTGAACCAGTCCATATCTTCGGAGCGGTAGCGGAAATCCTGGCTGAAATAGGGGTCGGAGTAGATCGGGAGGGCGAGGTTCGCGGAGAAGCCGCCGAGGCGCATGGAGGTCGTGAGGTCGAAGGCGTAGCGGAAGGGCAGGGATACGTTGAGGAAATCCGTGCCGTTCCAGACGCTGCTCCAATTGCCGGCCGCGTCGAAGGGCGAGTAGAAGCCGTCCGCTTCGGGGAAGAGGGAGCGGCTGAGACCGATGCCCGTGAAGAGATCGGTCTTGTCCAGGAAGGACAGCTTGGGGTAGGAAGCCTGGATGCCTGCCATGCCCCCGAGGCTCGAGTAGACGTCGAGGATGGTCTTCAGCGATCCCGTGTCCTTCGGAGCCGGACCGGGAACCGCCCTCAGGAACAGGCCCCTGAGCTCCGTAGGCTGGGCGGAGCCGTTGTTCGTCATGCTGAACGTCGAAGTCGTATCGGAGGGCGGCGGCTTGCGGCCTTCCAGGTAGACGGTCGTCTGGACGTAGGTCCCTTCGCGAGTGCGATAGCCGATCACGGGATGGAAGACGATCTCGTCGCCGGGGTAATAGAAGAAGGGCAACCAGAGGACCGGAACGTTCCCCAGCGAGAAGACCGCGTTCGAGAGCGCCATTTCCTTGTCTCCGAGGATCCAGACGCGCTTGGCCCTGATCGCGTAATGCGGATCTTCGGCGCTGCTGGAGCTGATCACGCCGTCCTTGAGGATCATGATGTCCGAGGATCTGCTGATTATGGTATCCGCCGAGATCACGAGGCCCCGATCGCCCGGCGACGCGACGCCCCCCGCCGTGCGCATCTTGCCGTCGATGAAGACTCCCGACCAGTCGTCGAGGTTCGCGCTCAATGCCTCGCCGGCGAAGACCTCGGTGCTCGTTCCCGATTTCCGCTCGTAGCGCACCTTGCCCCTCGCGGTCAAGCTGGAGCGGGCCCGATCGTAGGCGATGCTGTCGGCTTCGATGCGATGGGTATCGCCGTTCGTCTCGACAAGGGTAAGGATTACGCCTCCGGACGCCCTGACGATCCCCCCCTCTTCTTCTTCGACCTTCGCGTAGCTGGCATGCGCCGCCCGCTCGATCGTCACGACCCTTCCTTTCCCGGGAGCGGCGGGCGCCTCGAGGCTGTAATGCTTGTAGAGGCTGGCGCGGATCTCCTCCGCTCCGCCTTTATCCGATAGGCCCAGCTCGCGGGCCCGCGCGACGAGCTCGTAATAGCCGGCGGTGGAGATCTCGACGCGGAGGGCGTCGCTCCGGGTATCCGATTCCTGCGCAGGGGCGGCGCCTCCGCTCGTAGGGGAGCCTTCGGTCGGGGCGCCTCCCGACTCGGGCGCAGCCGTGGGCTCGGTCGCCTGGGGGGCGGGCTCCACGGGCGGCGCGTCCGCGGCCGACAGCGGCGCTGCCAGGACGGGGAGGAAGGCGAGGACGCATAGGCATGAGGCTATCGCCCGGCGAAGCGGCATTAGCCCGAATACTATACGGCCTTCGCCGCGGTAGTAAAGTCTTATGCCATGATGCGCCCAAGCGAAGGCCGAACTATACGAGGACCTTTTTCAGGTATTTGCCCGTATACGAGGCTTTGACCTTCGCGAGCTTCTCGGGGCTGCCCGCCGCGACGATCTCACCCCCGCGGTCGCCTCCCTCGGGACCGAGGTCGAGTATCCAGTCGGCCTGCTTTATAACGTCGAGATTGTGCTCGATCATCACGACGCTGTTGCCCGTATCGACGAGGCGCTGTATCACTTCCATAAGTTGCTTCACGTCGGCGAAGTGGAGGCCCGTCGTCGGCTCGTCCATGAAGTACAGCGTCTTCCCCGTGCTCCGCTTGGAGAGCTCGAAGGCGAGCTTGACGCGCTGGGCCTCGCCTCCCGACAGCGTCAGGGCGGATTGCCCGAGCTTGATGTATCCCAGGCCCACCGACAGCAGGGTGTTCATCTTGTGCGAGATCTGCGGGATGTGCGCGAAGAAGTCGCTCGCCTCCTCGATGGTCATGTCGAGGACCTCGGATATGTTCTTCCCTTTGTACCTGATGCCGAGGGTATCCGAGTTGAAGCGGCGCCCGTGGCAGACGTCGCAGGTGATGTAGACGTCGGGAAGGAAGTTCATCTCGATCTTTATCGTGCCGTCGCCCTGGCAATTCTCGCACCTGCCGCCCTTCACGTTGAAGGAGAAGCGGCCCGGCTTCCAGCCCCTGGCCTTCGACTCGGGCAGGGAGGAGAAGAGGTCGCGGATAGCCGCGAAGACGCCGACGTAGGTCGCGGGGTTCGATCGGGGCGTGCGCCCGATCGGGCTCTGGTCGATGTTGATGATCTTGTCGATGTTCTCCAGGCCCTCGATCTCGTCGTAATCGCCCTCCTGCCACGCTGTGCCCATTACCTCGTTGGAGATGATGGGATAGAGGAGGTCGGAGAGGAGAGTCGACTTGCCCGAGCCGGAAACGCCGGTTATGCAGGCGAAAAGGCCGAGGGGGAGCTCGACGTCTATGCCCTTCAGATTGTGCTCCCGGCAGCCGCGGATCGAGATGCTCGCCCCGTTCCCCTTCCTGCGCTCGGGCGGCACCGGGATCGTGAGGGCGCCGGACAGGTACTGCCCCGTGACGCTCTTGCGGCTCTTCATCACCTCCTCGGGAGTGCCCTGGGCGACGACGTGGCCGCCGTGCGCGCCTGCTCCCGGCCCTAGGTCCACGATCCAATCGGCGGTGCGCAGGGTCTGCTCGTCGTGCTCCACGACTATGAGCGTGTTGCCGATGTCGCGGAGGTAGGTGAGCGTGTCGATCAGGCGCTGGTTGTCGCGCTGGTGCAGCCCGATCGAGGGCTCGTCGAGTATGTAGAGGACGCCGACGAGGGAGGCGCCTATCTGCGTCGCCAGGCGGATTCGCTGGGCCTCGCCTCCCGACAGCGTCGCCGCCTTGCGCTCGAGGGTCAGGTATTCGAGGCCCACGTTGCGCATGAAGCTCAGTCGCGCGGTGATCTCCTTGAGTATCTGCTTGGCGATCTGCCTCTCCGTGTCGCTCAGCTCGAGCCTGGAGACGAAGGACAGGGTCTCCTCGACCGATTTCCCGGCGATCTCGTCTATGCCGATGCCGCCGACGGTCACGGCGAGCGCTTCGGGCCTGAGGCGCCGGCCTCCGCAGGCCTCGCAGGGCTTCTCGCTCATGTAGCGCTCGAGCCACTGCTTGATGCCGTCGCTCTGGGTCTCGAGGTAGCGGCGCTTGAGATCGGCGAGTATCCCGGGGAAGCGCGATTCGTACTCGAAACGCCCCGTGCCCTCGCGGTTCTCATACTTGATCTTGACGGCTTCGTCCGTCCCGTAGAGGATCGCGTCGAGGACCTTCTTCGGCAGCTTCCCGAAGGCCGTGTCGAGGCTGAAGCCGAAATGCTTGGCGAGAGCCTCGAAGCGGCTGCGGTTCCAGGCCGCGTCCGGGTTGTAGGGGATGCAGCCTCCCTCGTCGAAGGAGAGCGACCGGTCCGGGATCACGAGATCGGGATCGAACTCGAGCTTCTGGCCGAGCCCCGAGCAGACCGGGCAGGCCCCCTGGGGCGCGTTGAAGGAGAAGAGCCGGGGCTCCATCTCGGGCAGGGAGATGCCGCATTCGGGACAGGCGCCCTTCTGGGAAAAAAACTCCTCGACCGGAGGGCCGCCGCCTTCCGGCGTCGAAGGGGAGTCCCGTAGCGCGATCACAGTACCGTCGGCTATCTCGAGGGCCGTCTCCACGGACTCGGCCAGGCGCTTGCGCGATTCCTCGGTCAGCTTGAGGCGGTCCACCACGATCTCGACGCTGTGCTTCTTCTGCTTGTCGAGCCTGTACACGGCCGCGGACTCGGCCGCCAGCTCCCGCATCTCGCCGTCTATCCTCGCCCGGACGAAGCCTTGCTTGGCCGCGTCCTCCAGCACCTTCCTGTGCTCGCCCTTCTGGGCGCGCACGATCGGGGCCAGGATCTGCAGCCTCGTGCCCTCGGGCCAGGAGAGGATGGTGTCGAGGATCTGGTCGACACTCTGCTCGCGGATGACGCGGCCGCATTTGGGGCAATGCGGAATCCCGATCCTCGCGTAGAGGAGACGGTAGTAGTCGTATATTTCCGTCACAGTTCCCACTGTCGATCGGGGATTGCGGTGGGTGGTCTTCTGCTCGATCGAGATGGCCGGGGAAAGGCCCTCGATATAGTCGACGTCCGGCTTGTCCATGCGTCCGAGGAACTGGCGGGCATAGGCCGACAAGGATTCCACGTAGCGCCGCTGTCCCTCCGCGAAGATCGTATCGAAGGCGAGCGAGCTCTTGCCCGAGCCCGAAAGCCCGGAGATGACTATCAGCTTATCTCTGGGAAGCTCGAGATCTATGTTCTTCAGATTATGTTCGCGGGCGCCTTTGATGATCAGCTTGTCCATAATGCGGCTAAGATACCGCCTGCAGGTTCGAGACGCAAGTGTTTAGCTACATTTTTGTGTAGTTAACCAGCCAATATTTCGATCCGGAGGCTGCAGGATGCACAGAGTCTTGAGTAGAGACCTCCCCGATCTGCACTGCCTGCGCCTAGTCAGGCAAGTTGGTGTTTGCATATGCCTAACTTAGCCGGAAGTAGCGGCCAAGTTAGGTAAGAATCGTGACTAAGTTGGCAATTTAACAAGACAAACTTGGATAGTTATCACTCCCAACTTGGTGAGGCCCCATCTCCAACTTCAAAGTTGGCCATTAACCAGACATTTTCTAAGGTCCTTTAAGTGGTGATTAATGCGAAAATTACAGAACAGTGGCTCAACCTTGCCGCAAAACGGAAAGCTTGACAATCTATCAATATGATATCATATTGATATTGAGCTGGTAAAACACGGAGGTAAAGCTATGAACGATTTGGTCGAACGAAGGATGCCGAGAATAAACGGTTTCATCGCGCTGGCTATCGAGATCGGCGCCTACGCCGCGGCCGTCAATATGTTTATCCAATCCAAGCCCGGACTCGAGAGCTCCGGCCCCGGACTAGCCTTTTGGTGGGCTATGGTCCTCCTCCTGGCCGCTTCCGTCGCCATCGGGGGCTTCTTCGTGGTCCAGCCCAACGAGGCGAAGGTTTCGACCTTCTTCGGGCGATATGCGGGCTCGGCCCGCGAAAGCGGCTTCTCCTGGACCAATCCCCTCGTAAAGAGGAAAAGCGTATCGCTCAAGGTTAAGAATTTCGGCTCCCAGGTGCTCAAGGTCAACGATGCCCAGGGAAACCCGATCGAGATAGGCGCAATCGTGGTTTGGCGCGTCACCGACTCGGCGAAGGCCCTCTTCAACGTCGAGGACTACCAGAGCTTCGTGACCGTGCAGAGCGAGACCGCCCTTCGGGTCCTCGCGGGCAGGTTTCCCTACGACTCGGGCGTCGAGGAGCCGGCTAGGGTATCGCTTCGCGCCAACCAGGACGAGATCGCGCGGGAGCTGAAAAACGAACTGCATTCCCGTCTCGAGGTAGCCGGCGTGACGGTGGACGACGCCCGCCTATCGCACCTGGCCTACTCCCCGGAAATAGCCCAGGCCATGCTCAGACGCCAGCAGGCGTCTGCCATCATCGCGGCCAGGCGCCTCATCGTGGACGGGGCAGTCGGCATGGTGAAGCTCGCTCTCGACGACCTGGAGGCGCAGGGCGTGGTCAAGCTCGACAACGAGCGCAGGGCCGCGATGGTCAACAATCTCCTCGTGGCTCTCGTCTCCGAGTCCCAGGCCCAGCCGGTCCTGAATACCGGGACGCTGTACTCCTAGGCGCCGGATGGAAGAGAGGAAGCGCTTCCTCCTCAGGCTCGATCCCGCAGACTACGCCGCCCTGGAGAAGTGGTCGGCCGACGAGCTGCGCAGCGTAAACTCGCAGATCGAGTTCATCCTGCGGGAGGCGCTGAAGCGGGCGGGCCGGATCGGAAGCGGGGAGAGCTAGCGCCACGCTGGATTCGGAAAGGGTGACGGCCGAGACTGCAGGCGAAAGTAGGCTTTGCCCTTCTCGCCCATCATATGGTGAGGTGAACTATGGTAGCGGGCAAAACTATGGTACTGAGCATACTAAGAGGTATCGCTATCGGCGGTGGTCTGGCGTTTATCTCGTCACCGGCCCCGGTTGGAGTGGGTCAGTCCAGTGCCTGTAGCCTGTCGAAGCAGATAACACTCACGCCGCCCGAACCCTGATTTATCTACGATTCGAGGAATTAAATAGCCTGTCAGAAGGCCCCGTCGACGTTCGGAGATTCGGCCGGGATCGCCTGCCCGCAATCCCACATTTCGACGATCTTCCCGTCTTCGAAGCGGAATAGGTGGACCGCGATGATGCCCGGTTCGCCGTCGCCCAGCTCGACATGCGAATGCACGGCCACGAGGTCGCCGTCGCTCAAGACGTTCTTTACGGTCATGCGTTTGTTGGGGAACTGGACCTGGTTCTCTTTCATGGCCTCCCGCAAAGCCGCGAAGCCGGCGGCAAAGTATACGTTATGTTGTTTACCGCCCGCGCGCACGTAAGTCCGGTAGGCTTCGTCGATCTCGCCGCCGATTACGAGCTTCAAGAATCCAAGGGCCGCTTCCCGGTTGTCCGCGAATCGCTGCATGAGGATAAAGATAGCGAGTTCCCGCCGTCAATCCAATATCGTGATCTCCACGCGGCGGTTCTTGGCCCTCCCCTCCTCGCTGTCGTTGGATGCGAGGGGGCGAGCTGAGCCGAAGCCTTGGTAAAGGAGCCGGGAGGCTTCGATGCCCCGCGCGACCAGCTCCGCGGTCACACGCTTCGCGCGCTCGATCGATAGCTCGAGCTCGCCGGCGACCTTCCCCACGGCAGCGCTGTGGCCGGCCACGAGAAAGGACCTGTTCGGCAGGGCCTTCAGGGCCGCGGCGATCGCGTCGAGGCGCCAGAGCTCGGAAGGCAGGATGGCGTCGCCGTCCGCGACGAAGCGCAGATCCTTGACGCGGAGAACCATTCCCTCGGGGCTCGAGTCGAGTTCGAGGCCGGCCGCGGCGAACTCGCCGCCATCGGCCAAGGGTGTGCCTTCTCCCGCGTCGAGCTTTCCCGGCCCCGCGCCCGGAGGGAGCCCCGGGCCCGAGTCGGGACCCCGCATCGGTTTCGCGGCCTCCGCGGCGGCCGTCATCGCCTCGCCGGCGGCCTTGCGATCGACCGGGACAGCGCCTTCGAAGAAATACAGACAGAAGCCCGAGCGCCGCTCGCTGCTCCCGGCCCCGCCATCGGCGAGGTCGAAAGTCTCGTCGAAGTGGTCCCGAATGAAGAGGGTCGACAAAGTTTCGGCATCGACGAGGATTTCCAAGTCATGGGTCCCCATCGCGCCCCTGATCCTGTCCGAGGCCGTTCCGGCTTTCCATCTTGTCGCGAATTTAGCCGACAGACCGAGAGCTCTCCTGCCGCGGTACTCCGACCTTCCCAGGTATCGGTATTCGGCCAGAAAGGGCAAGACCACGAAGGATCCGGGACCATCAAAATCGAGGGCCCTGGATCCGGCGGACGTCCAGGTCGCGCCCGGCTCAAGCTCGTCGATCCGCCCGGGATGAGAACCTTCGGGAAAGGAGGGAATCCCGCGCAGGCTGGGGTAGCCGGAATCCTCCAGCACCTCGATCGAGCCCCCGCGAGTAAGGGACAGCCGGGCGGGGGCCGTCCTGTCGACCCGGCGCGCGGCGTCGCGGGCGTCGTGAAGCGTCTCCTCGAGGACCAGGAACTCTCCTTCGTAGCTCCCCGCGCCGGCCTCGGTCGCGGGGCGAAGAGCGCCCCGCGATTCGCGGTAGACGTGGCCCAGGTAGCGGCCGTCGACGTAGCGCGAGAAGTCGCTCCTCTCGGTGAGCCGGAAAGCGCCGCCAGGCGCCTCTCCGTCGGGCTTGTCCTCGGCGAGCACCCCCTCGGCGGCGACCCGGGTCGATGCCAGGGCCAAGAAGAAGGCCACAGCCGCAACATCGCGCCTCAGGGCTCCCCCTCCGGCATAATGCCGAGGGCGCGGGGGGAGCGTCCGCAGACCGCCAACATCCTGGTGAATGAGGCGCCGCCCTGACGGCGGTACGAGCCCAGCCTGTCGTCGCAGGAAGTGCAGGCCGAGAAGGACAGGACTCGCCCGACGCCCAGGTTTTCGGCCATCGAAAGATTCGCGGCGCGAAGATCGAGATAGAAGGCGCCTTCGCTTCTCCGGACGCAGGCGAAGCCGAATTCCGCCGAAAACCGAGCCGCCCTCTCCTCGGGCACCGCGTAGCAGCAAGGCCCGATGGCCGGGCCGAGGATCAGGGCGATCGAAGAAGGATCCGAGCCGAGACGAGCCGTCATGGCGCGTACCGCGGCGGCGAGGATGCCCGTACCGCGCCAACCGGAGTGAACGAGTCCGAAGGCCCCGGAGCCGCGGTCGAGGATCCAGATCGGCATGCAATCCGCGACGGTGATGGACGCGGCGGAATCCTCGTCGTGCAGGACGATGCCGTCGGCTCCGCCCGACTCGCGGGCGAGCTCGGACGCGGCCTCGCCGCGGGATGGGAAGAGGACCCTTCGCGAGTGGGCGAGCGCCATTCCGTGGACGCGCGCCGGATCCATGCCGGAGCCTCGCAGGAAGCGTTCGCGGTTGGAGGCGCTCCCCGGCTCGCCGAATTTCATGTCTCCCGCCGAGGCGAAGGACAGAAGGGCCTTCGGATCCGCTCCGTCGGAGCCTCCGGGGAAAGCCGCGGCGAAGCCCATTCCGGGTCCGTCGGGCAAGGGAGCCTCTGTAAGGACCACGGCTCAGTCCTCCTGCGCCAGATCGAGTTCCGAGAGCTCGGACAGGAGGGCGAGCGCCTTTTCGCAGCGATCCTTGGCTCGGTCGAGGATGTGGAGGAATTCCTTGTTCGACTTCCCATCGATGTAGGAGAGGTTCGCGAGCGAGTCGTAGCGGCCTCCCGCCTCGCCCTTGAGAAAGCCGCGCAGCACTTCGACCATCGTTTTGAGCGCGGCTCCTTCGCGCCTGATGATGCGCTCGGCCTCTTCCTCGGCCGACCTGACCGCGGATTGCGTCCTGCGCCGCTTCGTCGCGCCCGATCCGAGCTCGTTCGCGGCGGCGATCCAGGAGGCGCCGATCTCGCCTTCAGGGCCCAGCTTGGCATCGAGGGCCGAAAGCTGCTCGGGCAGGTGCAGAAAGGCGTCGTAGGCGTCCGTGAACTCGACCCTGTTGTCTTTGCGGTAGAACTCGCCGTCTACGAGGACGATCTTCAGGGGCCGATTGAGCTCGCGAAGGAATGGGCCCCGGTAGAAGGCGTCGAGGAAGACCAGGGCGACCGCGAAGCGGAGAGGGGGCGAGCCGGCCTTTTCCTCGCGGGAGATGTTGGCGAAGCCTCCGGGGCCCGGCTCCCCGACGAAGGCGGCGATCTCCTCCACGAGCTCCTTGTTCCGATGCTCGGCCTTCCATTCGTCGAGGGACCTCTCGATACGCTCGCGCCAGAAGGCCCGGTAGATCGCGAGCCAATCCTCGCCGCCGGGAAGCTCGCGCGGCAGGTAGCCGGGATCCCCCGAGACGAGCCGCATCAGGTCCCCCAGAGGAACGCGGGAGTTGAAGGACCGGATCCGCCCCAGCGCGGCGTCGGCCTTCGCCATGTCGCCTCCGAGCGCCGTAGCGGCCTCCTCCTCGCCCTTCCCGATCTCCTCGCGATCGGCGAAGAAGAAGATCGCCTCCATGAGCTCGGCCGAGGGCGCCTCGGACATCGAGAAGAGGATATCGCCGAGGTCCAGGAGGAGCTCGCGCACTTCGAAGTACGAGGCGGAAATCCTCTCTTCGGGCAGGGCTCCCTGCCGGAAGGCGCCGAGGAGCCGATCGAAGAGGAAACCCGAGAGGCGCTTGAGGAAGAGGACGCTCCGCAGGTCCTGGTACATCGCCCGCCTGCCCTTGTCCGACAGATCTGAGAAGATCCCCTCGAAGGCGGCGATCACGGCGCTGCGCACCTCGGAATCCTCGGCCCGGCCCTTGACCTCCGCGATCGAGGCTGCGATCGCCGCCGGATCGGCTTCCGAGCCGAGACGGTCGTGGGTCAGGGGCAGCTCGACGGAGCCGAGGAAGGCGTAAAACTCCGCCTTGTCCCTCTCGACACTGAGGTCGAGGGCGTCGTAGAAGAAGCGCGCCGCGTCCCGGAGACCCTTCAGCTCCTCGGCGACGAGCCCCAGGATGAGGCCTCTCCGCCTCTCGATTATCCCCGGGTACCGTACCTCGACCCTGCGGCCGATCTCCTTGAGGGCGTCGTCGCGCAGGAGCTCCTCCCGGCTCTTCCCGCTGAAAAGGCCCCGCAAGAAGAGGAGGATCCTGGTCATCAGACCGAGCTCGTCCGTCCTCTGCGTCGCCGAGCCCGCGGCGCCGGGCGCCGAGGAGGCGGGGTAGAGCGGCTCCTCCGAGACGGGCATGGCGACCTTGATGCGATCGAGGAGAAGGCCGCGCTCCTCCGCGGAAAGCTCGGCGACGAGGTTGTCGAAGGAAAAAGCTGAGGACATCGCATTAAACCTATCGGAGTTGCGCCCCAAAAGCAACGTCGCGAGCGATCTAGGGGTCGATCGTCAGGTACTGAGTCCTTCCAGTCTCGGGATGCTCGAAACGGAGCCCGATTGCGTAGAGGCGGAGGCGATCGTCCGGAAGGCCCCCGTAGATCGGGTCGCCGGAAATCGGGAGGCCGATCCAGGCCAGGTGGGCCCTCACCTGGTGGCGGAATCCCCGGGACAGGGCCACCCGGATCTCCAGTCGGGAGGTTCCCGGGCCGCCGACCTGCCCGGGCCGCGCCGCCGAGCAGGCGAGGATATCGCTCGAGTAGCACGACCCAGTGGGGCGGCCCGCCGGGTCCATACAGGCGACGCGCGAGCCTTTGGGGCCGTAGGCCCTGAAATATGACGCTACACCGAGTCCACCCCCTGCCGCCGCGTCACTCGCCATAGCCGCGAGGGCCCCGCCGTCGAGGCTTTCGCGGGCATCGGCCCAGGCCTTCCGTTCGAGGCCCGACGGAACGGCCTTTGGAGGAGCGGAGCCGGCCGGCAGGGCCTCCCGCGAGGGGGTGGAGTAGGCCAGGTATTCCTTGCTGAAGGCTCCTCGCTCCTGTTGCCGGAGCAAGGCCGCAAAGGCCTCCGAATTCCTAGCAAACAGCACGATCCCCGATGTCTCGTAGTCGAGCCTGTGTAGGAGCCCGCCCTCCGCCTGCGGACGGCGGCCGGCGCCCTCCCCTGCCCTCCCGGCATCGGGAAAGCGCTCGAACACCCAGGCGCAGAGGTCGCCGGCTCCGACCCCTGGGGCGCTATGCATACGAGACGGTTTGCGGACGGCGACGAGGCTCCGGTCCTCGTAGACGACACTGGGTTGGCTGCCGGAATCGTCCATCGTTAATTTATACCTGCGTCGAGCCTAAGGGGGGAAGCTCCATCGGCCGATATTCTCAAGCGGGGGGCCGCGGGATGAGATCCGAGAGCAAGGGGAGGAATCGTCCTGCGACCGCCGAGCGCGGCGAAGGAAGGCTCGGGGACCTCGCGAAGAGAGGCTCGCTCCTGTGGGCCGATATACGTCACTCGAGCCTCGTCGGCATCTTCGGCTCCTTCGCGGCCGCCGTCTTCACCTCCGCCATGGTCGTATGGCTCGTCGAGCGCCGTCCAGGAGAGGGCATGTTCCGCAGCTTCTTCGACGGGATCTGGTGGGCGGTGGTCACCCTCTCGACCGTCGGTTACGGCGACAAGTATCCCGTCACGGTGGGAGGCAAGGTCGCGGGCATCGCGACAATCCTGTCGGGGATGGTCATCACCTCGCTCATTTCGGGAACCGTCGCGTCGATATTCGTCGAGCGCAGGATACGGGAGGGAAAGGGATTGCAGGACCTCAGACTGAAGAACCACCTCATCATCTGCGGCTGGAATCCCAACGCCGCCTCGGTGCTCTCCGACCTGGAGACCATGGAAGGCGCGAAGACTATCCCTATCGTCCTCGTCGACTGGATGGAGGCCGAGGCCTTCGACGCGGAGAAGGCCCGCTTCCCCGACCTCGATCTCCGCTTCGTCCGCGGCGACTTCACCCAGGAGGCCGTGCTGAAGAGGGCCTCGGCCGGCGGCGCCAAGGCTTGCATCGTCGTCCCCGATTCAACGGGCGGAAACTCGCTGAACAACGCCGACGAGCGCACGATCCTCGGCTGCCTCGCAATTCGCTCCCTCAATCCCGACATCGAGGTGAGCGCGGAGATCCTACATCCCGAGAGCGAGCAGCACCTGAGCAGAGCCAAGGTCGACAATATCGTCGTCGGGGGCGAGTACTCGGGGTACCTCCTCTCCTCGGCCTCCGTGGCGAAGGGCCTGCCGAGGGCCGCCCGCAGGCTCCTCACGTCGGGGGCCGGCCCCCACCTCAGGGAATCGGCTTTGCCCTCCTCCCTCGTCGGCAAGACCTTCGCCGAGGCCTCCGCCTGGTTCCTATCCAATGGCCGGGGCGTCCTGGTGGGAGTCCTTTCCGAGGAGAAGGGAGTCTCGCTGGACGACCTGCTCGGCGACAGCTCGAGCGCGATAGACGGGTTCATCAAGAGGAAGTTCATGGAAGCCGAGATCAACCTCGCCGCCGAGACCTCGGCGGGCAGCGATGTACGCCTCGCACCCGGGCCGGACTACGTGCTGAGGGAAGGCGACCTGGCCTTCGTCGTGGCTTAGGCGGGCGGCATGGCGACGAGAAAAGTCGAAGAGGCGGTACTCCTGCGCAAGGTAGGCATCCTCGAGGATCTCGACGTGGCCGACCTGGCCAAGGTCCTCGCGATCTCCCGCCGCGTCGCGTTCAAGTCGGGCGAGACGATAATGCGCGAGGGCGAGCAGGGAGAGACCATGTATTTCTTCGTCGAGGGCCAGGTCGACGTGACCAAGAATCTCACCCTGAAGCTCGGCGACAAGGACTTCGCGAGCGCCGAGAAGTCGATGAACAAGCTTTCGGCCGACAAGGTTTCGATCTTCGGCGAAATGTCGGTTTTCGGGCCCGAGCCCCGAAGCGCGACCATTACGGCGAGCAGCGACTGCGTGCTCTACAGCGTGAACCGGACTGAGTTCGCGAGACTCTGCGACGAGAATCCCAGGATCGGGCTCTCGATCGTCAGGCGAATAGCGGCGGTGCTGTGCGCGAGAGTCCGCAAGGGCAACGAGGACGTGCTCAAACTCTCGACCGCCCTCAGCATCGCCCTCTCGAGGTAGGCGGACCATGAGCGGAGCCCGATTCGCCCAGGCGGTCCTCCCCGCGTTGCTCCTGGCCTTTTTCGGCGCCTTCTCAGCCATGGCCCAGGTCGCATCCCCCCCGCCGACCGAGGGCCAGGCCCAGACCGGAGCGCCGCCGGGGAGCGCCGCAGCCCCTTCCGGCCCGCCGGCCCCCGCGGGCAGCGCGGCGCCGGCCCGATCCTTCCGCGGCGTCGAGCTAGGGATGGACCGCGACGCGGTCATCGCTGCCCTCGAGAAGGATCCCATCTTCGCCTACCGCGGGCCCGAGGATCTTTCCCTCCTGCCTTCGCCCAATCAGAGCCTGATCGAGGTCGCGGGCCTTTCCTTCGTCAGGCGCGGCTATTTCCAATTCTACGAAGGCAAGCTCTGGGTGATGATCCTCGTATTGGATTCGGACAAAGTCGACCATTTTTCGGTCTATACGAGCCTCGTCGCGAAATACGGCGAGCCAGAGGCCCTCGATCCCCGGGAGGCGCGCTGGGAGGACAAGGCCACGCGGATGGCCCTGGAGCGTCCCTTGAGCCTTCGGTACATGGACATGACCGTCTACGGCAAGCTTCGCGAGGGCGCGAACGCCAAGGAATCGACCCAGGAGCTGGACCGACAGGGCTTTCTGGGCGGACTGTAGCGATACGAGCCCCCGGCCCTCGTGCGAATCGGGTTGCGATTCGGGCTCCGTCATAGCATACTGGGCGACATGAGCTCTCTCCGACTTGCGGCGGCCGCGGCGGCGGCCGTCGTTCTCTTCGGGTCCTGCGCGGTCCTCCGGGCGGCGTCCAAGGTTCAGACGGTTCTGACCGGCGAGGAAGATCCCGAGATAGCCGCCGGCGCCCTGCCCACCTTCATCATGGCCGAGGAGGCCCTCCTCGAGGCGGATCCGGATAACCAGGACAAGGTGGTCGCGACCGCCTCCCTCTATATCATGTACGCGAACGCCTTCGTCCAGGGCCCCGCCTCCTCCCTCCCCGACGACCGCTTCGAGGAGAGGCAGGCGGCCGACGACCGGGCCGGCGCCCTCTACCGCCGGGCCTTCCGCCTGCTCTCGGCCGCCCTCGAGCGGCGTTCCCCTGGGATCGTCGCGGCCGCGGTCGACGGCAAGGCGGACTTCTCGCGCATGCGCAGATCGGACGTCCCGCTCCTCTATTGGAGCGGCGTCTCGGTGCTCGCCGGATTCGGCCTCAATCCCCTCGACTTCAAGAGCGCGCACTATCTCGGAGCGGCCCCGCTCTTCCTCGCCCGGGCGGCGGAGCTCGACCCGGGCTGGAACGGCGGCGCGATCTACGGCGTCTATCTTTCCTACTACGGGGGCATGCCGGGCTACCTGGGCGGCGATCCCGCCAAGGCGGAAGACGCCTACAGGAAGGCCCTGAGCTACTCCAAAGGCGGCACTGCCTCGCTTTTCGTCTCCTACGCGACCTACGTATGCATCCCCAAGGACGATTACCCGGGCTTCAAGGCCACGCTCGAGAAGGCCTTGGCCATCGACCCGGACGCGGTTCCCGGGAATCGCCTCGAGACCGTGCTCGCCCAGCGGAACGCGCGGCGGCTCCTGGCCGACGCGAGCAAGTACTTCATACTCCCCGAAGGAGAGAAAACTCCATGACTCGTCGCGACGCGGCTCTCGCTCTCCTCCTGACTGTCCTCGCCCCCGTCGCGGGGCTCTCGACCCGGGCGGGCGCCCAGACGCTGACGCTCAGGATGGCGGCCAACGTGCCCGCGAACAGCCCCTGGGACCTCGGGCTCAGGCGCCTCGCGGCGGAGTTCGACCGGGTGTCCGCCGGGCGGGTCAAGCTGGCCTTCCCGCAGAGCGCCCACGTGGCCTCGGAGTCGGACATCATCCAGAAGATGCGGCTGGGCGTGGACGGAGCCCTCCTCACCACCGACGGCATGGCGGAGCTCTACCCGGACAGCCTCGCCCTCTCGATGCCCAGCTACATGCGCGACGACGCCGAGTTCGACGCCGTGCTCGACGCCGTAGAGCCGCTGATCGAATCTAAGCTCGGGGACCGCTATATCGTGCTGGCGCTCTCGAAGGGAGGCTGGGCGCGGTACTTCTCCAGGTCGCCGATCGTCTATCCCGCCGACTTCTCCAAGCTCCGCATCTCCATCAGCCCGATAGAGGACCAGGAGATGCAGCTCATGGAGAGCGTCGGGGCGAGGACGATCAAGGGAAGCACCGCCGATTTCCTCCTGCAGATCAACTCCAATACCGTGGACGCGGCCTGCGTGAGCCCGATCTACATCGCGAGCCTATGGTCGCAGTTGCGGGGAAAGATCGCGTACATGTCGGGCTTCAAGGTCGCCCCTTTCATCGGCGCCCTGGTCCTGAACAAGTCGAGCTGGGACAGGGTGCCCGCGGACCTGAAGCCGCCGCTCGAGCAGGTCGTCCGGGACATGGCCAGGAAGATCAGCCTCGACAGCGCCAAGCTAGAGGCCGATGCCATCGCCTCGCTGGACGGAATCAAAGTTCCTCCCGAGCCGGCCGAAGCCGCGGCGAAGTGGGCCGAAGTGTTCGCCCAGAGGCGGAACGGCCTGATCTCCCAGCTTTTCTCCAGCGACATGCTCGAGGCCATAGACGCCGCGCTCGCGAAGGTCCGGAAATCCAAATGAGCGGAGGGAAGCGGGGCGGCGGCCTCGATCAGGACAACGAGGGCCCGGCGGTCCGCGCGCTCCGCGGAGCGCTGGTTGCGGTCGCGACCCTCGCCGTGGCCGCGATAATCACCCTCCCGATCGCCGACCTCGCCCTCGCGCGGATCTTCTGGAGGGGGATAGCCCCCGCGGGCGCGATCGCGGACCATGCCACCCTGGTCCTGGCCTTCGCCGCCGCCGCCCTCGCCTCCCTCGACAAAAGGCACATCTCGCTCGCCGGCGGCGAGGCGACCTCCGGCAAGGGAAAGCTCCGGAGCGCAATGGCCTACCTCGGCGACGCCGTGGCGATCGGATCCCAGACGTGCCTGTTCTGGGCCACCCTCTCTTTCATGCTCACCGGCTTCGATCCGGCGGCCCGCGTTTGGATAATGCCCACGCGGGATATCGCCGCGATCATGCCGATCAGCGCGGCTCTCATGACCGCGTTCTCCATCCGCTCGGCGGTCCGTGGCAGGCCCGGCCGCAAGGGATCCGTCGCCGTCGCGGCCCTGAGCGTCGCGCTGGGCAGCCTCCTCGCGATCTCCTCGATCCGAAATTTCGCGATCGCAGCCGCAGGCTCGGCGCCGGCCTTCCTGGTCTCCCTCTCCACCTCGGCGGGGGCCTTCGTCGGCGCCTACGGCCTCCTCCTCGGCGTCCTCGTCGTACTGGCAGTCCCCTTCGGCGCGCCGATCTTCACCGTGCTGAGCGGAGTGGCGGCGATCCTCTTCGTCGGGAACGGCGCCTTCATCGAGCTCGCGCCCAGCGAGGCCTACTCCCTCCTGAAGGGAGGGTCGATCTCCGCCCTCCCCCTCTTCGGCATCGCGGGTATCCTCCTTGCCGAGTCGGGGGCCGGCAAGCGCTTCGTGGCCGTGTTCCGGGAGCTCTTCGGCTGGTTCCGGGGGGGAGAGGCGATCGCGGCCGTGCTCGCCTGCGCCGTATTCAGCACCTTCACCGGCATCAACGGCGTCACCATAGTCGCCCTGGGCGGCATACTCGCCACCGTCCTGTCCCAATCCGGAGGGCTCTCCGAGGAGAGGAGCAGGGGCCTCATCACCGCGAGCGGAGACATAGGCCTCCTCATCCCGCCGAGCGCCGCCGTCATAGTGTACGGAGTGAACGCGCAGTTCCTTTACGGTTCCTCGGAGGGATTCAGCATCGTCTCGCTCTTCAAGGGGGCCCTCGTGCCCGGCGTCATCCTCATCGCCGCGATGTGCGCCGCCGGCGTCCTCATGTCGCCGAAGAGGGAGGCGCGCGAGCGCTCTTTCAGCCTCCGCGCCTCGGTCGGCGCGCTGAAGCCGGCGGCGCTGGAGCTACTGGTCCCGGTCGCCGCGATCCTCCTCTATTTCACCGGCCTCGCCGACCTGCGGGAGATAGGCGCCCTGGCCGTCCTCTATATCGCGATAGTCGAATCCGTCGTAAAGCGGGAGCTCAGGCCGCGGAAGCTCGTCGCGGCCCTCGGCAAGGCCTTCCCCATCGTCGGCGGCACCCTGATGGTGATAGCCGCCGCCAGGGGACTCTCGTTCTACCTCATAGACGCCAACGTCCCCGCGGCCTTCACGGCCTGGATCCAGGCCTTCGTGAGCTCGAAATTCGTATTCCTCCTCCTGCTCAACCTCTTCCTCATCGTGGTCGGCTGCCTCATGGACATCTTCTCGGCGATCCTCGTCGTCTCGCCCTTCCTCATCCCGCTGGGCGCCGCCTTCGGCGTCCCCCCGGTACAGTTCGGCGTCATCTTCATCATGAATCTCCTCCTCGGCTTCCTCACGCCGACGGTGGGGATGAACATCTTCCTCGCCAGCTACACTTTCCGGAAGCCCGTGCCGCGCATCGTGCGCGACATCTGGCCCTTCCTCATCGTCCAGGCGGCGGTCCTGATCCTCGTGACATACGTACCCGCCCTCTCGACCATCCTCAGATAATCGGGGATACTCCGCCTGATGGACGACGCGATCATCTACACCGACGGCGGCTGCTCGGGAAACCCGGGGCCTGGGGGCTGGGCCTTCGTCCTCCGCCTGCCGGCGGAGGGAGGGCTCGAGACCAGGGAGATACTCGGCTCGGGAGGCGAGGCCGAGACGACCAATAACCGGATGGAGCTCAGGGCGGTAATAGCCTCGCTCGAGGAGGCGGAGCGGAGGGCGCCCGGCGCCGCCGTCGTCGTCTATACCGACTCGCAGTACGTGAAGAACGGCATGGGCTCTTGGATCGCTTCCTGGAAACGCAACGGATGGCGCACATCCGACAGGAAGCCCGTCAAGAACCGGGAGCTCTGGGAGGAGCTCGACTCCGTCGCGGACCGCGTCAAGCCCAAGTTCCGATGGGTCGAGGGACATGCGGGGGTCGAAGGCAACGAGCGATGCGACGCCATGGTGCAGGTGGAGATCGCGAAACTCAGGTAGAGGAGAGCCCAACCTATCGAAGACGCGGAATTCCCGGACTATCGATCGACTTCGCGGCAATCTCGCGGAAGGTTACCGCCTTCCCCTTCCGGGAATCCCGCGACAAAATGAACGACCTCGCAGCAGCTGCGAGGTATCGTTCGCTCGGTAAGGAAATTTTTTGTATGAGGGCCTCATACCCCTGTACCTTGAAGCGTATTACGCAGCGAGCTGCGGGGTATGAGTCCCTCCTCCGAATCATCGTATTCGCTGAAGGTCCAGCGGCTCCCTTTGCGTCGCCCCCAGCCCGGCCGGTGATTCTATCTACAGCAACTTGACTGTCCAGTCGGCGGCGTGGTAATTTCTAGGCGGTGGACATCGTCGGCATGGACGAATCGGGCGGCGCCTTCTCCGGGGTCGCTTCGCAGACAGAGGGCCGGGGCCTCTTCGCCCCCTCCAGCCTTTCCTTCAGCTATTCCCGCCTCTCCTTCTACTTTTATTCCTATCGCCGCTCCTTCGCCGTCCGGCCTGGCGAAGCGAGCGCGTAGAACCCCTAGGCCGGCAACACTCGCCGGCCTACGGCCGGCGGAAGCGCAGCCGGCCGAGGGCGAGGCTCACGTCGGCTCCGATCGGCGCCACGAAAAATACATTACGCGGAAGGACGCAGCGCGATGAGCGATACCGATCCGTCAGTCGAGGGAACGCAAAGCCGAGGCTATCCTATCGAGGGCCGCCGCGAGCCTCTCGTCGGCGCAGGCGAAGGATATCCGTACGCATCGGTCATCCCCGAAGGCCGAGCCGGGAACCACCGCGACCCGAGCCTCCTCGAGGAGGAATTCCGAGAAGTCGTCCGAAGAGGCGATCGTCCGCGCGCCGGCAAGGAAGCTCGCCCTGCGCCCATAGTGCGCGGAGACGTCGGGGAATATGTAGAAGGCGCCTTCCGGCTCCCCGAGCGACAGTCCCGGCAGCGCCGAGGCGCCGGCTACCACGAGGGAACGCCTGCGGCGGAAGGCGGCGAGCATGTCCCCGAGGAGCGTGGTGCCGGACTCGAGGGCGGCGAAGGCTGCGCGTTGGGCGATAGAAGAGGCGTTCGTGGTCATTTGGCCCTGGAGGTCGATGCATGCCGATACGAGGGCTTCGGGTCCCGCGAGGTAGCCGATCCGCCAGCCGGTCATCGCGTAGGCCTTCGACACGCCGTTGACGAGGACCGTCCTCTCCGTGAGGGAGGGGATCGACGCGACGCTCGCGTGCGCGCCGACGTAATTGATGTGCTCGTAGACTTCGTCGCTGACGACCCAGACGCGGGGGCGGCGCTCGAGGACGGCCGCGAGGGACTCGAGCTCGCGCCGGGTGTATACGGCGCCCGTGGGATTGGAGGGAGAACAAAGTACCAGGGCCTTCGTCCTCCGGCCGGTAGCCGCCTCGAGGGCCGCGGCCCGGAGCTTGTAGCCTTCAGAGGCGAGGGTCGGCACCGAGACAGGTATCCCCCCCGCGAGCTTCACCAATTCGGAGTAGCTCACCCAGTGCGGAGCGGGAATGACGACTTCGTCTCCCGGGTCGACGAGGGCGAGGAGGGCATTGGCTATGCAATGCTTGGCGCCGTTGGAGACCATCACGCGCGAGGCGGGGTAGTCGAGGCCGTTCTCCCGCGCGAGCTTGCGCGAGACGGCCTCGCGGAGATCGGCGTAGCCCGCGACGGGAGTATAGAAATTGTTCCCTTCGTCGATGGCCCGCTTGGCCGCCTCGCGCACGGGCTCGGGAGTGGGGAAGTCGGGCTCGCCGACGGTGAGGTCGACGACGTCGACTCCGGCCTCGCGAAGGCGGCGCGCCCTCTGGTTCATGGCGATGGTGCGGGACGGCGAGAGACCGCGAACGCGAGCGGAGAGCTGCTGCACGGAAGGAACCTCCAACTTGACCGGCCGCGCCGCGGCCGATATCATGGCGAGCCTCGTATTTATAGGCTCAAAACAAGAATCGACGCAATACGGGGCGCGATGCCGCCTTCCGCGCCGGTGCGGCCCATGTACGGAGCGAGGTCGGCATGAACAACTTGAAATTGACCGGCAAGAAGCCCGGCGGCGCCAGGAGCGTGGTGGAAGTCGGAGGAGTCCGGATCGGCGAAGAGTTCGTCGTCATCGCGGGTCCTTGTTCCGTAGAGACGGAAGAGCAGACGCTGCGGACGGCCGTGGCCGTCCGCGACGCCGGGGCGAAGATGCTCCGCGGAGGCGCGTTCAAGCCCAGGACCTCGCCCTATGCCTTCCAGGGCCTGGGACTGAAGGGCCTCAAGATACTCGACAAGGCCAAGAAAGAGACCGGCCTGCCCATAGTGACCGAGGTCGTCGATACGCGCGACGTCTCCTGGGTCGGCGAGTACGCCGACATCCTCCAGATCGGCGCGCGCAATATGCAGAACTTCTCCCTGCTCCGCGAGGCGGGAAAGTCGGGCAAACCCATCCTCCTCAAGCGGGGAATGTACTCGACGCTCGAGGAATGGCTCAACTGCGCCGAGTACATCCTCGCGGAAGGCAACGACAAGGTGATCCTCTGCGAGCGGGGCATCCGAACTTTCGAGACCTACACGCGCAATACGCTCGACCTCAGCATGGTCCCGGCCGTCCACGCCGAGAGCCACCTGCCGATACTCGTGGATCCCTCGCACGGGACGGGCATCCGGTACATGATCGCGCCTATGAGTCTGTCGGCGGTCTCCGCCGGCGCGGACGGCCTCGAGATCGAGGTGCACATCGATCCAAAGACCGCGTTGAGCGATAAGGACCAGCAGCTGACCCCCGAGGCCTTCAAAGTCCTGATGGGGCGCATCGCCGGCCTGCGCGAGTTCATGGCCGAATGCGCCATGGAGGCGCAGGCCGCGGAGGCGCGGGGCGACCCGCCGGGCGGGAACGCATCCGAGGAACGCTTCGCGGATGCCGACGGAGCCGCGACGCGGGCGCCCGATCCGGCTCGAAGCCCCTCTCCGTCGCGAGCCTCCGGCTCGCGAGATCCCTTCGCGGACGCGATGGACTAGAGGAGGGGGCCCCATGGAGCTAGTCCTTCGCGGTCAGGGCGGGCGGGTCTCGCGCATCTCCTTCGGCCCGCTCTCCGGCATCGGCGGGACCATCGACGCCGCCAAGACGGTCGTCGTCACCGACCGCCTGATCCGCCGCGTCTACGGACAGGCCTTCCCGACCTGTCCCGTGATAGAAGTCGAGCGCGGGGAGGCCGCCAAGTCCCTCGCGTCGCTGGAGGCGCTCTACGGCTCCTTCCTGGAGAATTCCCTGGGGCGCGACGGTCTCGTCCTCGCGATAGGCGGAGGGGCGATTTCCGACCTGGCCGGCTTCGCCGCCTCGACTTGGCTGCGGGGCATCGATTTCGGCTTCGCGCCGACCACCCTCCTCGCGATGGTGGACGCCTCGATCGGCGGGAAGAACGGCCTGGACTTCCGAGGGGTCAAGAACCTCGTCGGCTCCTTCGCCCAGCCCCGCTTCGTGACGATGGACGTCGGCCTTCTCGCGACTTTGCCCGATGTCGAGTTCGCTTCGGGAATGGCGGAGGTGGTCAAGCATGCGGTCCTTGCCGGAGGGGACTACTTCGACCTCGTCGAGCGATCTTCCGCTCTGGGCGCGCGACCCCACCCCGAGGCGCCGTTCCGCCCATCCGACGAGACGCTCGAGCGCATAGTGGCCGGCTCGGTCGAGCTGAAGGCGGGCGTAGTCGAGCGCGACGAGCGCGAGTCCGGGGAGAGGCGGAAGCTCAACCTCGGCCACAGCGTCGGGCACGGCATAGAGGCGACGGCCGGCCTGCCCCACGGCCACTCTGTCGCGGCCGGCCTGGGGGCGGCCTGCCGGCTGGCCTTCCGCATCGGCCGCCTATGCTCCGGCGATTGCGAGCGCATACTGCGCCTTATCGAGGCCCACGCGCTCCCCTCCACCATCGCGGCCGCGGCGCAGCTCGCCGCCATCCCCGACGGCCCGGTATTCCGGAAGGCGGTCGGCGACGCCGTGCTCGCGGACAAGAAGAGGCTGGGCTCGGACATCCTCATGGCCCTGCCGGTGGCCATCGGCTCGGTGGTCGTCGAGCCGGTGCCCCTGGCCGACCTTCAAGCTTTCATCATGGAGGCTCCATGAACTCCTTCGGACGCTGCTTCCGCGTCGAGATCTTCGGTGAGTCCCACGGCCCCGCCGTCGGGATTCTCGTCGACGGATGCCCCGCCGGAATCGCGCTATCCCTCACGGACCTCGAGCGCGACCTCGCGCGGCGCCGATCCGGCGCGGCGGGCACCACCGAGCGACGCGAGACCGACTCGCCCGAGATCCTCTCGGGCCTGTACGAGGGGCGCTCGACCGGCTCGCCGATCTGCGTCGTGCTGCGCAACGCGGATACGCGTTCGTCGGACTACGAGGCCTTCAGGCGCGTCCTTCGGCCGGGGCACGCCGACTTCACCTCGCGTTACAAGTATGGCGGCTTCTCGGATCCGCGCGGCTCGGGGCACTTCTCGGGCCGGGTCACGGCCGGCCTCGTCGCGGCGGGGGCCATCGCCAAACGCGTGCTCGGGGGGGAATTCTCCGGTGGCGTCCGCTTCGACACGCGCGTCGTCGAGGCGGGAGGCCGTCCCGACGTCGAGGCCGCGGCCGCCGAGGCCAAGGCCGCGGGGGATTCCGTGGGGGGCCTCGTCGAAATGCGAGTGAACGGCCTGCCTCCAGGCCTCGGCGAGCCCTTCTTCGACGCGGCCGAGTCCCTCATCGCGCACGTCCTCTTCGCCGTTCCCGCCGTGCGCGGAGTGGAATTCGGCGACGGCTTCGCCGCGGCCCGCATGCGCGGCAGCCAACACAACGACCCCTTCGTCGAGCGCTCCGGAAAGACCGCGAAGAACGGGGCGGGCGGGATCAACGGCGGCATCACCAACGGCAACGAGCTCGTCGTCCGGGTAGCCGTCAAGCCCGCCTCCACCATATCCGCCCCCCAGCGGACCCTCGATTTCGAATCCGGCGAGGAGGCCATTCTCGCCCCGGGAGGCCGCCACGACGCCTGCATTGCCCTGCGCGCGGCCGTGGCCCTCGAGGCGGCCTGCGCGATCGCGCTCGCCGACCTGACGCTATCCGCGCGGCAGGCGCCGACCAGGACGTCGCCAGCGGCGGCCGCGAAGGCCGTGGAGGAAGCATGACGCTCAAGGACTTACGGGACGACATCGACCGCATCGACGCGCGGATTCTTTCGCTGCTCGACGAGAGGATGGAGAAGGCGCTGCTCTCGCGATCCTTGAAGCCCGACACCTCGGATCCGGAGCGGGAGAAGGCTGTGCTCGAGCGCATAACCCGCTCGTCCCGCTGCCTGGCCGGGCCCGGGTTCACGGGCGAGCTGTGGAAGCGGATCATGGCCGAGGCCAAGGCCATCCAGGAGCGCAGGCCCAAAACGGTCGGATTCCAGGGCGAGCACGGAGCCAACAGCGAGGTCGCCGCCCGCGCCTGGGACGGCTCGGCGGCGGCGATGCCCTGCCGAGACTTCTCGGACGTCTTCGATTCGGTCCGCGACGGCTACTTCGACTTCGGGATCGTGCCCGTCGAGAACAGCCTGGGCGGCATCGTGGGTCCCGTCAACTCGATACTGATCGACACCGACCTCAAGATCGTCGCCGCGATAGACATGCCGGTGTCGCACTGTCTCCTCGCCGTTCCCGGGACCGACCACCGCGAGATACGCTCGGCCTACTCCCATTCGCAGGCCCTCGCGCAGTGCCGCAGCTTCCTCGCCCGCAACAAGCTCGAGCCCAGGCCCTATTATGATACCGCGGGCGCGGCCCGCATGATCGCGCAGGAGAGGCCGCGGGACGCCGCGGCGATCGCCAACCGCTTCGCCGCCGAGATCTACGACCTCGAGATCATAAAGGACGAGATCCAGGACGCCGAGAACAACCGCACGCGCTTCCTGATCCTGGCCAGGAGCGACGGCCGCGAGGGCGGCAACAAGTGCTCGGCGGTCTTCTCCACCGAGGACAAGGCGGGCGCCCTCTTCAAGACCCTCGAGATATTCGCCCGCGCCGGCATCAACCTCACGCGCATCGAATCGGTGCCCAGCAAGCCCGGCGACTACGCCATCTTCCTCGACTTCGACGGATCCGCGCGGGACGAGCGGGTTTCCCTCGCGATCGCCGAGGCCGGCGGGATCGCGAGGGACTTCCGCCTCCTCGGCTGCTACATCGAGCGGAGGATCTGATCGTGCGCATCCAGATAATCGGCACGGGGCGGATGGGCGCCTGGCTCACCGAGGAGCTCTGCCTCGACCACGAGGTCTGCGTCTACGATTCCGATATCGCGCGGATGAAGTACTTCATCAAGGTCAGGAGGATCCTGGACCTCGCCGAGATCGAGGACTTCTCGCCCGAGATGGTCATAAACTGCGTATTCCTGGGCGATACCGTCGAAGTCTTCCGGAAAGTCCTGCCCTACATCGGGCCCGACTGCATTCTCGCCGATATCGCTTCGGTCAAGACCGGCTTCGCGGAGTTCTACCGCGAGGCGGGCCGGCCCTTCGTCTCGACCCATCCTATGTTCGGCCCAACCTTCGGGAACATCCGCGACCTGCACGACGAGAGCGCCGCGATCATCTCCGAGTCGGACCCGAAGGGCAAGGAATTCTTCAAGGCCCTCTACTCGAGGCTCGGCATCCACATCTTCGAGTACGACTTCGAGGGCCACGACAGGATGGTCGCATATTCCCTCGCGACGCCCTTCGCCTCCACCATGGTCTTCGCCTCGGTCATGAAGAGACAGGAGACTCCGGGCACGAATTTCAAGAGGCACATGATCATCGCCAAGGGCCTCCTCTCGGAAGACGACAGGCTCCTCGCCGAGATCATGTTCAATCCTCATACGATCAGGCAGATCGAGCTCATCAACTCCAAGCTCTCCTACCTCACCCACATCATCCGCGCGCGCGACTACGACGAGATGAGGAAGTTCCTGGCGGGGCTCCGGGAGAATATCGAGGATTGAAGGGGCGGAGCGCAATACCTTCCGCGATCGGGTCTCCCGGAGAGGAATATCGCCGAGCGGCGGCGTGTGGCCGTATTCATGGAACATTCCAGAACGACATGCTGAGCAAAGGGGGATAACGACATTCGCAATCACGTTCGTCTCGGCTTGGCCAATCGGGCAGTCCCGGCGATTCTCGGTCTAATCGCGCTCGCGGGCGCGGGAGCGCTCTTCGTATGGGATCTCTTTCCCGGACTCTTCTCCGCCGGGGCCCATGGCTATCTCGCTTCATTCCCGCTCGCCATGATCGCTCTCGCCTACGTCCTCTATCGGACCGGGACTCGGCCCGCCCGCGCGGAATTGGCAAAAGCGATCATGCTGGCGGTCGCCTTCCTCTTCTGGGCCGCCAATCAACTCTGGCCGGATCCGCGCCAGGCGACTGTCTTCAATGACATCGCCATCGCGCTATTCATCCTCGATTCGTTCTTGGTCATCGTCGGCAGGCCCGCGCCGCGGCGCGCTTCGGACGACGATAAAGCGGCTTGACCTCGCCAGGCCTGGCAGGGTCCTGTTTACTGCTTTCCCTATTATTAAGCTTTTCAGTAATATTTATCCCATGGCAGACATCCTATCGACGGAAGGACTGGTTCCGGAGGCGGGCGCGACGCCAAGGAAACCGGAATGGCTCAAAATCAGGCTCGAGACGACGGAGAGCTACGTCGCCGTCAAAAGGACCCTGCGCTCGCAGGAGCTTCACACGGTCTGCGAGGAGGCGCGATGCCCCAACATCCACGAGTGCTGGGGCAGGCACCGCACGGCGAGCTTCATGATCCTGGGCGACAGCTGCACGCGGCGATGCCGTTTCTGCGCCGTGGGCACGGGTCTGCCTGGCGAAGTGGACAGGCTGGAGCCGCTGCGCGTGGCGGCGGCTGTCTCGCGCATGGGGCTCAAACACGCTCACGTCACCATGGTCGACAGGGACGATCTGGCCGACGGGGGAGCTTCCATGATGGCCGCCACGGTGCGCGCGATCAGGGCGCGGATCCCCGGCTGCTCGATCGAGATTCTCACTTCCGACTTCATGGGCTCGCGGGATGCCATACGCGTCGTGGCGGAGAGCGGGGCCGACATAGTGAGCCACAACCTGGAAACCGTGCGCAGGCTCACCCCCCTCGTGCGCTCGCGCTCCAGCTACGATAGGTCCCTGGATTTCCTGCAAGTCGCGAAGGACTTGGATCCGGACGGCATCACCAAATCGAGCATCATGCTGGGGCTGGGCGAGAAAGAAGAGGAAGTCGTCTCCGCCCTGGACGACCTTCGCGCGGCTCGCGTGGATATGGTCAATATCGGGCAATACCTTCAGCCCACGCGCAACAACCTACCCGTGGACAGATATTGGCATCCGGACGAGTTCGCCCGGCTCAAGGAGATCGCGAAGGAGAAGGGCTTCCTCTACTGCGAGGCGGGGCCTCTGGTCCGATCCTCCTACCATGCGGGCGAGCAGTACGAAGGCTTCCGGGAGCGGCTGGGTCGCCTTCGCGGTTCGACGCGAAAGCCTGAGACCCTCGGGTGACCGCGGCCTCGCCGCTCCGCCGGACCGCAATGTCGGGGGCGCCGGGCATCCACCGCGTCCTTCGCGTTCTGGACCTGTCATCCGGAGCTTTTACGTTGCGCTTCTCGAGGGATGGCCTCGAATTCCGCTCTGGCCAGTGGGTGAACCTCGGCCTTCCAGGAAGCGGGGACCGACGGGAGTACACGCTGTATTCCTCGCCTAGGGATTCCTACCTCGAGGTTCTCGTCAAGGAAATACCAGGAGGAAGGGTATCACGCGCCCTTCGCGGGAGTCGTCCGGGCGACGAACTGGAGGTAGAAGGACCCCACGGTGCTTTCGTCCTCGCGGAAGGGGGTCGCGCCGCAGCCGGCTACCTCTTCGTCGCCACCGGCACGGGTGTCTCGCCCTTCCGATGCTTCGCGCGGGCCGAACCGGACTTGGACTATCTCCTCCTGCACGGAGTCCGCGACGCGGCCGAGCTTTACGGCCGCGACGGCTTCGCCCCCGAAAGGCTCGTCCCCTGCATCAGCGGGGGAAGGGGCGACGCGAGCGCCTATCCCGGTCGGGTCTCATCCTATCTCGCAGGTCGGCCGGTAGAGGCGTCGAGATACTGCTACCTCTGCGGGAACAGCGACATGATCTACGAGGTCTACTCGCTGCTTAGGGACCGCGGGATTCCCCGCTCGCGCATCTTCGCGGAAGTATATTTCTGATGTCCCCGGGCACCGGGGCCAATGTTTCAAGGTAGTGTCGAAAAAGGCCCCGTAGCCCTTTTCAACACCCTGTCAGGCGCCGGAGCCGCCGTAGACCCAATCGGAGCGTTTCGACATGATCGCCCTCAGGTCCATCCGGATATCCTCCGCGGTGGGTCGACCGAGGAACCACCAGCCGTTGTAGATCTTGTGGATGTTCCGATCGCGGTCCAGTATGAAGGTATAGGGGATGTAGATCTCTCCGTGCGCCGGATCGGTGGTATCGACCATCTCGAGTTCGTGCAGGAGCCGCCTGTCCGGGTCCATGAGGAAGGTCCAGTCCGCCCCCAAGGCTTCCCGGGTCTCGTTGGTGTGCATCTTGTCGTCGACGGAGACCGAGATCATATGGCAATAGTTGACGCGGAACTCGCTCTGGAGCTCGGCGACGTAGTTCGTCAGCTGGCGCCTGTCTTTGGGGCAGAAATATCCCCTGCCGAAGATGAGCACGCCGGGGAAGCCCCTGAGCAGATGCGAGAGCTTGCGGGGAACCCCGTCCTGATCTGGCAGCTCGAAATCGGGAAACAGAGTACCGACTTTGAGGTCGGAACGCATCGGATAATCCACGCTCGCCCTCCTCGCCCATAGGGTAATATCAATATACTTCGCGGGAGACCCGCTCGGATAGGTTATCGCGCCGAGCCGGCGACCGCCGCGAAGTCTTCGAAGAAGGTGGGCCAGGACTTGGCGACGCATTCGGAGCCGTCGATCTCCACCGGATTCTCGCTGAAGAGAGACGCGATGGCGGCCGCCATCGCGATGCGGTGGTCGCCGCGCGAATCGATGCGGCCGCCCCAGAGCCGGCCGCCCCCGAGCACGAGCATGTCGTCGCCCTCGATGGCGACCCGGGCCCCCAAGGCGCCGAATTCCTCCGAGAGGGCCGCCGCCCTGTCCGATTCCTTCCCCCTGAGTCTGCCCACGCCCTTGATCCTCGTCACGCCCTCGCAGGCGGCGGCGAGGGCGACCAGGGGCGGGAAGAGGTCGGGACTCTCGGTGGCGTCGAAGGCAAAGGCCTCGAGCCGGCCTTTCGCGACCTTCAGGCTCGCGCCATCGGACTCGACAATCGCGCCGGCGGCGCGCAATGCCGCGAGTACCGACCGATCGGGCTGGGACGACTCGGCTTCCAGGCCCGCGACCACGAGGGGCGACTCGCTCGCGGCTATCGCGCCCGCGACGAGGAGGAAGGCCGCCCCGCTCCAGTCGCCTTCCACCTCGAAGTCGCCAGCCTCGTAGCTCTGCGCGGCGGCCACGCGGAACCGGGAGAAGCCCGCGCTTCGCTCGGCCTCCACTCCGAAGGCCCGCATTGTCCCTATCGTCAGGTCGACGTAGCCTCGGCTTGCGAGACCTTCCACGTCGAGATCGGAATCGCGCTCCGCGAGGGGCAGGGCTATCAGAAGGCCGGTAAGGAACTGGGAGCTCGCGCGGCCGTCGACTTTGGCTCGCCCGCCGCGCAAGGGGCCGCGCACGCGGACGGGAGGCAGTCCGTCGGCGGTGGCGCAAGCCGCGCCCAATTCGGCCAGCGGCGCGGCTATCATGCCCACGGGTCTCCTCCGCAGCGAGCCCTCCGCCGCCAGCTCGGTCTCGCCCCCGAACAGCGCGGCGATCGGCGAGAACATGCGCATGCAGAGCCCCGACTCGCCGCAGGAGAGCCTTCTGGCCCCTTCTGTTGCCCGGGCAAGGTCCATGCTCCGCGGCGCTCCCCGTATGACTATCGTCTCCCCCCGATCCGCGACGACGGCGCCGAAGCCGCGGGCGACCTCCAGGGCGGCAAGGCAGTCCGCGGACCGGCTCGGCGATCGGAGCGCCGACTCGCCATCGGCGAGCAGGGCGCAGGCGACCGCCCTCTGCATGGAGCTCTTGGAGGCCGGGGCGCGGACCGGCCCGCCCACCCTACGATAGGCGATCGATCTCGTCACGGATCACCTCGGCGACATCGCGCGCGTCCCGCCCCTCCGTCGAGACGAGGAGCTCCGCGCAGGAAGCATAGGCGCCGCGCCGCGCCGCCTCCAGGACGCGCAGCCTGGCTACGGAGTCGCCGCTCCCGGCGAGGAGAGGCCTTTCCCCGCCGCGCGTGCGCTCCGCGGCCGTTTCCGGGGAGACATGCAGCCACACGCAAAGGCAGCGCTCCTTCAGGAGGCGGACGACCGCGGGGATGGTAGCCGCCCCTCCCCCCGCCGCCAGGACCGCCGCTCCTGGCCGGGAAGTCATGCGATCGAACGCGCGCGACTCGCGGACGCGGAATCCTGCTTCGCCCTCGCGCGCGAAGATCTCCGTCACCGACGATTCGGCGTCGTCCTCTATTTCCCTGTCGGCGTCGCCGAAGGGCAGGTCGAGGAGCCGCGCGAGCTCCTTGCCGGTCTCGGTCTTTCCTGCCCCCATGAGTCCGACCAGCGCGATCTTGCGTCCTTGGGCCGCGGCTCGCGGCGCGGCGACGACGCGGGCCGCCAGCGAAGCGGCGTTCGCCACAGTAGTGGCGTTCGCCACAGTAGTGGCGTTCGCCACAGTAGTGGCGTTCGCCACAGTAGTGGCGTTCGCCACAGTAGTGGCGACGCGGTCGGGGAAGGAGGACTCGTCCATGAACAGCCTATAGGCAGGGAGGGCCTGGCAGACGAGCCAATCGGCGCCCGTGGCGACCGCGAAGCCCCGTTCCGCCGCGTAGCGGGCCAGGGTGCCCCGCTTGTAATCGGCGTCGAGGACGGCGGCCGCGGAGTCCTCGGGCAGCCAGGTCTCGGGATGGGGTAGTGCCTCGGATGCCAAGGTCGAGACGATGATCGAGGCGCCGACCGCCAGGACGGCGAGCTCGTCGAGCCCGGCCGCGGCGCAGCCGAGCGCGGACGCTATCTCCCGCGCCCGAGCGAGCGTTCGGTTGGCTACGACGACGTCCCCGCCGGCCGAGACGAGGGCCTGCGCGGCGGCCTTTCCCGCCCCGCCCGCGCCGATGACGAGGCAACGCCGACCGGAGATCTCGACATCGCGCCCCCCGAGGGCGTCCAGCACTCCCTGACGATCGGTGTTGGCGCCGAGTACGCGCCCTCCCGCTAGTGCGACTAGGCAGTTGACGGCACCGAGAGCGCTCGCGTCCGGAGTCAGCTCGTCGACGAGCGACGCGGCCTCCTCCTTGAAAGGAGCGGTGAGGTTCATGCCCCTCATCCCCAGGGAGCGGAAGAGGGCCAGGGCCTCGGCCGCGCTTCCGGCGGCGACTCGAGTGTACGCGGCCTCGACGCCCGACGCGCGGAAGAGCTCGCGGAACAGGACGGGGCTCATCGAGTGCAGTATCGGCCGCCCCGCGACCCCCAGGATGGGAATCATTCTTCGGGCGGCTCCAGGATGAGTTCCTCGATGGGCTTGCCCGAGGGGACCATCGGCAGGACTTTCTCGTCGATGTCGAGGAGGCACTCGACGAGGGCGGGCTTACGCAGGGAAAGCGCGGCCTCCAGGGCGGCTCGAAATTGCCCTTCGTCGCCCGCGCGGAATCCCCTTACCCCGTAGGCATCCGCGAGCTTGAGGAAATCGGGCGGCCTATCGAGCGTCGTCTGCGAGTAGCGCCCTTGGTAGAACATGCTCTGCCATTGCCGCACCATGCCGAGCGTTCCGTTGTTCATCACGACGACGAGTATGGGCAGGTCGTAGTGCGAGATGGTCGCGAGCTCGGCGCAATTCATCCTGAAGGAGCCGTCGCCCGCGATGTGGACGACCTGACGATCGGGGTCGGCCAGCTGCGCGCCTATCGCCGCGCCGGTGCCGAAGCCCATAGTCCCGAGCCCGCCCGAGGAGATGAAGGTTCGCGGCTTCGCGAAGGGATAGAATTGGGCGGTCCACATCTGGTGCTGACCGACCTCCGTGGTCACGATCGCTTCATCGCCAACCCGGGCATGGATCTCTTCCATGATGAATTTCGGGTGCAGCAGAGCGTCGCGGCCATGAGCCGAAGGCACCTCGGCCTTCCAGGCGTCGATGTCGCCGTTCCAGGCCGACTTATCGCGCTCGGGGACTCGCTCGAGCAGGCGGACGAGAATGTCCTTGACGTCGCCGACCAGAGCCTTGCAGCTCGCGACGTTCTTGTTTATCTCGGCGGGATCTATGTCGATGTGGAGGATGCGGGCTCTCGCGGCGAAGCTGGAGGCGTCGCTGACCACTCGGTCGGAGAAGCGCGCGCCGATCGCGATGAGGAGGTCGGACCTGCTGGACGCCATGTTGGAGGCCTTCGTCCCGTGCATACCGATCATTCCCGTGAAGAGGGGATGCCTGGAAGGGAAGGCGCCGTGGCCCATCAGGCTGAGCGCGACGGGGGCCTCGAGGCGCTCGACGAGGGCGCGCAGCTCCTCCGAGGCGCCGCCGGCGATCACTCCCCCGCCCGCGTAGACGAAGGGAGTCCGCGACGCGGCGATGAGGGCGGCCGCCTCGTCGAGATCGGAATCGGAGACGACCGGGGCCCGCTTCGCGCCGAATCGCGGATCGACCGCGAATCCCGTCGCGGTCGTCGCCGCTTCGGAATTCGCGGTCGTGAACCCAGCCGCGTTCCATTCCGCCTTCGCCGCGGTGACGTCCTTCGTGATGTCGACCAAGACGGGGCCGCGCCGGCCGGTGGTCGCTATCTCGAAGGCCTGCCCGAGGACGGCGGCCAGCGAGCCGACGTCCTTCACTATGTAGTTGTGCTTCGTTATCGGCATCGTGATCCCTGCGATGTCCACTTCCTGGAAGCTATCCTTACCGAGGATCTTGTTCGGGACGTTGCAGGTGATCGCCACGAGGGGGACCGAGTCCATGTAGGCCGTCGCGATACCGGTTACGAGGTTCGTCGCGCCCGGGCCGCTGGTGGCCATCACGACTCCTGCCCTCCCTGTCGCGCGGGCATAGCCGTCGGCGGCGTGCGCCGCCCCCTGCTCGTGGGCGGTCAGGATGTGCCGGATGCGGTCGGAGCACTTGAACAGCTCGTCGTAGACGTTCAATATCGTGCCGCCCGGATACCCGAAGACCGTGTCCACGCCCCTCTCGATGAGAGTCTCCACGACGATCCGCGCTCCCGTGAGTTCCATTGCGATCCTCCAGGTTCCCGTTCCTAGCTGCCGCTGCCTTGAGGCGACAGCACGGCCCCGCTGGCGGCGGAGGAGACCAGCGAGGCGTAGCGCGCCAGCCAGCCGGATCTGACGTTGGGCTCGGGGGCCCTCCACTCGGCGCGCCGCCTTGCGAGCTCCCCCTCCGGCACCGCGAGCTCGAGCCTCCCCGCATCGATGTCGATCGAGATAAGATCGCCTTCGCGGACGAGGGCGATGGGCCCGCCTGCGGCGGCCTCGGGCGAGACGTGCCCGATGGCGGCGCCGCGGGTCGCGCCGGAGAAGCGGCCGTCCGTGATGAGGGCGGTGTCCGCGTCTCGGCCCATGCCGGCCAGGGCGCTCGTGGCCTCGAGCATCTCCCGCATCCCGGGGCCGCCGCGAGGACCTTCGTAGCGGATCACGACGACGTCTCCCGCCTTGATCCTGCCGCCCAGGACGGCCGCGTTGGCGGCATCTTCCGAGTCGAAGACCCGCGCGGGCCCCTCGTGCTTGAGCATGGATGGGGCGACCGCCGCCCGCTTCACGACGGCGCAGTCGGGCGCGAGGTTGCCTCGGAGCACCGCGATGCCGCCGGTGGCGGAGTAGGGCTCGTCGATCCTGCGGATCACCGCGCCATCGGCCTCGGGGGCCTTGGCCGCGATCTCGCCTATCGTCTCGCCGGTCACCGAACGCGCGCTCCCGTCGATGAGCCCCTTCTTGATCAGCTGCTTCACGACCGCGAAGACGCCTCCAGCCTCGTGGAGCTGGCTCACGTGATGCGGTCCCGAGGGCGCGAGCCTGCAGAGATTCGGCGTCCTGGCGGCGATTTCGTTTGCCAGGTCGAGATCGAGCCGGATTCCCGCCTCATGGGCGATCGCGGGCAGGTGGAGCATGCTGTTGGTGCTGCATCCGAGGGCCATGTCGAGGGCCAACGCGTTGCGGAACTGCCTCTCGTCGAGGAGGTCCCGCGGCTTGATATCCTTCTCGATCGCCAGCATGACGACGGAGCCTGCCCGCTTCGCGAGCCGTATCCGCTCGGCGTAGACCGCCGGTATGGTGCCGTTGCCGGGGAGCCCCAGCCCGAGTATCTCGGTGAGGCAGTTCATGCTGTTCGCGGTGAACATGCCCGAGCAGGAGCCGCAGCCGGGGCAGGCGGAGTCTTCGTAGCGCGAGAGCTCGGTCCTGCTCATGGCGCCGGCGTGGAATTTGCCTACCGCCTCGAAGACCGAATTGAGGTCGACGTCCGCTCCGTCCTTGCGCCCGGTGAGCATCGGCCCCCCCGATACCACGACGGTCGGGATGTTCAGCCTGGCGGCCGCCATCATCATGCCGGGCACGATCTTGTCGCAGTTCGGCAGGAGGACGAGGGCGTCGAGGCAATGCGCCTCCGCCATCGTCTCGATGGAATCGGCGACGAGCTCGCGCGACGCGAGGGAATACTTCATCCCCGCATGGCCCATGGCTATGCCATCGCAGACTCCGATCGAGGGAAACTCGATGGGCGTCCCGCCCGAGCTCCGGACTCCGGCCTTGACGGCGTCGGCGATGGTGCCGAGATGGATGTGGCCCGGAATGATCTCGTTCTTGGCGTTGACGATTCCGACCAGGGGCCGGCTGAGCTCTTCGTCGGTATAGCCCATCGCCTTGAACAGCGAGCGGTGCGGGGCCCGCTCCGCGCCTTGCTTGACTCTGTCGCTCCTCATTATTGCCCGACCTCCCTTATGGCCTCGACGACCGCTTCTCCCATCGCCTTCGTACCTATCAGCCTCTCGCTCTGCGCGCCCGTCGCGATGTCCGCGCAACGATAGCCGGCGTCGAGGACCGCCGAAACCGCATCCTCGATCGCGCGCGCCTCCCTCTCGAGCCCGAGCGAGTGCCGGAGGAGGAGAGCCGCCGACAGGATCGCGGCTAGAGGATTGGCCTTATCCTGGCCCGCGATGTCGGGGGCCGAGCCGTGTATGGGCTCGTATAGGCCGGGACCGGAGGCGCCCAGGCTCGCGCTGGCGAGCATGCCGATGGACCCCGTGAGCATGCTCGCCTCGTCGGAGAGGATGTCCCCGAACATGTTGCTCGTCGCGATGACGTCGAACTGCCTGGGCGCCTTGACCAGCTGCATCGCCGCGTTGTCCACGTACATGAAGGAGAGCTCGACCCCCGGCCACTTCGGCGCCATGGCCGCGGCGGTCTCCCGCCAGAGTCTCGAGGATTCCAGGATGTTCGCCTTGTCGACGACGCAGAGCCGTTTCCTGCGCCTCGCGGCCGAATCGAAGGCCACTTCGAGGAGACGCTCGATCTCCCCTTTCGAGTAGCGCTCCGTGTCCCAGGCCGAGAGGCCGTCGGAGCTGCGCCCCCGCTGTCCGAAATAGATGCCGCCCGTCAGTTCTCGCACGACCAGCAGGTCGAGCCCGCCCTCGACGAGGGCGGGCTTGAGGGGGCAGGCGCCCGCGAGCTGGGGGAACATGATCGCCGGCCGAAGGTTGGCGAATACGCCCAGGCCCGCCCGGATCGCAAGGAGGCCCGCCTCGGGCCTCTTGTCCCCTGGGAGCCCGTCCCACTTCGGGCCGCCCACCGCCCCGAGGAGGACGGCGTCGCTCTTCCTGCAGGCGGCCAGGGACGAGGCGGGCAAGGGCTCGCCGAAATCGTCTATCGCCCGGCCTCCCATCGGCGCCTCCGTAAAGGCCAACCCGAAGGAGAAGCGCGCCGCGATGGCCTCGAGGACCCCGACGGCCGCACGGACGACGTCCGGTCCTATCCCGTCGCCGGGTATCGTTGCGATGCTGTAATTCATGCCGGCCTCCGCCCGATCTTTGTATGCCTCATCACATGTAGGCCTTGTAGCGCCTCTCGATATCGTCGATCAGCTTGTATTCGATGGAATCCACGAGCGCCAGCCAGCTGGCCTCGATGATGTCGGTCGAGACGCCGACCGTGGTCCAGGCCGACTCTCCGTCCGAGCTCTCGATCAGCACGCGAACGGACGCGGCGGTCGCCCCCTTCGTGTCCAGGACGCGGACTTTATAGTCTATGAGCCGCATCGAGGCGAGCGCGGGGTAGAATTTCTCCAGGGCCTTGCGAAGCGCGAGATCGAGGGCGTTGACGGGGCCGTCGCCCTCGGCGGCGCTGATCGCGTCCTCGCCGTCGACCCTGATCTTGACCATGGCCTGGGCGGAGACCCTTCCCTCCGCCGGCTCCTCCCCGATCGTCCGATAGCGGCCCAGCTCGAAGAAGGGCTTGTACTTGCCGGCGGCCTTGCGCATGAGGAGCTCGAGGCTGGCGTCGGCGCCCTCGAACTGATAGCCGAGCCTCTCCATCTCCTTAAGGCGATTGACGACCTGCGCGACGAGGGGCGACTCCTTGGTCGCCGTGGGGTCGAGGCGCTTCACGCGGTCCAGGATGACCGATCGGCCGCTGACCTCGCTCGTGAGGATCCGCCTCGAGTTGCCGACCGTCTCGGGCGGCACGTGCTCGAACGAGATCGGCGTCTTCGTCACCGCGTCGACGTGCATCCCGCCCTTGTGGGCGAAGGCCCGGAGGCCTACGTAGGGAAGCCCCTCGTCGAAGTTGAAGTTGGCTATCTCGGCGACCCGCCTCGTCGCGCGGGAGAGCTTGGGCAGGGAATCGGGCTTGAGGCAGTCGAGGCCCAGCTTGAGGACGATATCGGCGGTCAGGGTCGAGAGGTTGGCGTTGCCGCACCTCTCGCCGAAGCCCACCAGCGTGCCCTGGATCTGCGTGGCGCCCGCCGCCACCGCGGCGAGGGAGTTCGCCACGGCGAGCCCGGAGTCGTTGTGCGTATGGATGCCGACAGGCATGCCGAATTCCTTGACGACGCGCGCCGTGAGCTCTCCTACCCGGCCGGGCAGGTTGCCGCCATTAGTATCGCAGAGCACGAGCCACTCGGCCCCCGCCTCGGCGGCCGCGCGCAGCGTCGACATGGCGTAGGGTCCGTCGGCCGCGAAGCCGTCGAAGAAGTGCTCGGCGTCGTAGATCACGCGCCGCCCGGCCGCCTTGAGGTAGGCGACCGTATCGCGGATCATTCCGAGGTTCTCCTCCAGGCTCGCCTTGAGGACTTGCCTGACGTGGAGGTCCCAGCTCTTCCCGAAGATCACGACGACCGGCGTATCCGCGCTCAAGAGGCTCTTGAGTCCCTCGTCCTCTTCGCATTTGATCCCGCGGCGCCTCGTGGAGCCGAATGCCGCCAGGACGGCGTTCTTGAGCTCGAGCCCGGGCGCCTCTTTGAAGAAGTCGAGATCCTTCGGGTTCGATCCCGGGTTGCCCGCCTCGATGATATCGACGCCGAGGTCGTCCAGGGCGCGTACGATATTCAGCTTGTCCGTCACGGAGAAGCTTATGCCCTCGCCTTGCGCTCCATCGCGCAATGTCGAGTCAAGGACCGCGATCCGGCTCATGCCTATCCTCCATGTCCTGCGCCATCGCGTTGATGGCCGCGATATATGCCTTGATGCTCGCCTCCACGGCGTCCGTTGAGAGGCCTCGCCCGTTGTAGCGCCTGCCCGCGCTTTGGATCCTCACCCTGGCCTCGCCTTGCGCGTCCTTGCCCTCGGTCACGGCGTCGAGCGAGAAGGCCTCGAGAACGGGATGCTTCCCCACGACCTTGTCGATGGCCTTGAAGCTCGCGTCGATGGGTCCATCGCCGACGGATACCCGCTCCGAGAGCGAGCCGTCCTGATTCGCTAGCCTGACGGCGCTGGTGGCCGCTATCGTCGATCCCGAGTTGATGACGAACCTGTCCAGCCTGTAGGTCCCGGGAACCTTGGCGGCCGCGCCCAGGACGAGGGCCTCGAGATCGCGGTCGGTCACGGTCCTCTTCCTCTCCGCGAGTTCCTTGAAGCTGCCGTACAGGCCCTGCACGGCGTCGGGCCTGGGCCGGAGGCCGAGGAAGGCCAGGCGCTCCTCGAAGGCTCCGAGCCCCGAGTGCTTGCCGAGGGCGAGCTTCCAGGTCGGCATGCCGACGGACTCTGGCGTCATAGGCTTGTACCCCGTCGTGCCGACGAGCGCCCCGTCGAGGGTCCTCGCCTCGCAGGCGAAGGCATTGCCCCCGACGACCGCCTTATTGGGCTGGGCGCGGATGCCGGTGATCGCCTGGACGAGCTTCGAGGTGCCGTAGATCTGCGTGGTGTCCACTCCGCAATAGGCGCGTAGGAAATCCGTCCTCGTCGAGAGCGCCATGACGAGCTCTTCGAGGGCCGCGTTGCCCGCCCTCTCGCCGAGGCCGTTGACCGTGCACTCGACCTGCTGCGCCCCGGCGCCTATCGCGGCCAGGCTATTGGCGACCGCCAGACCGAGGTCGTCGCGGCAGCGGGCCGAGATCGTCGCCAGCTCGATGTCGGGCACGCCGACGCGCAGCCTCCCGATGAGCCCTGCGTACTCGTCGGGAACGGCGAAGCCCGCGGTGTCCGGGACGTCGATTATCGTTGCGCCGGCCTCGATGGCCACCTGAAGCACGCTGCAGAGGAAATCGGGGTCGGAGCGCATCGCGTCCTCGGCCGAGAACTCGACCTCGGCGCAGTGCCCCTTCGCCCGACGCACCGCGCGCGCGGCCAGCTCGAGCACCTCGTCCGGCTTCATCCTCAGGCCGCGCTCCATGCATAGAGGCGAAGTGGCGAGGAGCACGTGTATCCTCGGCCTCTCCGCTCCCCTCACGGCCTCCCAGGCGGCGTCGATGTCCGCATCCGAAGCCCGCGCCAGGCTCGCGATCGTCGGCCCCCGGACTACGCGCGCGATCTCCTTGACCGATGCGAAATCCCCGGGACCGCCGCCGGGCCGCCCTGCCTCGATGACATCCACGCCGAGCCTGGCGAGCTGCCGCGCCACCTCGAGCTTCTCGTCGAGGTTCATGCAGAGACCCGGCGCCTTCTCGCCCTCGCTCAGCGTCGTATCGAGTATCGCGATCCTGCGCGGCATTCGGCCTCCGTCAGGCCTTTTCCTCGGCGCTTTTGGTCCAGCTCATCATGGCGCGCAGCTCTTTGCCCACCTTTTCAGAGAGGTGCCCCGCCTCGATCTCTCGCATGCGGTTGAAGTAGGGCCTGTTGGCCTGGTTCTCGAGGATCCAGTTGCGCGCGAAGCTGCCGTCCTGGATCTCCCCCAGGACCTTCTTCATCTCCTTCTTGGTCTCCGCCGTGACGATGCGCTTGCCGACCGTGTAATCGCCGTATTCGGCGGTATCGGAGATGGAATAGCGCATGAAGGAGATGCCCTTCTGCACGACCAGGTCGATGATGAGCTTCATCTCGTGAATGCACTCGAAGTAGGCGCTCTCGGGCTGGTATCCGGCCTCGACGAGGGTCTCGAAGCCCGCCTTCATGAGGGCCGTGACTCCCCCGCACAGGACGCACTGCTCGCCGAACAGGTCCGTCTCGGTCTCCTCCTTGAAGGTGGTCTCGAGGATTCCCGCGCGCCCTCCGCCGATCCCGGAGGCGTAGGCGAGCGCGAGCTTCTTCGCGTCGCCCGTAGCGTCCTGATGCACCGCTATCAGGTCGGGCACGCCCTTGCCCTCGAGGTACTGGCTGCGGACAGTGTGGCCCGGCCCCTTCGGCGCGATCATGACGACGTTGACGTCAGCGGGGGGAACGATTTGCTTGAAGTGGATGTTGAAGCCGTGGGCGAAGGCGAGGGTCTTGCCGGCCTTGAGGCCCTGCGCGAGGCTCTCGGCGTAGAGTCTGGCCTGCTTCTCGTCGTTGATCAGGACCATGATGAAGTCGGCGGCGATCGCCGCGTCCTTCGCCGTCATCACCTTGAAACCCTTCGCCTCCGCCTCCTTCCAGCTCTTCGATCCCTCGTACAGCCCGACGATGACCTTGTGCCCTGAATCCTTGAGGTTGAGGGCGTGAGCGTGGCCCTGGCTGCCGTAGCCGATTACTGCGATCGTCTTGCCGGCGAAAGCCTTGGGGTCGCAATCCTTGTCGTAATACATTATCGCCATGGTCCTATGCCTCCTCCCGCCTTCCATACGAGGATGGCGGGTAATCTATGATCGCTCCCGCCTCGCGGCCGGCGGGTAGGTCTCTGTGGCTTTCTCTCCGCCCCCGCGGCGCCATCTGGCCCCGGGGGCGGTTAAATAAGAGATAATTGAGCGGGGCCGCGCTCGAGGGCGGCGATGCCGGTCCTCGCCAGTTCGCGGATGCCGTAAGGCGCAAGAAGCTCGATGAGGCCGTCGACCTTCTCCTGGTCGCCCGTGACTTCGATGGTCAGACCGTCGTTGGAGACGTCGACGATGCGTGCGCGGAATATTCCGGCTATCTGAACGATGTCGGGGCGGCTCCCATGCGATGCCGAAACCTTTATGAGAGCGAGCTCCCGATAGACGGACTTTGAGGGTTCCAGGCGGCGAACAGCGCCGACCTCGACGAGTTTCTCGAGCTGCTTCTGGATCTGCTCGATGGTCGCCTCGTCCCCGCGGACGACGATCGTCATCCTCGATACGCCCGTCTCCTGGGTCTCCCCGACGGTGAGACTGTCGATATTATAGCCTCTTCGGCTAAAAAGCCCCGATACGCGAGAAAGGACGCCCGCATGGTTCTGAACCAAGGCTGATAGGACGTAGCGATCCATACAACTCCCGTAGCTCGAGTATTGGGGCGTTAACGTATCGCATACTAAAATGCTTGTAAAGAGGCGGATCGACGAATCGCCCGAAATCAGAGAGAAAAGCCGCCTTTCGGTCATTTTTCGCTTATTCCGCGGGCGACTGTTGCCTTAAGGCAATAAAAAACGCATACCGATGTCGATACGCGTTTCATTTATTGAAATGAAAATGCTTAAAGGTTGGAGATTCGCGACGAGAGGCCTTTCCTCCAATCTTTCTTTTCGCCTTCCTTTTCCCATTGTATCCGGCGCTTAACGAGGAAGGCGCTCTCGCTCTTATCCCTGTCCTTGTACTCGACTACGCCGAAGGCTCCCGAGCCGAGATAGACGAGCTTTTCTTCGGCGGCGAGACTCTCCGAGGCGTTTACACGCTCGAGAACGCAGTCGAAGTGCGCCGGCTCGCCCGTATCCCTGCTTGCGGAAAGAGCGGTGAAGAGATCGTAGACGGGCTTCCCGCAAAGCGGGCAGGCGGGCATGTCGCGCGTTTCTTCGGGCCGAGCGCCGCGAGGTCTCGGCCCTTGGTCCTCGCGGTACGGCGGGCGACCGCCCTCGCGAGGGCCGCCGGGCGAGGCATCCGCTCCGCTCGTCCTGCCGCCGTGGCGTCCCCTGAATCCCCTGTGCCTTCCGTTCCTCCGGCCCTGTCCATCCTCCCTGCCCGGCGGGCCATTGGGGGATGCGTCTCCCGGAGCCTCGCGCCCTTCTTTTCCGTTTCCGTCTATCGGTCTCTCGTCAGCCATCGGGGAACTCCTCGGTACTCGGCCAGCATATCATTTTTCTGCCGTTAACGCAGCGTCAATCGAGCGCTCAGGACCGTGGCGATCCTCAGTATGGCCCCATTCATATAGTCCTCGTCCCCCAGCTTGGCCTTCAATTCCGCCAGGCGATTCTGATCGGAACGCGGAGCGGCCCGAGCCCGGGCGCGACCTTGCCCCTGTGGAGGCCTCCTCGCCGGGCCCTTCGCGGCGCCCGCGGCGCCTTGCGCCGCGGGTACGACTTCCGCTCGAATCCTCGCGGCGCGCCTCGTCGCTTCGGCAATCCTCGGCTCGCGCATCCTCGATTCGGTCCCCATCGTCTTTCGGCTCGTCATAGATCTCCCGTAAAGGCCGAAGGATATCGTTCGACTACAGTTCCTCCACTAACGAGGATGACGTCGAATCGCACGCTCCAGTCATTATATTCTCGATGCCGGGAGAGGAAGATTTTAGCCGTTTCGACAATTCTGCGACGCTTATCCGGACCGATCGCCCTCGCGAGCTCCTCGGGGCCCATGCTGTCCCAGGACTTCACTTCCGTAAAGGCGATCACGCCTCCGCGCCGGGCGATAATATCTATCTCGCCGCCTTTCCAACGGAGGTTTCGGGCGACGATCGACCAGCCGTCGGCCTCGAGGAAGGACGCGGCGACCTCCTCGCCCGCGCGCCCCTTGGCGGACGATGAGAGGACCGGCCGCGCAGGCTCGTCGGCGCCGGCCTCCCCGCGTGGGCTCGCGGGCCGTCGGCTCACGAACCGGCGCCGACTTGTCGGCCGTCCGCTCGCGAGCCGTTGCCGGCATGTTGGCCGGCGAGCTCCTTGGGATCGAGGGCCCGGGCGATGAAGAGCGTCTTCTCCGCCACGAGATCCACCGAATCGCCCTCTTCGGCTTCGTAGCGCTTGCCGAATTCGTCAACGATTATCCTGAGCCTGGGCCGCAGCGGCGCCTCGGGATGAGTCTCGATGACCTTAGCTATGGCTGCGTTGTTGAGAAGCACGGTCGACCCCAGGGGATAGATCCCCATGCTCTTGATGAAAGCCTTGAGGATATCGGGATCGAAGCGGCGGGAATTATCGGAGAGGAGCGCCTTCATCGCGGCATAGCCTATCATCGAGTTTCGATAGGGTTTCTCGCTCACCATGGCCTCGAAGGCGTCGGCGACGGATACGATGCGGGCCAGGACATCGATTTCCCCGCCTGCCGTCTTGCGCGGATAGCCCTCGGAGTCCCAGCGCTCGTGGTGCTGGAGCCCGACGAGGCCCACGTCGTCGGGGTACATGAGCTCTTTGGTGATTATCCTGTACGAAAGGAGAGGATGGGCGCGAACTTTCTGCGCCTCGTCCTCGCTCAATGCCCCCTTCTTCTTGATTATCGAGTCCGGGATCCTGAGCATGCCCGAATCGTGGAGAAGGGCGCCTGACGCCAGATAGGCGAGCCTGTAGGGAGGCAGCCTGAGGGTCATGCCGATGACCGAGGAGAGGATGGCGGTATTGACTCCCGCCCTGGCGAGATTGGGGCCGGCGTTCTGCGAGCCGAGGATGGCCGATATTGCGGAATCGCGTTCCTCGCGTACGAGGGCGAGGACTCCCTGCGACACTTGGTCGACGGCCTTGGACTCTACAGCCTCGCTCTTGCGGATCTTGTCGTAGATTTGGGATAGCCTATCCACGAGCTCGGTATACCTTAGGTAGAGTTCCCTGCTCCCTGTGAAGCCTATGGGTTTCGGCTTAACGGCTTCCACGGGCGTCGCCGCCACGGCCGAATCGTCGGCGATGGCGCCCTCGGTCAGGACGAAGGCGACGCCCCAGCGTTTCAGCGAATCTATATCCTTCTGCTTTACGGGTATATTCGCCGGAACGAGAATGTTCTTATCGTCGATGAATACGTCCTCGGAAAAGCGCGAGCCGGGCTTGATCTGGTCCAAGGCGATTCTTTTCTTCATACTTCCTCTATCGACTTCACGAAGGCGAACACCTTCGCGAGGATCTCGAAGCACTTTTCGGGCACATAGTCCCCGACCTCCAGCGGAAAGACCGCATTGGCGAGTGGGCTATCCTTCATTATCGGTATGCCGGCTTCCCTCGCGATGGCCAAGAGACGATCGACCGCCCGGCCCTCCGCCTTGGCGGCCAGGAACGGCGCCGGTAGGCCGGCCCAATACCGGAGCGCTACGGCCCTGCGCCTGCCGGCTCCGCCCTTATGCATCGAGATCGAGCCCCTTTCCGCCGGCGCCTTCCGCCTCTCCGCGAGGCATTCGCCGAACCGAGCAGGAAAGCGAAGCGAGCTCCGCCGCGAAGGCCTCGAAAGCGGCACCGGAGAGCGAGCCTTCGCGTTCCTCGGGCGACCCGATCCGCAGCGTGGAAGCGCGTCCCCCGCCGAAGCCGAGCACGGCGGTCCATTGCTCCGGGATCGAGCCGCGCGATGCGGTGAATCGCGCCTCGAGGAGCCCGGCGCCGCCACGAACGTATGGTAATTGTATACGAAAGCTTCCGGCGAAATCAACCGCGTCCAGCGCGAAACGGAATGGCACTATGACCCAGCTGCCCTCGGGGCCGCGCAATTGATTGAAGAGGGCGAGGGTCTCGCCTTCGCCTCCCGGGCGCCTTTCCGCCTCCCCGCAACGGGTGGCCAGCGCGCGCAGAAGCGCGCCGAGCACGCGTCCGAGCTCGGGTTCGGGGATCGATCGCTCGATATCCCGCCCGAGATCGGCGAAATCCGCCTCTTCGCGGGGGCGATCGCGCGTCGAGTCTCCTCCGGCGCGGAAGTCTTCACCGCCCGTCGCCTCGCGTCGCCCGTCCGACGATGTCGGGGCGCAATCCCGCAGGAGTCCTTCCAGGGCTTCTTCGTCGGAAGGCATGCCTTTCGCTTCCATTCTCGCCGCCAGATCGGTCCTTTCGCCGGCATCCGCGAGGGCGGCGCGCCTCACTCGCGCAAGGGCGGGCGGCGACGGAGCGACTCCCTCTCGAAGGAGGGCGGTTAGCGCCGCGTACGCGGCCGCGTCGCCGGGGAGCCCGGCCGAGGCTACCAGGGCCGCTGCGGAGGCCCGCGGGAGCTCGCGACCCTCGGCCGGCGAATCGTCGGGCGCGGATGTCCGGAGGATTGTCGAGCCGCCCAGGCGCTCGACTCGGGCCGTCATCCTCGTCCCGGGTTCCAATTGGCTCGCCGAGGAGGCGACGAAGAGGCGGCCTCCGATTGCGACCTCATAGCGTCCGGGTCCGATGCGCCCGCGGACTTGCAGGGATACGAAAGCGCCGGCCTTGAGCCTTTCGCCACGGCCGGCGCCCGCGGATGCGTCGATGATTCGAAGCGAAGCTTCGTTGGGGCCGGCAGTCCTCATCCGAGGTATTGGCCCGGGGGCCTCAGGAGGCGGATTCCGGAGCGGCCTCTTCCTTCTTGTTGGGGAGGAGGACCTTGACCTTGGACTTCTTGCCGACCTTGGTGCGGATGTAGTAGAGCTTGGCCCTGCGCACCTTGCCGGCCCGCACGACTTCTACCTTCTCTATCCGGGGAGAGTTGACCGGGAAGACGCGCTCCACGCCCACGCCGTAGGATATCTTGCGGACCATGAAGGTATGGCCGATTCCGGCGTTCTTCATTGCGATGACGAGGCCTTCGTATATCTGGACGCGCTCGGTCTTGCCTTCTACGATCTTAAAGTGGACTTTCACGGTGTCGCCGACCTTAAAGCCAATCGCCTGGGTCTTCATCTGAGGCGCCTGGATTTTCTGTATAAGGTTCATCGTCTCCCCCTTCGGTCATTATCTCGCGCATGAGCTTTCGAATCTCGCTCGGCAGCCCTTCCTCGACGAGGAGCTCCGGACGGTACGCCAGGGTCTTCTTTAGGCTTTCCCGGAGACGCCATCGAGCGATATTCGCGTGGTGACCCGAAGTCAAGACCTCGGGAACCCGGATGCTATCATAAACCGCCGGACGTGTATACTGGGGATACTCGAGCAGGGCGGGCCTGTCGGCAAAGGCTTCGGCCGCGCCGAAGCTCTCCTCGAGGAGGGACTCGCCCGAGATGACTCCCGGAACGAGGCGATAGACCGCGTCCACCAGCGCCAGAGCCGCGATCTCGCCCGACGAAAGCACGTAATCGCCGATCGATACTTCGTCGGTGATATATCGCTCTATCACCCTTTGGTCGATGCCCTCGTATCGTCCGCAGACTATGACGAGCTCGTCCTCGCGGGAAAAATCCGCGGCCATCGTCTGGTTGAGGAGCCTGCCCGAGGGGGTGACGTAGACGCTCCGCTTGGCCTTCGGGCCGGCCGTATCCAAGGCCCGGACGCCGACCGCCTCGAGAGCGCGGCCCAGAGGACCGGGGAGCATGAGCATACCCGCCCCTCCGCCGAAGACCTCGTCGTCGCACTTGCGGTGCTTGTCGTTCGCGTAGTCCCGGATATTCACGAGCTCATATGACATGAGGCCGCGTTCGACGGCCTTGGCCATGATCGAGCTCTCGAAGAAGCCCCTTAGGATTTCGGGGAAAAGGCTGAGGACCGTGATCTTCATTCGTCGAGGAGCTCCGGGACGAGGAGCTCGATGGTGCCCGCGGCGATATCCACCTCCCCGACGTAGGCTCCACGGAAGGGGACGATCGCCCTGCGGCCTCCGTCGAGAACGGCCTCGAGCCAGGGCTCGGCCCCCCCCTCGAGGACGGATGCCACTTTAGCGAGTCGCTCGCCCCCCGAAACCAATGCGAGGCCGACGAGGTCGTCTATGTACCATTCATCGGGTCCCAGAGGGGCCGCCTTAGCCCGAGGGACCACGATATCGAGTCCGGTCAGGGATCGCGCGGCTTCGGGCGAGGGATAGCCCTCGAAGGCCATCGTCAGGGAGGGCCCGTCGCCCCCGACCCTGAGCACCTTGAGCCTGAGGCTTGGCGCCTTTGCCCCCACCGCTGCGCCCCCGGCGGCGCTTGGCCTGAGTTCAACTTCCTGCAGCTCGCGGAAATGGGCGCTCTCGCCCGAATAGGATTGGACTTTAAGGTCGCCTTTTACGCCCTTGGGAGCGCCCAGGCGACCGATCGAGACGAAATCGCGGTCCACGCCCTTAATCGAGGATCTCGAGGACGACTCGCTTCTCCGACGCGCCGGTGGACGCGGAAAGTATGGTGCGCATCGCCTTCGCGATGCGGCCGTGCTTCCCGATCACCTTGCCGATGTCGTCGGCGGCCACCCTGAGCTCGAGGATGGTGGACCTATCGCCTTCGACGACCGCCACGGATACGGATGCGGGATCGTCCACGAGGGACTTGGCGATGTATTCGACGAGATCGCGTTCCACGATCCCTCCTTACTTGATCTGAATGCCCTTCTTGTTGAGGAGACCTCGGACGGTGTCCGAAGGAAGGGCGCCTTTGGCGAGCCAGGCCTTGGCCTTGGCTTCGTCGATTATTATCTGCTTTTCCGCCTTCTCGATCGGGTGGTATAGGCCGATCTCCTCGAGGCAGACGCCGTCGCGTGGTACGCGGGAATCCATGACCACGATGCGGTAGAAGGGCCGCATCTTGGTGCCGAAGCGCTTCAGCCTGATCTTGACGCTCATTGTACTGTCCTCCGGAAACCTGACTCTCTGATTGGGCCCACCTTACGACAGGCGATCCGGCTTGCGGAATCGCCATCCCCGGACGGCAGACCCGGAGCGGGGTGTTCGAAGGTTATACAACGCCGAGGGGCCTAGGGTCAATGATGGGTCTTCGCGCCGGACGATACCGCGTTCCTATGCGAGGCCTCTGTCAAGAAAAGCGCATAAAGGTATAGCATAGTCATTCCGCTCGGCATCGGAGAGGCGGGAAACGAGGCGGGCTATGCATGATGAATTCCCTCTGGCTTCCGTGCTAGGGGAAGTCGAAAAAGCCCAGCGACCCTCATGACCCACTCCTTTGCTCCCGGCTCGCTCTTCCTGGCGCCCATGGTGGGGCTCTCCCATAGAGCCCTTCGCGAACTCATCCTCGAGTACGGAGGACTGGATCTCGCATATACGGAGATGGCGAGCGCCGGGGCGGCCGTTTCGGGATCGCCCTACGAAGAGTGCTATCTCGATGCCGGCCCCGCGCCGGAGAAAGTGGTCTACCAGCTCTACGCGACCAGGCCGGAGCGGTTGCCCGAAGCCCTCGCCCGGCTGGGGGACAAGCCTGTATTCGGGGCGGATATCAACTTCGGCTGCTCGGCTCCCCATATCACCCGGGCAGGAGGCGGAGCCGCATGGATGCGCCGGCCGGAAAGCGCCTTCGCCCTCGCGAGGTCGGCCCGCGCCGTCTGGAACAAGCCCCTCTCGGCTAAGATCAGGCTCGGCCAGGACGAGGACTATGAGAGGCTCGCCGACTTCGTCAGGGGCCTCGCCGAGGCCGGAATCGACTACGTGGCCCTCCATCCGCGATTCGAGGGCCAGAAATTCAGACGCCAAGGCAGATGGGATTTCGTGGCCCGTCTGGCCGCCGAGATGCCGCTGCCGATCGTCGGCAACGGCGACATTCGTCTGTGGACCGACTACAGGAGGAGGCGGGACGAGGCGAAGCCTGCGGGAATAATGATCGGGCGGGAAGCGGCGAGGAGACCCTGGATTTTCGCCCTTCTGCGCGGCAAGGAAGGATCCGAGGATTTTTCGATGGACGTGGATCTTCGAGCTGCGGCTTTCAGGATGCTGGATCTCATTGAGTCCCGGCTCGTCGAGGATTTCAGGCTTACGCGGGCGCAGCGCTTCTTCTTCTATTTCGCGGACAACTTCAGGTACGCGCACTATATAAAATGGAAGTTGGTTAATTCCCCCGACCTGGGCTCCATGCGCAAAGAGCTCGATGCGTATTTCGAGGAGATGCCTGACGATCGCATCATGAGATTTAGCGAGTGAATGGCAACTTGTTCATCCTTACACTCGGCGTTAGAATGTAAAAGTCGAAGGAGACCTTATGGCCGATACGATTCCCCAGATGTTCCTCGAGAGGGCTCGATCCTTCGCCGGATTGCCGGCTCAATACTCCAAGGACGAGTACGGGGATTTCAAGGCCAGGAGCTATTCCGAGCTGCTGGGGGATATCAAGATATTCGCCGCGGGCCTCCTCGAGCTCGGCGTGGACAGGGGCGATCACGTGGGCCTCATCTCCGACAATCGCAGGGAGTGGCTCATCGCCGATCTCGCAGTGCTGGGCCTGGGCGCGGCCGACGTACCCAGGGGCTGCGACGCCACCGAGCAGGAAATTGGCTATATCCTTGACTTCAGCGATTGCCGCCTCGTCATCCTCGAGAACGCCAAGCAGCTGGGGAAGGTGGTGGCCCGCAAGGCCGAGATCCCCGGCCTCGAAATGGCCCTGCTATTCGAGGGGGCCTCGCCGAAGGAGAGGGCTGCGGCCGAGGCCTCGGGCTTGAAGGTCGCGACATTCGCGGAAGCCTGCGCCCTAGGCACTCCCCGCGCGGCGGCTAGGCCGGCCGAGTACGAAAAGGCCGTCGCTTCGGGAAGGCGCGAGGAGCTCGCCACCATCATCTACACCTCGGGCACGACGGGCGAGCCCAAGGGCGTAATGCTGAGCCACGGCAACTTCCTCCACCAGACCGATGTCGTCCCCCTCATTATCCACATTCTGCCGGGCCACGTATTCCTTTCCGTCCTCCCGGTTTGGCATTCCTTCGAGCGCATCGTCCAATACGTGGTCCTCGCCGCCGGCGCGGGCATTGCCTATTCCAAGCCGATAGGCTCGGTGATGCTCGCCGACATGGAGGCGGTACGCCCTCAATGGCTCACCTCGGTGCCGAGGATATGGGAATCGGTAATGGATGGAGTCTATAGGACGCTGAAGAATCAGAGCGTCGTCAAGAAGGCCCTCTTCTCCTTCTTCGTCGGCCTAGGCGAGAGCTATGCCTACTTCCGCGAGCACTTGCTCGGCCGCGTGGCCCAATTCGCGCCGAGGATACGGATCCTCGAAATGCTCTGGTCCCTCCTCCCCTTCCTCCTGCTCGCGCCCCTGCGCGCTTTGGGCGCGACGCTGGCGTTCAGGACAGTCAAGAACAAGCTCGGAGGCCGGTTCATTGCGGGCATTTCCGGCGGGGGAGCCCTGCCCCCGGCCGTGGACCGCTTCTTCAGCGCGATCGGCATACTAATCCTCGAGGGTTATGGCCTCACCGAGACCTCCCCCCTCATCGGCGTACGTCCCCAAGACAGGCCCGTCCTAGGCACCGTCGGTCCCGTGATACGCGGCGCGGAGCTCAAGATCGTCGATGAGCTGGGCGAGAGGCTCCCCTCGGGGGCGAAGGGCCTGATCATGGTCAAGGGGCCCCAGGTGATGAAAGGCTACTACAAGAGGCCCGACCTGACCGCCAAGGTCCTCGGAGCGGACGGGTGGCTCGACACGGGCGACCTCGGCATGCTGACGCGGCGCGGCGAATTGAGGATCACCGGCAGGGCCAAGGACACAATCGTCCTCCGCGGGGGCGAGAACGTCGAGCCCGTCCCCATCGAGCAGAAGCTGGTCGAAAGCGAGTATATCCGGCAGGCCGTCGTCCTGGGACAGGACCAGAAGTACCTCGCCGCCCTCATCGTGCCCGATCAGGACGCGGTCATGGCCTGGGCCCAGGAGAACGCGATCCTCATCGTCGACTACGAGAGTCTTCTGCAGCAACCCGAGGTGGTCGAGCTCATCGATTACGAGCTGAACGAGCTGGTGAGCGCGCGCAACGGCTTCAAGAGCTTCGAGCGCATCTTCCGATTCATCCTCCTTCCTGTCCCCTTCGAAGTAGGCAGGGAGCTGTCGGCCAAGCAGGAGGTGAAGCGTCACGCGATCGTCGAAATCTATCACAAGGAAGTGAAGAAACTCTTCGAGAAGGACTAGCCTTCTATCTCGATATCCCCCGAGACGGACCTGACATGGAGGCGCCGCCCTCCCTCGCCTAGTTTGAGGGCGCAGCGTCGCGGCCCGGTCGTGAGCGGTTGCTCCGCCCCAGGGGCGTCGAGCTGGCCGGAGAGAGTCTCCGCGCGGAGCTCCAGGTCCGATCCCGCGAGGGCGAGGCTGACGTCCCCGGTCGTGGTGCTGATCTCGCCTCCCGCGAAGCGGCCCTGGACCTCGAGCTCGACGTCGCCCGTGCCGCCGGCGACCCTGAGCCGCCCGCCCGGGCGGAGGACGGCTATATCGCCCGAGGCGCTGACGACTACGACATTGCCGCCCGAGGCCTCGACGGTGACGTCCCCGGACTGGGTCTCGGCATGGATCGAATCGGATATCTCCCGGCAGCGGAGGGTTCCCGATACCAGCTTGGCGCTCACCCTGAAGGCCTTTTCCACTTCGACCCCTCCAGCCGATGAGGAGGCCTCCACGCAGGTCCCGCCGGAAACGCGTATGTCTCCGGTCTCGGTAGCCGCTAGAAGGTCGACCTCGAGACCTCGTATCTCGATCGAGCCGGATCCGGCGTGAGCCTCTATGTCGCGAAACGCGCCGGGCACGTGAACTCGGGCCACGGTCGCCACGACCTGGTCGCAGGGCTCGTCGGCCACGACGAGGATGCCTTCGCTGCGGCGGATGGAGGGCCTCCATCCGGGGAGCTGACTCGGGCTGCCGCGCAGCTCGAGCTCGAGCTTGACCTTACCGTCGGAGGAGGGCAGGACTATGAGGTCCCCCTCGGGGAATCGGAGGACGAGCCTTTCCGCGAGGCCAGGATCGAGGATGTCGCTATAATAGCCAGGCTCAATCGCGTTCTCGTCCCTGCTCATGATTGTCTCCCTCCCCGTCCACCGCGCGACCGTCGATCAGACGGCCGCGCAGTATAGCACGAAGGCGCATCCGAGGCGAGATGCTTTCCGCGGTCCGGATGGCGGATGGTCGCGGACGGACGATCCCGGCGGGGCCGTAGGCATCGGACCGAATGAGCCGTACAATGCCGCTCGCGCCGGGGCGCCGGGATTCGGCGGCGCGGAAGGCCGGATCCGAGGCCGCGGCCGCAGATTCGTCGCGGGGCTCTGGCCTCCGAAGGGCGCGTCAAGGAGGAATCATGGTTCACAGCTTCGAAGGCGAGAGGCCCGACATCTCGAGGGCCTCGTTTATCGCCTGGAATGCCGAAGTCGTCGGAAGCGTCTCCCTCGGCGAGGGTGCCTCGGTCTGGTTCGGCGCCGTGCTGCGCGGGGATATCGCCGCCATCAGCGTGGGAGCCGGCAGCAATGTACAGGATGGATCCGTCCTCCACGTCGACCATAGCACCCCCTGCGTCATAGGCGAGCACGTCACCATCGGTCACAGGGCGGTCGTCCACGCCTGCCGCGTCGGCGATCGCTGCCTGATCGGCATGGGCGCCGTCCTGCTCAACGGAGCGGTCATAGGCGAGGATAGCATCGTCGGCGCCGGCGCCCTTGTCACGCAGGGGAAGGCTTTTCCGCCCCGCTCCATGATATTGGGCAGCCCGGCGAAGCTCGCTCGGCCCCTGACCGACGAGGAGGTGGCCGGCCTGCGCCCCCACGCCGAGGCCTATGTCGAGCTCGCCCGGCGCGCGGCCGCGGGGTGCCGCGAAATGTAGGGACTAAAGGCGCTTCGGGCTAGCTCCGATATTTGGAGCGAAGAGGTGGCGCATGAAGCAATTCGCGATCAAGTCGGAAGGCCCGGATCCATCCCTGCTCGAGCTCATCAAGGAGACCGAAGGCGGTTATCTCGTCCGCATCGTTCACCGCCACGAGGACTGGGACGACGTCAAGGAGGACTTCCTTCCCCGAGAGCTGTTCGACACCTGCGTCCGTACGGGCTATATCGCGGAGCTAAAAGCTCCGCGATTCGCGGAGCTCTCGGCCTGAGCCGATGTCCGAGGCCGAACCGGCTCGGACATCGGCGGGGCCTTCCCTCGCCTATAGGACGGCTGAGGAGGGCTGGGTGGGCTCTCCCCTCGAGACGGCGATTCGGTTGTGCGCCCTGGCCGCGGCGCGCTTGGAAGACTCGATGCGCCAGGCGAGGGTCTCGGACGCGAGGCGCTTGGCCGCTCGGCCCAGCGCCTTCTCGGCGCGCTCCCGGTCTATCTCCTCGGGCCATTCCGCGGCGTCGACGAAAAGGTCGATCTTGCCGGCCTTGACCCGGGCGAAGCCCTCCGTCAGCGCCGCCCTCACGACCTTGCCGTCGACCAGGAGCCTCAGCTGGCCGATGCGCACCGGGGCGACGAGGCTCTCGTGCCCGGCCAATATCTCGATCTGCCCGTCGTGCGTCACGAAGGTGACGGATTCCGCCTTTCCGTCGTAGAAGCGCCGATAGGGCGTTAAAATCTCGCAGTCGAATTGCGGCATGGCTCATTCCCTACAGGTTCTTCGCGCGCTCGCGGACTTCCTCGATCGTGCCGGCCATGAAGAACGCCTGTTCGGGAATGTCGTCGCACCTTCCCTCGGCGATCTCCTTGAAGCCCTTGATGGTGTCCGCCAGCGCGACGTATCGTCCGGGGAAGCCCGTGAATTGCTCCGCGACGTGCATGGGCTGGGAGAAGAAGCGCTCCACCTTTCGAGCGCGGTAGACCGTGAGCTTGTCCTCCGGCCCGAGCTCCTCCATGCCGAGGATGGCGATTATGTCCATCAGCTCCTGGTAGCGCTGGAGGATCTCCTGGACCCTCGTGGCGACCGCGTAGTGCTCTTCTCCGACGACGCGGGGATCGAGGATGCGCGACGACGAGGCGAGCGGGTCGACCGCGGGATAGATGCCCTTCTCGACGATGCGCCGCGAGAGGACCGTCGTCGCGTCGAGATGGGTGAAGGTCGTGGCGGGAGCCGGGTCCGTGAGGTCGTCGGCCGGGACGTAGACGGCCTGAACCGACGTTATCGAGCCCTTCTTGGTCGACGTTATGCGCTCTTCGAGGGCCCCGATCTCGTTGGCGAGCGTAGGCTGGTAGCCTACGGCGCTCGGTATGCGCCCGAGGAGGGCGGAGACTTCGCTGCCCGCCTGGACGAAGCGGAATATATTGTCGATGAAGAGGAGGACGTCCTGGCCCAGCACGTCGCGGAAATGCTCCGCCATCGTGAGACCGGAGAGGGCGACGCGCATGCGCGCTCCGGGCGGCTCGTTCATCTGGCCGAAGACCAGCGCGGTGTTCTTGATGACGCCGGATTCGTTCATTTCCTTCCAGAGATCGTTGCCCTCGCGGCTGCGCTCGCCTACGCCCGCGAACACAGAATAGCCCGAATGCTCGGTGGCGATGTTGCGTATCAGCTCCATGATGATGACCGTCTTGCCGACGCCCGCCCCGCCGAAGAGGCCGATCTTGCCTCCCTTCGCATAGGGCGCGATCAGGTCGATGACCTTGATGCCGGTCTCGAGGATCTCGGCGCTGGGATTCAGGTCCTCCAGGGCGGGCGCGTCCCGATGTATCGGCGAGCGCGCGGCGACGACGGGCGGTCCGCCGTCTATAGGCCTGCCGGCCAGATCGAACATGCGGCCGAGCACTTCCTTGCCGACGGGTACAGAGACCGGGCCTCCCGTTCCGCGCGCGACGAGCCCACGCGCGAGGCCCTCCGTGGCCTCCATGGCGACGCAACGGGCCACGCCGTCGCCGGTATGGAGGAGGCACTCGGTCAGGACCTTGGTCCCGTCCTTGCGCTCGACCTCGACCGCGTCCAGTATGGATGGCAGATTCCCCGCCTCGAACCTGAGGTCGAGGATAGGTCCCGTTACGCGCACGACAGTTCCAACGCTTTCGCCCATTTCCCTCATTCCTTTCCGGGTCGCACCCTAGTCTTCCAGGGCGGCGGCTCCGGCTACTATCTCCGAAACCTCGCTCGTTATCGACGCCTGCCGAGCCCTGTTATAGTGCAGGCGGAGGCGTCCGAGCATCTCGTCGGCGTTCTTGGTCGCCGCATCCATGGCCGTCATGCGCGAGGCCTGCTCGCTGGCGAAGGCCGATACGAGGGCCCCGTAGGCTATGCCCTTGAGGTATTGCGGCACCAGGGCGTCGAAGAGGCCTTCCTCGCTCGGCTCGTAGCGGTAGGTCTCGGCGTCGACTGCGGTCCGAGCCGCGCCTGCGATGTCCTCTATCGAGAGAGGGAGGAGAGTAAGCATTGTGGGCTCGAGGCGCACGATCGACCGCATCCTCGTGTATATGACGCGGAACTCGTCTATCTTTCCCTCGGAGAACTGGCTCGCGGCGAATGCCGCTACCTCCTTGGCCTCGTAGACCGTCGGCTCTTTCGTCGAGACGGCGAAGTCCTCTACGAGGACATAGTCCCTTTCCATGAAGTAGCGCTTTCCGACATTGCCGACCGGCAGCAGCAGGGAGCCGAGCGGGCACGATTCCTCGACGTAGCGTATGATCGCGTGATTGTAGCCGCCAGCCTTACCCATGTCAGCCGTGACGACGAGCGTGGCTACCTTCCTGTCCGCCTTGTCGGGCCTGGCGTCGAACCACTTCTGGCCGCTCTCCTCCGAATGACCGATGATGTCGCGCATCGCCTCCGTTATCCCGTCGAAGTACGGGAGCGTATCCTCGAGCCTGCGGCGCGCCTTTCGGAGCTTCGAGGTCGAGATCAGCTTTAGCGCGCCCGTAACCTGGCGAGTCTGGCGGACGCTCTTCATCCGGGTGCGGATGTCGCGCATCGTCTCCATGGCTAGTCGGCCTTCTTATGGCTGCGTATGTCGTCGAGGGCGGCGCGCAGCTCCTCCTCGGACTCGGGCGAGAGCTCGCCCTTGGCCTGGAGGGTGTCGAGAAGGGCCTTATGCTTGTACTTCAGGGTCTTGAGCGCCTGCTCCAGGAAGGGGCGCACGTCCTCCACTTTCACGTCCGACAAGTACCCGTTTACCGAGGCGAAAAGGACGACTATTTCGTCGGCCAGTGGCATCGGAGCGTATTGCCCTTGCTTGAGCACCTCGACGAGCCTCTTGCCGTGGGCCAGCTGGTCCTGAGTGGCCTTGTCCAGGTCGGAGCCGAATTGCGCGAAGACCGCGAGCTCGCGGTACTGCGCCAGGTCGAGGCGGACTCGACCGGCGATCTTGCGCACCGCCTTCGATTGGGCGGCTCCGCCGACGCGGGACACGGAAAGGCCCACGTCCACCGCGGGGCGGACGCCCGAGAAGAAAAGCTCGGAGAGAAGGAAGATCTGCCCGTCGGTGATCGAGATGACGTTGGTCGGTATGTAGGCGGAGATGTCGCCCCCTTGGGTCTCGACTATGGGCAGGGCCGTTATCGAGCCGCCCCCCTTCTCGGGCGAGAGCCGCGCGGCGCGCTCGAGGAGCCGGGAGTGGAGGTAAAAGACGTCTCCGGGGTAGGCCTCGCGTCCGGGCGGCCTGCGCAGGAGGAGGGATAGGGCGCGATAGGCGACGGCGTGCTTGGAGAGGTCGTCGTAGATGACGAGGACGTCCTTGCCCTCGTCCATGAAATACTCGGCGATGGCGCAGGCCGAATAGGGCGCGAGGTACTGGAGGGCGGCCGTGGTCTTGGCGGTGGCGGCGACGACTATCGTATAGTCCAGGGCGCCGTACCGCCGGAAGGTTTCCACGACTTGGGCGGTGGTGGAGGCCTTCTGACCGATCGCGGCGTAGATGCAGACGACGTCCTGGCCTTTCTGGCTGATTATCGTATCGATTGCGAGCGCGGTCTTGCCCGTCTGGCGATCGCCGATGATCAGCTCGCGCTGACCGCGGCCTATAGGGATCATCGCGTCGATGGCGAGGATGCCAGTCTGTAGTGGCACGCCGACGCCCTTGCGGTCAATGACCGAAGGGGCGCGGCGCTCGATGAGCATGCTGCGTTTCGCTTCGATGGGTCCGGCGCCGTCGATCGGCGCGCCGAGAGGGTCGACGACGCGGCCGAACAGCGAGGGACCCGCCGGCACCTCGACGACGCGTCCGGTGCGGCGCACCGTCTCCCCCTCCCGCACCTTGTCCTGATCGGAGAACAGGATGCAGCCTACGTCGTCCTCGTCGAGGTTGAGGGCCATGCCCACGCCTCCCGACTCGAATTCGACCAGCTCCCCATAGGAGCAGGAGTCGAGACCGTACACACGGGCGATCCCGTCGCCCGCCTGGACGACGGTTCCCACCTCCTCCCGGTCGAGGCGGTCTTCGAACGCGCCGAGGCGCTCTCGAAGGATAGCGGTGACTTCATCGGGTCGAAACGGCATATATCATCCTTCTCCACGCGCCGCGTCGCCCGAGATCCCGGCCGAAGCCGAGCCCCTCCCGAGCGGCCGCGCGAGCTCGCGCCTGAGCCGCTCGAGGCGGCCGGCGATAGAGTAATCGATGCGGAGCGAGCCCGCCCTGAGGCGATAGCCCGCGATGAGGGCGGTGTTGATCCGGACCGTGGCCCGAGTCGACCTGGCCCCCGAGTAGATGGTCCAAGCCCCGGCGACGCGCCTGAGCGCCTCGTCGGCCATCTCGCGCGCGGCCTCGACATCGAGGCGGGCTATACCCTCGTCGGCGTCGCGCAGCTCGCAGTAGGACCTGGCGACGTAGGGTAGGAGGTACGTCCTCCCCTTCTCGACGACAAGGGCGCAGAAGCGCTCGAAGGCGGCGGCGCCCTCGACGGCCGTAGCGCGGAGGGAGGCCGCGATGACCGAAACCTTCGCCGACTTGGGGACCGACGGATCGGAAAGGAAGTTGCGGATGGGACGGTCGCGCTCGACGGCAAGGCGCAGACCCTCGAGCGCTTCCGCGAAGGCGGCGCGACTCTCGAGGTCCGGGGCGGCAAGGAAGAGGGCTTGGGCCCAGGCGCGCCGCCTATCGGGCACGGCCGGCCTCCAGCTCGCGCACGAGGTGCTCGGCGGCGCTCACGTCCACGGCCGAGGCCGCGCGGCCCACGAGCCTGCCTGCGATCTCGGCCGCCAGGGCCGCTATATCGCCGGCCAGCGCCTGGCGCGCCTTCTCGCGCTCCCGCTCGGCCGCTTCCTCTCCCCGGCGCCTCGTCTCGGCGGCCTCGGCAGCGGCCTTCTCGATGAGCGCCTTCGCCTCTTCCCTCGCACGGTCTTCGCCTTCCTTGACCAGGCGCTCCGCCTCGGCGTCGGCGTTGGCCATGAGGCCTTCGTAGCGGGCGGCCAGTTCCTCGGCCTGCCCCTTCATTATCGCCGCATCGGAGAGGGCGTCCTTGATCTTCTTCGCCCGCGCGTCCATGAAATTGGTGACGGGCTTGAAGAGGAGCTTCCTGAGCACGAGGAATAGGACGAGGAAGTTGACGATGGTGATGAAGAACGTGACCGTAAAGTTGAGCACGACCTATCTCCCTTCGCCTCTCCTACTTGAAGATGAGGAGGAGGGCGACGACGAGGCCGTAGATGGCCGTTGCCTCGGCGAGGGCGATGCCGAGAAGGAAAGCTCCCTGTATCTTGCCTGATGCCTCAGGCTGCCTGGCGATGGCCTCGGAAGTCTTGCCGGTTGCGAGGGGGATGCCGAAGCCGGCCCCGAGCCCGGTGAGGACCGCGATGCCGGCCCCGATCAACGCCGCAGATTGAACGTCCATGATTCCTCCTATTCGATTGCCTCGGCGATGTAGATCGTCGAGAGGAACGCGAAAACGACAGCTTGTATCAGGCCGTCAAAGAGATCGAAGTAGAGTCCCGCGATCGGCGGGAAGACGACGGGCGCCACGGCCTCGATGAGCTGCATGATGATGTATGCGCCGAGGATGTTGCCGAAGAGCCGGAGACAGAGGGACATCGGCTTGATGGCGTATTCCATGAGGTTGAAGGGCAGCATGAAGGGCATCGGGCTCACGAGCCCCTTGAGCCATCCCTTGATCCCCTTGTAGCGGATGCCCGAAATGAAGACCGTCACGATGACCGTGATCGCGAAGGCGGCCGTTACGTTGATATCCCTGGTCAGCGGCTTTATCACGAAGGCGGGCTCGAAGCCGAAGCCGCCGACGGGGGTGAGCATCGGCGCCAGGTTCGCGGTGATCATGAATATGAAGATGGTGCCGAGGAAGGCCGCGAAGTCCTTGCCGTGATGGCCGGCGTTCTCGGTGACGAAGTCGTTGATGAATCCGATCAAGGCCTCGAGGAGAAGCTGGGGCTTCTTGGGGATCTCCCTGAAGCGCCTGGTGAGCAGGACCGACGCCGCGATGAGGATCGCCATCACTATCCAGGTCGAGATGACGGTATCGGAGATCGGGATCGCTAGACCGAAGGCATGGACGGTGAACACCGTCTTGATGCCGATGCCCTCGGTTATGCGATCGCTTATGGACACGGCGTGCGCCGGGGAACTCATCGCGCGCCTCCCGAATGCGCCGGCCGATCGGACGCGGGATGGCCTGTCGAAAGCGCGCGCAATCCCGAGACCAGGGCCAGAGCCGACATCCCGAGGGGGCCCGCGATCGCGGCGGCGACCGCCCAGGGAAGGGCCGCGCGAGCGCGCAGGGCCACGGCGGCCACCGCGACCAGGAGGGCCGCCAGTCCCAGGACCCAAGCCGACGCCGCGAAGGCGCGGATCCCCGCCTTTGCGGAGGACCCGATCGTCGACGCGAAGAAAGCGACGGCCGCGTAACGTCCGATAGCGAGGGCGCCTATCGCCCCAGCGGCGAGCGCCGCCGTGCGCGACGACGCCAAGGCGGCCGCGGCTACCGACGCCTGGAGCATGGCGACGATCAGGAGACTACGAGCGGATAGGGTATCCATGGTCGGCTCTCTGTTAATCCTTGAAAAAGAAGTCGTCGGGAAAATACCTGTTTAATGTCTCGTCGTCAAGACGTTGCTCGCATTGCATGCGCTTAAAAGTATCTTCCAGATAGCCCTTGGTGAGATAATAGGAGCCCAGGAAGAAGAAATCCCCCACCTGATCGAGGACCTCCATGAGCCCGTAGATGCGATGGGCCCCCTCCAGCTCCTCTCCCTCCACGATATGCTCGGTCACGGCCTTGCGGTCGAGATTCAGCGAGAAAGTGAGCTCCGAGAGGGGGATGGCCTGGGCGCAGTATTCCTTGCCGACCATCACGAAGAAGGCGCCGATCTCGTTCTTATCGGCGCTCTTGTCGAACCAGCGGCCGAGCTTGCGGATGATTTCCCCATGGATGGAAAGCAGCTCCGCATCCTCCACGGCGTTTAGCGCCGTGACGTTCTCGGCCTTGCGGAGCTTGGCGAGCCAGCGCCTGCCCACGCCGGGCGCGGCCCCAACGAGAATGTCGTCCAGAGTCTTGAGCAGCATAACGGCTCCTACTTTTCGGCCCCGGCCTCGACCCGATCGAGAAGGCCGAGCGCCTCCTCGATCGTGGCCTTTCGCTGGGTCGGCCCCGGTATCTCGGCGAGACCGTCTCCCGGCTGGGGGCCGTACTCGCCGAACTGCGCGTGATTGCCGCCCGCGATCTCGACGTAGCGGCTCCCCGAGGGCAAGCGATCCCTCGCCGCGGCGATCTTCGCCGGCGTGGCCAAGGCATCGCGCGAGGCACTAACAGTAACGACGGGGAAGGACTTGGTCGAGAGGTCGGCCCCCCTGCTCGGATAGGAAGCGATGAGGAGAAGGCCCGCGACGGGCACCGCGCCCTTCTTGGCGGACGCGTTGCGCTCGACGAAGTCCGCTGCGGCCGCCCCGCCCAGGGAATGGCCCGCTACGACCCAGCGCGCCACGGCAGGATTCTCCGCGGCCGCCCTGACTGCCCTCGACGGATCGAGGGCGGCGAAATTGAGCGGCATCGAGGAAAGGACCGTCGAATAGCCTGCCTCGGCGCAGGCCCTCCCCAGATAGGCGTAGGCCTCCGGCGGCACGCGATCGCCGCAATAGAATACCAGTCCCGACGATTTTGCGGCTGACGCCGGCGCGAAGAGTATGCCGGCCCGTCCTGCCTCGACGCGCACGGAGGCGTCGGAGCGGAGGAGGCCCTTGTCTTCGAGCGCCGGCAGGGGCTTGAAGTAGAAAGCGCCCGCTATCGCCGCCCCGCCGAGCAGGGCGGCCGCGAGGACGGGGCTCGGGCGGCGTTTCGATCTCATCCTGAAATTCAGACTAAAGCAAGGAGGGGATCGTGTCAAATCCTGGACGGCGGTACACTTCCCGGCCTACTTCCTTTTCGTTACAATCCCCGGACAGATCGCGGGATGCCCGATGCGTTCCGGCGGGAGGGAGAGCGACGATGTCCGAGCGTCAAGATTGGAAGCGGAGGATTGAAGATAAAACGGCCAGGAAGGCGCTCGCCGAGATCTACGGAGACGGGGCCGAGCGCCAGGCCGAGCGATACGTCGGGCTGGCCGAGTCGACGGCGCGCGAGCTAGGGACCGTCGGGGCTCGAGTCTCCGACCTGCGCTTCTATTCCGCATCGGGAAGGACCGAGCTCGGGGGCAACCAAACCGATCATAACTGCGGGCGCGTGCTCTGCGCGGCCGTAGGGCTGGACGCTGTCGCTTGCGTCGCCGCCTCTTCCGACGGCCATGTCAGGCTCGTCTCGGAGGGCTATCCCGCCTCCATCGTCGTCGATCTCTCCTCCCTCGGGATGGTGCCCTCCGAGCGCGGCACCACGGCCGCGCTCGTGCGGGGCGTCGCGAAGGGCCTGGCGGGGCGCGGGGCCGGGCTTCGCGGATTTTCCGGGAGGATAGTCTCGAACGTCCTTCCCGGATCGGGGCTTTCCAGCTCAGCCGCGATAGAAGTCCTCCTCGGCACGATAATGGCCGACCTCGCGGGCATCGACCTTCCGCCCGTGGAGATCGCCAAAATCGGCCAATACGCCGAGAACGAGTATTTCGGCAAGCCCTGCGGCCTTATGGATCAGACGGCCAGCGCGGTCGGCGGCATCATCGCCATAGACTTCGCCGACCCGGCGGCACCCAAGGTGGACCGCGTCAAATACGATTTCGCCGAGGAAGGCTACGACCTCGTGGTGGTGAACACGGGTGGCAGCCATGCCGACCTCACGGCCGACTACGCGGCCGTCCCCGCCGAGATGAAGGCGGCCGCCGCCGCCTGCGGCGCGCGGTTCCTCAGGGAAGTGAGGCCTGCGGAGATAATCGCCCACGGTCCGGAGATTCGGAAGGCCTGCGGCGACCGCGCCTTCCTTCGGTCGCTCCACTTCGTTGCGGAGAACGAGCGGGTCGTCGCCATGACCCAGGCCCTGACGGCCGACGACCTCGGCGCCTACCTCAAGCTGGTGAAGAAGTCGGGAAGGTCGTCCTGGGAGCTCGCGCAGAACACCTACTCTCCCTCCGCGCCCGCCGAGCAGGGGCTCTCGGTCGCACTCGCGCTGAGCGCCGACTATATCGGGCGCAAAGGCGCATGGCGCGTGCACGGGGGGGGCTTCGCCGGCACCATCCAAGCCTACGTACCCAAGAAGATATCGCCCGGCTACGCGGAGCTCATGGAGCGGTATTTCGGACCGGGCTCGGTCATTCCGCTCTCGGTGCGGGCCAAGGGCGCCCTCAGGGTGCTAGTCTAGGCGGGTCGAGGCCGGGCGACCTCGCCGGATCGATTTCGCTTTCGCGGCCGACCATCGCGGCGATTCTCCGCGCCTATTTGCAAAACGCCTCTGAGGCTGTAAAATGATGAGCGAAAAATCCTTCGAGGAGGCATTCCATGAAGTCCCAGGATAAGCAGAAAAACGAAGAGAAGAAAAAACCCCAAAAGACGCTGAAGGAAAAGCGAGCCGAGAAGAAGGCCAAGAAGGACACGAAGACCTCCGAGGCATGAGACAATCTCGCGGTTTCCCGTTCGGCCGAAGAGCTCCGGGAAGCCGCGGCGACCGCCGATCGGCGCCTAGAAGAGGACGATGGGCCCCTCTGTCTTGCCCTTCCGCAGACTGTCCAGATAACGCTCCTCTTCCTTCCCGACGAGTTCGACGAGCGGTCCGCCGATCCTCTTGAGCAGCACCTTACCCGTGCGCGCGAAGAAGAAGATCTTCCTGGGCTCCTTTCCGCCGACGTCCGACGCGAGGAGCGGGATTCCTTCCTTGTCGAGGTACTCGAAGGCGAAGTCGATGTTGCCGCCGGGAATCTTCGAGACGCCCCCTCCCTCGAATCGCAGGACGGCCCCGCCTCCGAAGACCTTCGCGCTGAGGGCGGCCCGCCTCGCGCCCAGCTTCATCAGGTCGTTGATGAGGAGCTCCATCGCGTACATGCCGTATTTCGCGTCGGGGCTCCGGACCAAGTCGCTCTTGCCGTAATCGTGGGCCAGCATGAAGTGGTTCAGGCCCCCGACCTTGGCTTCCGCGTCGTAGAGGCCGACCGCCACGCAGGAGCCGAGCACCGTCGAGATGATCGTGTCCTCCACGGTCGCGAAGTACTCGCCCGGATGGATGGTCACGAGTTCCTGCTCGAATCGGGAGATACTGTGCCTGAACACGGGTCCCGCCTTAGAAAAGCGTTACCTCGCCTGCCTTGCCGCCTTCCTCGACGGCAAAGCGACCGATCGTACCCGCAGCCTTCTTGTGCGTGAAGATCGTGAAGCGCTCGACCATGCGGCGCAGCCTTTCCGAATCGACATCCCTGGCCCCGAAACCCTTCGACTCGGACCCGAGGGAGGCCTGCTGCGAGGCCCTGAGCCGGCCGAGGCCGGCGCCTACCGAGCGCAGCCTGTCCTCTAGCCCGCGAAGCTTCGCGAGCTCGTCGCCGGCGCGCGCGATAAGGGCGATGAAGTCCGCGGTATAGAGCGAGAACTCGTCTATCGCGCATCGCAAGGAGTCTTGCACGCGCGAAAGGCGCGCTATGTCTTCCTCGACCGCCTGAAGCGTAGACACCAGCTTCGCGCCTTCGGCGCCGACCTCTCCGGGGCGGGAGCCCTCGATCGCATATCCCTCGATGGCGTCTATAGAGAGCCTGGTGAAGTCCTTCGTCGTGCCCATCGCGGCGCCCACGTCTTCCTCTATCCGCTCGGTGAGGGAGATCATGCCGCCGACCGTCGTGGCGACTCCGGCGAGGGCCTTTGTCTTGGCGACTTCTATGCGCGAGGCGACTACGATGTTCTGGAAGCGCGAGAGGAGTGCCGCGAGTCCCTTGAAGCTGCCTTCCAGCGCAGCGACGTGGTCGGTCAGGCGCGAGGCCATCACGACGACCCCTCGCTTGAGTTCGAGATATCGCTCGGATCCCTTCTCGAAGGCGCTGGCGTCGGCGCAGGATTCGATCGAGGCGTGAGCCTTCAGGTACTCTACGCGCCTGCGCTCGCCCTCGCCCACTATCGCGCTCACCGAGCCGATGTCGGCCCCGAAGGACCGGGCGCTCTCGTCCAGCTTTCCGACGACTTCCTCGATGAGGCTCCCGCAGAGCTCGGCCACCGCGGCCACGAAGGCGGGATCGCCGGACCCCGCCTCCCGAGCCTCCTCGAGGGAAATCCCGACATGCTGGAGCGACTGCCGCACGATATCCTGGAGCTGTATCTCCCCCATCACGTGGAGGACGGGATCGCGCACCGTCCTGGCCTCGCCGAGGAGGGCCGAGAAGAAGGCCTTGGCCTCCGTCAGGTTCCGCTCGATCTCGTCGTAGCCCTCCCCGAGGGTCCGGTCGATCAGCGCGAAGAAATCGCGCTGGAAGTCGTCCAGCTCGGCCAGGGCGTTGCGCAGCTTCGCGAAGAACTCGAGGAGGAAGCGGCCGCTCGCCGTCACGCCCTCGCTAAGGGCGATAGTGCGGCCGGACAGCCGCTTCAGCTCGTCGGTGATGACCGAGAATGCCTTCCCCTGGGCGCCCGACTTGAGGGCGACGGTCATCGCGTTGAGCGAGATTATCTCCATCTCCTCGGAATCGGCCCGCACTCTCGAGATGATTTCCTCGAGGGCGCCGAGACGCGTGATGCCGTCGTTGATCCTCGCTAGGAAGGAAGAGTCCCTCTCGCGCAGGGCGCCGAAGAAGCGCGCGGCCACCTCGACGAAGGAAGAGCCCCGCCCGGCTTCGACGCCGGCGCTCCCCAGGGCCGCGAGGACCGCGAAGGAGCTGTCGCCCTTGTCGGCGCCCTTCTCCATCTCCGCCGAGAGTCGCGGGAACAGGTTCCCCAGCTCGAGGTAAACGGCCTCGCTCTCGCGCTCTATGCGGTCGGCCTCCGCGATCAGCTCGGCGATCAGGTCCTCTACGGTAGTCGGCATCGTGATCAACTATAAACAAATAGGGAGCCCGCCGCAAGGACGGACTCCCGGAGGCTTTTCGCCCGAGTCGGCGGCTTTCGGGTAAGCCTAGCCTATTTGACCTGCTCGTCCCACCTGACGGGGAGGACGGAGAGCTCGGTGTCCTTGTCGAAGTAGCGGCCCTTCGCCATGACGGGCGCCAGCGTGACTTCGTCCCCCATCTTGAAGACATGATGGGGCGGGACGCGGGCGGTCATGGAGCTCTTGGCCGTGGTAGCGTAGAGATTGATGTCGGCGCCTAGGGGCTCGACCACGGTCACCTTCGCCTTGAGCGTGGCTCCGGGCACCTGCGCGTCCTTGGCCTCGAGATCCTCCGGCCTGATGCCGAAGGTGACTTCCTTGCCGACGTAGGCCTTGAGGAGGGGCTGATGCTCGGCGGCCACATTGAGCTTGAAGGCGCCTTCGTCGATGACGATCCTGCCGCCTTCCTCGAGGACTTTGACGTTGAGGAAGTTCATCGGGGGCGTACCCAGGAATCCCGCCACGAATTTGTTGATCGGCTGATTGTAGAGATACAGAGGCGAGCCGATCTGTTGGATCTTGCCGTCGCGCATGACGACGATCTTGTCGCCCATCGTCATGGCCTCCACCTGGTCGTGGGTGACGTAGATCATCGTGGCGTCGAGCCGATAATGGAGATCGATGAGCTCGGCGCGCATTTGGACGCGCAGCTTCGCGTCGAGGTTGGAGAGGGGCTCGTCGAAGAGAAAGACCTTGGGGTTCCGTACGATCGCGCGCCCGACCGCCACCCGCTGTCTCTGGCCGCCCGAAAGCTGCTTGGGTCTGCGCTCGAGGAGCTTCTCGATGTCGAGAGTGCGCGCGGCCTCCTTGACCCGCTTGTCGATCTCGTCCTTGGGCAGCTTGCGTATCCTGAGCCCGAAAGCCATGTTCTCGTAGACGGTCATGTGCGGATACAAGGCGTAGTTCTGGAAGACCATAGCGATGTCTCGATCCTTGGGAGGAACGTCGTTGACGAGTTTCGAATCGATGTACAGCTCGCCCTCGGTGATGTCCTCGAGGCCGGCGATCATGCGGAGCGTCGTGGACTTGCCGCATCCCGATGGGCCGACGAAGATCACGAATTCCTTGTCGTTGATGGTGATGTTCGCGTCGTCGACCGCGCGAACGTTGCCGTCGTAGACCTTCCCGATTTTCTTGAGCTCTACCTTTGCCATGGAATCCTCCCTATAGGGGTTATGTTAGTGCCGGTAAGTATATACGTGAGAGGAGGATCAGTCAAACCAATTGTAGGTCCATGCGTACATGAGTATGCCGAAGGCGACCGCCACATTGAGCGAGCCCTTGGCTCCCGCCATGGGTATGCTGACGGTTCCGAATCTGCAAAAGTCCCGGGCCTTTCGCGAAATTCCGAGCTCTTCCGAGCCAAGGACGGCTATTCCTTTTTCCGGAAAGGAAAAGCTGTGGATATGCTCCCCTCCGAGCTCGAGGGCGAAAATGGGGACATCCCCCTCGAGGCTTTCGAGTTCGGCCCTCCTCCAGGGCAGGAGTTCGATGGCCCCCATGGCGCTACGCAGAGCTCGAGGGTGGAGAGGATCGGCGCATGAAGGAGAAAGGATGATTTCTTCCACCCCGAAAGCGTCGGCAGTGCGGAAGACCGAGCCGACATTGAATGGCGAGCGCAGGTCTTCGAGATAGACTCTTCTTCCGGGAAACACTTTCCTCGCCCCTCTATCGGGGAGGCCCGTATTCGGGTCCAGCAGGTCCCAATCGGCGGGGGCCTGGCCGGTCGCCGCAATAAGCGCATGCCTGAGCGAGTCGATCGCCCGCGCGAGGTCGGCCCGCGACAGCGCGGCACGCGACGGCTCCGCCTCCTCCGATGATCGGACGCAAAGTGCCGAAAGGGAGATCGCCGCCCTCCGAACGGCCTCGGAATCGATGTTGTCCGAGAGTAGGAGTTCCGCAAGCTCGACCCCATATCGAAGGACGGCGGCATCGGGCCCATCCCCGCGATGGGCCAGCAGATCCCGCTCGATCTCGCCAAGTACCAGAGCAATCTTTCGCATCCGATGGCGCGAAGAAAGTTTCGCCAGCTTGCCGATCGGGATCATCGAAGGGGCGCTAGAAGGCCGTCTTCACGAAATCGAAGACATCGTCGACGGATGCGGCCCGCGGCAGGTAATTCATGAAGTCGAGCTCTCTCGCGTCCCGAGCCGACTCGACCAAGCGGTCCAGGACCAGGTCGAAGTCCTTGAGCCGAGAAGGCACTTTCAGCAGGCCTAGGCGCGTCCGCAGCCATTCGACGGCCTTGGACGCCGCCTCCTGCGGATTCGCCTCGGCCAGATCCTCCCCGAAGAGCGAGGCGAGGGCGGCCACTTTCTCCAGACGGCTCTTAGAAGCCACTTCCATAGAGTACGGCAGGAGGATCGCTGCCAGGGCCGCCTTGGGCACGGGCCAGCGAGCGTTGATCGCCAAAGCCAAGGCACAGCCGAGGCCCGGAGCGCTCAAACCCTGGCCAAGCGCCGCCAGAAACGAGCCTTTCCATCCCTCCGCCCTCGCCGCGGGATCGTCGGGTCGCGCAATGAGGCCGTCGAGGGCGGAGGCAAGGGAGATGGCCGCCTTTTCGAGGAGAATATCGCTCATGAACGAGGATTTCGAGGAGACGTAGGCTTCGACCGTCCCGAGCAGGGAATCTATTACGCAGGTGGCCGACAGTTTCGGCGATAGGGAGGCCGACAGCCCCGGATCTATCAGGGCTGCGGCGGGCGACGAGTCCGCGATCCGCGCCAGCCTTATGCGCCTATCGCGACCGTCGGGGAGGAGGATGCAGTCCTGAGTCAGGAAGGGATGGCGCAGGGAGGTCGGGATCTCAATGAGCGGGACGCGCCCTCCCTTGACGTCGGCTCCATCCAAGACGGCGTCGACGTCGCGGTCGCCCAAGGCGAGGGCGGCGGCGGCCCGACCGACCATGAGGGTCTTCAGCCCTCCGAGCGCGATGATGAGAGGAGATCGAGAGCCTCGGGCAAGTCGAAGGGCATCGTCCGCGACCCTGCTCGTCGCCCGATCGACGACTTCGTCGAAGACCAGTACCTGGATGCCTCTTTCGTCCAGGAGGGATCGCACTCGATCGACGGTCTTGGATTCGTAGAGGATGGGGTCGACGACGAGCATGCAGCGGGGACGCCCGGGACCGGAGAGCTCGTCGGCGAGGAGGGGCAGCCTCAGCAGGGCGTCGGGCCCGATCCAGATGCGAGGTCGTACGTGAAAGCTGAAATCAGGCACCCTCTTCTCCTAGCGACTTTAAGGGATCGGCTATTTTGAAAGTCGCTCAGCTCTAACAGGCTGTTGATATACCCGACGCAATAGTCTTTTTCGACACCCAGCTAATAAAAAAGGCGGAAGTCACGCTCCCGCCTTGATTTACCGATCTGAAGGACTGGACTTCGCGCTCGAGGATCGCGATGCGGCCCACGCCGCGATACCCAGTGGAAGCGCCTCAAGACCCGAAAAGCTGGTCGATGATACGATCGGCGGTCATGGATAGGACGGCGTCGTCCATATAGGAGGGTTCGTTGATCTTGGCCTTGAGCTCTTCGATGCGATCCGATCTCGTCTCCGGCGCCGCTTTCGCCAACTCGAACGCCTTGAAGAGATCCGCCTTGCGCGCCGCGTCCGAGGAGATGGAGATGGAATCGGCCCCGCGAATCCTCTCGGCCTTCCCGCCAGGGGAGGGCTTCTGGGGGTCCCGGATCGGATCTATGGAGTTCAGCCGGTCTATGGTCATCTCGCTCCCCTGCCTTTCATCAGAAGTATCGGCTTCCGGATGTAAATAGTTTACGCCAATTCCGAGCCCGCGACAAGCACCGAGAATTCTCCGCGCAGGTCCCCTCTATGGTTGAGGATATCGAGGACTTCGGACGAGCTCCCCGCGAGGAATTCCTCGTGGATCTTGGTCATCTCCCGGCCCAGGCAGACCCTTCGCTCCGGATCCGCCAGGACGATCTCTTCCATCAAAGCGATTATGCGATGCGGCGATTCGTAGAGGACGAAGGATTCTTCGCGCAGCATGAGCTCGGATATCCTCGCCCTTCGCTTCCCGGCCTTCGGAGAGGGGAATCCGTCGAAGAGGAAAGACCTGCCGCCCATGCCAGCGACGCTGACCAGGGCGGCGAAGGCCGACGGGCCCGGGAGGGGGCTGATCGTGTGCCCCGCCTCTCGCGCGCGCCGCGCCAGGATGGCTCCCGGGTCCGAAAGCCCGGGAGTGCCCGCATCGCTGCAGTAGGCCACTGTCTTCCCCTGCGCCAAGAGGCCGAGGACCCGTTCCGCGCCCCTGGTCTCGTCGTTGGCATGGCAGGACAGGAGCGTCTTGCGGATCTCGAAATGGTTGAGAAGCTTGAGCGTATGTCGAGTGTCCTCGCAGGCAATCGCATCGGCGCCCCTCAGGGCCTCGAGGGCGCGCAGCGTGATGTCGCCGAGATTGCCTATAGGCGTGGCAACGAGACATAGAGTGCCCATTGGGGCGAGTATGGGTCGACCGGGCCGCAGGGTCAAGGACGGGAGCGCTTAGGCTAGATAGCGCCGCGCCCTTCCATGTATAGTGTATTTCGATGGCAATTCCGATTGCGGCCCTCGTCGCCGCATTCCTCCTCGCAGCGGCCTTCCTAGGACACAGGCGACTCGCGTCGACTCCGCATCGCGGGACGACCGGCGCCGGCGCGAAGTCCTGCCCGCTATGCAGGTCGGTTCTCGTCGCGGGCCAGACGGTAAAGTCGAGCCTGTTCCCGGGCGGGGCCGACAGGATCATGCATATTTTCGGCTGCCCTCATTGCTGGCCGGCCACGCCCTCGGTCCCCAGGATTTGCCCGGTGTGCGGCGGGGCACTGGATGCGGGGGGATGGGTCATCGCCCGCTATTTCGAGCGCCCCGGCAGGCGGCACGTGCACGTGCTCGGCTGCACGGGCTGTCGCGGCTGATCGCAAGGGGAGAAGATCGATGGAAGGCCCGCAAGTCAAGAAGTTCGGTTTATTGGCGGTATTCCTGGGCCTCTTCGTCCTCGTCGCCATGATCTTCTATCCCTTCCTCACCGTCATCGTCTGGTCCGCCCTCTTCTATGCCTTCCTCTTCCCCCTCTACCGAAGGCTGGCGGTACGAAGGGACAAGACCGAGAGGACCGGAATAGCCCGGACGGGCATCGCGGTGGTCCTGGCTCTGGGAGGCGTCCTCCTCATAGCCGTGCCCGCTGTACTCCTCGGCCTCAGCATGGCCAGACAGCTCGGCGGCATGATCCACAACGCCCTCATCGAGATCGAGCAAAATCCCTCCGTCATCGGCATCTCGCCCGACGGCCCCATCGCCAGCTTCCTCTACACCGTCAGCGACGGATCGATAGACCTGGCGAAGCTCAAAATCCCGGACGAGATCCGGACCATGCTGACTTTGCGGACGGACAGGATCGTCGTTCTGACCGGACAATTCCTCAAAGTCAGCGGAAGCATCATCCTATCCCTCGTATTCATGATCTTCACGCTCTTCTTCCTCCTCCTCGACGGAAGGCACCTGATCAAAGTCCTCATAAGCGCGATCCCCATCGAAAACAACTACACGGCGATCTTCCTCCGCAAGTTCCGGGACATGGGCAAGCATCTCGTGACGGGCTATTTCTCGATCGCCGGGATGCAGGCACTGGTCATGGTGATCCTGTGCGCGATCTTCAAGGTCAAGGGAGTCCTGGTGATCGCGGCTCTTACGGCGATGGCCTCCTTCATCCCGCTCGTGGGCACCGCTCTCGTGTGGCTTCCCGTATCGGCCAGCAAAATCGTGGCGGGGGACCTGACGGGAGGGATCCTCTTCTTCGTCTGCTCCGCGATCCTCATCTGGACTCTCGATAATTTCATAAGGCCGATCCTCCTCCACGACCGGCTGAAGATACATCCCCTGCTGATCTTCTTCTCCATCCTCGGAGGACTCAAAGTCTTCAAGTTCAACGGCCTCGTCCTCGGTCCCATCATCCTCATCCTCTTCTTCACGGCGCTCGAACTCTACGAGCAGGCCTACGCGACGCCGCCCGAGGGGCAGCGGAGAAGGAAGGAAGATTGCGATGACGCCCCGGACGAAGGCCCCCAGCCTGACTAGGGAAGCTGCAGTCCGATCTCGACCAGGTACTCGTCGCCGATGACGAGATTCCCCGCGGTCCTCCCGAGCTTGCGGTCCGGGCGAATTGCCCCATGGAAGTCCGAGCCGGCCGTGACCCGGAACCCGCGCTCGCGGGCCATCCTCTCCACGCGCCTGCACTGGCTCAGTTTCGCCGTCGGATGGTAGGCCTCTATGCCGTCGACGCCGAGGTCCTTCCATTCGTCCATCAACGCGGCGAGTCTGCCCCAGGAAACGAACAGGGAGAGGGGATGGGCCACGACCGCCAGGCCCCCCGCCTCCTTGACCACGCGCATCGCCTGCCCCAGCTCGAGGCAGTCCTTGGCCTCGTAGAAAGGCCGGCCTTTAGCGAGGTACTTGTCGAAGGCTTCCTGCCGCGTCCGCACCGCCTTCCGCTCCACGAGGAGGGCCGCGATGTGCGGACGCCCGGCGCTGCCTTCGCCGGCCACCGCCTTGAGATCCTCCATCGTAGCCGCGAAACCCGCCTCCCTCATCCTGTCGAGGATGCGGCTGTTTCGCTCGCCTCGCGCGCGAAACAGCCGGCCGAGCGCGTCTTCGAGCTCTCCGTCGAGGCGCTCCAGGCGCAACCCCAGCAGATGGAATTCGCCTGGCTCGAAGGCTATCTCGATCTCGACGCCGCGGATGAGCCGCAGATCCCTGCCCGATGCCGCCTTTTCGGCCTCCGGGAGGCCCGAGACCGAGTCGTGATCGGTGAGGGCCAGGGCCGAGAGGCCCCGCTCGATGGCGAGGTCCACGAGGGCCGACGGCGTGTAGCTTCCGTCGCTCGCGGTCGAGTGGCTGTGAAGGTCAATCATGGGGAGCCGCGCCATCGATTCGGAGCTCCGCCCGAGCGCCGAAGGCGCGCACGCGAAGTCCCGTGCTTCCGCGGACCGCGGCGGCGGCGCGAACGAGGAACTCGTCGGGAAGCGAGGAGCATCTTCCCCCGGGGCTTGGCCGCGAGAAGGTGTACAGCTGAACTTCGTTGATGCGCGCCCCCTCCGCGGCCAGGCGGGACAGGAGGCCCGCATAGTCCGCGACATCGTCCTCGGACGGCTCTGCGGAATCGATTTCGCAGAGCATTGTCTGGATGACGACGGGAGCGCGTCGGGCGAAGGATAGCAGGCCTCCCGCGATTCGCGAGAGGCCGATATCCGTGCCGGACATCAGGCGGAACGAGGCCTCGCTTCCCGCGTCGAGCTTGGCCCAGACGACGAGGCCCTCGTCCCGGCACGCGCGTTCCAGGACGGCGCTGGTCGACGGATCCATGAAGCCGGTGGAATTGGTGATGAGGACCAGCGCCGTCGAGCCCAGGAACTTCGCGCGGGAACGCCGAATCCGGGCGCAGAGATCGAGGGCGTCCTCCAGGCTCGGGGACATGGTAGGCTCGCCGTTGCCCGAAATGCATATGTCCCTGATCCGCTCGGGCGCCCATTCCGCAAGATAGCCCAGATCCAAGAAGCCTTCGAGCGCCCCCTCGAGGGCGTCGATCGGGATACGCCGGGATCCGGCGCAGGAGCCGAAGCCCGGGCCGAGCCGGGTATCGGACGGCAGGAAGACTTCGCAATACGGACAGTCGAAGGCGCACACCTTGGCATCGGGGAAGAGGTTGACGCCGAGCGATAGGCCGCCCGAGCGCCGCGAAAGCACGGGATATACAAGACGGCCCGCCTCGCGATCGCTTCGATGATCCTCGGGGCCCCGCATAAGGAGATAGTACCGCCGCCGGGCGGTCGGGGCAATACGAGCTTCGGCGCAGCCGAGTCGGCGGATGCTATTGACAAGATCGCGGGCGACGTGCGAACATTCGTGCCATCGTGGACCCGAAGACGCGCACTTTGCTCATCAGTCTCAAGCATCGGCATCACGGCCATAGGAATGGGCCGAGCGAAGCCGTAGCCTGAGCGCCGAGAAGAAGCGCAGTCTGCGGGAGCGCCGGCCTCGAGGGGCCGGCGCTCCGGTTTTAAACGGATCCTTTCGGAGGGTCGGACGCCGGCAGCCCGGAGTCCCGTTTCCCGAATGAAAGGAGTCATGCATGAACGACGTCGTTTTGGAGCTCGGACTGCCAAAGGGCAGGATGCAGGCCGAAGTCCTCAAGCTCATGGCCGATGCGGGCCTTCCCGTCAAGGCCGACGATAGGGGCTATAGGCCTGTCGTGGGCGCTGGCGTCGAGGGTGCGGCCGACGGCCTCGGCCTCGCGCCTCGATTCGAGGCCAAGTTCCTCAAGCCGCAGAACATTGTAGAGATGATCGACCTCGGAAGCCGCGACGTCGGCTTCGCCGGCGCGGACTGGACGCGAGAGCTGGGCTCGGGTGCCGTGGAGCTCCTCGATACGGGCCTCGACCCCGTTCGCGTGGTGGTCGCGGCCCCTTTCGGACTGCTCGTGGACGGAAGGCTCCTCCCGAGGGAAGGGATGGTCGTCGCTTCCGAATACGAGACTATCGCCCGCGAGTGGATGTCGCGAAACGCGCCCGGGGCGAAGTTCGTACGGTCCTACGGAGCGACGGAGGTCTTCCCGCCCGAGGACGCCGATATCATAGTAGACAATTGCGCGACCGGCTCGACTTTGAAGGCCAACGGCCTAGCCATCGTCGACGAGGTGATGAAGAGCTCAACGAGGCTGTATGCCTCGCGCAAGGCGATGGCCCACCCGGGCAAGCGCGAGGCGGCCGAGAGCCTGGCCCTCCTCGTCGGCTCGGTCCTCGAGGCCCGAAGGCGCGTGATGATCGAGGTGAACGTGCCCGCCGACCGACTCGCCGAGCTCACCTCGGTCCTGCCCTACATGAAGTCGCCGACGATCTCTCCCCTCAAGGGAGGGGAAGCCTTTGCCGTTCGGGTTGCGGCCCCGCGGGCTTCGCTCGCGGGACTCATCCCCGAGATCAAGCGCCGCGGCGGCAGCGACATCGTGGTATCCGAGCTCTCGCAGCTCGTTCCTTGAAGCGAGGCGGGAGATGGAAGCCGCAATGCTCAGACTTGACGCCAACGAAGGCAGGCCCTGCCTGCCAACCTCCGCGATAGCCGCCCTCATCGATTCCGAAGTCCTCCGGAGGTATCCCGATGCCCGCCCTCTGGAGGCCGTCTTGGCCGCGCGCATGGGGCTCGGCCCCGACCGGGTCATCGCGACCGCGGGCGCCGACGACGCGATAGATCGGGCGATCCGATCCTTCGGGCGCTCAGGCGCGACGGTCCTCTCGACGGCGCCCGCCTTCGAGGAATACGCCGCGGCCGCTGCGCGCTCGGGCGCGCGCTACGTCGCCGTCCCGCGGGCGCCCGACGGCCCCCTCCCCCTCGCCGACCTGGTCGCCGCGATCCGCGCCGAGAGGCCGACCCTCGTGGTCGTCGCCTCGCCCGACAATCCGGGCGGCGGGACGATATCCGCCGCGGAGCTCCGCGCCCTCGCCGCCGAGGTTTCGGCCCGCGGCGCGACGCTCCTCTTCGACATAGCCTACTCCGATTTCGACGAGGACCGCGAGGTCTACGACATCGCGGTCGGCCTTCCCGGCGTGATCGCCACGAGCACCTTCTCGAAGGCCTGCGGCCTCGCCGGCCTTCGAGCCGGGTGGGCCGCGGGCGCTCCCGAAGACATCGCGAAGCTGCGGGCCGCCGGCCCGCCCTTCGCGCTCGGCAGCTTCTCGATCGCGGCCGCGCAGGCGGCCCTCGAGTCGGGGTCGCGGTCGATCGAGGCCTTCGTCGCCGAGGTTCGCCGCGAGCGGCCTCTCCTCCAGGCCGCCCTCGCCGAGATCGGCGCCAGGACCTGGGCGGGAAAGGCGAACTTCGCGGCCGCCATAGTCCCCGATGCCCCCGCCTTCGCGGCCGCCCTCGCCAAGGAGGGGATCAGGATCAGATCCTGGCCGGGCAAGCCCGCCAGGGAGGGCCTAATTCGCATAACCTGTCCCGGCGACGACTCCGAGTTCCGGATGCTTCTCGCGGCCCTCAGGAAGATAGGGAGGCTAGGATGACGACTCAAGGCGAGAGTTCCCGCTCCCCGGCGCGCGTTGCCGCCCTCAGGCGCAAGAGCCGAGAGACGGAGGTGATCGTGGTCCTCGACCTCGACCCCGAGAGGCCGCTGGCCGAGATAGACAGCGGGATCGGCTTCCTCGACCACATGCTGACCTCGCTCGCCACGCACGCCGGCTGGAGGCTCTCCCTCGTCTGCCGGGGCGACCTCGTCGTGGACGACCACCACAGCGCGGAGGATTGCGCCCTCGCCCTGGGAGAGGCCCTCGGCCGCGCCCTGGCCAAGGGTCCGGCTCCGCGGCGCTTCGGCTCCGCCTACGCTCCCCTGGACGAGGCCCTGGCCCGCGCGGTCATAGACCTCTCGGGCAGGGCCTATTGCCGCGCGGACCTGTCGCTCGGAGGCGAGAGGCTGGGCGCTCTGGCGGGCGAGAACGCGACCCACTTCCTCATGAGCCTCGCGTCGGCGGCCAAGGTGACTCTGCACGTCGACGTGCTCGCAGGAGAGAATTCCCACCACAAGGCGGAAGCGGCGTTCAAGGCCCTCGCTCTCGCCCTGCGCGAAGCATGCGCCCCCGCCGCGCCGGCGAAAGGCGCCGGAGCCGGCCCCGAATCGACCAAGGGCGCCGTGCTCCTCGAAGACATCGACGAATCGGATTGGGAAAGGCTGAAGGGAGGTCTCGATGCCTGAGTCATCCGCGACCAAGGTCGCCTTGGCGGCGACGGGCGTGGCCAACCTGGCCTCGATCATGGCGGCCTTCCGACGGGCCGGCGCCGAGCCTCGGCTCGCGTCCTCTCCCTCCGAGTTCGCCGACGCGGACTTCGCCGTGGTGCCGGGCGTAGGCTCCTTCGGCAGCGCAATGTCGGCGCTGAGGGCCGCGGGGATGGACGAGGCGATAAGGGAGCGCATGGCCCGCGGAAAGACCACCATGGGCGTCTGCGTGGGCATGCAAGTCTTCTTCGAGGGAAGCGAGGAATCTCCCGGCGTCGCCGGCATGGGAATCGCGCCGGGCCTGCTGCGGCGCTTCCCCGGCGACCTGCCCGTACCCCAGCTCGGATGGAATCGAGTGCGATCGGCGGGAATCGGCGCCGTCGGAGAGGGATGGGCCTATTTCGCCAATTCCTACAGATTGTCGGAAGCCCCGACCGGTTTCGCGGCGAGTTGGGCCGAATACGGAGAACCCTTCGTCGCAGCGCTGGAAAGGCCTCTCGCCGGCGAGGAGGCCCCGCGGCCCCGCGCCGTCCGACCGAGCCTCCTTCTCTGCCAGTTCCATCCCGAGCTTTCGGGGCCATGGGGCCTCGGGCTGATTCGCGCGTGGCTCGGAGCCTCGGTCGGGGCCGAAGGGGGGGCATCGTGAGATCCGTCGGTGCGTTGAGAGTGATCCCCTGCCTCGACGTAGACGACGGCAGGGTAGTCAAGGGCGTCCGCTTCCTCAACCTCGTCGATTCCGGCGATCCGGCCGAACTGGCCGCCCGCTACGAGACCGAGGGGGCCGACGAGATCGCCTTCCTCGACATCTCGGCCACGATCGAAGGGAGGAAGACCGCCCTCGAGTCCATCAGGCGCGTGAGGGAAGCGATCGGGATCCCCCTCATGGTCGGCGGCGGCGTGCGCAGCGTCGGGGATGCCTCCACTCTTCTCGAGGCGGGCGCGGACCGGGTCGCGGTGAACAGCGCCGCCGCGCGTGAGCCGAAGCTCATCGACGAGCTCGCTTCCCGCTTCGGGGTCCAATGCGTCGTCCTCGCGATCGACGCGAGAAGGACGCGGGGCGTCGATAGGGACGCGAGGCGCGCGGACGCGGCGGAGCCGTCTTGGGAGGTCGTGGTCGACGCCGGGCGCAGCGTCACGAGCCTGGAGCCCGCGGCGTGGGCGCGCGAAGGAGCGCGCCGCGGCGCGGGAGAGATACTCCTCACATCGATTGATCGGGACGGCATGGGCTCGGGTTACGACCTGAAGCTCCTGAGAGCCGTGACGGCGGCGGCGAGCGTCCCAGTCGTCGCCTCGGGCGGAGCCTCGCTCCCCGGGCACTTCGTCGACGGCGCCCGCGCAGGAGCCCGCGCCCTCCTGGCGGCGGGGGTGTTCCACCGCGGCGAGCTCTCGATACGAAGCGTCAAGGAAAGCCTCGCCAAATCGGGCATGGAGGTGCGATCGTGATAGTCCCCAGCATTGACATAAGGGCAGGGAAGGCAGTCCAGCTTCGCGGAGGCAGGCATCCCGTCCTGGATGTGGGCGATCCGGAGGAAGTGGCCGAGCGATACGCCCGCGTCGGGGAAATCGCGATCGTCGACCTCGACGCGGCCCTCGGGACGGGCGACAACAGCGCGACGGTCCTCAGGATCCTGCGTCGCCACCCTTGCCGCGTGGGCGGCGGACTGCGCACGAAGGAGGCCGTCCTGCGCTATCTCGACGCCGGCGCGAGGTCGGTGATGCTCGGCACGAAGGCCACACCCGAGTTCCTGTCGGAGCTGCCGCGCGACAGGCTCATCGCCGCCCTGGACGAGAAGGGCGGCGAAGTGGTCGTAGAGGGATGGACAAAGGGGACAGGCAGCAGGATCGAGGACAGGATGGCCGTCCTGGCCCCCTACGTCTCCGGCTTCCTCGTCACCTTCGTCGACGCGGAAGGCAGTCTCGGGGGCATCGGCCTCGACCGCGCCAGGTCGCTCATCGCGTCGGCCGGAGGCGTCCGCATAACCTTCGCCGGAGGCGCGGCCGGGGCGGAGGAAATAGGGGCCCTCGACCGCCTCGGCGCCGACGTCCAGGCCGGCACGGCGATCGCGCTCGGCAAGCTCAAGCTGGCCGAGGCCTTCGCGGCGAGCCTGTCGTCCGATCGGCCGGACGGCCTTTGGCCTACGGTCGTCTGCGACGAGGGCGGCAGGGCGCTCGGCCTCGTGTGGTCGGACCTCGAGAGCCTCGCCGCCGCGATCGAGACCGGCCGAGGCGCCTACAGGTCCCGCAGCCGCGGCCTCTGGGTGAAGGGGGAGACTTCGGGCGACCTGCAGGAGCTGATCCGCATCGAGGCCGACTGCGACAGGGACGCGATCCGCTTCACCGTGAGGCAGAGCGGACGCGGATTCTGCCATCTCGCGAGACGAAGCTGCTTCGACGACGGCTCCGGGATAGAGCGCCTCGAGCGGACGCTGAGATCGCGCATGGCCGACGCCCCGCCCGGCTCCTACACCCGCAAGCTCTTCGACGATCCCAGTCTCCTCGGGTCCAAGCTCCGCGAGGAGGCCGACGAGCTGAACAAGGCCAAAGGTTTCGACGAGGCCACCGCGGAGGCGGCCGACGTCATCTACTTCGCGCTCACGAAGGCCATCGCCGAGGGCTCGAGCCTGGCCGCCATCGAGGCTGAGCTGGACCGCAGGTCTCTTCGCGTGAGCCGCCGGGGCGGCGCGCCCAAAGCGGCCTACGTACAGTCGTCGGAGGACATAGCGTGGACGGGCGAGCACTGATCCGCCTCCGGCGGATAAGGCTAGAGGAACTCGCCGAGGCGCGCTCCAGGGCCCGAGATCCCGAGGCGGAGGAAGCGGCCTCGCGCATTCTCGCGGACGTTACGGCGCGCGGCGAGGCCGGCGTCCGCGAATGGGCGGAGAGGCTGGGCGAGCTCGGGCCCGGCGATCCCCTGGTGATAGGGCGCGGGGATATGGAGGCCGCCCTCGCCTCGCTTCCCCTCGAGGAGAGAGGCCTGCTCGAGCGGGCTCGCGACCGCGTGCTCGCCTTCGCGAAGGCCCAGCGGGCCGCGTTGCTCGACATAGACATCCCGGTGCCGGGCGGACGGGCGGGACACCGCTTCCTGCCGGTCGCGCGGGCGGGATGCTACGCGCCGGGCGGCCGGTTTCCCCTGCCTTCGAGCGCGATCATGACCGCATGCGCCGCCAAGGCCGCGGGCGTCGGCTCGATCTGGTGCGCGGGACCCAAGCCGGCTCGCGCGACGCTCGCGGCGGCCGCGCTATCGGGGGCGGAGGGCTTCCTTGCGGCGGGCGGCGCCCAGGGCATAGCGGCGCTCGCGCTCGGCGCCGGCGTCCCGCCCTGCGACGTGGTCGTCGGGCCGGGCGGAAGGTACGCCGCCGCGGCCAAGCGCCTCCTCGCGGGGATCGTCGGCACCGAGGCCCCCGCCGGCCCATCCGAGCTCCTGGTGCTGGCGGAAGGCGGCTCCGACCCCGAGATCGCGGCCGCCGACCTCCTCGCCCAGGCCGAGCACGACATCGCGGCCGTGCCGGCCATAGTCGTGCTCGCCGACGGCTTCGCCCCGCGCTTCGCCGAGGCGCTCGACGAGGCCCTGGCCAGACGACTCGCCGAGCTACCCGAGCCCAATAGATCCGTCGCCGCCGCCGCGCTGGGGAACGGATGGATGCTCATGGCCCGCGACGAAGCCGAGGCTAGGGCCGCCGCGGAACGCTTCGCGCCCGAGCACCTGGAGCTGCTCGTAGCCGAGCCCCGGAAATGGGCCGACTCGATCGCGAGCGCTGGAGCGGTTTTCCTGGGGCCGGGCTCGGCCGAAGTCTTCGGGGACTACGGAGCAGGCCCGAACCACTGCCTGCCCACGGGCGGGGCGGCGCGCTTCTCGGCGGGACTCTCGGTCCTCTCCTTCCTCCGCGCGAGGACCTGGCTCGAGATGGATGCCCCCTCGACTAGCGCGAACGGGTCTCTCGCCGGCGACGCGGTAGCGCCCGCCAACGACGCGGTAGCGCTCGCCACGGAGGCGTCGGCGTTCGCCCGCCTCGAGGGCCTCGAGGGCCATGCGCGGGCCGCCGAGCTGCGCCGCACACTGTAAGTCGCAGATAAAGAGCATCTTGGAGGACTGCAGTTGGGGGGTCCTGTCGCATACAAACGTCCCCTCAAAATCGGGGGCGTTTGTATGCGACACCCCCCCGCGCTGCTGGTTGTCCGCAAGTATGCTCTGTGTCTAGGCCGGTCCAGGCTGATGCGCAGGGCGGGTGCCCGTAGACCAGTTGGCTATACATCGGCGCATACCTTATACGACATAGTGCGCTGGGGCTACCGCGGCACAGGCGCCGCCTCGACCGGCCCGGAACCCGTGACACTTTGCCTTGCTGCTGTAGCGCGGAAGGTTTTCTGCGACGGGCCCCACCCCCGGCGGCGAGTAGTACTGTCGAAATGCTGTGCTCTTGAAAAGCACGGACTAGCAACGCAGGCCATGCTTACGTAGAATGGCGGAAGGAGAGTCCAGGTATGGCTGAAGGTCGGCACCTCTATCTCGTCGTCCACCCGAACCACTCGCTCGTGGCGTCGCAGCTCGACGCCGAGCGCTTCATCAAGCACTACGTCAGGGAGTCGGCGCGCTATTTCGAGGGCAAGCTCGTCTTCGTCGAGCTGGATCCCGGATTCCGGCATCCCTACTTCGACGTAGAGGGCGCTCTCGCGCAGCTGAAGCCCCACGAGGACGGGAGCCCCAAGGCGACGAAGTTCGTCTCGAGCTACCGCGTCCTCGAGCACGTGGACTTCGGCGCGATGGGAACCCTCTACCTCAGCGACGCCTCGGGGGGCTACGTCGCCCTCGAGCCTTCCGCTTCCGGTCCCGCGGCCGGAGGCGCCCCCGACGGCGAGGAGCTCCGCGTGATCCTCGAGGTCGATCCGGTAAAGTTCATCGTGCTCACCAGGCTCGGCCTGTCGGAATACGCGCGCTTCGCGACCGATCCCGCGAATTCCAAGGGCGCGCCGAAGATGCTCTACACCGAGCTCGACGTCTCGATGGACGACTTCATGCGCGAAACGGAGGAGAGCCCCTATGTGACGAGCTTCTTCCCGGGGATCCACCCCGAGCGCCTCAGGGCCGCCATCCGCGAGCTCCGCCGGGCGCCCAGCAAAGAAGTCAAGGGCATCTCCCTCTACTGCCCTCTCGATCGCATATCGTACAAGCTCCTGCGCGGCGGATTCGTCTTCGCCTCGCCCGAGCTGGTCAAGTTCTATCCCCTCCTCTCCCTGGACGAAGTCGAGAGGCGCCACTATAAATTCTGGAAAAGCATGTAAGGAGACGCAATGAAAACGGAGAGCATCTCGTCCGCCGACGCGCCGAAGGCCATCGGTCCCTATTCCCCGGCGGTCAAGGCCGACGGAACTCTGTTCTGCTCGGGCCAGCTCGGCCTGGACCCGGTCTCGGGGGAGCTGGCGGCCGGAGTGAAGGCCCAGGCGGAGCGCGCCATCCTCAATCTCGAAGCCCTCCTCGCGGCGGCGGGGCTCGGCCTCCGCGACGTCGTGAAGACCAGCGTCTTCCTCGCGGACATGGCCGACTTCGCCGTCGTCAACGAGGTCTACGCCTCTCGCTTCGCGTCGCCCTACCCGGCGCGATCCACCCTCCAGGTGGCGGCCCTTCCCAAAGGCGGCCTCGTGGAGATAGAGGCTATAGCGATAGGAAGATAGTCGACTTTACAGCTCCGGGAATGGCGGCTACACTTCCGCAATGAGATCCATCTTGGGCGGGACTGCGGTAATCACGGGCGGGGCGGGAGGGATAGGCCGGCTCCTGGCCTTCGGCCTCGCCCGGCGGGGAGCGAGGGTCGTCGTCTGGGACCTGGACGAGGCCGCCCTGGAACGCCTCGAGGCCGAGGCGCTGGAGCGGAAGCTCGACATCCACGGCCTTCGCTGCGACGTCTCGAATCGCGCCGAGGTCTACGCCCGGGCCAAGGAGACCGCCGAGCGCTTCGGCCAGGTCGGGCTCCTCGTCAACAACGCGGGCATCGTCTCGGGCACGAAATTCCTCGACACGCCGGACGAGCGGATCGAGAAATTGATGTCGGTCAACGCGATGGCCCACTTCTGGACGACGAAGGCCTTCCTTCCCGGCATGATCGAGCGCGGCGAGGGGCATATAGTCGCCATTTCCTCGGCCGCCGGCATCGTCGGCGTAACGGGCCTCGCCGATTACTGCGCGAGCAAGTTCGCCGCCTTCGGCTTCGCCGAGGCGATCAGGATGGAACTCCGCAAGACCCGCTCCCCCGTGCGTACGACGATCGTCTGCCCCTTCTTCATCGACACTGGACTCTTCGAAGGCGTCAAGACCCGCGTACCCTTCCTTCTTCCCATCCTCAAGCAGGACTACGTCGCGAAGCGCATCCTCGGCGCGGTACTCAAAGGAAAGAAGCGACTCGTCCTTCCCCTTTTCGCCTATTCGGTCTGGCTCCTCAGGCTTTTCCCGGTGGGCTTCCTCGACGCGATGGCCGACTTCTTCGGCGTCAGCTCCACCATGGACGATTTCAAAGGACGCGGGAATGCCCGACAAGACCGTCGATAATCGGGACCCCGCCACCGGGGCCCTCTTGGGCAGCTATCGCCTGGACAGCTCCGCCGAAGTCCGCGATTCGATCCGGCGCGCGCGATCAGCCCAGGGCGCCTGGGCGAGCCTCCCCTACCGCGAGCGCTCTCTCGCCCTCAAGCGGGTCGGCGCGGCCATAGCCGGCCGAGCCGACGAGTTGGCCGCCGTCATCAGCGCCAACAGCGGCAAGACGAGGGTGGACGCCCTTGCGACCGAGATAGTGCCCGCCGTTCTCGCCCTTCGTTTCTGCCGCGCCCGAGGTCGACGGCTTCTCCGGCCGAGGCGGCTCGGAGGCGGAAGCATCCTCATGTTCAACAAGCGCAGCCGGCTCCATCGGGTGCCCTTCGGCGTCGTCGGTATCATCTCGCCTTGGAACTACCCCTTCGCCATCCCCTTCGCCGAGATCGCGATGGCCCTCCTCGCCGGGAACGGCGTTCTGCTCAAGGTCGCGTCGGACAGCCTCGCCGTGGGCCGCGCCCTCGCCGATTGCTTCGCGGGAGCGGGCCTGCCGGAAGGCCTCTTCGCCTACGTCAACCTGCCCGGCCCCGAAGCGGGAGAGGCCTTCATCTCGGGCGGGATCGACAAACTCTTCTTCACCGGATCGACCGAAGTAGGCCGGGAGCTGATGGCGAAGGCGGCGTCGCGGCTCGTCCCCGTCGTGCTCGAGCTCGGAGGGAACGACGCGGCCATCGTCAGGGCGGACGCCGACCTCGACCGGGCGGCCGCCGGCATCGTCTGGTCGGGCTTCTCCAACGCGGGCCAATCCTGCGGCGGGGCCCAGCGCGTCCTCGTACACGAATCGGTCCTCGACGCCTTCGTAGGGAAGCTCAAGGAGCGCGTAGAGAGGCTGAGGATCGGCGCGGGCGCTGACTTCGACATCGACATGGGATGCATCGCCTCGGCCCGCCAGAAGGATTTGGTGGAGGCTCAGGTAGAACGTTGCCTGGCGCAGGGCGCCCAGGTCATCGCCCGCAGCCCCATCGATCCCGAGCTCGAGAAGGGCAATTTCCTGCCGGCCATCGTCCTGGGCCGCGTCGGGCCGGACTCGCCGGCGATGAGGGAGGAGATCTTCGGCCCCGTCGTCGCCGTCGTTCCCTTCAAGGACGACGAAGAGGCGCTGAGGATGGCCAACGATTCGGCCATGGGCCTGACCGCGAGCGTCTGGTCCAGGGACAGGACCACCGCCAGAGCCCTCGCCGGCCGCATCCGCGCGGGCGCGGTCATGATCAACGATCATCTCATGTCCCATGGCCTCGCCGAGACGCCTTGGGGCGGCGTGGGCGACTCCGGGATGGGCCGGACCCACGCCGAGCTGGGCTTCCTCGAGATGCTGCAGACGCGCGTCGTCGTCGACGACATACTGCCCGGAGCCAAGAAGGACATCTGGTGGCAGCCCTATTCGGAGAAGGTCTACAAAGGCCTCCGCTCGATCATCGGCCTCGTCTCCGGACCGGGAATCTCTGCCAGGATCCGCGGTCTAGCGGGCTTGGCGAGATTCTTCTTCAGGTATTGGGACCGATCGTAGCTCGTCGGGCCCGGGGCTATATGCCGACGCGCCTCATGCCCGCCTCGTCGTATCGCGTACCGGCGACCCGATCTGGCGGGATGAGGGAGCCGATCTCGGCGATCTCCTCCTTGGTCAGCTCGATCTTCGTCGCGGCGATGTTGTCGCGGAGATAGGACAGGCGGCGGGTGCCGGGGATCGGCAGGATGTCCTCGCCCTGGGCCAGGACCCAGGCGAGGGCGAGCTGGGCGGCAGTCGCCCTCCTGCGCGCCGCGAAGGCCTCGACCTTCTCGACTAGGGCCCTGTTCATGGCGAAATTCTCCGCGCTCATGCGCGGGTTCACCGAGCGGAAATCCTTGGCCGCGAAGTCGCCGCGGTCTTTGAAGGCCCCGGTCAGGAAGCCACGTCCCAGCGGGCTATAGGCGACGAAGGCTATGCCGAGCTCGCGGCAGGTCGCGAGGATCCCGGCTTCGACGTCCCGCGTCCACAGCGAGTATTCGGTCTGGAGGGCCGTGATCGGATGGACTTTATTGGCCCTTCTGATGGTCGCCGGACCGGCTTCGGAGAGCCCGAGGAAACGCACCTTCCCCGCCTTTACCAGCTCCGACATGGCTCCCACCGTCTCCTCGATCGGGACGCTCGGGTCCACGCGGTGCTGGTAGTACAAATCGATATGGTCGAAACCGAGCCGCTTGAGGCTCATGTCGCAGGCGGCCTTCACGTACTCGGGCCGGCCGTTGATCCCCAGGTGCGAGCCGTCGATCCCGCGCATGTTCGCGAACTTGGTGGCGATCGTGACCTTGTCCCGCAGGCGGCCGCGGAAGGCCTGCGATAGCAGCATCTCGTTGTGGCCGGCCCCGTACATGTCCGCGGTATCGAAGAAGGTGATGCCGAGGCCTACGGCCTTTCTGAGCAATTCCACCGAAGCGGCGTCGTCCGATGGCCCATAGAACTCGGACATGCCCATGCAGCCGAGCCCGATCGCGGAGACCCTGATGCCGCTCTTGCCTAGCGCCCGATCTTTCATATGCTTTGCTCCTTCCCCATCTTGGACTTAAATTACCGACACGACGGTCATTCGGCTAGCGGGCTCGAAGCGGTCGCTCCCTGAAGGCGCGCGGAAGGGCCCTGACGGGAAACCGGTCATCTGGACAGAGCCTCTGCGATTGTGTCGGCGAGCCCGCGGGCGAACTCGAAGTAGCCGCCCCCCTTGGGCAGCGAATGAGTCGCGAGGGGAACGGAACCGACCCTCGCCTCCTTCGCCAGGGTTTCGGCCACCTGCGGATTCTCGCCTATCTCGGTGAATATGACGGACACGCGGTCCAAGGCGATGAGTTTCTCCAGCCTGACGAGCCCGGCGGCCGAGGACTCGGCCCGGGCCGAGTCGTTCGGAGAGGCCTCCCCAAGCAGTTTGAAGCCGTAGCGTTGGGCGAAATAGCCGATGGAATTATGCCCCGTCAACAGAGTACGCCTCTCCTCGGGGATCTTTGCGACTCGATCCGCGATCTCGGCGTCGAGAGCCTCGAGGCGGGCGTCCAGATCGGCCCGCCGCTTCGACAGGTCCACGTGGAAATCGGCGTCGATCTCCTCGGCCAAGGCATCCACTACGGCCTGCATGGTCACCGGGTCCGTCCACAGATGAGGATCCTGGGCGCCCCTCGCCTGGTCCGGGTCGCCGGAAGGGATGCCCTCGCCCATTCCCACGGTCCTCACCAGGACGTGATCCGAGGCGGTGAAGAACTTCACGCCCCCCTTTCTGGCTTGATCGAGCGCCCTCTGCATGCCCTTCTCGAGACCGAGGCCGTTCTCGACGACGAGGTCCGCCTTGTCGATCGTAGCGAGGTCCGCGGTCGAGGCTTCCCACCCCCGGGGATCGACCCCGTCGGGGATCGATACGACGGTCCGGAAGCGGTCGTCGACGAGTTCCTTCACCAGGGAGCCCAAGATCGAATAGGTAACGACGATAGTCTTCTTGCCCGAGCCGGCCTTTCCGGCGCAGCCAGCCTGCGACAATGTCATAGCCGCGCCGAGACATGCGATCAGGCAAAGCGATGCCGCGGCCGATCGGCGATGCGCGCCGCGGACGGGCGCAAGCTCGTTCGGCCGAAGGGCTCGCTTGGCCGGAGAGTGGCCCTCCTGTATGGCGAAAGCTTCGGTCCTCGGTGATCCCACGGCCGCCTCGCGCAGACGCTTTTTAGGCAAAGTATAAATACGGGCGGCGCCAGTCAATATGCGGCGGTTATTCCGAGCGGGTCGAGTATGAGCCCGAAGTTTACCGGCTCAAGCGCGGCGAGGCCGATCGCCGCGCTCGTGGCGCGCGACCTTCGCGCCAGGCCGAATGCGGTCGTACGCGAGACGGCGGCTCCCCCCGGCGCGATGCCGGCCCCCGGGGGCAAGGACAGGAAGACGTCGAGCAGGAGCGAATAGGCAGGCAGGGGGAAGGACTCGGCAATGCCGCCAGGGGCGGATACGGCTGAGATGCGATAGAGCCGCAGGACGACCGAGCCCGCGGCCTTCGGAGGGTCGGCGAGCCCCCCCAAGAAGGCCAGGGGCCCCGCGAGCTCGAGGCTTTCGGCCGACAGGGCCACCGCGCTCGCGCGAAGGCTCAGTTCCCGGGAGGCGGGAGCGGAATCCAGCGCGGGCATCTCGAGATGGCCGAGGAAGGAGGCGGGGCCGACTTCGTAGGGCAGGAGATGGGCTATTTTATAGTGGCCCTCCGCCGGAGCGGCCGGAAGGGAAAGCCAGCCCATGAGGGCCAGGCGGAGGAGAACGAGGCCCGCGAGACAGACCGCCGCCGCCGGAATGCCGGCTGCGCGGGGGAACAGGCCGACGGCGAGGGCGATGGCGGCTACGAGGGCGGCCCATGGGAGGAGGGCCCCGCTCCCGAAGAAGGCTCCGCCTTTGTTCCCCGTGCCGAGCGCAGCGCTTCCCAGAGCCCGGGCCAGCGCAGCCTTGTCGGAGAGCACAAGGAGGCCCGCGACGGCGAGGATGGCGAGGCTGATGTAGGTCAGGGCGCGGGCCGTTCGACGCGCGCGCGCGCGTCCCGTCTCGGACGGGCTCGCGCCGGAAAGGGAAAGGCAGCGGACCGCCTGCCCGACGGCGAGACCAGCGAAGAGGGCCGCGGTCGTCGCCCAGAGATAGGGATCAGTCTCGGAAACCATAGATCCGCGAGTATTTTTCGTCGAGATAGGCCACAAAATGGCCGGGATCGAGGCCGGTACCGGTGACTCGCCGGACCAGTTCCCCGGGAAGGTAGATGCTACCCGGCTCGTGGATATTGGAACGGAGCCAGCCGAGGATCGAGGCGAGATCGCCCGACTCGATGCGTTCGTCCCTATCGGGCATGTCCCTCTTCATGGCCGACCAGAACTGGGCGGCATAGAGGTTGCCGAGGGCGTAGCTGGGGAAGTAGCCGAAGAGTCCCGCCGACCAGTGGACGTCCTGCAGACAGCCGCGCGCGTCGTCGGGCGGAGCCAAGCCGAGAAGATCCTTCATCTTCGCGCTCCAGGCCTCGGGGAGGTCCTTCACCGCGAGACGTCCGGAGACGAGATCCGATTCGAGCTCGAAGCGCAGGATGACATGCAGGCCATAGGTCACTTCGTCGGCCTCCGTGCGTATGAAAGAGGGCGCGACCTTGTTGATCGCCCGCACGAAGGCCTCGAGGCCGACGCCATCCAGGGGGCCCGAGGCGCCGCCGCCCGCGAGCTCGGTAAGGCGGGCGTAGTTCGGCTTCCAGAACCGGCCGGAACGCCCGATCAGATTCTCCCACATCCGGGATTGGGACTCGTGGACGGCCATGGAGGCGGCTTCGTGCAGCCTCGTTCGTCCGAAGGTCGGGCCCGGGGCGATCCCGAGCTCGTACAGCGCGTGCCCTGCCTCGTGGACGGTGGAGAAGAGACTCGATACGAAGGAGTCCTCGATACACCTCGTCGTAATCCGCACGTCGTCCTCGCCCAAGGCGGTGGTGAAGGGATGGGCCACGACATCCAGTCTGCCGCGCCCGCGATCGTAGCCCATGATCCCCGCGAGCCACCCGCTTATGGCCGCCTGGCGGTCGGCGGGACAGGGCCTGCGCAGGAAGGAATCGTCCACCTGGGGCCTGGACCCGATCTTCGCGAGGAGGGCGATCAGCTCTCCGCGCAGGCCGGCGAAGACTTCGGCTATCGAAGACTCGGTGCTGCCCGGCTCGAAGAGGTCCAGGAGGGCGTCGTAAGGCTTGCCGCCCGGAGCGAGGCAGGCCGCTTGTCTTTTCTTGAGGTCCACCATACGCTCCAAGTGCGGAGCGAAGGCCGGAAAGTCGTTGTCTGCGCGGGCCTCTACCCATGCGGCCTGCGAGAGGCTGGTCGCGCGGGCGAGTTCCGCCACGAGGTCGGCGGGAAGCTTCGTGTTCCGGTCATATTCCCTGCGCAGGACGCGAAGGTAGGCCCTATCCCTCGCGTCGAGCGAGGCGCCCCCCGGCGCGCCGGTCGGGGAAGCCGTCGTGGAGCCGAGGGCGGATAGGAGTTCTCCTATCTCGGGCGATACCGACTTCTCGTGCGCTATGGTCTCGACGAGGGCGAGCTGCTCCGACCTCTCGGCGACCGCCTTGACAGGCATATACGTCTCCTGGTCCCAGCCGAGGAGAGCGGCAATATGGCCGAGGAGGCCGAGCTCGCGGTCGATCTCGATCAGTCGCGTCATTTCCTTGCGCATGCCTTCTCCTTGATCCCCGGGAATCCTAGCATCGCGCATCGCGCGGGACAAGGCTTGCTCCGCCGCCCGTCGTCCAACTATGATCTCGGGCTATGGAGGCCACCGATGTTCCTCCGCGAGCTCGGCCAATCGATAAAGGTCCTCAAGGGGGCCGGCGCCCAGGCGACGGCGCGCCTGGCCAGGCAGGGCATCTACTCGGTCGCCGACCTCATCCTCAACTATCCCCGCGACTACGACGACCGCACGAGCTTCGTCCCCTTCGCGGACTTCGCGAAGGAGCCGCGAGTGCGAAGCCTCGCGGAGGTCATCGACCACCAATGGTTCGGCTACGGAAGGATGAGGACCCTGAAGGTGCGGGTCCGCGACGAGACGGCGAGCGCGGTCCTCGTCTGCTTCAACCGGCCCTTCCTCGAGTCTCAGCTCCCGATAGGCGCCCGGGTCGTGGTCACGGGCAAGTTCACGTATCGCTACGGAGACATACAATCCTCTTCCTTCGAAGTCGAGCGCCTCGGCGAAGACCGGGCGCCGGCCTCCGGCATCCTGCCGATCTATCCCCTGACCGAGGGTCTCAGCCAGGGGCAGGTCAGGCGGATCGTCAAGGCGGCCATCGCCGAATACGGGTCGAAGGTCGAGGAGGAGCTGCCCGCGGCGCTCCGCGAGCGCAGGTCCCTCATGACCAAGCGCGAATCGTTGCGCGCGGTGCATTTTCCCGTCGGGCACGAGGAGCTCGCCCTGGCGCGGGCGAGCCTCGTCTTCGAGGAGCTCTTCTACTTCCAGATCGCCGTGGCGCGGCGGGCGATGCGCCGCCGCGAGGCGCAGGTCGAACGGCGCGCGCCGCAGGGACTCCTCAAGCGGCGCCTCGTGGAGCGCCTGCCCTTCGAGCTCACGAGCGGCCAGGTCGAGTCGGCCGCCGAGATCGCGGCCGACATGGCCTCCCCGCGGCCCATGGCCCGCCTCCTCCAGGGCGACGTGGGCTCGGGCAAGACCCTGGTCGCCTTCCTCGCCTGCCTCGACGCGATAGAGGCGGGAGGACAGGCGGCCATCATGGCGCCCACGGAGCTCCTCGCGAGACAGCACGCCGCGACGGCCGCGCGCCTCCTCGAGCCCCTCGGCGTGCGCCTCGCCTTCCTGTCGGGAAACGTCGAGGATGCCGCGCGCCCTCCCCTGCTCGCCGCCCTCAAGTCCGGCGAGGTCGACCTCGTCCTCGGCACCCAAGCCCTCTTTTCCGACGACGTCGAGTACAAGAGCCTCAGGCTCACTGTGGTGGACGAGCAGCACCGCTTCGGCGTCCTTCAGCGCCTCGCGCTGTCGCGCAAGGGTCCGGTGCCCGATCTCCTCATGATGACCGCGACGCCCATACCCCGGACGCTGGCGCTCACCGTCTTCGGCGACCTCTCGATCTCGGCGATCCGCACCATGCCTCCCGGCCGGAAGCCCGTCGTGACCCACTTGGCCAAGGCGGGCAACGAGGCCAAGGTCTACGACTTCGTCAGGCGGCTCCTGACGGCGGGACGCCAGGCCTATTTCGTCTATCCTCTCATAGGCGAGTCGGAGAAGCTCGAGCTGAAGAACGCGATAGCCATGGAGGAGATGCTCAAGGCCGAGATCTATCCCGAGTTCAAGGTCGGCCTGATCCATTCGCGCCTGAAGGAGGACGAGAAGCGGGCGGCGATGGACGCCTTCTCCCGCGGCGAGCTCTCGGTCCTGGTGGCGACCAGCGTCGTGGAAGTCGGGGTCGACGTGCCCAACGCCGCGGCGATGGTGGTGGAGCACGCCGATCGATTCGGCCTCGCGGCCCTCCATCAGCTCCGCGGCCGGGTCGGTCGCGGCGGCGACCAGGCCTACTGCTTTCTCGTCTACTCGGAAGACGTGACAGAAGAGGCAAAATCGAGGCTCAAGGCGATGCTCGAGACGAGCGACGGATTCGCGCTCGCCGAGGAGGACCTCCGAATCCGGGGCCCGGGAGAGATCGCGGGTACGGCCCAGTCGGGCTACCTGAGACTGTCCATCGCCGACCCCATCCGCGACGCCAGGGTCCTCGAGGAGGCGCGCTCCGAGGCTTTCGCGATGCTCGAATCTGACCCCGGTCTCCTGGATCCGCACAACGCACCGGTGCGAGAAGTGCTCGCCAGGGCCAATCCCTTCGGCGACGCTCCCGGCTCCTGAAGCCGGGCCCGAAACGCATCCGGCGGCGGCCGCGCCCTAGCGCTTCCTCGCGGGCTTCGCGGCTTTCTTGGGAGCCGGCTTCCTGGAAGGGGCCTCCTTCGGAGCGGGCTTGGTCCTCGCGGCGCCGGCCTTGGCCGCCTTCGGCTTGTCGGCCGTCTTGGGCTTCGCGACCGCGGATCGCGGGGCCGCGGGGCGCGCGGTCTTGGCCGGGGGAGCCTTGCGGGACTGCTTGAGCTCCTCGACGGCCTCCTTGCCCCGCGACAGCACGGACTCGGCGCGCAGGAGGTACTCGACCATCTTCCCCTGCGAGGCGCGGGCGCCCAGGAGGGACTCGACCCTGCTCAGCTTGCGTCTCATATACTGGATCGAGGGGATAGTGGCGCCGAATCGCTCGGCCAGCTGCCAGTCCTTCTGCTCGTAGCGACCGTCGGGATCCTTCCGGTTGAGGCCGAGGAACTCGGTCACGAGAGCCTGGTCCCAACGCACCGAGGCGCCGCCGGAATAGTCGTGCGCGGCGAGGCGCTTTCTCGTGCGCTCGGCGGAGCCTTCCATCTTCTTGCGCTTCCAGTACGGGTGACGATTGCGCGCCTTGAGGATATCCTCCTTCCTGTAGCCCGTCGCCTCCATCCAGCGCCTCGCGAGCTTGGCCTTGGCGGCGGGGCTGAGCCGGGCCTTGAGCGAGCGGTCGATGTAGTCCTCGGGGGTCTTGGAACCGAGAATCGAGGTTTCGGTCTTGGTCATACCTCAATAATAGTATCGGGCGGTCGTCAATGCAAATTCTCGGCGGGGTCCGGGACCGGTTGCGCCCATCGCGCGGATCGCGCCTCGCGCCCGCCGGCGGCCCTCATCCCTTCCGCCAGACGGAGGCGACGAAGCCCTTCTTCCGTTTCTGGCCGAGGAGGCTCCATCGCGCCGCGCCGCTCCCTCCCGGGCTCGGGCGGCCGACGGGCCGGCGCCTCTCGAGGCGGGTCATCTCGGTGGGAGAGCAATAGGCGAGATAGAGGCCACCAGGACGGAGGAGGCGTTCCGCCAGATCCCAGGCGGGACCTATCCAGTCCCGCTCGGGCACGATATCGGGGCTTTCGACGACGAGGTCGAACGAGGCCGGAGGCAGATCGACGGCGCTCAACGCGTCGAGGGCCCTATACTCCGGCCTCGAGCGATCCGGCAGCGAGGCGAGATTGATTCCCGCGGCCCGGAGGGACAGCCCGTCCCGCGAGGCGACCGCGACGCGCTTCACGCCCAACGCGAGAGAGGCCCAGAAGGCCAGGTGCCCGACGCCCGGCTCGATGAACAGGGCATCGTCCAGGGTCGCGCCCCCGCAGGCGCGGGAGGCCAGCTCGGCGGCGACGGAGCTGCCGTAGCCCGGAGTATCGAACTCCGGCAAACCCCAGAAACCGCGAGCCCGATAGCTGCGATCGGCGAGCGTGAAGCGCGCCTCGCCGCGAATGTAGGCCGAGAGCTCGGTTCCCTCGACCCCGGCTTCGTCGCGCGCGTCGAGGGCCTCGTCGTCGGGGCCCTCGACGCGCCGCTCGACGATGAAGGCTCTATGCATGCTCCCGCGTTCAGCGGCCACACTGGCCAGCCCTGCCCCGGAGATCCAGCCCTCGGCGGCTTCGGCCAGCGGCTTCACGATGACGATGCCCGCCCTCCCCCCCGGGACGAGGAGGGGGGAGCCGCGCTTGCCCGAAAGGCGATCGAAGAAATGGCTCAGGACCGAGGCTCCGGCCTTCGCCGGGAGATTCGAGAAGACGAAATCGTAGGGTCCGGCCTCGCGGCCGTCGCCGAGGAGCCCCCATTCGACGCGGGGGGCGGGGCGCGCCTCTCGGGTTTCCCCCGTTCGGGGCTCCGTCCAGGCGGCGACGCCGCGAAGCTTATTCGCGAGGCGGTTGCGCTCGGCGAAGGCGACGGCGAGACTGTCCCTATCCCTGAGCGTCACCTCGGCCCCGGGAAAGGCCTTCGCGGCGCACAGTCCTATGACCCCCACTCCGCAGCCCTCGTCCAGCATCCTGCGCGCCGAGGCGAGGACCGGATCGCGGGCCACGGTCTTTAGGAGGAGCCGCGTCCCGAGGTCGATATCGAAAGAGGAGAAGAGGGCATGGGAGAGGTCGAAGCGGAGCTCGGCTCCGTTGAACTTGAATTCGACGTTCTTGTTGACGTAGCTGTCGAGATCGGTCACAAGGCTAAGGATAGCAAAAAACCGGGAAAGAGATAAGAAACGCGGCGAGATCGCGAGGATACTGGTGGACCCGGGAAAGCCCGGCCGATGCCCGACCGTCAGGCGTTCACGGTCTCCGAGGATTCTTCCTTTCCGGCGGCGAGGAAGCTGATCTCCTCCGCATTGAAGATAAGATCGATGTCGAGGATGATGATGAAGAGATCATCCTTCTTCCCGACGCCCTTGATGAACTCGGCCGCGAGGCGGGTGCCGAATCGAGGCGCGGGCTCTATCGCCTTCTCGTCGATCTCCACCACCTCGTGGACGGCATCGGCCAATGCGCCGACGATGACATTGCCGTCCCGGCCCTCGACCTCCATCACGATGATGCTCGTGTCCTTGGTGACGGGCGTCTCGGGCAGGCCGAACTTCAGCCTCAGGTCGATGACCGGCACGCCGGCCCCGCGAAGATTGATGATCCCCTTCATGAAGTCCGCCGTACGCGGGAGCCTCGTGATCTTCGTGTGCTCCAGGACCTCGCGCACCTTGGCCACGCTGATGGCATATTGTTCGTCGTCCAGGGTAAAAGTCAAATACTGATTGGCATTCGAGGCTTCCATCTGATCCTCCGTTATCCTTATTGTAGGTTCAGAGACCGCGTCAGTCAAATGCCCGAGTCTCGCGATAACCTGTAACCTCATTGTTCGCGGCGACGCCGCCGACGCCGCGAAGGGCCAGAGCCGCGTTCCTCCTCAATGCGCCGATCGCAATCCATCGCATGCCGAGGACCGTTCCCTTGAGAGCCGCTCCGATCTCCGCATCGGAGGCCGAGACGAGCCAGGCCGCCGGCAAGCCGGGTCCCAAGAGCCCCCGACTTGTGCTTGCGGACGCGTCGGGCTTGAACCGGGGACAAGCCTCCTGGCAGGCGTCGCATCCGTAGAGCCTTTCCCCCCAAGCGGCTTCGATATCGGGCGGCAAGGTCCCGGGGATCGAGCTCCAATGCTGGAGGCATCGCTCGCGCGCGAAGGCGCCCCCCGCGTCGAGCGCGCCCGTGGGGCAGGCTGCCACGCAGGCTCCGCATCCCTCGCATTCGGCATCCGGCGTCCAGGTCGAGGCGGCGATCGGCTCAGCTTCGCGAATCGGCGACAGCGAAACGCCGGCCGGCGGCAAAAGCGCCCCGAGCACGACGGCGCTTCCGCGCTTCGGGACCATGACGAGGCCGTTGCGGCCCGGCGTACCGATGCCCGCTTCTATGGCGAGACGCTTCTCGGGGAGACGCGAGTTGACGAAATATCGCCATTCGCCGGCCGGCCCCGGATCCTCGCCTACCGACCGAAGGCCCTCGCGGATCAGGGCCGCGGCCTTCTTGAGCCGGGCTCCGAGCTCCGCGTACCAATCCGCCCGGGCGAAGCGGGCCAGGCGCGCCAATGGACCCGGAAAGGCCTCGAAGGGAGGGAACGAAGCCCCGGACGGCGCCGCGTCGGGGCCCTCTCCGTAGGCGAGGGCGGCGACGACCGCGCAGCCTGCCTCGTCGGTGCCCAGGCGCTCCCGAAGGGAGGCCGGCATGCCGGAGCAGACTTCTCGGAGCGCGGCTCCGCATACCACGCCATGAGTCTCAAGGCCGGCCGCCCGGAAGGAATCGTCCAGGATCGCGGAGATCATCCCTAACGCGCCAGCTGGGCGTCCTTCCTCGCTTTTTCGATCTTCTGCATCTTGCGGTAGTACTCGGTCTGCTTCTCGATCTCGGTCACGTCCATCGACACGATCTTGTTCTCCACGAGGCGGACCTTATTGTTCTCGAGGAGCTTGTGCAGCACGAGCGTGCCCTCGTTCATCGGGAGGCCCACCATTCCGATCAGCTCCTTCGGACCGAAGTCGAAGCTGTAGGAGGCGCCCGCCTTTATGGTCACGCGGTTCTTCTCGAGCTGGATGAGGAGGGCGTCGTAGAGCCGTCCCAGCGGGTCGGTCAGGAGGGTATTCGCGAGCTGCTTGTAGATGAACCAGATGCGCTCGGCGAGGAGGGTGGTGAGCCTGGTCACGATCTGCGGCTGCGTCGAGACCATGCGCTCGAAATTGGCTTTGTTGACGGCGAGGAGATAGGCGTCCTCGAACGCGACCGCGTTGGCGGAGCGCGGCTTATTCTCGAGGAGGGCCATCTCGCCGAAGATGTCGCCTACCTTGAGCACCGCGAGGAGGACCTCGTTGTTGTCGACTATCTTCGTGATCTTCACCGAGCCCTTCTGGATGATGTAGAGCTCCGAGCCCGGCATGCCTTCGGAGAAGATCATGGTATCCTTGGGATAGAAGCGGTTGAACTCCTCCGTCGAGCCGTCGAGGTAGACTGCCTTGGAGTAGGGCTTGATCTTGGCCAGCCTCTCCTTCGCCACATCGACATGAGCGCCGTGGGGGCAATGCTTGAGGTATTGGTAGTATGCGTAAAAGGCCTGGTTGTAAAGACTCTGCTTGGCGTAGTACTCGGCCACGCGGAAGAGGTGCGAGGGATCGGCCTCCGCCGTGCTCTTGAGCGTCAGGCGGGTGAGCGCCTCGTCGAGATAGCGCATGCGCTTCGAGAAGGCCATGATTATCTTCATGGCGACGGGGGTGTTCTTCTCGATCAGGGGGCCGTATTGGTCGCGATGGACGGATATAAGGGTGCAATCGCTCACCGCCTGGGCGGTCTCGATATGGCTGTGGTTGGACATGGTGGATACGACGCCGAAGGAGTCGCCGGGGCCGAGCACATTGCCCCCCTCTTCCTCGACGACTTCGACTTCCTTGGCGATGCGCACCTTGCCCGATCGTATGATGAAGAAGCGGTCGGCGTTCTGCTTCCCCTCCACGATGATATAGGAGTCCTTCTTGAAGTTGACGAATGAGAGCTGGAGCGGACTATCCATCGTGTTTCCTGACCGTTCCTCGGTGGCCGACTTGGGCTAAGTATAGAATCGGCCTCTATCAGCTGTCAATTGAAGGTTCCGTTACGAAATCGCTCAGAAGTAAGATATCGCTTCGCGGACGATTCTCAAAAAACGGCGCCTCCCGGCGGACTATCCGGCACGAAGTCGCTTTTCATGCGGCGTCTCGTTGTTCTGCAAGCAATTATGGCAAGGGAAATCTCGACGTAAGCCTGAGGACGCCCTCTTTGACGCCGGCGACGACCTTGGATTCGCCCTTGGACTTGAGGACTTCCATTATATAGCCCGCGATTTCCTCCATCTCCGCGGTTCCCATGCCTCGAGTCGTCAGGGCGGGAGTGCCGACCCTGATGCCCGAAGTGACGAAGGGGCTCTTTTGGTCGAAGGGTATGCCGTTCTTGTTGACCGTGATGCTGGCTTCGTCCAGCCATTTCTCGGCATCCTTGCCCGTGATGCCGAGAGCGCAGAGGTCGACGAGCATGAGGTGGTTGTCGGTTCCTCCGGAGACGATGCGAGCGCCGCCCGCCTTGAGGGCGGCGGCCATGGCCTTGGCGTTCTCGACCACGTTCCGCATATAGACCTTGAAGTCGGGGGCTTGTGCCTCTTTGAGGGCGACCGCCTTCGCGGCGATGATGTGCATGAGGGGCCCGCCCTGAATGCCCGGCATGACCGAGCCGTCGATCAGCTCCGACCAGAGCTTGGGCCTGTCTCCTTTCGGCGTCATGGCGCCGAGCGTGTTATCGGAGTCGGCTCCGACGAGGATCATCCCGCCTCGGGGGCCGCGAAGCGTCTTATGTGTCGTGGTCGTCGTGAAATGGGCGAGCTTGATGGGACTCGGGTGGAGGCCGACCGCGACGAGACCGGCGATATGGGCCATGTCCACCATGAGGAAGGCGCCGACTTCGTCGGCGACCTCCCGGAATCGCCGGAAGTCGATGATGCGCGAATAGGCCGAGGCGCCCGCGACGATGATCTTCGGCCTGGACTCGCGGGCTACGCGCGCCAGCTCCTCGTAATCGATCGTCTCCGTGTCCTTGCTCACGCCGTAGCTTACGACATTGTACATCCTGCCCGAGAAGGACACGGGGGAGCCGTGGGTGAGATGGCCTCCGTGCGACAGATTCATCCCGAGGATGGTGTCGCCCGGCTTGATCGTCGCGAAATAGACGCCCATGTTGGCCTGGCTTCCCGAGTGAGGCTGCACGTTCGCGTGGTCGGAGCCGAAAAGCGCCTTCGCGCGCTCGCGGGCCAGGTTCTCGGCGAGGTCGACGAACTCGCAGCCGCCGTAGTAGCGCTTGCCGGGATAACCCTCGGCGTACTTGTTCGTGAGGACGGATCCCGCGGCCTCCATCACCGCGCGCGAGGCGTAGTTCTCGCTGGCGATGAGCTCGAGATTGTCGCGCTGCCGCGCGGTTTCCAGCCGCATCGCCTCGAAGAGCTCGGGATCTTTCTGCTGAATCAGGGACATGGGGGCCTCCTGTCGCGCGCTGCCGGGCCGGAAGATGGGGCATAATACTTGAAAGGAGGATTCATCTCAATACCGAGCGCCTCACTTGCCGGCCTTGTCGCCCTCGCCGCCCCCGTCGGGACCCGCTTCGGCCGCGCGAACCACCGATATCTCCAGCCGCATCGGAGCCTTGCCGTTGGCATCGAGTCCGAGGGGGAAGAAGAGGACTGTCTCGCCGTAGTCGACCGAGAGCGACTCGATAGTCGTATGATAGGAAAGTCCGCCCTCGGGGGGCTTGACCCAGACCTGCCCCTGCGCGATGAGGGTGACGCCCTTGCCGTCGTCCCTGTCGAAAGGCGTGATCTGGACGATGACCGCGACGTTGGACCCGACCAGCTTGAAGGGCGCCGGCGTCCCGGGCACCGTATACTTGGAGCTTTCGGCTTCCCACGGCTGGCCTTTATCCTGCCCGCTCGCGGGCGCCGTCCCGAGGCTCGAGGTCGCCGCGTTCGAGTCCGGGACCGCCGCGGGCACGATGGCGGTGACGCGGACGATGAGGGCCTTGTCCTTCAGCGCATCGGGGATGTCCTGGGCGAGAAGGGCGAGGGGACTGGCGGCCAGGCCGGCGGTCACCAGGAATGCCAGGGCTAGTCTCAAGGCGAGCTACCTCCCACCGTCGTCCCCCGCAGAACCTGGCCCGAGCGCATGATGACCGGCTTGCCCGCGCTGCCGAAGGTGGTCTCGTTCGGAAGCTTGATGGTCAGGGTGACTTGACCGCCCTGCGCGTCGAGATAGCGCAAGAGCTCGTCCATGCTCGCGGGCTGGGCCCGCGCCTGGGAGGATGGGGGAGCTATCTCGCCCGAGGCCACCGCTTGGATCGCGGTGCCCTTGCTCGGCCTGAGCGCCAGGAGAGCGGTCGTCCCGCCGAGGAGTAAGACGAGGAGGGCCGCCGCCGCGGCGAGGGGCAGGGGGAGGCTGACCGAGCGCCGCCAGGATTTCCTCGGAGCCTCGTTGTCGGACCTTCCGCCGGCGTCGCGCCGCGGCATTCCTCGTTCCCCGGGCTCGGGCTGGCCCTCCAGGAGGGCCTCGAGCCTCGCGCGCCCTCGAGCAAGGGACGCGGCCTCGTCGGCGGCGAACTCGGCCCTGAGCCTATCGCCGAGGGCGGAGTAGCTCGCGGCAAGGGATGCGCATTTCGCGCAGGACCCCAAATGCTCCTCGAGGCGCTCGCGCCAGGGACTGGGCACCTCGCCATCGACATAGGCTGAGACGAGATCGCGGTCAGGACACATCCTTGGAACCCTCCCGAAGCTTATTGTACAAAGCCTCGCGCGCGCGGAAGGCGCGAACCTTCACGTTGCCCTCGCTGATCCCGAGCGCGCGCCCAATCTCTTTATAGCTTAAGCCGCCGTACTCCTTGAGGACGAGGACCGCCTTGAGCCCTTCGGGCAGGGACTCCAGCCCCCGCTTGAGCTCCTCCGAGGACTCCGTCCTCAGCACTACCTCGTCCGCCCCACCAGAGCTGTCTCTCTCGCCCCGCCACCAGCGCTCGTAGGCCTTGGCCTCTCGACCCTTGCGCTTCGCATAATTCAGGGCCCCGTTCTTGGCGACCCTGATGAGCCAGAATTTCGCGTCGTCCATTGTCGGGAAGGGAATTCGCTTCTCGACGAGACGGGCGAAGGCATCGTGGACTATGTCCTCCGCCGCCTCGGAGCTGCCGGCGATCCGCGCGGCTATTCGGAGGAGGAGGGGGGCGGCCGCGTCGTACAGGCGGCGCAAGTCCTCGGGACCCGGTGGCCCGCTACTTGAAAACAATCCCGTATCCTCCGGGTTACGACCGGGCCCGACCGAAGCTCATTCGAGTCTCCACATCGTGCCTTCGGGCCCATCCTCGAGCAGGACGCCCTTGGCTTTGAGCTCCGCCCTGATCGCGTCAGCGCGACCCCAATCCTTCGCCTTCTTCGCTGCGCCGCGCTCGGCCACGAGGGCGTCGACCTCTGCGGCCAGGGCTCCGTCGACGGCCGCGACCTCCGCGCGCCGCGACTCCGCGAGGCCCAGGCCGAGCACTTCGTCCATCCGATACGCCGTCGACAGGGCCTCCGCCGGAGGGACCTCGCCGTCCCGCACCAGACCCCAAAGCTCCGCGAGCGCACGGGGGGTGGCCAAGTCCTGGCAGAGATGACTCCCGAAGGCGTCCATATAAATGGAAGCTTTCGGGCCGGTCGAAGAAGGCAGGGGCCTCGCTCCGCTCTTCTCCTTCAGGGCTATTATACGCTCGACCAAGGATTTGCGCGACGAGCGGGCGGAATCGAGGGCCTCGAAAGAGAATTGGAGCTGCGATCGATAATGGGCTCCCAGGAGGAAGTATCGATAATCGAGGGGGTCGTAGCCGGCGTCTACGAGACTCTGCAGGGTGAGGAAGTCGCCCTTGGATTTCGCCATCTTCCCGCCTGCAATGACGAGGAACTCGTTATGAAGCCAATAATTGACCCATTTCCTGCCGGTGGCGCCCTCCGATTGGGCAATCTCGTTCGTGTGATGGACCGGGATGTGATCGATGCCTCCGGCGTGGATATCGAACTGCTCGCCCAGGTATTTCATGCTCATGGCCGAGCACTCGATGTGCCAGCCCGGATAGCCGCGGCCCCACGGGCTGTCCCATACCATGGCCTGGTTCTCGAACTTGGACTTGGTGAACCAGAGGGCGAAATCGGCGGGACTGCGCTTGTTCGGGTCCACCTCGATGCGGGCTCCGGCCTTCAGATCCTCGAGCTTGAGAAGGGCGAGGCCGCCGTAATTCGGGAACTTGCTGACGTCGTAGTAGAGATTGCCGCCCGCCTGGTAGGTCAGCCCCTTGGCCTCGATCCGACGGATGAGCTCGATCATGTCGGGGACATGGTCGGTGGCCTTGCAGACCACGCTCGGGCGCAGGACCCTGAGGCGCGCGGTATCGTTGAAGAATGCCTCGGTGTAGAAGGCGGCGACCTCCAGGACGCTCTTGCCCCTCTCCTTGGCGCTCTTCACCATCTTATCCTCGCCCGACTCGGCGGCGTCATCGCCCGAGAGGTGGCCGACGTCGGTGATATTCATGACGTGTTTCACCTCGTAGCCGAGGAAGCGGAGGGCCCGGACGAGGATGTCGTCGAACACGTAGGCCCTGAGATTGCCGATATGCGCGTAGTTGTAGACCGTGGGACCGCAGCCGTAGAAGCCGACCATGCCGGGCCGTATCGGCTTGAACTCCTGGAGCTCGCGGCCGAGGGTGTTGTACAGACGAAGCGCGGGCATGGACTGCCTCCGGGTCGGCGAGTAGTATCGAGTCATGCCCACACTACGGGAGTTCCTGCAAAAAATCAATATAAGGGCCGAGCTCGCGTGGGAGGAGCCCATGTCCCGCCATACGACCTTCGGGATCGGCGGCCCCGCCGAGGCCTTCGCGCGCCCGGAGGACGCCGCATCCGCCTCGGCTCTGGCTCTGGCCGCCGCAGCCGAGGGCATCCCTTGCTTCATCCTGGGCGGCGGCGCCAACATTCTCGTCGGGGACCGGGGGATGCGCGGCATCGTCATGGATACTTCGCGCCTCGCCTCGACGCGTCTCGAATCGGGTCTCCTCGTCGCCGGGGCGGGGCTGCCGATGGATACGCTCTGCCTGGGAGCCCTGGCGAGGGGCCTGGGCGGCCTCGAGGACTTCGCCGGCATGCCGGGCTCCGTCGGCGGCGCGGTCTTCATGAACGCGCGCTGCTACGGGGCCGAGATGTCCGAGGCGCTCGCCTGGGTGGCTTCGGTGGACGGCGGGGGCCGAGCCTCGCGTCGGCTCGTATCGGGAGCGGAGGGCGAAGCCCCCGCCTCGGACAAGGCTCGCGAGTGGTCCTACAAGCGCTCGCCCTACCAGGCGGGCGGCGCCTCGGCGGGAGAGTTCATAGTCGAGGCCGCCTTCAGGCTGAGGCCCGCCGACGACGTGGCCGCGGCGCGCGTCGCGCGCGTTATGCGCACTCGTCACGCCGACCGCGAGGCCAAAGGCCACTACCGCCTGCCTTCCGCCGGCTCGGTCTTCAAGAACGACCGATCGCTCGGGGCTCCCACGGGAGTCTTGCTCGACCGCCTCGGCCTGCGAGGGAGGCGGATAGGGGACGCCATGGTCTCGCCCTGGCACGCCAACATCTTCGTCAACGCGGGCAGCGCGACCGCGGCGGACATGAGGAGCCTCGTCGATTGCGCCAGGGCCGAGGCCAGGGCGAGTCTCGGGGTCGAGCTCGAGCCGGAAATACTGATGGTGGGAGCGTTCTGAGCTCTTCGCGTCCGCCCGGCCGGCCTACATGCCGATGTGCTTCATGAGCGCGTACACGACGAAGGCCGGCCAGAGCAGGGCCTTGATGAAGCCCAGGACGCCCGCTCCGAAGGTGGCGGCGTGGCCGATGAAGTAGACGGCCGCGCCGATGAAGGCGAGGCCGTAGACCCCGCTCGCCGCCCCGGCTGAAGCCGGATGGCCCCTGTACCTCCTGCCCGATGAATCGAGATCGTTGGCCATATGATCCTCCTTGCAGGAATATACAGTAACTTGCGGCGCGGCGATATCCGCCCTAGAATCAAGATAATGTCATTCGCCCTGCCCATCGCCGAGCCCGCGGGCATCCTCTCCGTCGTGCTCGTGATCATCGTGGCGGCTCCCTTCCTCGCCGAGAGAGCGCGTCTGCCCGGCATAGCGGGGCTCGCTCTCGCCGGGATCCTCGTCGGGCCCCACGTCCTGAACCTCATCGCGAAGGATTCGGCCGTGGAGTTCCTCGGCACCATAGGCCTCATGTACGTGTTCTTCGTCGCCGGGGCGGAGATCGACATCGCGCAACTTCGGCGCGAGAGGAACTCAGGCCTCGTGTTCTACGCCTTCACCTTCGGCCTGCCCTTTGCCGTGGGCCTCGCCACGGGATCCTTCCTCCTCGGGATGGCGGCCCCTTCGGCGATCCTCTTCGGTTGCGTGTTCTCCTCCTATGCCCTCGTGCCCTATCCCATCGTCTCGAGGCTCGGCCTGGCCCATCAGCGCTCCGTGGTCGCGGCGGTGAGCGCCGTCATCCTCACCGATATTACGACGATGGGCATCCTCGCCGCGGTCGCCCGCGTCACGCAGGGGGGCGGCGACCGGCTCGCCTGGGCGAAGATGCTCGGCTCGATCCTCGTCTGGGCCCTGCTCTCGGCGCTGCTGATACCCAGGGCGGCGGAGCTCTTCTTCCGGAAGGCGAAGCCCGACGGGACCATCGAGTTCGTGTTCGTGATCGCCCTGGTCTACATCTGCGCCTTCGCCTCCCGCCTCGCCGGCCTCGAGCCGGTGATCGGCGCCTTCGTCGCGGGCCTCCTCCTCAACCGCTTCATCCCCGAGTCGGGCGTCCTCATGAACCGCGTCAAGTTCGCCGGGGACGCCCTATTCGTGCCATTCTTCATGGTGTACATCGGCGTGCTCGCCGATCCGGTCGCAGCGCTCGGCAGCCTCGGCGCCCTCGCGGGGGCCCTCGCCATGGTCGCCCTCAACCTCGCATCGAAGTGGATCGCGTCGAGCGGGGCGGGACTCCTCCTGGGCTATTCGAAGACAGAGCGGCGCATGCTCTTCGGTTTGTCGGTCAACCACGCGGCCGTGGTTCTCGCGGCCGCCCTCGTCGGCTACAAGCTCGGGCTATTCAGCCAAGCGGTATTGACCTGGGCGATCTTCCTCATACTAGCGAGCTGCTTCGTCGGCGCCCTGGCGACGCAGGGCGCGGGAAAGCGCCTCGCGGCCGGCTGCGAGGACAGGCAGAGGCCCTCCGACGGGACCCTCGAGCGCATCCTCGTCGCCATATCCAGACCGTCCTCGATACGCGATCTCCTCGCGCTCGCCTTTCTCCTCCGGACCAAGCGGAGCGAGGAGCCCATATACCCGGTGGCCGTCGTTCCCGAGTCCGCCAACACGAGGCTCGAGATCGCCAAGGCCGAGAACAGCCTCGCGCAGGCCGTCGTCCAGGGCGTATCGGCCGGCGTCCCCGTCGTCCCCGCGACGCGCGTCGGCGTCAACGTCGCAGAGGGGATCATGCAGGCCGCGCTGGAGAACCGGGCCGAAGTCATCATAGTGGGTTGGAACAAGGCGCCGAAGCTGTCGCAAGCCTTCTTCGGCAGTGTCATCGACCAGGTCATCGGCGAGGCGCCGGAGCTCGTGGTCGTCGCCAGGATAGCGGGCCCGCTGAACAGCCTCGCTCAGGTCAGCCTCCTCCTGCCGCCCCTCGTGGAGCGCCATCCCGGCTTCCGCCGCGGATTGGCCTACCTGGCCAACCTCGTCTCGCAGACCGGGGCCAGGCTGGTCGTCTACGCCCAGAGGCCCGACGGCGCCGCGGTCGACGCCGCCATCGGCCCCCTGCGCACGCGGCTTCGCGCGCAGATCGTCGAGATCGAATCCTGGAAGTCCTTCGACCAAGCCCCGGGCCCGCAGGGTCCGGGAGGCCAAGCCTTCGCGCTCTTCAGTGCGCGGCCCGGGGAGGCCGCCTGGCATCCGGCCGTCGAGAAGCTGCCGCACAGGATCGGGGAAGAGAGACCAGGCCTGAGCCTCCTCCTCTTTTACCTGCCGGCCGGCGAGAAGCCGGCCGAGGAGGGCGCGGCGCGCCTCCCGGATCGGGCGGGCGACATCTTCGAGCGCGCCCTGGCCGCGGGCAGAGTGAAGCCGGCGATGGAAGAGACCTCAATCAACGATGCGATCCGCGAGCTGCTGCGCGTGGATTTCGACTCCGACCGGAGGACCCTGGCGCGGCTCTCCGCCCTCTTCACCGGCATCGCCCAGAGACAGCCCATCGAGCTCGAGCCCGGCATCCTCCTTCTCCACGCCCATGTCGAAGAGGCGAAGGAAGCCCTCGTCTACTTCGGCGCTCGCCCCGAGGGACTCCGGCTTCTTTCCCTCGACGCGCCGGCCCGCCTCGTCGTCGTGCTCTGCGCGCCCGCATCCCAGAGCCCGGAGGAGCACCTCAAGACCCTCGGCGAGATCGCGAGGCTGCTCAAGGGAGGCCGCGTAGCCGAGCGGCTCGGTCTCGGCCGGGGGCTCGGGGAGGACGCTATTGCGTCGAGGCCGGGGCCGCTTGGTTCCTGATCAGGATGAACTCGACGCGCCGGTTCTTCCAGCGGTTTTGGGCATCCTTGAAGTCGACGACGGGCTCGCTGGAGCCCATTCCCTTGGTGCTCAGGCGGCGCTGATCCACGCCGTTGTCGCCCAGGAGCTTCTTCACGAGCTCGGCGCGACCGGTCGAGAGGGGAATGAGCTCCTTCGCCTCCTCGTTCGCGATCGCGGTCGCCCCGTAGCCGGCGATCTTGCCTTCGCTGTTCGCGTGGCCCTCGATCAGGATCTGGTAATCCTTGAATTTGTTGAGGATCTGGGCGATGCGCTTGATCACCTTCGCGTTGTTCGCGATCGTGTCCGCGTCGAGGCCGTCGAAGTCGGCGCCGTTGGCCCTGAAGACGATGGAGGGCACCTTGATCTTGAGCCTGTCGCCGTCGCGGATCACGAGAACGTCGACGGAGATCGCGCCTTCGACCTTGCTGGAATTGCCCAGCACGTCGGTGACGGTGAATACGAAGGGATAATCGGTCGCTGACTCGACCAGCTCGCCCTTGTCGGAGCGGCCGTCCCAGGTGATGGTCTTCGCCGGCTCTCCGGTGCCGCTCCAGGACTTGAACAGCCGATCCGCCGGCTTGGAGTCCGGGGCGGCTCCCTCCACCACGGCCACCTCGTGGACCTCGAAGCTCCACTGGGCAATTTCGGCTACGCTCGAGACGTCGAGGCCGATCGTCAGGTCGCTGTTGCTGCTGTCGTTATCGGGGCTGAAGGGGTCGGGAGTCAGGCTCACCTGGGCCTTCGGGGGCGCCGTGTCCACGAGGATCTTGCCCGTGCGCGCCTCGGCGTGATCGCCTTTGACGTAATCGACGGAGAAGAAGCCGGTGTAATAGCCGTCGACCACGGCGCCCGAGGAATCGCGGCCGTCCCACACGATCTTGTTGGGGACGTCGTTGCCCTTGCCCCCGTAGACGCTCCTCTCGACGCCGTCCTTGTCGACCACGGCGAAATGCCAGGTATCGATGCCTTCGCGGAGCTTGACGATGAGGTTGAAGGTCTCTGTATCCTTGTAGCCGCTGCCGTTGGGCGAAATGCCCTGCTCGGAGGCCGTGACGAAGACCTGGACCTGGCGCTGGTCGACGACGATCGAGGGCACCGAACCCGAGCCCTTGTTGCCCGCCGCGTCCGTGGAGGTGACCTCGTAGCGGTAGGATCCGTCGGGCACCTTGTTTCCCGCATCGTCCGTGCCGTCCCAGACGAAATCGGAGGCCTGGCCCTTCCAGCTCCAGGTCCTGACCTGCTTGCCGTCGGAACCGGTCAGGAGCCCGGTCCAGTCGTCGCCCGGCACGGATTTCTGCGAGAAGCGGACCATGCGAAGCCTGCTTCCCTCCGTGGGGGAGAAGAGGAGGGGCGAGGCGCTGACGCTTATCGAAGGGGCGACCGTGCGGAGGAGGATGCCGGGCGTCGCCGAGTCGGCGGCGTCTCCGTTCAGGTAGGAGACCGCGAGGCGGGCGGCGTAGCGGCCGTCGGGGGCCCTGGCCTTGGCGTCGGTGGCGCCGTCCCAGACGAAGGTGGCCGGCACGCCCTTGTTGTCCTTCCATGAGCGGAGGGCCGGGCCCGTCGGCGTCCCCGATGCGTCGAGGGCGACGATGGAGAGTTCGTAGGACCTGACCCTGTCGTTGGACTGCACCTGCGCCGTGAGCGTGAGCCTGTCCTTGGCGCTGCCTGGGAGAGGACTGAAGGCTTTGAGGTCGGCTATCAGCCGCACCGCCTTCTTGGCCGTGTCGACCGAGACCGAGACGGGGTCCGACGCGAACGTGTTGCTTGCGGCGTCGACGGCCTTGAGCCTATAGGAATAGACTCCGTCGGGCACCGGCTTGCCGGCGTCGTCTGTGCCGTCCCATTCGACGTCGGGATCGGGAAGGGGCGAGAAGGAGTAGGTCCTTACGACCTTGCCGTCGGGCCCCGAGACCTCGCCGCTCCACTTGGCGTCCTTGACACCCTTTTCCTCGAAGTGGACGCTGTTCTGCCCCTGGGAGCCGGCCGGGTTGAAGGCCGGCCTGTCCGCGCTCACCTTTCCCGACGGCGGCGTGACATCGAGCACGAAGTTAGGCGAATTCACGACGGGACTGTAGCCGTTGACGTAGGTCACCGAGAGCTGCGCCTGATACTGACCTTCGGGCAGGACCTTCAGGGAGACCTGATCCCGGCCGTCGAAGGCCACACGGTCCTTGAGGGAGGCGCCGTCCTGGCCCGCCTGGGACCAGACCTCGCGCTTTGCCTTGTCGAGGACCGAGAGCTTCCAGCCCACGATGCCCGTCTTGACCGGAACGCTGGGGAAGAGGTTGACGTCGCTCTTCTGGTTGGCGCCGCCGGGGCTGAAGGCCGCCAGGTCGATCACGAGACCGACCGGCGGCTGCTGGGTGTCGACGACTATGTTGTCGAAGCGCTTCGATGTGGAATTGCGCGCCCTGTCGATCGAGGAGATCGAGAAGGAGTAGACTCCGTCGGGAACTACCTTTCCGTCGTCGCCCTTGCCGTCCCAGATCCAATCCGAGGGGGCCGCATTCTCGAACTTCAGGGTCCTGACAGCCTTCCCGGACGCTTCCGCGACCTGGGCCGTCCAGAGATCCTCGACCGAGCCCGTCAGCTTGATTAGGAGCGTGTTCTTGTTCCCGCCGCCGTCGGGGCTGAAGATCGGGGGATTTTCCGGCACCGCGATCTCCACCGCAGGCGGGGTGATCTTCACGACTATGGGGAAGGGCCCGACGCTCCCTCGATTGCCGTTGTCGTCCACGGCCTCGATCGTGGCGGAATACGAGCCGTCAGGCGCGACGATCCCCGCATCGGTAACGCCGTTCCAGACGAGCTTATCGGGTATGGGCACGCCCTTCTTCACGTAGGTCAGGCGATCCATCAGGCCCTTGAAGCCCTGGGTCTCGGGTCTGGATTCCTTATTGGAGATCTTCCGCACGACCTCGCCCTTGTCGTTCGCTATGCTGAGGGTCCAGCCCACGACGTAGCGCCGGTCGGTGATCTTGACGGGAATTTCCAGCTTATCCTGGATCCCGGAGTTGTTGGGCGATATGTACGCAGGCCCCCACTTCGAGGCCGGGAAGGACGCGACGATCTTGGGGGGGGTATTCCCGACGACGCCGAGCGGGAGCGTGGCGCTCCCTCCCAGGGCCCAGACGCCGCCGTAGAGCGGCGCGGCCGCAAGGGCCGGCTGGATGTCCGACTGGTCCCAGCCCTGCTTGGCGAGATAGGAGCCTTCGGAGGCGCGCCTGAGCGGTATGTCGGCCGTCAGCCCGAAGGCGGGCATGAGGCTCCTGTTCGTACCTTGGCTGAGTTCGCGCAGGTCCTGATCCCAATTCGCCCGGAAGGTGACGATGCCCCGGTAGGAGACGCCGGTGGACAGGCCGAAGCCGAAATCCTGGAAGCCCGGGAAGGAGACGTCCGCGCCGACCGCGATCCTCCAGTCGGCGGTCCGCACGATGTTGGCGCGTATGCCGGTCGAGAAGGCGAAGGGATCGACCTCGTCGCTGTAGGACTTGCCGATGCCGGAGAGCACGGCGCCCCAGCGCAGATCCTTGAAGGCGCCGTGATCGCCGAGCAGGTCCATGACGCCCAGGTCGAGGCCGGCTCCCCAACCCTGGTCGCCGAGGGTCAGGTCGACGGCGCCGCCGACGAAGAAGTTGGGATAAAGATCCTTGGATATGCCGCCGCGGAGACTCCCGACCGAGCCGTAGGGAAGGTCCGTCATCGTCGAGGGCGTGCTTACGAACTCGGCGGAGGCGCTCCAGACCGCATAGGGCTTCGGAACGGTCAGGCCGAGGGAGCCCGCGCCCCCGAAGCCCTGGGAGGGGCCGGAGGACTCCGCCCCGAAATCCGTGAGAGCGGTGAAGCCCGCGTCCAGCACGACGCGCTGCTGGGCCGCCGATGCGGCCGGGTTCTCCCGGTCGGCCCAAGGCGCGTCGAGCGCCGTCACCGAGGGACCGTAGCCGAGGGCCTGGGCGGATCCGAGGATGGGGAAGAGCGCGACGCCGGGAGGCGGATTATACGCGAAAGCCGTGGCCGCCCACATCGCCAGGAAAAGCGCGATCGCGGAAGCTGTCTTTCGGTGCTGCGCCATCATTCCCTCCTTGAGAACCTTTTGGACCGTGAGAAGGACACCATAAAAATAGCGCCGATGCGCGTTAGCGACTACTAGCCCGGCGATTTTCACTGATAAATGATGAGCCGCGGCGCGGGGTCCAGGGCGAGGACTTCGGCGGGCAGGAGGAGGGGATCATCGTAACCGGCGCCCTCGATATCGGTTTTAAAGAACAGCTTGAAGCCTTTCAGAGGCATATTGGCGGCCTTCGCGTTGGACGAATAGCTCCAGCGCTTGAGCGCGGGCGGCCCGAATCCGTCGGCGGTGTGGATGAGGAGGACGCCGTCGTAGTCGGCCCTCACCTTCTCCCTCTCGGCGATCATCCTCCCCTGGAACTGGTGGACGATGAGCATCTTCACCCCCGGTATCCCCTCGGCGCCCATGTAATCGCTCATCGTCTCCTCGGCGGCGTTGATCTCGTCGGCGCTCACCCCGCCGATCACTTTCATGGGGGATTCGGTCCTCCACTCGGGATCGAGGGCGATATGGACGTTGGGATACTTGAGCCAGGGCAGAAGCTTGGTCATCGCGTCGGCGACCGGGTACTTCCCTATCTGGTGGTCGACGAAGACGAGCCAGCCTCTCTGCCGCGCGAAATCGATATAATCGAGGACGACCGAATCCTTGAGGTAGCCGATCTCGCCGCCGGGCCAGCAGGTGCCGTAGATCAGATAGAAGGCGGGTACGACGCCCTCGGACCCGTTCTGGGCCCCGTAGAGCTTCGCGTAGCCTTCGAGGATCTCGGCGAGCTCCTCCTTCGGGTACTCCCCCAGGATGCCCATGCGGCGCGAATCGGGCTTACCGTAAAAGGCGAGGATCAGATTATTCGCGAGCGCGGGGATGAGAGAGGCGCGGTCGGCCGCCGCCGCTCCGTTCGCGGAGGATGCGACCAGGTCGAAGCCTCGGGGCCTAGCGTCGAGCCACTCCTCGGGCGAGAAGAGGGCCGGGAACCAGCGGCTGCGCCGTCCGATCGAGTAGGAATCGATCCGCCCCCCTCCCCGGGGCGCAGGGTAGAGCGCGAGGGTGGCCTCGCCGGCCGGCCCCGAGCCTCGAGGCGGCGAAGGCGCGGATACCTGGTTCTCGGGATGCGGGCCCAGGGTCGAGGCGCCGAGCGCCAGGGCTCCCGAGGCTACACCGATGACCGCGAGGAGGACGGGATGGAACGAAAATCGGAAGGGTCGCATGACGAGACTCCAGTGTGCGCTGCTAGGTGTCGATTTCGAGTATCGGCGCGGCTCTCAAGGGACTGAAGTGCTCCGTCGCCTCGGCCGAGAATGATTAGGATGAAAAGAAGCTCGATCGCGGCCGCCCTGCTCCTGGCTTGCGCCTTCGTCGGCGCCGAGGCGGGAAGACCTCCGTTCGACGGCTTTCCCGAGAGCGCGGACATCAGGTCCGGATACTGGACCAGCTTCTTCTCCGCTCCCGAGCAGGAACTCCAGCGCCGCGGCCCCGCGATAGTGAGCAACGAGTACGGCTCCTTCAGGCTCTCTGTCATGAGGTCGGGAGGCTATTTCTACGTCTTGGTCACCGCCCTCGAGGCAGCGTCGCCGAGCAAGTCGGCGCCGCAGCGCGCGGGGGCCGCAGCCTCGGGGAAGGCGATCCCACTGTATACCCGGGGAAGCTGGATACTCAAGCGCTCGTCGCCCGACGGCGCGCCGATCCAGGCCAAGGTGTTCCTGCGCAGCGATCCCGGCACCTTCATCCGGATTTATCCCGACGGCGACCGCAGCAAGCTCGATCTCGTCGTATACGGAGGCGTGCTCAACCGCGAGGTGCCACTTCCGGTTCCCTTCGAGCGCGCCTTCGCCTCCACGATGGCGGACATAGCCTCCTGGACCGACAAGCTCGTCGACTGGGGGCTCTTCTCGCCGAGTCCCGGCGCGTATCGCGATGTCCTCTCCTTCGTCGAGGAGACCAGACGCCGCATCCCCTCCCTGCGCTACGGCGACGACGGGGCTCTCGACGCCGAGGGCAGACCCGTCTATATCGCGTCCGGCGCGCCGCAGGCGCCGCCGGCGGGCCTCAATTGCTCGGGCTTCGCGGCCTGGGTGGCGGACGGTTTCTATCGCCCGCTGACCGGCCGACTCCTCGATCCGAAGGCGCTCGCCGCAAGGCACGTAGAGGCCCGCGCGACCCCGGCGGCCGCGCGCTACGAGACGGACCTCGACCCCTTCTTCGGTCTCGACTGGACTCGCAACATCGCCCTGGCCCTCCTCGACGCGCGATACCCGTCGCGGCCCCACGGCCTCTCGGAGGCCGACGTGCGGATCGCCGCCTTCGCCCTGGTAGCCCCCGCCGACGTCCTCGACGCCGCGCCCTCCGGCTCCCCGAGCCCGGATACGCGGGCGACGGTCAACGGAAACCCGGCCTACCTGGACTACCCGGCCTATCAGCTCGACCTCGGCTACGAAACCGTCGGACTGAAGGCCCTCCTCTACGTCCTCGCCGTCCGAGAGCCGGGCTGCATCTACCTGGCGAGCCTGTCGCGCAAGTCGGGCGGGGCCATCCCCGGGCTCTCCCGGCACTACCATGTCGCCGTCCTAGCTCCGTATTTCGAGGAAGGCGGGGAGTTCAGGATCGCGGCCTTCGAGAGCGACGCGGAAACGAGCGTCGGAGCCATCATGGCGCGGGTTCCGAAGGACTTCGTCCACCTCGTCAGGATCAGGGCCGGGCGCGATTACGACCCGCCGGAATTCCCCGCGCGCTAGCCTACCTTGCATAGGGACGCCGGAGCGCGAGATACTGGGCCCCCATGCGAGTACTTTTCCTCGGATCCGGCACAAGCTACGGCGTGCCGGTCATCGGATGCGCCTGCCGAGTATGCAAGTCGGCGGACCCGCGCGATAGGCGATACAGGGCATCCATCCTCATCCGATCCGGAGATTCCTCGGTCGTGGTGGACGCGGGGCCCGAGTTTCGCCTCCAGGCCATCCGGGCCGGGATAGCCCGGCTCGACGCCCTCCTCCTCACCCACGCCCACGCCGATCATATCTCCGGCCTCGACGACGTGCGGCCCCTGACCTCGGAAAGCGTCCTTCCGGTCTTCGGCAACGCCGAGACCCTGGCCGAGACCAGGGAGCGCTTCGCCTATATCTTCCGCGAGACCCAGGTCGGTGGAGGCAAGCCGAGAATCGAGCTCAAGCTCGCCGAAGGCCCGCTCAGTGCGGGGAGCCTCGGCCTCGTCCCGATCCCGGTGCGCCACGGCGAGCTGCCGATCCTCGGCTGGAGGACGGGAGGCTTCGCCTACATCACCGATTGCTCGGAGCTGCCCGATTCCTCCATGAGCCTCCTAGAGGGAGTGGAGGTCCTCGTGATCAACGGCCTGCGCCGAGAGCCCCACGCCACCCACTTCAGCCTCGAGCAGGGCATCGAAGCCGCGCGGCGCATCGGCGCGAAGCGGACTTGGCTCACCCACATGAACCACGAGTCCACCCACGCCGAGCTCGAGGAGTTCTGCGCGAAGGTCGGCGCCGACGTGGGGGCGCGACCCGCCTGGGACGGGCTCGAGCTGGAGGCCTGAGGCCCGGCCCCTTCTTTCCCCTCGACGCTTGCAACCGAAACGCGGGCCTCTCGATCTATACAAGGATCGCGTCTTGCGCGCAAATATCCCGAGAGGAGCGAAAATGTCCGTCTTCATAGAATCGGTCGGCGTCGACGTGCCCGAGCGCCGCATCTCCAACGTCGAGCTGGCCGGGATGGTGGATACCACCGACGATTGGATCCGATCCCACACGGGCATCGGCTCGCGGCACATCGCGGCCGACGGCGTCCTGACCAGCGACCTCGCCGCGGCGGCGGCCCGCAAGGCCCTGTCCAAGGCCGGCATCGCGGCCGGGGACCTGGATTTCATCGTGGTGGCGACGGCTACTCCGGACTACTTCGGATTCCCTTCCACGGCATGCATCGTGCAGGAGAAGCTGGGGGCCCTCGGATGCCCCGCCTTCGACCTCACGGCGGGCTGCACGGGCTTCGTCTACGCCCTCAACGTAGCCTCCAGCCTCCTCGAGGCCAATCGGAAGCGGCACGCCCTGGTCATCGGCGCGGAGACGCTCTCCAGGATCACGAATTGGGAGGACCGATCGACCTGCGTCCTCCTGGGCGACGGCGCGGGGGCCGCCGTCCTGACCCGCAGCGAGGGAGGGGACAGCCGGGTCGTGGTCAGCGTGCTCGGCGCCGATGGCACGGGGGCCGGGGACCTGCGCCTCCTCCAGTCGGAGCGCGCCACGACCTTCCACCCGTCCCTGCCCATCGTACCCCTGCTCGAGATGAACGGCCGCAAGGTCTACAATTTCGCGGTGCAGACGATTCCGGCCCTGGTCAATCGGCTCCTCGCCCTCTGCGGTCGGAAGCTCGAGGAATTCGCCTGGATCATCCCCCATCAGGCGAACGCGCGCATCATCCAGGCCGCGGCCAAGCGGCTCGGGGCTCCCGAGGAGCGCTTCTACCTAAACATCGAGGAATACGCCAATACTTCCTCGGCGAGCATACCGATAGCCCTCAACGAGATGAACGAGAAAGGCCTCCTCAAGCGAGGCGACCTCCTCATGCTCCTGGCCTTCGGATCGGGACTCACCTACGGCGGGGCCGTCCTGCGCTGGTAGGCGGTCGCCGCAAAAAAGCCGGCGCGGTCGGAAGTCGAATACCATGTTCGGCATACCGCATACCTTGCCGCTATGTCGATCTTCCTCTCGAGGCGGGATTCTCGTCGAGGGCGCCGCGGACAGCCTAGGCTTCGGGCAGCTCCCTGGCCACCGCGCCCGACACCGTCAGCGACATGGTGCGGAGGAAGGATTCCAGCTCCTCGCTCCAGGCGGCGTCGCGGGCGGCGCACAGGCCGATGACGCCCAGGCATCCGCGGGGCCCTTCCATCGGGACGAAGTGCCATTCCGATTCGGGATGGACATCGGTGAACCTGCCCGCGCTCCTCGGGCCCTCGAAGGATGCTCGGGCGGCTTCCCCGGCGACTGAGTCGAGGGGCTCCCATCCGTTCTCGGCCTCCGGCTTCAGGCCTTCTTCGCCCTCGCGCAGGATCACGAGGACCTCGGCGTCGAAGGCCTCCTTGATCGCGCGGACGCTCTCGCCGAGAATGGCCTTCAGGGTCCTGGCGCCGGCGAGGCTCGACGCGAGGGCGCTCAGGCGCGAGAGCCGGATCTCGCGCGCGGCCAGGAGGCGCTCGCTCGATCTCAGCCTGGCGGTCAGCCACCCCGAGCAGAGGGCGACGACGAAGTACAGGACGAGCATGAGGATATCTTCGGTCCTCGATATGTACATGGTGAAGCGCGGAGGTATGAAGAAGAAATCCCAGGCGATGGCCGACAGGAGGGCCGCGAGGAACACGGGCCATCTGTCGAGAAAGAGGGCCGAGATGCTGATCGCCGCGAGATAGGTGATAGCCGCCGCCCAGTAGCCCGCGTAGCCCGCCAGGGCCAGGTTGAGCCCGGTCACCCCGGCGATGACGAGTATGGCCGCTGTCAGCTGTCCGGCCGAATCCTCGAAGGGGACGGCCGGCCGCCTCGCGCCCCTCCTCCCGCCCGAGCCCCGCGGGGCGGCGATGGCGACGACGGGGAAATCGCCCTTCCCGGCCCTCAGGCGATCGACGAAGCCCCGGCCGAGGAGGTTCTTGCGGCCCAGGCCCGCGACTATCGCCGAGGCCCCGCGCGCTTCGGCGCGGCGGAGGATGCCGGCCGCGGCGTCTATGTCCGGCTCGACGGAAACCAGCGCGCCCAGACCGCGGGCCAGGCGCAGCGCCTCGGCCATCCTCTCCCCTTCCTCGGCCGAGGCCGCCGTACCGGTATCGATGGTCACGCACTCCAATGAGGCGCCCGACTCGCGGGCGAGGGCGTGCCCGGCGCGGATCAGGTCGGCGCCCGAGGCGTCGAAGCCCAAGGCGACGATTATCGGCCCTTTTCTCCCATCCGGCATAGGAACCTCCTGGCGCGAAGCCTTGAACGCGGCATCCGTTTCGGCAGCGCGCTCGGCGAGAGCGCATCGGCGCGGGGCGGTCGCAGGGCGCCCGCTCGCCCCGGGTTGGAGCCCGGCACCGATACTAGCATAATCGCCCGCCGAGCGTCGGCCGATAATAAAGGCCGTGTTCAAAGACGGGGCTTCCCGGTTAAGGCCGCGTTAAAATCCCCCCCGCGGCCCGCCTTCCCCGCGCCTCGGCCTGGACGTCGGCCACGAGGGGCCTTAAATTGTCTCCATATATGATGAAGAAGATCGAAGCATGAACGGCGACGACCGGCCGGATCCGGACGAGCTCCTCGCGCGCATCCGGGAGACCGAAGGGACCCGCTCGCGGGCCGAGCTCAAGATATTCTTCGGCATGTCGGCAGGCGTCGGGAAGACCTACGCGATGCTCCAGGAAGCGCGCGCGGCTCGGGCGCAGGACATCGACATAGTGCTGGGAATCATCGACACCCACGGCCGGCACGAGACCGAGGCCCTCGTGTCGGGCCTGGAGCTCATCCCGCGCCGATCGGTGGAATACCGCGGCGTCCTCCTCGAGGAGCTCGACCTCGACGCCCTCATCGCCCGCCGCCCCGCCATCGCGGTCGTCGACGAGCTCGCCCACGCCAACGCCCCCGGGTCGCGCCACGTGAAGCGCTGGCAGGACGTGCTCGAGCTGCTCGACCGGGGCATCTCCGTGTGGACGGCCATCAACGTGCAGCACATGGAGAGCTACGCCGACGTGGTCGAGGACCTGACCGGCGTCCGCGTCCGCGAGCGGGTGCCCGACACGCTGTTCGACCGCGCCGACGAAGTCCGCCTCATCGACGTCGCGCCCGAGGACCTGATCCGCAGGCTCGAGGAAGGCAGCATCTACACGGGCGAGTCGTCGCGGGCGGCCATCCAGAACTTCTTCAAGCCGAGGAACCTCGGAGCCCTCCGCGAGATTGCGCTCCGCTTCGCCGCCCGCACGGCGAGCCACCGCCTGAGCGCCTACGCGCGCGCCGAGAGCGGGCCCTCCTCGCAGGCCAGCCTCGGCGAGCGGATCCTCGTCGCGGTGGGCCCGGCGCCCGGCTCGGCCTACCTCGCGCGATGGGCCCGCAGGACTGCCTACGCCCTCCGGGCCGACTGGACGGCCGTCCACGTGGATACTGGCGCCCCCCTGAGCGAGGACGACAAGGGCCGCCTCGAGGCCAACCTCTCCCTCGCCCGCAAGCTGGGCGCCGAAGTCCTCGTCGTGCCCGGAGCGGACGTGGCCGAGGCCGTCATCGAGACCGCGCGGGCGAAGGGAGCGTCGATGATCGTCGTGGGCCGCTCCGGGCTCTCCCGCCTCGGCTCCGGCCTCCGGCGCGCGACCGTGACGGATCGGATCATGCAGGAGGCGGCCCCGATCGACATAGCCCTGGTCCAGGACTCGGGCAGCGCTCCCGCGGAGCGTCCCTTCTCGCTCATCAAGCGCCTGTTCGACGCGCCGAGGCGCCAGTACGCCCTCCTCGCCGCCGCCTTCGCCCTCCTCACCCTCGTCGCCGAGCTCCTGGTCCCGGCCCTGGGCTACCACAGCGTGGCCCTTCTCTTCCTCGCCGCCGTGCTCGGCCTCTCCTTCATCGCCCGCCCGGGCCCGGTCGCCGTCCTCGCCCTCCTCAGCGCCCTCTCCCTCGATTTCTTCTTCATACCGCCGCTCTACACCTTCGCGATCAACGCGCTCCAGGACTGGCTCCTCTTCGGCGTCTACTTCCTCGTGGCCTTCGTCACCGGCTCGCTCGTCTCCCGCGTGCACTCGCGCGAGAGGCTCCTGCGCGACCGCGAAGGCGCCGCCGCCTTCCTCTTCGGCGCAGCCCAGCTCCTCTCCGAGTGCTCTTCGGTTGAGGCCGCCGCCGAGGCCGCGGCGCGGCTGGCCGAGGATCAGTTCGACGCCGAGGCCGCGGTCTTCGTCGACGACGGCCAGGGCGACCTCGACCCCGCTCCCCGCGGCAAGGCCGCGTCCAGGATCGACGAGCGCGAATTCGACGTCGCCGCCTACTCCTTCGTGCAGCGCGCGACCTGCGGGGCCCAGGCCGACACCCTGCCGAGCGCGCGCCTTCGCTACGTCCCCGCCACGGCGGGAGAGAAGGCCGCGGGGGTGATAGGCCTCGCCATCCCGAGCGGGAAGGTCTGGACCCGGGCGGACGACAACCTCCTCCAATCGCTCGGCCGGACCCTCGCCCTCAGCGTCGAGCGCTTCCGCTCCGAGGCGAGGAGCCGCAGGGCGATCCTGCAGCTCGAGTCCGAACGCCTCGGCGGCATCCTCCTCGACTCGGTCTCCCACGAGCTCAGGACGCCCCTCACGACCATCACCGGATCCCTCAGCGCGCTCAGGGACGACGCCCTGGCCGAGCGGGCCGAGGCCCGGAGGGCCATCCTCGCGAACGCCCTCGAGGCCTCGGACCGCCTCGACGGGATCGTCGAGGACCTCCTCTCCCTGAGCCGCATAGAATCGGGCATGCTCAAGCTGGCCCGGCGGCCCGTCGACCTGCCCGAGCTGGCCCGGGCCGCGATCTCGCGCGCCGGCCCGGAGCTCGCCTCGCGCCGGGTCGAGGTGGTCGCGCCCGAGGAAGCCGGTCCGGCTCTCGTCGACGCCGCCCTCGCGGCCCGCCTCGCGGCCAACCTCCTCCGCAACGCGGCCCGCTACTCCCCCGCCGAGCTCCCGATCTCGCTCGTCCTGGAGGCCGACCCGCGCAGCCTCGCGATACGCGTGCGCGACAGGGGGCCGGGTCTGCCGGAGGACGAGCTCTCCGCGATCTTCGCGAAGTTCAAGCGGGGACGGGGGGCCAAGGGCAGCGGCCTGGGCCTCGGGCTGGCGATCTGCCGCGGCATAGCCGAGGCGCACGGCGGCAGCATCGCCGTCGCCAATGCGCCGGGCGGCGGCCTCGAGGTAGAGGCCCTCCTGCCCTACTCCTCCGAGGAGTCCTCCAGGGAGGGCGCCGAGTGAGAAGGATCCTCGTCATCGACGACGAGGCGCAGATCCGGCGCCTCCTCGAGATCACCCTCTCCAACCTCGGATGGGAGGTCTTCACGGCGCCTACCGGGCTCGAAGGCCTCGAGGCGGCGCGGGGGGCCAAGCCCGAGCTCATCCTCCTCGACCTGAACCTCCCCGACATGACCGGGACCGAGCTCCTGGGGCGCCTGCGCGAGTGGAGCTCCATCCCCGTCATCGTGGTCTCGGTGCGGGACGCCGAGCGGGACATAGTCGAGCTCCTGAACGCGGGGGCCGACGACTACGTGGCCAAGCCCTTCTACACGAACGAGCTCATCGCGCGGATCGAGGCAGTCCACCGCCGCCGCATGCCCGGGCGCGAGCCCGTCTTCCGATCCGGCAGGCTCGAGGTCGACGCGGAGCGGCGCGAGGCCCGGGTGGCCGGAGAGCTCGTCCGCCTAACGCCTACCGAGTATGCCGTGCTCGACATACTCGTCCGCTACTCGGGCAGGATCGTCACGCGCGAGCGCCTGCTCAAGGAAGTGTGGGGGCCGGCCGGAGAGGCCGAGGAGGGGAGCCTCCGCGTCTACATCAACTCGCTGCGCAAGAAGGTCGAGGCCGATCCCTCGGCCCCCGAGCTCATCGTCACCGAGGCGGGAGTCGGCTACAGGCTCGAGACCATTCCGCCTCCCGCGGATTATTCTTGACCGAACCGCTAAGCCAAGCGAGAATGGCCCGTCGCCGAGCGGGGCGACGACGGAGCGGACATGGGCGGGACGGCCAGGGACCCGGCGGCGGCCAAGGCGATTACATCTATTGCGGCGGCGCGGAGCCGCCTCGACGAACTGGCCGCCTCCGGCTCGAGTCCCGCGGAGCTCGAGCGCTTCATCGTAGGCGTCTTCGTCGAGCGCAATCGCTCGATCCGCAACGTGGACTTCCAGCGCCTCGATCCCCGCGCCGTGACCGACGATTACCTCAGGCCGCGGGCCGAGCTCTACCGCTTCATCGTGACGGAGTGGATCGGGCGCATCTTCCTCCCCTCGCTCAAGCCGCGCGTGGCGGGCGAGCTCTTCATGTTCGGTCTCGGCAGGCTCTTCTCCAGCTACAACGACATGGGATGCCAGCACTGCACCGACGTCGACCTCAACATCGTGGCCGGGGACGGCACGAGCAAGGCCGACATGGACTATCTCGCCCGGCGGCTCGACGAGCTCAAGACCCGCCTGTACGAGCTCTTCGGCATCGCCCTTGAGATCGACCCCGCCTATACCCTCCTCAAGGCCGGCGAAGTCGCGGCGAGACTGGCCTGCGCCGACGAAGAGATCCGCGAGGCCAACGCCCGCTTCTACAAGAGCAACGAGAGGAGCATCAGCGTCATCAAAGACCATGCCCCGATCCGGGAAGGACTCTTCTCGCTCGTCCGCGCGGAGCCCGACAGCCGGATATTCGAGAACTTCCTCGGCTTCAAGGGGAGCAATCCCAGCTACGCGAAGCTGCGCTCGGGCTCCCAGCGGCTGCCCCTGATCGCCGAGGGCGGCGACCGGGTCCTCGCCGGGGCGGTCATCGGATCCAAGCCCTTCGGGGTCTATTGCCGCAAGGCCTTGCCGCCCGGGCCCTTCCTCTCCCCTCCCGACTGGGTCTTCTCGATGAAGTACTTCGTGAACCGGGTCTACGACTATGTGGGCGCCATGCAATGCCAGGGGCATTCGCTCGAGGCCATAGGCTTCGACGAGCCGGCGCCGGATCCGGATTACCGATTCCTCCGCAACGCCCACAAGCTCATGCTCTACCTTCAGGAGCTCATCACGATTGCGATCGGCAGCTACGGCGGCCTGAGGTGCGACTTCAGCTACATCTCGCGATCCCGCTTCCTCCGCTTCATGGAGATCAACGGGGACAAGTTCCGGCGGGATTTCGAGGACATGGTCCTCTCGGGCGACCTCCTCCTCCAGAGCGAGAGGAAGGCCTTCCTGGCCCTCAGGGAGAAGATCGATTCGAAGGCCAACGACCGCTTCCTCGAGCTCCGCGCCGCCCAGGTGGCCGGCCTCCCGCCCGGCCTCGCCTACGAGACAGTCCACCGCGACGATCATTGCTCGAGGATCTGCGTGCCCTATTCCTGGGCGGACTCGGGCTACTTCGTCTTCTCGCGCATCGCTTCGCGGATCGGCCGCATCGTCGATACGCGCCTCGTGCCGCGCCTGCCGGGCTTCGGCATGAAGGCCGAGGACTATCGGCTCTACGAGGAGCTGCTGGGCTAGACGCTTTCTTGATCGGGTGGACGGGCGAGCGGGCGACAAGGCGGTGGAGCGCGCGTCAGGCTATCTGTCAGTCCATGTAATCGTCGTCATTGTAAAGATAGCGCAGCTCATTCCCGAGGCTTCCGTCGCCTTCATACTCGGTATCCTCTTTCTCCCATTCGTCTTGAAGCAACATCATTGTCTTGACGAAAATGACATGGATATCGTCCTTTGATATGCTGGCGGGATCGAAGCCATGGGCCGCCAAGGTCTCGCCGAGCCTGCCCGATATGGACATCTGATGATTGATATATTGGGCGCTCTTTTCAATGATATCCTCGTAGTTCATCGTCATGCTTCCCCCGCGCGACAATCGTTCACTATGATATAGGGCGGGCTCGTTGATTTAAAAGTTAATATTAGGCTAAATGCATATCGTGATCGTGTATAGCGCAAGTTTTTTCCCCTAATGTTGAAATACTAACGGGTCCATAACGAGATTCGCAATTGCCGTCGTTAACGATACACCGAAACACCTTGAAGCCGAAGGACGTACCATGTCGAATCTCGATATCGACCAAAAGTCATTCCTCGGATTGGATCGAATGTACAGACAGAGCGTGGATATAGTCGAGCGGCTCACCTTCCTGCAGGATGCGATCGGCATCGGGAAAGGCGACGTGATCATCGGGCAAATCGTGTTCGACCTGCTGGAATTCGCGGAAGATAAATGCTACGCCGACGACATCGGCGCTGATTATCTTTTCCCGGAATTCGAGGAAGATAAATCGGCTCACCGCGAGCTGAGGGAAAAGATGGAGTTCTTTTATTATTGCTTTCAGGCCAGGATGGAAATAGATCCCTCCGAAGTGCATCATTTTCTGGCGAAATGGATCGCGGACTACAAAAAAGCCGCGGACTATGCTTCATCCTAGATCGGCGACGGCGAAATCCCCCTGAAGTAGCGGCGGATACGCCAATCCGCCACGGCGACACCGCCGCTACCACATTTGCGCCGCCGGAATCATCGGCGGCCTTTGCGCCGCGATCAGGCCGGGGAGGCGAGCGCCGCCAGCTTCAGCTGGAGTCTGGCTTCCTTGGCCTTGAGCTTCTTCTCGGTCTTGACCCGCGCCATCGCGTCGTCCAGGCTCCTGAGCGCCGTCGCCTTGGCGGCGGTCGCCTCGGCCATCTTCGCCTTGAGGCCCGCCAGGTCGCCGGCGGCTTTCTCGGCGTTGGCGAGGACGGCGTTCGCGGCCTTCAGGTTGAGGCCGGCCTGCGCGTTCTTCTCGAGCCATTTCCTCGAGGCTTCGAGCTTGCTCGTAACTGACTTGCTCATGCGTGTACCCTCTCTACTTTGTGAAAATAGGCTATCTTCCGCGAACAATGTCGCGGGGATTTTCAAGGCGATCCCGGAGCGATCCTTATCTTTCCGGTTTTCTTGCATGCTCGTTTCCTTTTCCGGCCTTCGGGGCCTCTTTCTTCGCCGAGTCGCCGACTGCCGCGTCGAGGCCCCTGGAGAAGAACTCGTCGAGCGCCTCGTTGATGACGTCGGTGAGCGTGAGGGCCGGCCGGCTGCGATCGGGGTGCTCGTTGTTGGACTTGATATATTCGTTCAACCGCTTCTTGTTGCCCGGGGCGATCTCCACGTTCACTTTCTTCGAGGAGCCTCTGTCCCCCTTCTCCTCCTTTTTAGGCATCGTCCTAGCCTCCTTTTGCGGCGGATGGCCGACGCGCGAACCATTCGTCCATCGCGCGATTGATGACATCCCCGATCTTTAGCCGCGGCGTTACCCTGTTCGGATCTCCGTTGTAGCGCTCGAGGTACTCATCCAGTCGCCGGCTGTTCGCCGGGGAGAGTTCGAAGTGCTGCTTCTGGCTTTTTTCCGCTTTTCCCATGCACCCTTCCTGCTTTCAGTATATGCCAAACGTGCATTTATTGCAATACTAAATGCATCGTTTTAATGCATAATTTCCGGGCATTTGACAGACCGGCGCGGAGTGGCTAGGTTATGGGAGCGCAGAGGCCAGGGTATGAGGCCCGTATTCCTTCGGCGCGGAATCGCCGAAGAGAGCGCCGGATGGCAGAGAGAGGATCAGGCCCGCTGACATGGGAACCGAGACGAAATTCGCGCTACCGGACGAGGCGACCCTCGAGAGCCTCGCCGGGATTGATGTCTTGGGAGAGCTCTCGCTCTCCGCGCCTCTGGCGAGTTTAGCCCGCGATGCATACCTCGATACGACCGACCGGGCCCTCCTGGCCGCCGGCTATTGCTGCCGGCGCCGCGAATCCGGAGAGGGAATCCTCATCAACATAAAGCCGGTCGCGCGCGCCGACGTGGGCGAGCGCGAGGAACTCGAGCTCGGGATGCCGGCCTATCGACCGCCTGCCGAATGGGAGGCAGGCCCCGGGAGGGAACTGATACTGGAGATCGCAGGGGACCGCGACCTCCTTCCCCTGATCGAGCTGGAAGTGGAGAGACGGGCACGCATCGCGAGCCGGGGAGAGGTCGAGATCGGATTGCTCGCCCTCGATTCTGTGAGCGTAGAGTTCGGCGGGCGAGTCCTGCGATTCATGGAGTTGGAGTTCGAGCTTCGGCCCGAGGGAACCGAGGGGGATCTCGACGGCCTCGTCCGGACGCTCTCGGAGGGATGGAATCTCCGGCCGGAGCGGCGCTCCGATTTCGAGCGCGCCCTCGAATCCCTTGGGCTCGCCGCGACGGAGGAGGGACTTCTCGGCGACCGCGGGCGGGCGGCTTGCGCCAGGCTGGCCCTCAGACGGGACGCATACGGGCGCAGGGCCCGCGCGCTGCTCGCTTTCGACGCGGGGGCTACCGCCTCCGAGGCCGGATCGCGGGCCGGGCTATCGGCTCGCCGCGCGGCGTTTTGGCTCGGCGAGTACGGAAGCGCGGGCATGGGCATTTTCCCGCAGCGCATCCGGGCGGACGAGGACGCGGAGGTCCAGGCGCCGCAGCAAGGCGAGGCGCTCGGTATCGAGATGGGCGACTCGATGACCGACGCGGCGCGAAAGATACTGGTCGCGCAATTCGAGAGAATGCTCGATCGGGAAAAGGGCGCGCTCGCCGGAAAGGACGCCGAGGAACTGCATGGAATGCGGGTGGCGACGAGGCGGATGCTGGCCGTGATGCAGGTCTTTTCGGACTATCTCGACGGCGACGGGCTCAAGCCCTTCGCCAAGGCGCTCAAGCGGACCTGCAAGGCCCTCGGCTCGGTGCGCGACCTCAATGTGTTCAACTCCAAGACCGAGAGCTACCTCCAGTCCCTTGCGCCTTTTCGCAGGCGAGGCATGGAGCCCCTGCTCGCGGCCTGGAAGGAAGAGCACGAGGCGCGGCTCGACGAAATGCGAGACTACCTCGAAGGCCGGGACTACTCGCGCTTCAAGGAAAGATTCAGCGATTTCCTCGAGACTCCGGATGCGGGGACGAGACCGACGGCCACGGCGAAGGCCGAGCCAGCGGCCTTCCGGGTCCGCCACGTCCTTCCGGCTCTCCTCTTCTCCGCCTACGCGCGGCTGCGCGCCTTCGATGAGTGCTTCGCCGGGAACGAGGAGACGCCCCTACTCCGCTACCATCAGCTCCGGATCGCCGCCAAACGCCTCCGCTACACCCTCGAGTTCTTCATCGAGCCCCTGGGCCCCGCGGCGAGTCCCCTCATCGAGAGGACGAGGCGGCTGCAGGATCATCTGGGAAATCTGCAGGACGCGGTCATCGCGAGCGATATACTCCGTTCCTATCTGCGCTGGGGAGGATGGAGGAAGGTCCCGCGCGAGGAGCTACCGCCGGGCGATATCGTCGTGGCGCCCGAAATCGCCGAGTATTTCGCGTTCCGTCAGGTCGAGCTGCGGGAATTGCTCGATTCCTTCCCGAAGGCTTGGGCCGACCTGTCCGGCCCCGATTTCTTCAATAGACTGGCTATCCTCGTGGCGACCCAGGCCTGGGCGTGAGGAGATCGCCCCGCGAGAGCGCGAAGCAGCCGCTCAATGGGACGTATTAGCAATTCGCTTCGGATAGCGTCACCGAAGCGGGTCGCGGCTTACCATGGGCTCCCGGAAGCTCGATCGCAACGATAGCGAGCTTCCATTAGCCTGCCTCTCGGAGGAACTCGAGGAAGGCCTGCTGCCGAGCCGCCCGGCTCACACACGGAGATGATGTAACAATCTGTCCCGGCCGACTTTTCAGACTGTCCTGTACAACTTTTCAGACTGTCCCGTCCGACATTTCAGACTGATTCGTCCGACGTTTCAGACTGATTCGTCCGACGTTTCAGACTGATTCGTCCGACATTTCAGACTGTCCCGTCTCCTTTTTCAGGCTGAAAAATCTTCCTTTACAGCTTGATAATGCCTCATCCTTCATGCCCTGGCCCATTTCGCGAGCGTAGTAGCTTCCGAAAGGATCTTCCATCGAAGGATCCGGCCTCTAAGGAAGAGCTGCAAAGGCAGTTGCCGATGGCAAGACGGTGAAGACGCCCACCGGCTCCTTCTAAATGAGCGCGGGGGGAAGCATGAGTTCGCTCTTCGAGCCCTTCCTTCCGCAAGATAAGACCAAGAATCACGCCCTGCGACTCCACCATTGGCCCGAGAGGGTCTTCGAGGAGTCGATCCTGGGCGGGCTGGAGACTCGGAGGGAGTCGAGACTCGCTCGCCCTTCTATCCCATGATACTGCCCGGCACGGTCCTGTCGAGCATGCCGGGCAGCCTCGCCCCCGATCTTTACACGATCGCCCTCCGCGCCGCGGTGAACGGCAGGGACCTCCGCGAGGACCGTCGCGAGAGGGTGGCGATTTCGGCCGTAGGATGATGGACGCGGGCTCGGGAGGCACGGGCAAGGCTCTCGAGCCGGTTTCGAGCCGTGTTATATTGTGCCCGATCTACAATATTGTTATCCTCTTATGCTGCATCCACGCAACCCATCGCATGGTTGAGTTCTTTTCCCAATTTTAATTTATCCAGCGCAAAGGAAATGTCGGAACCGATCTCTTCGAGCAAGCCTTGCTCTTCGTGCGTGAAAACCCCGGACGCAGTCGCATGGATATTCAATATTCCAACGACCTTTTCCCTCAATTTCAACGGAATGGCCGCGGAAGAGCGCGCTTCGGCTTTACGGCCTTTATTTCGGTCGATGATTGTAAGATCCTCGTATAGTATCACGTTCCCGCTATGAATCGCCTTCCCGAAGGGGCTATTCGCAAGCTGTATTTCTCTATAGATTTCGCTTTCCGGCGGCAGACTTCCATTACACTGCGCATTGTGGGCTAGAATATCGATTCCAGCGCAAGTTCCGTCCAATACGCCAATCCAGGCCGCACGGAATTTACCGGTGATAACTATCGTTTCGCATATCTTATCGAACAACTCGGCTTGGCTCTTGATGCAAGCGATAGTCCTATATACCTTGCTGAGCGTAGCATAGAGACGTATATGATATTCCGCGCGTTTCTCCGCCCGTTTGCGTTCCGTAATATCCCTGGAAACCCCGAACGTGCCAATTATTTTCCCTTGTTCGTCGCGCAAGGGCATTTTTTCCGTTAATACCCACAGGTCGGGATGATTGGTCCCAACCTCCTTTTCTTCCTTGATCAATGGTTCCCCTGTCCTAATGATTGCCTGCTCATCCTCGTAGGCCTGTTGCGCGCGTCCTTTGGTTAAGTATTCAAAATCCGTTTTGCCGATCAGTCGCGACGGATCCGCCACGTCAAGCGCTTGGGCAAGAGCTTTGCTAGCTCTGATAAACCGGCCCATTCCGTCCTTGAAGTAGATATAATCCGGGCTATTATTCAGAATCGCATTCAACAGGAACTGTTCTTGGACAAGCGTTTCGTTTTTTTCCTTGATTCGCCTGAATGCTTCGAACAACTCGAACGCCATCTCGATCGTCGTTTGCAATACGAAATTGCCCGAATTTTTCAACACGTATCCATAGTGACGGATTCCACTGACCTGGGCCGCCGTTCCCTGCTCGGAGTGCGATGTAAGGAAGACTATAGGCAGCTCTTGCGTGGCCAGAATCCGCCGCGCCGCTTCTATTCCGTCGATTCCCTTACCGAGGTCGATATCCATGAGAATGAGGCCAACCGTCGCGATGTTGGCCGCCAATTCGACCGCATTTTCGCCGGAATCAGTGATGAAAACCTTATACCCTAAACGCTTAAGTGCATTGCCCTCATCGAGCGCGATACATGCGTCGTCTTCGACGAGAAGGACCGTTTTTGAACTCATGATACGTCTCCCCTCCATAACCCCTGTAGCTAATATAGACAAATAGTAAGGCTGATTCTGAAGTTAAATAATAATAAGTATATATTCATCCGTAAATAATGTGCCACCATTCATGTCCGATGGTGGGAATGGCCGCAACCGTGCAGATCGCAGTAGAGCTCTTGCCGACGGCAGGCGGCCAGCTCCACTTGCAGCGTCGTATGTTTGATGCCGTAGCGCTCGCACAACAGACAATGGATATCGTCGATGAGCTCATCGCAGGCATCGAGGGCGCGATTGTCGCTCACCTGCACGTGCGCCGAGAGGAGCCGCATCCCGGCGGCGATCGACCAGACATGGAGATCGTGGACGGCTTCCACTCCCGGTATCCGCACGACATCATCGACCAACCGGACCAGGTCGATGTCGCGCGGCGTCGCCTCCATCAGGATGTCCACGGTCTCGCGCAGCAGGTTCCACGCGCCATTTACGATGATGAGCGCGATGCCGAGAGAGATGAGCGGGTCCGCGTACTGCCATCCGGTAAGCAGGATGACCAGGCCGCCGACGATGACGCCGGCCGATGCTCCTACGTCGCCCATCGCGTGCAACACTGCCGCGCGCGCATTCAGGTTCTCCGTCTTGTCGGCGCGCAGTCCCAGTGCGATGTACAGATTCACGGCGATCCCCGCGGCGGCAGATATGAACATCGGCAATGGCATAACGGGCTCCGGATTACGGAATCGCCTGAAGGCCTCGTATCCGATCCATCCGACGATGAGGAGAAGCGTAATCGAATTGAGCAGGGCCGCGAGAATGCCGCTGCGATGGTATCCGTAGGTGTTGCGCGCGTCGGCCGGACGCTGCGCGCGCATGGCCGCGAACAAGGCGAGTGCGATCGCTATGGCGTCCGTAAGGACGTGCCCTGCGTCGGACAGGAGGGCCAAGGAATGCGAGAGCAGACTGCCGATAAGCTCCACGACCAGAATCAGCAAGGTAAGGAAGAACGCGCTTCGCAGCCTATCGTTCAGCCGCTCGCCGGCGCGATAATGGGAATGCTCCTGCATCATACGAATACCTGCGATAGTAAGGCGGCACACTTCGATTGGCTGACGCTGACCATTACTCAAAGATGCCGCAGCCGGCGACCTTATTCAAGGGCAGGTATCCTGCCCGCCCTTCTGCCCGGATTAGGCATGAAGGTCGAGGACTATCGCCCTTTCGAGGAGTTGCTGAGCCAGAATGACGAGAGATAGCTCGCTTTATTGCACGATTCCTTGGAAAATCGATAAGGAGGGCGAAACAGTCGACATCGTCGCTTCGTCCGCGTTCGTGTAGTAAGAAGAGCTTGACTCTGCACTGTCGCCGTGTACACCATAATAGTGTATATGGAGGGGCCATGAAGAACATCACTCTAAGCGCCGAGGAGGAACTCATAGAACTCGCTCGTAAGAAGGCGATGACGCATCATCGCAGCCTCAACGACGAGTTTCGAGCTTGGTTGGCCAGTTTTGTTTCCGAAACCGCAGACGGAGAATATGACGCCATCATGCGGAAGTTCTCTCACGTCGAGGTCGGAAGCAGCTTCTCCAGGGACGAGGCCAATGAGCGTTGAGAATTTCCTGGATACGAACATCATCGTCTATAGTTTCGATGCCATGGCTTCCGCCAAGGCGAACATAGCTCAAGCGCTTATAGGGAAATCGCTCAGGGAATGGGACGGCGCGATCAGTTGGCAAGTCGTACAGGAATTCTGCAATCTGGCCCTGAGCAAGTTCGTCTCCCCGATGACGGCCCCGGAATGCGCTTTATTCTCACGTAAGGTTCTTTTCCCCCTGTGCAGGGTTTGGCCCTCCGAGTCCTTATATTCCGAGGCCCTCGATCTCGTCGGGGAAACAGGCTATTCGTACTACGAGTGCCTCATCCTCGCCGCGGCTCTCGAATCGGGGGCAAACCGGCTACTGACCGAGGATTTGCAGAATGGGAGGAAAGTGCGGGCTCTGGAGATCGTCAATCCCTTCGCGTGATACGGTCCTCACCGAATGATCGTCATCTGGTCCGTCCTGATCGTGGCGAGGAGCATCCGGCGGGATCCCCTTATTGTGCGATTCCCAGAAAAATCGATAAGGAGCGCGAAACAGTCAACATGCTCCCGGCAGCGCTATCGTAACGATATCTCCCAGCCTCAAACCCATCCCTCGATAGCGGAAGCTAGTTGGCGGACTTGGGGTTGATTCTGGGAGAGGCGAAACGGAAATAAAGCAGGTAAAAGTTTCGGAGGAGGGTTCCGAGATGAAAACTGTCTTGACGACGAGCTACATTAATGCAAAATGGCGGTTGAAGGGGAGGAATCCCTATGACTGGCATGAATGGCAAGTCATTTAGGAAATCCCGGCTAAAAGGAGTTTGTGTGAACAATGAAAAATCAATGTCCTCAAGGTAGGGGAAAAAAGTGAATAGAAATCACCCAGCATTCAATAAAAACTCCGAGCCATTTTATAGCATTATTATGGAGGGATTGAAAGGCGAGGTAGATGGAGAACATTTCTGGGATGCAGTTGCGGAAAATGCGATATTCGAATTTTTATATAATATCCCTGGATTTACCAATAAAATCAAAGGGCGAGCGGCTTATATGGACTGGTTTGGAAGTTATACCAATGTCCTTCATTCGGCCGACAACTTGCGAGTTTACAAGGCAACGCAACCAAATAACATAATCATCTTGGAATATGAAGTGCATGGTATAGTTCCCGAAACAGGGAAAGCCTACAACAATCACTTTTGCTCCATCATCACTATTGAAGATCGTAAAATAACTCATTGGCGTGACTATATGGATACACTGGCAGTTATGCTTTCTGTTACATCTGATTGATTCGCAGGCGGGTCCATACCTCGAAGCTTTGCTTCGCGTTTTTCTCGCCCATCTTGAACAGTTCAGGATGGGCCGTGGTCCGGGATGCGATGGTGCACAATCCCCTGGACGGCACCAGTTTCGGATTGTCGATCGCGTTTCTCAAGGAGACGGGTGCGGCACTCGGGACGCTGTCGGCTTGACCAGACCCTTGTCCCGGCAGTACCGGGCCACCGAATCCTCGATCGTCGGCAGTTCGCCGAACAGATCCTCCTGCTTTTGTCTCTCATGGCTGACATAGCCTCCCTTTCGAAGCCACGCAAGTACGTCGATCTGGTCCCGGAGGAGGGGCGGGACGAACCAGGCCACCAGCGGCATCACGGCGAAAAGGAGTGGCGGGAAGGCGGGTTTGGCGACCACAGGTCGGCCCAGGGCCCGGGCGAACGCCGCAGCCACCATTGGTCCAGTGGCCGCAACATTACAACATACATCCACGCTTTGGTTCAGGGCCGAGGCCGGCACGTCGAGGGCGGCCTCGGCCGCATACCGGGCGAGATCCGGGGTGTAGATCATGTCGAGGGCGACTCCAGGAACAATATCGGGAAAGACTCCTTTCCGAACCTTTTGGGCCACGACGTCCTGGGTTCGGTCGAGGAAAGCCCCGGCGCGCAGGGCGAGGTAGGGCTGGCGTTTCTCGGCCAGGTATTTCTCGGTCTCGAACTTTTGAGAGAAATGGGGCACCTTGGGTGCCTTGTCGCATTCGAGAATCGATATCAGGACAAATCGAGGCAGGCCCGCATTCTTGGTCGCATCCACCAGATTCCGATACCCCTCGGTGTCCGTCCGGGAGTTGTCTCCCTTCGTGCGGGCCGTGTGGGCGGAGAAGCCCGCGGCGCTGGCAACCAAAGCTTCGGCCCGGGGTTCGGCTGTCAGGGCCCGCTGTAGCGAAGCGGGGTCCATGAGGTCGGCCACCACGAAATCCGTCACCCCGAGGGATTCGAGTTTGGTGCGGTCGCTGCTAGCCCGTACCATGGCCCTGACCTGGGCCCCTTTTTCGAGGAGGGCCCGGACGATCGCCGACCCCAGGGTTCCCGAGGCTCCCGCCACCGCGACTATTCTCATTTCCATAAACTCCTCCTTCAAGCCATGTTTTTGTCTTTTACCTATTGAATCCTCCGTTTTCTATCGCCACGGTAGTTTTCGTCGAGGGGAGCATCCTGAAGGTTTGCATAAGCCAGTTCAGTATCCTCTCGTTTGCGATGGCCAGGCTACCTTCCTGGCAATGAGCTTGGGCGCCCCAGTCCGAGGCGAAGACCATGGAGGTCTTGGGGCAGCTCAAGGACTCGAAGAAGTCCGGCCTGTCTCCGTGCACCATGAAGTCCCCCTCGGATCCGACGAAAAGCGTCGGGCAGAGTATCCGGCTCGCGATTTCGCGGTTCGAGTACCGCCGCGTCATGCGCAGATACTCGCTGGGTGTCTTGGCGCCGAACTTGTACAGGCCTTCGTTGACTCCCCAGCGAAGATAGACATCGCTTTCCAGTTTTTCGTAGATCGACGAATCTATGTGGGCGCAGGCCTCCGGGTTGTCCAGCCCTTCCTCCAGTCCCTTGGGGAGCAGGCTCAACATTACCGAGTGCCAATCGAAAATCGGGCTATCCGCGATGAGCGCCGCGATTCGGTGCTCATAGGCCGCCGCGTGGGGGGCGAGGTAGCCTCCGAAACTGATGCCGAAGAGCGCTATCCTGGCAGTGTCCACCTCAGGCAGCGTGAACGCGAAGTCCACGACCGGCGTCACGACCTTCTCCCAATCCGGTCGGAAGGGCAGCTTGTCCTCGTGGATCGCCGCGCCCTGCCCTGGACCATCGAAGATCAGCACATTGAAGCCTCTTTTCAGGGCCGCGACGGCATTGGTGAAATAGAGTTCCTCGGCCGTTCCATCATAGCCGGTATGAACGATGACGAGGGGGCGCCGCCTTTCCTTCGTGTCCGGTCTGCAATAATAGCCGGAGAGGTATCTGCCCTCGTACGGAATTTGAACGGCCTTGATCAGAGGGCCGGAATATGCGGCTCCTTTCAGGAAGCAATCGCGGCTAAGCCGCCACGTCGCGTTAATGCGCGGGTCGCTTGTATCTCCGTGGATGAAGAACTCGGCCGAGCGGTAGTACGCGGATGCCCGGAAATAGCACTCTTGAGCGCTCACTCCATCGCCTGCTTGAGCGAAATCGGCCGCCTGTGCCGCGACAAGGTCTCCCAATTTCTTCCACGAAGCATACCAGCCTTCATCGTCTCCTTCTTTGATCCGCTCTAGGGCGGTCAATACTTCTCCAACCTCCCCGCCTCCGAACGAGACGGCTCCTAAGGCCCTCAGGGCCTCGAAAGAGTAGGCGCTCTTTTCGAAGAATACGATATTCATCTCCCTTCCTCCTTTATTCCCGTCGCGCATGATTTGCCTATCGTTTCGCGGTAATGAAAATGAATATACTCTCATATTTACGTTACTCGAATACCCATGCCTTGTCAATATGAAGTATATTTCATATTGACACCGACTGATCGGGGTGTAAAATGTACCGATGTCAGATACCAGACGAAGACGCTCACCGCAACAGAAACGCAGCATCGAGAAACGGGAGCTGATACTCGAAGCAGCCTATTCGCTGATCTGTTCGCGCGGCTTCGACAACACGTCGACGCCCGAAGTCGCCAAGGAGGCGGGAGTCTCCGTAGGTACTGTCTATGCGTATTTCGAGGACAAACACGATTTGCTCATGGCAGTGGTCGATCGCTACATGGTGACCTTCGACGCAGAGAGAGACGAGGCGATGGCTACTTTGCGGACGAGCAAAGGCAGCCTGAGAGATACTCTCCGACACCTCATCGACAGACTCGTCATTGTGCACGGGGAATCGAAGGCATTCAACCTCGAGCAGAAGGCGCTCTATTACACCGACCCGGCGATAGCTGCGTTGATGGATGCCCAAAATCGAAAGATACGGAGTGCGATTGCCGACTTCCTGAGGGAAAATCAGCGAAAATACCACCTAGACGATCCTGTAGCCAGCGCTTACCTCTACGACAGGATCATCCAGACGACGGTGGAGAAGATCGTATTCGATCCGGGCGATATCGACAGGAAAAGCCTGATAAACGCGGCCCTCGATATCCTTTGCGGCGGATTGCGGACAAATAGTCGTACGAAAAACATAGTCGGTGAGCTTACCTGAAAGCAGAGCGCTCCCATTGCGTAGTCAAAATATCCTCACGCTAGGCCCTTGGCCAAGCTGCGAGGTCCTTCATTCGCGGAAGGCCGTGGGAGAGGCGGGGGCCGCCCGGGAATCGCATCCCGGACGGCCCCTCGCCGCTCACTTCCTCATCGCCTCGCTCGTCGCGACGGCCACCGCGACGGAAGCGCCCACCATCGGGTTGTTGCCCATACCGATGAGACCCATCATCTCCACGTGGGCCGGCACCGAGGAGGAGCCGGCGAACTGGGCGTCGGAGTGCATGCGGCCCATCGTGTCCGTCATGCCGTAGGAAGCGGGTCCCGCGCCCATGTTGTCGGGGTGGAGGGTGCGCCCCGTGCCGCCGCCCGAGGCCACCGAGAAATACCTCTTGCCGGCATCGACGCAGGCTTTCTTGTAGGTGCCCGCGACCGGGTGCTGGAAGCGATTGGCGTTCGTGGAGTTGCCGGTGATCGAGACATCGACCCCCTCGTGCTCCATCACCGCGACGCCCTCGCGGACGTCGTCGACCCCGTAGCAGCGGATGGTCGCGCGGTCCCCCTTGGAGAAGGCGATCTCGCGCACGATCTTCAGCTCGCTCGTGGAATAGTCGAAGGAGGTGTCCATATAGGTGAAGCCGTTGATGCGCGAGATGATCAGGGCCGGATCCTTCCCGAGCCCGTCGAGGATGACGCGCAGCGGGGCCTTGCGGGCGCGGTTGGCGCTCTTGGCGATGCCGATCGCCCCTTCGGCCGCGGCGAAGGACTCGTGCCCCGCGAGGAAGCAGAAGCACTTCGTCTCGTCCGAGAGGAGCATGGCAGCCAGGTTGCCGTGCCCGAGGCCCACCTTGCGCTCGTCGGCCACGGAGCCGGGGATGCAGAAGGCCTGCAGACCCTCGCCCAAGGACTTCGCGACCGCGACCGCGCTCGATTCGCCCTTCTTGATGGCGATCGCGGCGCCGACCGTGTAGGCCCAGCAGGCGTTGTCGAAGCAGATCGACTGGACGCCGCGGACGATGGCGGGGACGTCGAGAGCCTTGCTCTCGCAGAGGGCCTTGGCGTCCTCGAGCGAGGCGATGCCGTATTTCTTCAGCGCGGGAAGAATCTGCTTGATCCTGCGCTCGTATCCTTCGAATAATGCCATGATTCGCCTCCTTTACTCGTGCCGGGGATCGATGTACTTCGCCGCCTCGGCGAAGCGCCCGTAGCTGCCCTTCGCCTTCGCGAGCGCCTCGTTGGCGTCCGTGCCCTTCTTGACGGCCTCCATCATCTTGCCGAGGTTCACGTACTCGTAGCCGATGATCTGGCCGCTCTCGTCGGCGCCGAGCCGGGTGATGTAGCCCTCGGTCATCTCGAGGTATCTCGTGCCCTTGGCCTTGGTGGCGTACATCGTGCCGATCTGGCTGCGCAGCCCCTTGCCCAAGTCCTCGAGCCCGGCTCCGATGGGCAGGCCGCCCTCGGAGAAGGCCGTCTGCGAACGCCCGTAGACGATCTGGAGGAAGAGCTCGCGCATCGCCGTGTTGATCGCGTCGCAGACCAGGTCGGTGTTGAGCGCCTCGAGGATCGTCTTGCCGGTCAGGACCTCGGCGGCCATGGCCGCCGAGTGCGTCATGCCCGAGCAGCCTATCGTCTCGATCAGGGCCTCCTCGATCACCCCGTCCTTGACGTTGAGGGTGAGCTTGCAGGCGCCCTGCTGCGGGGCGCACCAGCCGACACCGTGGGTCAGACCCGAGATGTCCTTGATTTCCTTGGCGCGGACCCACTTCCCCTCCGCGGGGATGGGGGACGACTCGTGGTAACCTCCCTGAGCCAGGGGGCACATGTGCTCGACTTCTGCCGAATACGTCATTCGCTGCTCCTTTCGCGCTTGCCGAAGATTAAGCCTACTCGTCCTTGAGCCCGCCCTCGGGCACGTGGAGAGTCCGCTTCGATTCCTGGGTTTCCGCGAGAAGTTCCCTGGGAAGGAAGAACTTGTTCGCGATTAAGGTCGGTATCAGGGCGCTCCCGATCACGGTCGCGACGAGGGCGGAGTACTGGCCCTGGTCGACGATGCCGTGGGAGAGGCCGAATAGCGCCGAGATCGTCCCGAAGGTGAGCCCCGTGGACATCATGAGCGTGTAGTACCAGCGCTCCTTCGGCCGCTTCCTGAAGCGCCCGATCACGGGGAAGAGCCCGAATATCTTCGAGGCGACCTTGGCGAGGAAGAGGAGGAGGAATACGAAGGGAGCCGCTATCAGCGCGGGCACCGAGACCAGGGTGCCGGCCCGGAGGAAGTAGAAGGGCGTGAGGAAGCCCGTCGTCAGAGTCCGCAGGCGGCGGACCCACTGGTGCTCGACGGAGGCGAACTCGGCGAGCACTATGCCGAGGACGTAGGCGGGCAGGACAGCCTCGCTCCCGGCCCAATAGGCCAGGGCGCCGAGGAAGAGGAGCACGACTATGACCCACTTCGTCCGGATCGCGGCCGTCCTGTTGCCGTAGGTCTTCGTCAGCCATTTCGTGATGCGGGGGAAGAGGAAGATCAGGACGGCGCTCGCCCCGACGAAGACCAGGGTCTTGTAGTTGAAAGGAGAGAAGATGAGGCCGAGCGCCAGTACGGTGCCGAGGTCGTTGACGAAGCAGGCGCCGAGGATTCCCTTGCCGAACTCCGTCTTGTTCAGCCCCGTCTCGAGCATGACTGCGTAGACCACGGCCATCGAGGTGGTCGAGAGCGCGATGCCGGCGAGGATGCTGGAGGGGAGGGTCCAGCCGATCAGGAAGTGTGCCACCACAGTCGCGCCCGCGAAGGGCGCGAGGAAGCCGACCACCCCGACGATCGAGACTTCCTTGGCTTTTTTCCGCATGACGGCGGGGTCGAGCTCCGCTCCGGCGAGGAAGGTCAGCAGGACAGCTCCCACGGAGGCGAGGAATTGGAGCCACTGCTGGCCGCTCCCCAGAGCGCCCTTGCCGTAGAAATGGTCGGCGACGGCGCCTGCGGCGATCCCGACGCAGATTTCCACGAGCGCGATCGAGATGTCCAGGTGATAGGCGACGATGGCCGCGACAACGGCGAGCGCGAGCCACAGAGCGGCGATGAAGAATAGCGGTTCCATGATTGCTAGGACTCCTTCCACAACCGAACGTGTTAGGAGTCATCAGCCACGGGTCGGCGGTTTTGCCGAGCCGGCAATTCTGCCATGGCCGGCTCGGTCGGCGAACTCCATCGCCCTGAGCATTTTGTCATTTGCGGCTCGGACTGTCAATCCGCGCCAAACCTATATGAAAGGTGCGCCGCTTTTATCGCGACGCTAGCTCGACGCGATTGCGCCTCCCGCTTCCGCGCCGCGCCAGAGATCCGGGACGAGGCGCGTCGTGACCGCAGTCCTTGCCCCCACGGCATCGAGAAGCTCTCCCGGATAGAAAGCCCACTCGCCGGCGAGGCTCACCGGCCGTTTGCGTTGAAAATTCCAACCGGAAAGGTCGAGGACGGCTCCGACCGCTCAGGGCGCTTCACGTTGTTGGTTTCGCTTGAAAAGCTCGAGGGCCGAGGCGGGAATGCTGGCTGCCGCGATACAGACCACTATTGCGACGCGAACGAAGCGGCCGACATTCGGAGAAACCATGGCGGATACTATCATGGAGGGGTGAAGGAGCGCGTGCGGCATGGATGAGTATACGACTAGATGATGTCCTTTATCCAGCGATAAACCACAAGTGATGATTTTATTCTCGACAGCGCTCCTTTTTATTTATAATTCCGATCGCCTTTTGCCAGGATGCTGCTGACAATCGGCCCGACACCGACACCGATTGGGGATGTGCGCAACGCGCTTGCGTTGTGCGCGTATCCATAGGCGGTGTAGCTACTCAGCCGTTGTAATTTCATGCACTCTTCTGTTCCCTCTATTTTACTGCCATGTCGCCGCTGTAGAACCCAGCTTCCGGGCAGGATGTGTCCAAAGCATTACAGTGCCCGCGATTGTGGCAGGGGGCAAAAGACGGTGAGCGTTCCCCCAATCCGTGTGTTCAATGGTAGGCGACAGATCCTCCGATGCCTCCGGCGCGAGCAGTGATGTTGGAGCGGTATTGCCGCTCTCCGTAAGAAACATCGCTGTTCGCGCAAGAGACAGACGCGCTTCTGTACCGACTCCTTCGTCTAGCCGTCGCGTGATGGCACGGACCGCCGCTGCCGCCATCAAATATCCGGCTGCATGATCTAGTGCCTGCACCGGTAGCGGCACAGGCTTGTCCATCTGCCGCCAACGCATGCCAGCTTCCGCGATCCCGGCACTCATCTGCACGAGACTGTCAAAACCACGCCGCGTCGCCCACGGTCCGGACCAGCCATAGGCGCTGAGAGAAACGTCGATTAGTCCCGGCGAAAGAGCGCGGCGCGCCGCCGAGTCATAACCGAGATGATCAAGCGCATCGGGGCGATATCCATGGACTAGAATGTCCGCCTGCGAGAGCAGGGCCTCGAACTTCTTTCTTGCTGTGACATCATGAAGGTCCAACTGTGCGCAGCTCTTCCCCAGAGTGACTTCCGGGACCACGCCCGGTTCGTCCCACCCAGGAGGATCTATTCTCAGCACATCGGCACCATAGCCTGCCAGAAACCGGGTTGCGACGGGTCCCGCGAGAACGCGGGTCAGATCGAGAACGCGAAGTCCCGCAAGCGGGTGCGATGGCGCGGGCGTCCATGAGGAAGTCGGCGCACGGCCCGTCGTGACGACATGTACAAGCGGTTCAGCCGCCACGGCTTTCCCCTGAGGATGATTCAACCAGTCTGAACATGATCTCATCTCGGCTGCGCAGCCGTTCGCTTCAACGATTGCCGACTCAAGGTCTCGCTTCGCCCAGGAAGCGACCGCCTTCGCCATGCCTGCCCTGTCTGCGTGCTTTCCCAACACCCGCTCTGCCGCTGCCCGGTGGTGCGGCGCATTGGTGTGGAGCCTGATCCAGCCATCGCTGGCGCAATAATCCCCCGCCATCGGGTCCCACGCTGCCGGCATTTCCCAACCCATAGGACGGATCGACAAACCGAACCAAAAAGAAGAAAGCCGCCGATCGACAACGGAGGCAGGGATGACCGCAGATGCGCGACCGACGAGTTCGGCTATGGAGAGAGTGGCTGCTCCGATCGCCGCCGCCGCAAAATCGGTAACTGCATAGGCCGACTGCAGATTACCCTTACCGGTAAATGATAGTGTGGAGACCGCGTCCTCCTGCCCCCCGACAGATGCCCAAATTGCTTTGACGAATTTGCGCGCTGTCGTGTTCATATGTACCTCCTGCCAAGGTTGCTTGCCGATAAATCTACGACATCACCCAGATTCCAATTGCCGCACGATAGCCGAGAGACTGGTGCTCACTCTCATCGTTAAGGGCTATGTGCCGGCGCCTAGAGAGTTCCCCGATCCTCTCCACCCGAAGCCTTCGCCAGACGTGATATTGCCTGTCGCTTTGTACGCGCCCCAAGTTTCAGGTAAAGGTTCTCGAGATGCCACTCTACTGTCCGTCTACTGATAAAGAGCTTCGACGCGATCTCGGAAGTCGTAAGCCCTCGGCAGAGAAGCGCCGCTATCTGCGCTTCGCGCCACGTGTCGCTTCGCACATTGCCCTGACATATCTTCGCGCGCTTTCCTGACACGCACATACTCCTGACTTTAGGGAGGAGCCCGACGTCCAGCACATGGGGACGCCGGGGCGAACGCCTACATGA